>Ga0247611_10001257_pt1 | contig 46047 bp, 53 predicted proteins | sample 177DNAGHGhighgp2_FD_192422 | JGI IMG/M metagenome (GOLD analysis project Ga0247611, IMG submission 192422) | Sheep rumen microbial communities from Palmerston North, Manawatu-Wanganui, New Zealand - 1770 DNA GHGhigh gp2 | ecosystem: Host-associated > Mammals > Digestive system > Stomach > Rumen... | reverse complement strand
CATGTCATTAAAAATCCAGGTTATATATTCATATTTTTTATTTATATCATCACATCCAAGTATCTTACATAATTCATTCTTCTCTTCCTCAGACATGCTTGACATTGGTCGGAGATAAGGCTTGTAATTTCCAGTCGCTATAGGAAACCAATATTTTCCATCAGTATCTTGTAAAAGGTCACTCAACCTACCTTCTTTATCCTTTAATGATATTAAGTCTCCAGCAATGGCATCTAATTCAAATGTTCCCCTCGGTGTATCAATTAGTAATCCATAAGGAAACCTCGCACAAAGGTCCTTAATTAACAGTTCTTTTTCTTCCTGTGTCATTTATGTCCTCCTTCATATCTTTTTTCATACTCAGACCACATACTCTCTGCAATATCAAAAGATAATTTAGCTAATTCTGCCGGTACAATATCAAGAGCAATACCAATCTTCCCACTTTCCTGAATTCCTTGCATTGCTTCAATTGCACATTGCTGTATAAATGTATTTTTATCCATATTATTTTTTAATATATAATGTATCTCCTGGATTGTAGATGGAGTCAGTGTTGAATATTATGAATCTTGGAGGAGTTCCCTGACACTGCGCCGTTACTTTATACTTCCCAAGCTCTACATAGTCTTGGTCAGTTGCAGTTTCTATTTGTGTTACTACGTATGTATCCTTTCCGGTCCACATTGATTCCGTACAAGAAGTACATATTAGGCACAAAAATAGCGTTAATATTAATGTAAGTTTTTTCATATTTTAAAGTTTTCTTTTTTTACTTTAGAACCATCTCTTATAATATCTAAGAAATCCTCTAAAGTTATGGTTTTATTCTCTTCTCCGATTATAAAAATGAGAAGAGTTTTCTGGTTAAATCTAGTTCCTACTTCAAAATCACCGTCTATAAAATCTTTAATGTGTGGGATCATTTTCTATAGTTCCTTTCCAATCTATCACTTTCTTCACAATTTCCCAAAGCTCTGGTGGAATTGTATAAGAATATTTGGTAGTTGATTCTTTTGTTAGATCTCCGAATATTTCATAATCTTTCAAATCATCATAGTGATAATGAGAATCTAAATATCCAGTATAGAGTAAATAATCGATCATGTATTTTGGAAGTTCGTAGTATCTATAGAACTTTAATACCTGACTAGTAGTTTCACAGAAATCTTTTTGCTTTTCTTCTAATGAATTAAACTTTTCTTTAACATCGTGAGGATCAAATTCAAGGTCTATATACTCTATAACATCTCTAAATAAAAATCCTGGGGCTACACAATTCCAACTATCAAAAACACTAGGAAAATCATAGTCATCTTTATCTATTTTTTTAATTTCCCATTCATTCCCACACTTCTTACATTTATTAACTGGGTAGGTATTTAGTTCTCCATCTATTTTTGAAGAACCCGATAGATAAGAGGATGATGTAAATAGGGAAGAACTTGAAGAACCGTGTATATCCCCTTTCCCATGTAATTCTCCTTTTACCTGTTTGATATTATTTATTATATCTTCCGAACCACATTTAGGACAGATGGTGTTTGTGGTTTTTATTTTTTCTTCTAATTCTTTTTTCTTCTCTAATTCTTTCTTCGCTTTCTCTTTGTAGTAGTTATCTAGATATTCCTTGATAACTTTTTCACGGATTTTTCTTCTTTCTTTTTCTTCTTGTACTTTCTTTAGTCTTTTTTCTTCGGCCTGTTTTTGCTTTTCTAATCTCTTACGTCTAATTCCAAATAAATCGAACATAGTATTTAATTTATAATATTCTTTAATTTAATTATAAGGCCTTCAAACCTAAAATTACCTCCGACCACTAAAATTTAAGGAAATTTAGCTATTTTTTGTTATTTTTGAGCATAATTACAGACCTAAAAATGGCAGCGACCACTTTTTTTTCAATTTTTGCGATGAATTCCTTATATATGTAGAGAGATGTATTTTTATTTTTTAACTGAACTCTCTATTATTTTTTAAATTATAAGATATAAGATATAAGATAATGAAAAGAGAAAGTGAAAACTTAATGCAAAAACTGTTTGGATCTTTTGCTTTAGGGTCTGGACGTTTTGCGTTAAGATCAAATGTGTATGGAAGTCCAGGCGGTTATTCTCCTATAGGTGGTTCCAGTCAAACTAGTTTATTTGCTGGTATGGATAGAAAATCACCACTCTTAGGAAACTATATGCCTTCTTTTAGGTTATCTTCTTACTACGAGAAACTTATAGAGCTTAAGGGATATCAGCTTTTAGATATCTCAAAACTAGCTACTAATTTCTTTGCAGACTATATAATAAACTTCTTGGCTGATGATTCAAATTCCCAGGTAGTTACTATATTGGATGAAGAAGGTAATAAAGATGAGGTAAAGACTGAACGTATAAATGGTATCCTAGTAAAAGACATTAAGATATTTGATTTTATACGAGACCATATACAGGATTATGTTTTTTATGGTGGATATTATAGTATGCTTCGTTCTAGTAGAGATGAATTGGGTCATCAAAAATTTAGAATTGAAGAACTATATGATCCTATTGCTGTTGTAGTAAAAAAGAAAAGAACGAAAGAAGACGAAATAGAAGAGGTTTTTCTAGCTAGATCAGAGGATAATATTATGTATGAAATTCCTAAAAAAGAGATGATTTACATATCTAATATTAATCTTAGACTCGTAAATGACCTAGCAAATGATTGGAAAGAAAAACAGAAGAAATGGTTACACGAAAAACCGAAAGAGGGTGGAAAAGGAACCAGAGATAAAGTTACTAGAAAAGAATCATATATGGCAGCTGAACCTTTATTTTATAGTAATATGATAAAGGTAAAAGAGCTTGTTATAAAAGAATTGCTTGTATCTTTAATAGGACTTAGAGACCTTACTTCTGTTCAATTATTCCTCTTACAATTCGATAAAGGAACACCGCTAGAGGCTGCAAATGAATTATGTGCTAGAGCTACAAAACTGGCTAATAATACAAATGAAGTATCTAGTTTCTTGACTTCTCAGTTCGATGTAGTAAGCTTTATTGAAAATACTTTAACAAAATCAGCTAAATTTATACCCGACTACAATTCAACTTTGGGTGGTAAAAATGCTATGTTGCCTCTAGATAAGCTTTCAGATAAACTCCTAGACATTATGCAAACTATAGATATGTGCAGAAATAATGTCTTAGGTCCTCTTGGATTACCTTCAACTATCTTAGATTCAACTTCAGGATCAAAATGGCAGGTACTTCAACAATCAGAAAGAGCCAATTCAAGGGTAGCAAGTTTTATGTCTGGTATAAAAGATTCAGTTACAAATTTGGTTTGTGCTATATATGAATGCTTATATGGAAAAGAATTAGATCCAGGTTTAATTAAGTTACATATATCAGAAAAAACTAGCGTAGAATATAATAACCAAATAAACCAAAGTGAAAGTATAAATGGTTTAGTTCAAGGTATTTCAAACATTATTCAAACTTCTTTACAAACTTTAGATATGGCTTCTCCTTTAGTAGATCCTAGTGCATACCTAACTTATATACACAACCTACTTAAAGATATAGATCCAAATACAGAAAGCTTGATTACAGAAGATTCATTAAATGCTTACTTACAATTAGTACAGGCAAAAGTTAATAGTCAATTTGAACAACTTGGGGTAGATCCTAGTCAATTTCAAACAATGGAACAAAAATGATAGTATTTAGAAGAAAAAATTTTGCTGAAGCTGCAGAAAATCAGGCTCAGGCTCCTCAAGATAATCAAAAACTACAACTAGAACAAATGAGGCTTCAAAGACAGAGGATGATAAACCAAAGAGTTAGAGAGGAAATGGAACAAAAAAGAGATGCAGCTAATCAAAGAGCAGTTCAGGCAGCTCAGAGAATAGAACAAAAAAAACAGGAACAGGATGATAAAAGTATAAGACAACAACAAAGAAATCTTGATACTGATAATTCTCCTAAAAATGTAAGCCTCTATAAAACTAGATCAAAGGGAACTGAACCTGTTGGAATGCCTAAAAAATAATAATAATAGGAGATAAGAGTATGGACGAAGAGAAGAAACTAAAAGAAAAAACATTTACAGAGGGAGTTGAAGATGCATCCCAACAAATTGAAGATGTTTTTAATCCACTAAAGATTAAATAAAATGAAAATATTAAGACAAAAATCTTTCACTCAATGGGATGAAACTGACAATTTGAAAAGGGCTAAAGACTCTGATATTCTAGCTGAGCAAGAAAAAAAGAAACCTGGATATGGTAATGTTGCTTTGGCTGCTGGAACAGGAGCGGTAACTGGAGCTGCTGCTTTGGCTGGTACTGGTATGTTAAAAGGTGCTATGCTAAAAAAGAAGTATGGTGGTGGCTTTAAAGGAGCTATGAAGGGTATTGCTAGTAGAAACTATAAAGCCCGTGGTATTGCTGGTGCTGCCATTGGTGCTGGTGTTGCTGGTTTAGGTGCTCTTAAGGCTAGAAAGAAAAAAGCTGATGAAGTCCAATTTTATAATGATCGACTGGGTTATGCTAAAAGACAGTCCCTAAGACGTGAAAGAAAAGATTGGAAACATAACATGACCAATGGTCGTGAAGAATATTCTTATTAAATCAGGAGTATAACTCCTTAACTTAATCAAAAAAATCGAGTATGATTATAGGTAGAAATTTTGCTGAAAGTTACTATGAAGATGAAAGACTTTATAGTACTGGTGATTGTGAGCTTGATGAGCTCCTTGAGAGAGCATTCTGTGAAGGTTATGAATATGCTCAACGTGAATTTGCTAAATCTGAAGAAGACGAAGAAGAGAAAGAAAGTTTTTCTTCAAAGGCTAAGAAGAAATATAAACGTCATGCAGCCGCTGCCGGTACATTAGCTGCTGCCGGAGGTACTGTTTATAGTGCTGGAAAGCTTGGTGAATATATCGAGAAGAAAGCTAAAACTAAGAGAACCGGAAAAGAGGGTCTTGAATTAGGAGCAAAAGCCATTAAGGATGAAAAAAGAGCAAAAGAATTGGCAAAGGAGATAAAGAATGCTGAAATGTTGGAGAAGCTTGGTAAAGGAATGCAAGAACCTTTGAAGTTTTTCAAACGTGGTGGTAAGGCCGCTAAAGCTGCCGGTAAGGCTGCTAAAGCTGCTATTAAGCGCTAAGTAAAAAAAATAATCTAGGAGCGACCTTGAGTCTACCCTTTAATGTGGACTCCTAGATCAATTAGAATTCCCAAAAAAAAAATAAATATACAAGAGAAGGGAATTCTAATATAAAATAACTGATTTCTCTTGTATAATATAAAAAATATAATAGTAGATGAATTAATCGAAAGAGCATTTTGTGAAGGCTATGAATATGCTCAGAAAGAATTTGCCGGAAGAAAAAATTTGATTCGTGAATTTGTAAAGACAGGAGATAAAACTCTTAGACTGAACAATGGTACTAATGGTATAATTAATAGAGTTCCAAGAGATGCCAAAGGAAATTTAATAACTAGTTCTTTGTTTGGCGGTAAAGCACAATATTTGAGAGATATAACAGAAGAACAAAAAAGAAATGTTTTAGAAGGAATTAGACGAAGAGAGGCTAATGGTGTTTCTGTAAGTAGAAGAGCTAAAAGAAACATTGATAAAATGTTAGAAAATAGAGCTAATGCAATTCAACAGATAAGTAAAGGAACTACAAATCCAAAATTAATCAAAAGCTCTTTTTAATATTAAATTCAGATAGATATGATTATACTTAGAACATTCTCCAAGAAGAAAGAGAAAAAAGAAAAGGATAAGAAAGGTAAAATATTAGCCGGATTAAATGCTGGAGCTTTGACTGCAAATACTGCACTTGCTTTAAAATTTGATAAATCAACAACTAAGAATAGTGAAGAAAGTAAAAAATTAGCAAAAAAAATAATTGAGGATGCTGAAAAAGAAGGAGTGTTTGTAACAGAAGCAGATCGTCCGATAAAATCATATGCTGGATTTACACATGATAAAAAGAGTGGCAAAAATAAGATGATTATGAATGTTTCTAAAGAGAACGCTTCAACTGCAGCTCATGAGTATGGTCATTTAAATAACTTTGCTAAAAAAGAAGGTACAAAGAAAATTGGACAACTTTCTCATAAATTATATAAACCGACTCAATTAGTTTTATCAAATCCAATCACGGCAATAGGGAGTGGTGCAGCATTAGCGGCTAGAGATGTAAATAAAGAAAAGAAAGACGGAAAAGAAAGAAAAGGTGGAAAAGCTGCTCTTATTAATCTTGGAGTAGCTACTCCAGTGTTAGTAGCAGAGGCAGCCGCATCTAGAAATGGAATAAAAACGTTAAAAAAAGCAGGAGCAAGTAAAGAATTGCTAAAGAAAAGCAAAAAGGAATTAGGTCAAGCGTGGGGAACTTATGCTGCGGCTAAGGTTGGAAATGCTGCCCTTAGTGAAAGCTCTTATCATTTAACAAAGAAAGGTCTTAAGAAGAAAGATAAAGAGGAAAATAGTAAAAAAGAAAAACAAAGAAAAAAGAAATAAAATACTATTATTATCATCTTCCTTTTATAAAAACAGGGATTATAGGGGTAGGAAGGTGATATAGTAAAATTAACAATCCCCTATAATCAAGAAATAAAAAATGATTATAGATAGAAATTATGATTACTATGAGGATGAGAGGCTTTATAGTACTGGAATCAATGAATTAGATGAGATCCTCGAGCGTGCTTTTTGTGAGGGCTATGAATATGCTCAGAGAGAATATGCAGAAAAAGAAGAGAAAAAATCTAAAACTGATAATCACCGTGGTTTAGGTAGAAGTTATTATCTTGCTGGTGTTCCTGGTGTCGCAGGTCGTGTCGCCGGTAGATCTACAGAAAAGAAAATGATTAAGAAAGGTAAAAGTGAAGAGGAAGCTGAAGTTAAAGGTAGAAAAGTAGCTTCTGCTACTGGTGCTGGCGCTGCTGCTGGAACCGCTGCTGCTGCTTTAGGTACTATTGGATTAACTGCTAGAAAAGCTATTAAAGAGAATCCATACCTAAAAAAAGAGATTGCTGAATATAAAAATCAGATAAAGGAGCGTATTATAGATTCCGCAAAGATGGGAGAATCGGAAGAACAGATAAGAAAAAATGTAGAAAAAGGTCTTAAGAGAGCTAAGAGAGCCGGTAAAATTGGACTCGCCGCTGGTACCGCCGGGCTCATTGGTACTGCAGCTCTTCATGGTTCTCTTGGTGCTGCTGCTGGTTATGATAAGTATACTAGTAAGAAACGTGAAAAAGCACTTAAAGCTAAGAAAAACGATAAAAAAGGAAAATAATAAATTCTATCCTATAATATCTTGAATGCGGTATTATAGGATCTAAGAAAAAATATAAGAGTTAGGGGAATTAAAAAGCCCTGAGAGTAACCTTAAAAATTATAAAATAAATGAAGTGTTGGTTTAGAGCATTGAATCTTAACGCACCTGCTTCAGACGGTTCTCAAGTTCCGTATGATGTTTTGCAGAGTTATATAGATTCAGAAGAGTGTAAGAAAGCGCTAAGAAATCATACTATGTTATCGTCCTTAACACACCGTTGTAGGAATATTCAGGCTATATTTCCTGATAAGCCTGGTCTATTAAAAACGGTAGGAAAGGACGACAGTTTAAATATAGTAGATCCAAGCGCTCCGACAGTTACACATTACATTACTAAACTTGAGATTAGAAATGATGGCTGGCTTTGGGCTGAGGCTGTTATTTTAGATGAGGATGGCTTAGATGATGTTTCCATTCAAAATATCAGACGTCTTAAAGGTTTGATCAAGAATGGAGTTCATGTAGGTTGTTCGTGTGTTATCTTGGGAATGTGGAAATCTCAAGGAAAGGGAACTGATATCCTAGCTAAATTAGTACAGCTTAAGGGTATAGACATTACAAACAATTCATCCTGGAAAGGTGCAGAATTAATGGAAGCCTGGGAAGAGGATGAAGATGGAGAAGTTATTAAAACTTATTCAGACAAAGCGGAAGATACAGAGGAATTAAAAGTTAAGACATTTTCTGATCTATCCGGGTTTAATTATACAGGCCCTAAGACTTCAAAGATAGATGGGCAATTTACTATACTGAAGGCAAAGCAATTTTCTAGTGCTGGTATAGTTGAAATGGAATCTGAGTCTGAGCAAATTAAAGAAGAGGTCAAATCATTTTCAGAAGAGGAAGTCGGAGAGAATAAAAAAGACAAAGACACCCAGAAGAATTTTTCCGTGGTTTCAGTTAGAGATGGATTACGTGAAAGAAAATATTCACCACGTCTTTATCTTCGTCGCTTAGTTATTTCGTATAAACAAGTGGTAAAATCATTGGGTGGAGTAGAAAAAATCAGTGAAGAAGATAGAAAAATACTTGAATCTATGTTAACATCGGAAGTATTATATCTTCTCAATCGTATTTCAGATGACGTAATCACAAAGAATAGAAACATTAATGCGCTCCTTGGTTGTTCAGCGATATCAAAAGAGATGCGTCAAGCTGCTCAGAATTTACAGATGATTTATAGAATGTCAGGTTTAATGGCTAGAAAGAATGGATATCTAGATAAAAACAGATATCAACGTTTACAAGCTGCCTGGTCTGATTTTGTAGGTGCTGTTATAGGTGAAGTTTTTAAGAATACCAATAACATGCCGAAAGATGTAACCCCTGAAGAAGAGGAGGAAGGAGAGGAGAAGTAATATGGAAACAAGACGTAAATTATTTTCGGATTCAACTCCCATCGTCCGTCGTAAATTATTTAGTGAAGGGGAGAAAGAAAAGAAGCAAGAGGGATATGGAAAAATACTATGTTCTGATTGTGGACATTGCTTAGATGAAAAAGAACTTAGCCTTGGTTTTTGTAGTAAGTGTGGTTCAGTTCGTCAAAATATAATTAATAGACGTTCACTTTTTGAGGATGATTTTCAAAAGGAGTTCTCAGAAACAAATGACCCGATTGAACTAAAGCTTAAGGAATTTTCAGGTAAAGAGATAAGCAAAGAGTTATATGAAAAAGAGTTTGGTGAGGTTAGCGAAGATCTTAAGGAGAAGGGATACGCTAGTGTTACTGAAGATGGAGGAATTAAGATATCCGGTTCAGCTTTCTTAGAGTCCCGTATTTTTTCTAAGATAGTCGTTTCAATCACCAAAGAGTACGATCTTATTCCTGACATTATGATGGGAGGGGATAAATCGGAGTATATAGATAGCTTGAATTCTTCGCCTAAGTGTATTGCCATATTGAAAAAAGTTCATGGCGTAAATGAAGGCGATCATCCAAGCTGGTTAGAAGACTCCGGAATACTAACTGACTTAGGTGCTGAGTTTGGTGGTTCTAGTATTTCAGGAGACAAATTTAAAGAAATAATAGAAGAGCGTTATCCAGATGCTCCAGAAGATATTATAGAGAAATTAAAGAATCTAGGTATCATAAAGAGTGGTGAGGATAATATTATAAAAATCAAATAAACAATTAATTTATATGAAGAATACAAGATTTATGAGTCGTATGTTCAGTGCTGTTAATGAGGGCGATGAAGAGCTAACCCAACAAGTTGCTAACGACATTGAGAAGGCTAAGAAAGATGGCTCCGTTGACACTGATGAATTGACTTATGTTGATTTAGGTTGTGGAAAAGTTGAAATCACTGATAATGAAAATGGTGAGCAGACTATAGCTGAAAAGGCTGAAGATGGTAATTATGATCTCTATCCTGCTGAAATGAGTCATCAGATTGAGGGGTATCTCCACCCGGAAGGGGATGGTGTAACTCCTGGTGATCAAGAAGGCGAAGAGGATGAGAATGTCGAAGACCATGACATTGATAAGACTCCTGCAGAAGAGGTTGTTGATCGTGAAGAGGATGACGATGAAAACGTTTGCCCTGAGTGTGGCGAAAATCCTTGTGAGTGCGACGAAGAGGATGATGAAGAAGAGAAAGAATTTAGTGTCTCTACTGATAATACCGTTGTCCTTCGTATTTTTAGCGATCAAGTCTTCTGTGAGCGTATGTTCAGCGAAGTTATAGAGTCAGAAGAAACTGCAAAAGTCGGAAATCTTAAGATTGAAAAACTTGAGGACGAAGAGAATGCAGTTGTCGTTACCGATACTGAATCAGGTGACCAAGCTAAGGTTGTTCTTGATGATGATGAGATGGACGTTACCGAGCTTGATTCTAAGAATTTCAGTGATGAGGATGAAGAGGATGGTTTCATTGATAGAGATGAAGAGTTTGGTCCCCTTCATGTTGTAGGTATTGACACTTTCAATCATCAGCTAGTTGATGCTACTGAGTATGATGAGGAGAGTGCACAAGACCTAGTTGAGAGACTCCAAGAGATTGGCATAGACGGTGTTCGTGTTTTTGATAACTCGGATGACGCTCGTGAGTATGCTTTCGAACTTCTTGATGGTCTTGATGCTGAAGATTATGATGAACCTGTACAAGCTGAGTTCTCTGAGCATGATGTTTTCGTAACCAGATATTATGATAATAATACTGAGTTTATGACTCGTCTATTCAGTGAGGCTTGTAATGAAATTGACGCTACTCAGTCAACTATTGAGAATGTACTCGAAGACGGTGAAAAGAAAGAAACTGAAACTGAGATTATAACCCCAGTTGATGATGAGACCGTTATCGTTGAGGATAAGGACAATGGTGAACTTACTAAAGTTGTTCTTGAAGATGGTAGTCTAGAATGCAATCCTATCAGCGAGGAAGAGGCCGATGAGCTTATGGATGCTGATGATGAGGATGAAGACGGAGATGATGAGGAAGAAAAGACTTACTCAAATCTCGAAGAAACCAAATTCTTCAGTGAAAATGAATACATGACTGAGTATATGTGTCGTTTATTCTCTGACGAAGCATCTGAAGAGGATATTGAAGAGGCTATTAAAAATGGTAAGCAAGTTGAAACTGATACTGAGATTATAACTCCAGTTGATGATGAAACTGCTGTGGTCGAGGACAAGGAAAACGGTGAGTATACTAAGGCTGTTATGTCAGATGATGATATTGACCTTACTCCTATTTCTGAGGAAGAGGCTACTGATCTAACTGAAGAGAAGACTTATTCAAATCAAGAAGGAACTAAGGTCTTCAGTGAGAATGAGATTATGACTGAGTATATGTGCCGCCTGTTCAATGAAGATGCTGACAAAGATGACATTGAAAAAGCAATAAAGGATGGTGAGAAAGTTGAAACCGAAGACGAGATTATAACTCCAGTTGATGATGAGACTGCTGTAATTGAGGACAAAGAAAACGGTGAATATACTAAAGCTACACTGTCTGATAATCAAATACATGTTACTCCTATTGAAGATGAGGAAGCAAAAGATTTGTTAGATGAAGATGAAGACGAGGATGACGATGAGGAAGAGAAGACCTATTCTGAGGAATATATGGATCGTTTCTTCGCAGCCGTTCCTAATCCTGGTCAAGCTAATGCAGAACCTGAGGTTGTTCAAGCCGTCTATGATGAAGAGGGTAATCTAGTTCCTCTCAACGAAGAAGAAGAGGCTGCTGCAACTCCAGAGGCTATCGAAGATGCTGCTCTAGCTGCTGTCCAACAGATCCAAAATGCAGCTACTGAGGCTACTAATGCTGTTATGGCTGCTAAGAATGCTCCCGCAGAAGGAGAACAAGCTGAACTCCAAGAGGCTCAGTTCAGTGAAAATGATGATGAATACGAAGAAAAACTTTTCTCCGATTCAGAGAGCCTAGAACAAGATACATTAATCTCCTGGCTAAACAATAAATAAACCAGGCAAACAAATAAAAGAAAGTGAATTATATGAATAAGTATGAACAGTACATGCAGAGCGACAAGATGATGGACGCTCTCATGAATAGCTCGGTTTCTTATGAAGATGCTAGAATTCGTGCTAATGAGTATGCTAAGATGTTCTCAAGAAATGAGGAAGATTTTGGCTTGAACAGTGGTAATGGTGAAACCCTACTTGAAAAGAGATTCTCTGGCTATGCTGAGACTCCGCTTCTGAGCACTCAATATTTCAATGCTTCAGTTGCTTCTTATGTTAGCTCGTTTGCTGGCTTCATGTCAATCGAGCGTGATTTCGATCAACCCAATGGTCTTTTCTATTGGTTTGACGTTCTTGGTGTAACTGATATGCGTTCAGTTATCCCTAACCTCGGTCCTGATAACTACCAAGATATCAACAGCATGGGTAACTTCGAGGTTGATATTCCTGCTTCAGCTACTAATTATTTTAGCGTTGTTGCTGGTCGTAAGATTATCCCCGGTACCGTTCGTGTTAAGATCTCTGATCCTGATAATATGGTTGCTAATCATAGAAAAGTAGAGCTTATTGACGATGGTCAGGGTTATTTGATGGCTAAGGCTGGTATTCTTAATGATGGTACTATTAACTATTTGAATGGTCGTATTGAATTTACTCTTTCATTCAATATGGCTGCTACTAGTATTGCCGGTACTCCTAGCATTAAGATCGTTGGTAAGGAAGACGTTACTGGTACTCCCTGCAATACCAATGGTGCTAATACTACCCACAACAATGACAAGCGTTTTGTAGCTAAGATGCAACAGCTCGGTCTTCAGACTGTTCCTGATATGTTGGTTGCTGAATACAATATCGCTGCTCTCGGTGCTATGAAGAAAGCTACTGGTGCTGACATGGCTTCATTCCTTTTCACCAAGCTTCGTGAACTCTACACCAAGATGATTAACTATAAGCTCGTTTCAACTTTGGATGAGGGTTATAGCGGAAATACTATGGCTGATCTTAATCTTGCTCAGCTTGATACTCAATTGAATGCTCCTACTGATAATCCTCTTCGTTTCACTGATTATCGTTCAAGAGTTGATCTCTTTGACGCTTATCTGATCAATGTTGAAACCGAACTCGCTAAGAAAGCTGTTAAGGGTGTAACTACCACTGCCTATGTTGCGGACACTAAAGCTGCTTCGCAATTCCAGAAAGGTGGAATCATTGGTAAGTTCAAGAAAAATGAGAAGATGACCTACATTTCTGACCTCCTTGGTTGGTATGATGGTGTTCCTGTGCTTCGTAGTATGGATCTTGATAGCGGTGCCAATAATGAGGCTACTTTCTATGCTATCCACAAGACTCCCGATGGTCAGATGGCTCCTCTTGCCCGTGGTATTTATATGCCTTTGACTGATACTCCTACTATTGGTAACTATAACAACCCCACTCAGATGGCTTCTGGTATTTACTATCAAGAAGGTGTTAAATATCTTGCTCCTGAGCTCGTTCAGAAGGTTACCTTTAAGATTGGACTCTAATCTTAAGAATTAGACTAGTAAATTAATAATAAACCCCTATTGCAATTAACCTTGTAGTAGGGGTTTTATTTTATAATATTAAAGAATATGGCAACTACGTTTAGATTAAAAAGAAAATTATTTGCTGGATTTGGGGCTGCCGTAGGAAATATGTTTGGTCGTAGTAATTTCCAAAATATTTCAAAAGCTAATAGTTTTGGAAAAAATCTTTGGGAAGGGACTAAAGGAGTTACGAAAGCCGTCGGATCTTCTACACTAGCTGTTGGTGGTCTAACTGCTGCTGGAGTTGCTGGAACATCTGCTTTAGCGAAAAAAGCAGGAGAACAATCGGATGGAAAAAGCTTTAAAGAATCAATATGATAACTTATACTATAAAAAGAAAAACTTACTCTGAGGAGGATCAAGGTTCATCTCGTATGAGTAAGGGCGGAAAAATCGCTGCTGGAATAGGAACCGCCGCTGCTACTGCCGGACTTGCTTTTGCAGGTGCTAGGAGAGGTATGTTAGGAACTGGATTACAGAGAACTACTAATGTTGCCTGGGGAAAGATGGGTCACAAATTCGGAAGTAATAAGATGATGGAGAGTGCTGCTAAAGGTATGGGAAAAGCAGCTCAAAAGAAATCTAAGGACTCACTAATGACTCAAAATAAAAAAGCGGTTAAGGCAGGAAAAGCTGCTAAATATACTGATCAGAAAATAGAAACTATAAGTAGCAATGCTGGAAAAAAGATAGAACAAGGTGCTCTTCAGAGTTTCCAGAATGGAAATAAAATTAGATTATTTAAATTATGATAACTTATACACTAAAAAGAAAAACTTATTCTGATGAAAAATCTGGAACTGGTAAGAAGGTTTTAGCTGGTGTCGGTGCAGCTGCTGCCACTGCCGGTCTTGCTTTTGCAGGTGCTAGGAGAGGTATGTTAGGTACCGGTGCTATGAAATCTACTAATAAGTTATGGGCTCAAGCAGGTAATAAGATTGGAAATAGAAGTATGATACAATCTGGTGGTAGAGGTTATGGTACTGCAGTGGCTAAAGAGGCTGGAGTTAATCTTAATACTATGGCAGGAAAGAGATCTGTAATACAAAATCAAAATCAGATGTTTAAAGAAAATAATATAACTGTACCTAAGGCAAAAACTACCAAACCAGTTACTACGCAGGTTCAAACTACAACTCAGTCTGTTTAATTAATAGATCAGAATATCATAAAAGATTATGAATGAAACAATATATCAAGGACTAAAGCTAAGTTCAAGTATTGGGTGTAAATATTATAAAGTAGTAGAGGGTAATACTATATCTTTAGTTGAAGATCCTAAACTATCTACTTTAACTTTGACATATACTCCTGGAAGTACATCCTGGTCTATAGCTGAATTTCTTGGTATAGAAAAAGTAGGAAAAAGTCAGCAAATAGAACCAACTAAAAATGGAGTTAGGTTTTCTAAGGTTTATGTATCTTTAAATGGATTAAAACTAGAAAAACTCACTGCTGACACTCATACTTTGAATATTATAGTTGTTTCTGATTCTGAATCTAGAGTTGTGCAAGATTATAATCATACAATTATAGTTGTTGCTCAAGAGGATGCATGTAATCAGGAGTTTATTAATTTTCTATTTTATTCAGGAAATTTAATATATTTTAAGCCAGTAGGTCCTAAACCTAATTGCTGGACTATAAAAAATTTCCCTAAGATTATAGTAAAAGATAAAACTCTTGACTTACACTCAGATTCAGATACAGTTTATGTTCTAAGACGAAGATATGATGATTATGTTATTCGTGCTATCGACTATCAAAATCAATTTATCTTAGAGCTTAGACGAATATTAAATGATTATGGAATTGAATTAGTTAGATGGAATAAAGAAGAAACATTGAAAAAAACATCTTATATTGTTTATCAATTTAATCAAACTCCATCTAAATACTCACATCCAAAATATGAAGATGAAGACTGTAATATAATGTCTCATCATGTTCCAATTGATTTTACTTTGAGAACTCCGGATATGGTTATGTTCTTTGATTTTAAAAATAAATTTAATAATCTAGATATCTTAACCAATTTCTGTGAGTTTAAGACAACTGATAAATATGGTGAAAGATGGTCTGCTGCTATTAGATGGGGACAGATTACAGAAGATTTTAACCATATATATCAACAAGACGATAATTCAAACTTTTCCTACCAATGTCAATTTAGATGTGATCTTTATTTTTATGAAGTTCTCGATGGTAGGTATAAAGTTTTGGAAGAAATATTAGAAGAACTAGAAGTAGATGGTAGAATTTAGAAAAAAGACCCTTATCCAAGATCTCATGCCAGAAGCTATAGAATACTTGAAAAAACAACAAGTTAGGTTTACTACTATAACTGAAAACCAGGCAGATCAAGCTTCTAGAATTAATTCAAAAGCCATGGTTCTTAGGTCTTTTATAAGAACTGAGAAAGGCATGTATGAAATAAAAGTACAGGATAAGGAGTTATATAAGTACACACAAAAACTCATGAGAGATATATTCCAAATGAGGATAACTGATATAGACACTAAGAATAGAATTATAACTGCAGAACGACCCGAAAAAGGAATAGTTCTAGATATAATTGAAATACTTGGTGTTAAATATAATTTATCTATAGTATTATGATAGAATTTAGACAGAAATTATTTACGGAGTATGATGCTATGAGAAGTTTATATGTTGAGTTGATGAAATACTCTGATAAAAGATCATTTGGAATTATAGATTCAACTCAACTATTACCTATTTTAAAAGGTAATAATATTGTTATAGAAAGATTTGTTATATCTACATCCTTTGGTCACGGTGATAAATATAGGATGTATATAAAAATCGGAGCAAAAGCTAAACTTCCTGATGAAGTTAGGCTTCCTGGACATGTATATGATAAAAGACTCCTAAATATTAAACTCAGAGTAGGTCGAAAACTATTTAATGAGACTATAAAACAGAAAGAGTTTAAAGGTGACGGTGTTGATGGAATGAATGTTAATACAGAACTATCACCAATCGATATTTCAGTACCGGTAAAACAACTTTTAGGAGATGCTATAAAATATGATAAAAGAGGTAGATTATTAGTTCTTGAATTTAGATCGATTCAAGATGCGATTCATGCACTAAATATACTTCCTTTTGGAATGAACTATAAAATATATCTATTAGATGTATGAAAATAAAAAGATTTTCTAGAAATATCGTTCTTAATCCACTTTCTTCGGGTTTTGTAGGAAAGGAAAAAGACCAGGATTTTTTTAGATTAGGGAAACTAAAAACTCAAAGAGAGTTAAAATCAATGTCTTTAGGAGGAGAAATGAGAAAATTAAATCTAGAATTAAATAAAGGAAGGACTAAAGGATGGCACGATACAGAATAAAAAGAAAAAATTATAGTGCAATTATTACCCAAGTTCCAGGTAGATATAGAATAAAGAGAAAGTATTTTGGAGTAGCTGAAGCTACTGGTAGTGTTTTAGGAAATACTGCTGGTGGAGTCATGAAAGGTATTGGTTCAGCCGCTGATTCGAAGATCGGTAAATTTGCTGGTGGTATTATTGGTGCCCAAACTTTAGGAGGAACAATAGGATCTATGTTAGGTGGTCCTATTGGTCGTGTAGTTGGATTGGGTGCTGGATATATAGCAGGTAAAGCTATTACTGGCGGAATCGGTAAAGGTCTTAAGTCAGCTGGACAAGGTTTACAAGATAGATCCGTTTAAAATAAAGAACTATGATTATATTTAGAGAAAAAGACTTTGCTGCTCCAGCTCTTGCTTTGGTTGGTGGAAAGATTGGTTTAGGATTTATGGCAGGTGGCACTGCTATTTCTGCAGTACAAGGACACAATGCAAATAAACAACAATCGAAAGCCAATGAAGAAATGGCCGAAGAGCAACGACGTCAAAATCAGATATTAGCCAGAGAGGAGAAAAAACGTACCGAAGCTTATCAACAAAGTTTAAAAAGTGGAAATGTTACTTCTCCAACACAATCTACTTTCTCTATAACTTTTAAATCTAAGGAATTTGGTAATTCAATTACAGGATTTTTAACAAAATCTGCAAATAAATTAGCTAGTTCTGGTGCTTGGAAGAAAGTATCTGGGACTAAAGCATACAAAAATTTTCGTAGTACTGCTAATGATTTGTATCAGGTAGGAAAACAACGTGGATCTGGTCAGAAGATTGCTAACACTTTTGCTGCAGGTGCTACTATGGCAGGTGGCGGTTATTTAGTGGATAAAGCTATTCAAGCTGATATGAAGAAGAATGGTATTCCCTTAAGTAAACAACAAGAGCAAGATCCAAGAGAAAAAAAGAAAAAGAAAATAAAAAATGGTATCTTAGCTGGTACCGCCGCTTTAGGTACTACAGCAGGTGCTTTAGTAATGGCTAGAAAAGGTAAACTAAATACAGCAACCTTTAAGAAAGGAGCTAATGCTTTAGGTTCTGGTTTTAAGAATCAATGGAAACTAAAAGATGAAAAAACTGGAAAGAAGAGTCTCTTGATGCCGGTTATGACAGTAGCTTTCCCTGCTATGTCAGGTGTTTCATATTTAGCACAGAAGAAACAACTTAAAGAACAGGCAAACCAAGCTCCTCAAGAAAGACAATATTCAAGATCAGTTTTAGGTAAAATAGGGAAAGGAGTCGGAAGCTTTTTTTTAGGAGAATACAATAAAGCTGGTAGAGCTAAACTAGGTAATCAATTAGTTACTCAAGCTGCAAAATCTGGAAATAAAACCACTATGAGATTAGCAAAAATGGTTAATCCTAGAAATGCAGTTATAGGAACTGCAGTTGGTGCTGGTTTAATGTCAACATCATTTAAGCCTATGACTTTGGGAGAAAAAGCTGTAAAGAAACCTTTAGAGAAAGTTGATAAGAATGCATTTGCATATGAAAAATCACAAAATCAATCAGTGCAATGATATATTTTAGAAGAAAGAATTTTTCAAAAGCCTCTAAATTATTTAGAAAATATAGAGATCCTATTACAGTTGCTAGTGTAGGTGTTAGTGGAGTTAATCTAGGAATTAATCTAAGGAGAGGAAAGAATGAAAAGAAATTCCAGAAAGAACAAATACAAGCAACAAATAATTTAACGCGAGCAATTGAAGATTCTGAAAATGAGAAGAAGGAATTATTGAAACATAAGAAGAAATTATTAAACCAATCTCAAAAAGCTTATGTTAGAGATAATTATTTGCCTCCAGAACTTGAGGTAATAAAAACTAAAGTTATAAAGAAACATGATTAAGTTTAGACAAAAGAATTTTAATATTCTTACATCTACTCTTTCTGGTGCTGGTTTAGGTGCATCTGTTGGTAGCGGTGTTTCTGTATTTAGACCTAGAAAAGAAACTAAAGGTGAATTTAAAAGAGATGATGGAAAATTTGATGAGGGAGCACAAAAAAGAGCCAATAGTACATATAGAATGAAAATTATTGGGGCTGGAATGTTAATTGGTGCTGCTCTCGGTGCTCTTTACGGAACCTTTAAAGAAGTTACTAAGAAAATTAATCGAAAAAATACAGTTGATAAGAGATTAATGGAAAAAGTGCTTCAAGGTTTAAAAGCTTCTGGATTTAAAGAGGGAACGGATTTTACTAGAGATCCTAAACAAGCAAATCAGATGAAGACAAAGGTATGTATTGTTATATCTAAGTTTTCAGGCGAGCTAAAACTTCTTATTAATGTGGCTAGAGATAGAAACTTAGAACAACTCGCCCTTAATATAGTAAAGAACATACCAAATACTTCAAATGTCGTAACTAGAACTGGAGATAGATACAATGATATTATTGTTTCAACTATATCAGATCCTCTTGTAGAAGATGGATTGATTTGTGGTATAGTAGAAAAATTCATACATAATAAATATCCAGTTTACCTAGTAGAAGTAGGTTAATAATTAAAATAAAGTAATAATATATGGCACAATGGATAGAAACTCCCGAACCCTACATAAAAGTTCAGGAGAGAGTAAAAACCGCAACACAAAATCCGACTGCAGGAGAAAGTCTTATAATTGGTGTTGCTTTTATTTCAGATGCAGGTCCTTCTACTCCTACTCTTATTACAGGTCAGAAGGAGTTTCTAAGTACCTATGCATCTCAAGATATAACTAAAGAATATATTGAAAAGCTAAATGACCTGTATGATGGAGATGATAAAACTCTTCCGGCTACTATGTGGTCTAATGCTTATAGATTAGCTGGTTCTAATACTCTTCTTTGTGTTAGAGCAAGTAAAGCTAATGGAATTTATTATACTAAGCCTATAGCAAAACCAGAAACTCAAGATACTTATATTCTTAGAGATGGTGAATTATTGAAGAAAGTAGGAGAATTTATATTAACAGATTATGTAAATGAGGATTCACCCTATGTTGATAAAGATGGTTGGTTGATTAATATCTCTGGTGTTGGTATTTTTGGAAATAGAGTAACTGATGATGGAGCACAGTATGATTATTTCTGCCAAAACCTTCCTGATCTTGTTGAAAATTTAAATGATACCTCCAAGTTCTTCTCACCGGCTTTTAAATTTTACGGATTAGATTCTATTTACAAAAAATATAATAGTACTTCTAAAGTTTGGGAAGACTATGATATTCAAGAAGAGGATACTATTACTTATGGAGAAGATGAAATACTCTATAGTACTGATGACATAGCTAATGATCATCTAGAGAATGGCCAAATTGCTAAACTTGCTAAAGAGATTTCTGTAGATATGGAAAATCAAGGTTCTAGGAGCAATTCGAATATTGCTTATGTTAGATTTACAGAAGTTTATCTTGGTCAAAATATAATTGACAAAGATGATCCTAGGACAAAAAAAAGAGAATGGACAGATATTTCTTCTGAAGAACCAAGTGAGGAACCGGCAGATCAAATTAACTTAAGTGATATAGTAGATCCACAAGATGAGGAAGCAGCAGTAGAAAAAGAAATAAAGTCTGTTGTTGTTTTAAATAGTTATTTAAATAGATACGTTAAGTTTAATTATAACTTAATAATAAATACTACTACTTATTCTTATTTAAAATATAATGGAACCTCTGAGACTTGGGAAGAACATACTTATCAAAACGGTGATACTATTAAGTATGGTGAAACAACTCCGATTTCTAGTACTGAAGGTATAACTGATATGGTAGATGGTGATATTGCTAAAATTACTACGGTTGAAACTACGACTACACAAAAAACAGTTTATGCAAAAGGTGGTATTTCAAGTGAAGATAATACAGGTTGTTTATATATAGAGGCAAAACAGTCTTTTGATGCTGAACAAAATATAGATCTTAATGATACCAGCTACTCTGGATTTGTTGCAGATAACTATTATGTTACAAATGTTTATAATTCAACTACGACATTAAGAGTTAGAATTCGTAAATTTAATCATAATGCAGTTATTATAAGAAATCTTAGCAATTCAGAAATACAAGATCTAACCAGAAATACTCCATCTCCTTTTACAGTTATTACAAGTACAGTAGATAACTTAAATCCAGACTCAGATACTGTAAAATACCAAGATTTCTTTGAAGTTGCTGTATACGATCCTAGTGTAAATGAGGTAGTTAGTTTCTTTAATGTCGGAAATATAACCGGCCGAGGTGATATGGAATCATCAGAAGTTAATGATCTCATTAATATGATGCAACTTACACTTCCTGAAGACATGCATGAATTAGGTCTTGGATATTATGGTTCAACAAGAACACCAACAGATCAAATTTATTGTGATGTTACTATCAAAACCTCAGGAGATGATAGTACTTCTATCTTGAACATAACTGATTCAGATCTTAAGAGAGCACTTGATAATATAGCACTTGATGAGGCTTATGTTACTGAAGGACTTTGTGACCTTGGTAATACTGAACTAAGCTTCCAAAATTATATGGCTAATATGGCTATAAATGATAACTATTTCTATCCTATTTCGACAGTTAATAGTACAAATTATATGACCATTGGAAACTCAGCTACTAAGATTGCTGCTGATTCTTATAAGCTGTATATGAGTGCACCTTGGGATATTGATACTGGTACTCTTGGTTGGAGATTCTATGCTTCTCCTTCAGTTCTTTATTGGGAAACTGTAGCTAGGAATAGAAGAAATAATAGAGAGTTTGCCCCTGTTTTCGGTCAGGATAATGGTACAATGCAATATCAAAGACCTGTTACTGAATTTAATAAGAAAACTAGACAACTCCTACTCTCTAAGAAGGTTAATACTTTAGAATGGGACACCGCTATTCAAGCTTGGGAAATGAATGATAACTTTACTAAGCAAATTGAAAATACTATTATGAACGATGAAGGTAATTCTCGTCTCATGATTCGTATTTCTAAAGCTATGCCAGTTATTCTTAAACAATTCTTAGGTAAACGTATATCTGAAAAACTGTGTAAGGATATTGAAGATACTATTAAACGTTTCTTCAAAATTAATATTCTTAGCATGGAATATAATATAGACGGTTACCAGGTTGATTGTAAATATGATGAAGTATTGGCAAGACAGAATAAAGTTAAAGTCCATGTTCAAGTAAGGTATCAAAGAGCACTCAAGTATATTGATGTTATAAATGATGCCATAGAAATTGGAATGCCGTTTGAGGAAGAATAATAATAAATAATTAGGAGTCTATTTTTATGATACATGTAAAGGTAGACTCCTTTTTAAATTAAATAAGATATGGATAAAACGTTACTAGTTGATTTAAAGAAGAAAATTTTAATTCGTAGTTCTCTTATAGCAATTAGTTCTTTAGATGAGATACTAGGATTAAATGATTATCTTTCTGCAGATGAGGTTTTATTAGAGATCATAAAAAGAGCATTACGTGAGTTTGAAAATTCTCTTCCGCTTATCCTAGAAATGAGATTAAATAGAAATCAACTAGGAACTTGTTATGGTAGAGAAGGGTATAGTGAAATAAAATCAAACTTTACATTATACTTAGATTGTGCTTTGCCTGAGGAATCGATTGTCTTAGTTCCAAATTCTTTACCTTACATTAGAATTGGAGGAAATTTGTCTTATCCAGCTCCAGGTTCATATTTTCCTGCAACAGATTATCAAAGACCATATTTATTTACGGCCGATTTAATGGGAAATACTGAATTTTATATAAAGGGAATTTGTAGTAGACCTATAATACCGGACTTCTTACCAGATAAATCATTTAATCCAGATAGTAAAAAAGCTGCTATATATTGGATGAATGTAGAAGAAGGATCTCGAGGTAATTTCTTTATGGATCTTTGTATGGTTCATGTCTTAGATTTTATAAGACAATTAAAAGCATCTGTACAACTTCCTAATATGTCTGTTGATATTCTTTCTAATGCTGACAGTGCTTATCAGGAGTTACGAGCAAGATGTGACCAATACCAGTTACAATCATCTTGGTATGGAGAATTTTTAATATAGTAGAAATTATGAAACTAGGAAATATACAGCTTAAGGAAAAAACTACTAAAATCCTAAAAAAAGCAAAGGATAAAGCAAAAAGCGTATTATCTACTCCTCCACAAAAATCAAAAACTTATTATGATCTTAATACCGATACTGTAAAGAGCTTTAGTGTTCTTCAGGAAAAAGATTATTCTAGAGTTTCAAATTTAGTTTATAAGGTAAAAAGAAAAAATATAGATGCAATTACTAAAGCTACGAAATCTAGAGTAAAGCATAAAGTTAATTCCCCAGAAGCAGTTGAAAGATTAAAACAACAAAAGCTACAAAAACTAGAGATAGCAAGAAACAATCCTAAGGCTAAACAAAAGGTTGGAGAAAAAGTAAAAAGTGTTGCGGGAAAAGTCTATAATACTAATATTGCAAATTTACCTGGAAAAGCTATAGGAACTGCTATTAAAAATCCCGGAACCGCAGTAGGAATTGGAGCAGGAGAGGCTGTATATGGAGTTATTGGTTCAGTTGGTGGTCCTGGAGCATACGCTGCAGCCAGGGCTCTTCCTATTGGTCCTGGAAAATTAACGATTGCAGCAGGTACGGCAGCTAACCAGAGAATAAGAAATATAGTTATTACTCGTAATGGTAAAAAGACTACAGTAGGTCGAGTATTAGGTCAAACATCTGGAAAAGTCAAAAGAAAATTAAGTACTGATAAAGATATAAGTATTCATGGTGGAGTAGAAGCAGTTAAAAAAGGTGCTAAACGTGTCTCAACTGTTTTCAGACCAGTAAAAAGAGAAGTTGCTATAATATAAAATACGATGATTAAATTTAGACAAAAGAACTTTACCATACAAGAAGGACATTTTACAGGAACTAAGGATGAAGATAAGCTTCCTAGTACTCTTGAGGTTGTAGGAAAATCTGCTCTTGGTGGTGCTATTATTGGTGGTATAGTTGGAAAAATAGATAAAAAGATAACAGTAAAGGATGGAGCACTACAAGGAACTAAATATGGTGCGCTTACTGGTATTGCTATTAAACTGCTTATAAATCATCTTCACAAACCAATGTCTAAGGTAAAATATCAAGAAGTAGACAAAGGAATTAGACGTGAATTTGGTATTTATAAAGCAGCTGGAATTACTTTGGGTGATAAGCTTGATAAAAGAGCAAACATGGAAGAAAGATTCGCTTTCAATGATAGAAATGTTTGTTCTTATAAAATAAACTTTGCTATACAGGATAATAAAGTCACGATGTATACTAATAATTTAACTGATCAAGAATTAGAGAAATTAAATAAACATCTCGACTATTATTGTAAGAATTATTATGGAATGAGTTATACTGCTATGGCTATTAATTCAAAGACAAATACTTATTCTGTTGGTATAGTTTTTACAAATTATCAAGTTATATCTAATTTTATGGTAGAACTCTCTAATATACTCGAAACTAAAATCAATCTTTTAGATAGCAATTCATTAGTAAAGGGTAGATTAGTTGACTCTACAATAGATCAGGAGGAGCGGTCTTTTAGTGTTCAGCCCCTCAATAAGTATGATTACCTAAAAGCCCTTGGAAAAACAGGAATAAAACTTACCGTTTCTGCTTTAGTTCTTAGAAAATTAAAGTTTAAATCTCTTTCTAGTGCAGTTATGTCTTCAATTGGTGATACATGTAAAACAATCACTGCACAAGATATGAGAAGACTAGGTATTAAAGTTCCAAGATCTTATTATGGAAATACTTATCTTGAAGACACACTAAAAAAGCTCCATTTTGTTGAGGGGTTCAATTATTCAGTTTCAGAAAAAGATTCTCCAAATAATATATCAATGACTCAAGGTTTGTTTATAGTAACCTTGGATAATGATAAAGATAATATAAAACAAGTTGATGATAAATATTGGAAGTCTTTTAAAAATAAAATAAATAGATCTGAGATTAATAATGTGATTGTGTATACGTATTCAATTAACTCTACTCAAGAATTCGAAAGTTTGTTGAGAAGATTAATGTCTACGGGAATAAAATTTAATATCTTTGAGGGATGATAGTATTTAGGGAAAAAACATATTCAGAATTACTATTAGACCGAGTTACTAGAGAATTAGATAGAACAGGATATCAAGATTATGATGTTATGTCTAGTATACCCAGTGATTCGATTAGTCTAAATACAGATCTAAATCATCTAAGAATAAATGTACCAGTTAGCTTAGAATATAGTCAATATGGTATAGATGATTTTATTAGATCTATGGTTCCTTTTCTTAGAACTAGAACTACTTTAGATAGAAATATTTTTGAGATGGTTCTTTCAGGAAAACTAACTGAAGCACAATATATAAAATTAATCAAGTACATAATGGATCAAGAGGGTACTTGTATAATAGTTAATGATGAACAATAATGGACAATACAGAGAATATGGCCTCCAGGAATTTAGATAAGGCCAACAAATTATATGAAATCGGTTTAAAGAACATAAAATTACAAATGAAACTTCTTGGAACTGAGTTTGTAGTTTTAAGACCCAAAGATAATAGCAAGTGGAAAAATGTGTTTGGAGGTTCATATTCTTCTGAGTCCACCTTAGAAAATGACTATGAGCAGTTTACAACAACTCTTATAGTAAACATGAACGAGATGAAGGATGTATGGAATAGAAACCGAGACATGCTAGAATCTTATACTCCAGATGGTTCACTTCAAGTTGGGGATGAATTACAGTATACTAGAGGTAAAAGAACTTATCGCTTTAAAATATCTATGAAACAAGGATATTCAGAAGCAGCTGAGGGATTATTTACATACACCTTGTCGAGCATAATTGAAACTTTAGATGAATAAATAAAGAGCAGTTATGGAAACAGAAATTCAAAAAAGTAATAAGATTCCTGGATGCGAACAACTAACTAAACCTGAAGAAATAACTGCTTTATCTAAATACCTTGGATATATAAAAAAGGTACAAGAAGATCACACAGAACTAGGTGAAGATAGTTTAGAAATTCCAGGAAGAACTACAGGAAGAATACCTAAGATAGATGAACTAGAAGATACTATAATACCGGGAGAAGGAAATATAAAAAACCTTGAACTTGGAAATACTAGGTTGTCTGTTGAGGGAGATATTCAGAAAGTAGAATTAGAAAAAGATAAAATTACGTTAGATAATCCTTCTGAAAATATTAGTTTGTCTGATAAAATAGAAAAACTAAAAGATGAAGGTGATATAAAATTAGATAAAACAGTAAGGCCTTTAAAAGATAATAGAGACATTGAACTTGATAATACTTTAGAAAAAATACAAGAAAAAGAAGTAGATTCTCTAGTAGATGAAGTTGCCTTATTAAAACCCGATAAACAAGAAAATGAACTAAGTAAGTATATTTCTTCTTTAAATACAGATAAAAATACGGAGCTTGAAGATGAAGTTAGTAAATTATATGTTCCAGATAATAATGAACTTGATAATACTAGACTTGATTTAGATGCTCCCGATATTGATGACCTAAGGAAGAATATAACAGACTTAGACGATGATAGAGTTTTAACTGGATTTGAAAATACTAAAGATAATACAAAGTTAAATCCCGATCAGCTTGAAGACTTGCGTAAATCTGATACCTCTTATTTAAAAGATGCTATTCAACTGGCTAATTTAAAACTAGATGAAGAAGGTTTATATAAGTTAACTATAAAACTATTAAAAGCTGATGGATCTGAATGGGGAGAACGAATAGCAGCTTTAATATCTACTTATCTAGGAAGCTCAACAATTAAATTAGATAAAGCGAAAGAGTTTGAACAATTACTAGCAAATTCTTTTATAAATTCTGGAAGTGAAATTAATCCTTCTGGAGAATTACCACAAGATAAAACAAACTTTACACCAGAACTTAATAAAACAGATCCAGTTAGTATAGATATTAATAGTGAAGAAGAGGATACTAGTTTAAATACAACAGTTGAATCTAGACCTAATGAAGTAGAACCTGAATTAGATTTCACAAAAGAATATAGTGCTAATAAATATAATGTACCTGAATCAAAAAATAAAGTAGATATTGAATTAAGAAAAGATATAGTTCAAGCTCCTGCCTATGATTTTGGTATAAATAGTATTAGAGATCTTGGTTTTAGATTCTTAAATGGTAATCTTTCAAGTAGCTATCTTCGTGAAATAGCTGAAAAAACTTTAGGAAATGGTGTAATGTTAGGATCTTTAAGAACTCAATTATTAAATGAGGCTCTTGCACTATTAATTTTAGGTAGAGAAAAAGTAGAAGCACAATTAGGAACAAATAGAGGACGATTACCGGGACCTGATACTGGTGATAATATTCTTTCTTTTATAAATGAGAATAAAGGAACTTGGGGACCTGGGATGAGTAAAACTGATGTTGCTTCGAATTTATTAGGACTAGGAAAAAGCTTATTAGAAAGATTTTTAAGTGCTGGTGTTGATACAGACAGTCCTTTTAATAGACCTGCCCTTGTTTATAATGAAAAAAGAGATCCAACTGCATACGGACCGAATCAAACTTACGACTATAGATACAATTATATAGCCCCAAATGATTTAAAACAAACTCCTTATGCAGGATTAAATACAACACTTAAAGATCTATGTGAAACAGAAGATGCAGATACTATTGTTTCCGTAGATGATTTTAGGGAGTTACTTAAAAGAAGTGAGCTTATAACTTCAGCCAATAAAGTAACTGGTGAATTTGGAGATAGATGTATTTTAACATTAGATTCGGATATTCATTGGGAAGTTATTCTTGAACCATATTTAGGAGAAGACGAGGCTGCACCAAATGGAGGAGTATCTTTTCTTCCGAGTATAAAAGAAATAAATGTAATAAACGCAAATGATTTTGGACATGATACGGCTTACAATAGATGGATTCCTATTTCAAGTTTCGAATTACAAAAGTCAAAATTAACTACAAAATCATTAGGATTATTTGATGGAGAAATAGTCTACCCGGTAACAACTGAATACACGAATGAGGTTAGATTAAGTATTATAGATGACCAATATAAATCATGGAGACATTATTTTCAAAAGTGTTCAGATGTTTCGGTTTATAGTGCTGAACCTCATTTTGCAGACTTTTATCAACTAGAATATCCACTTCCTTCAGTTATTGATAAGTCTACTTTTGCTGCGGCTTTTTACAAGAACATTACATTTAGACTTAAGATTTTTGTAATGACTCCACAATATTTTACTATACGAAAAATGGATCTCTTATGTGTTCTAAAAGATTTCTCAGAGGAATATCATGGGGAAACTGATTCGGCCGGAAGTGATTTAAATATAACTTTCTCAGTAGTAGGTGAATTGGGAGGACCGTCTTATGCAGAAGGACAAAGAAAAATAGATTCAACAACATTAAAAAAGGGAGCAGAAGAAACTAAAGCAAAAATGAATCCCGAACCTAAAAAAGAAGAGGCGAAAACTGTAGTAGAAGAAAAGGCTGAAAGTAGAAACGCTGCACAGAAAAAAGCAGAAACGGCCGGAACAAAATCAAATACAATAACTACTAAATCGGGGGCATCAGTTTCACCTTCAGGAGAGGGACGAATTACATATACTCTTCAGGGTCGTGCTCCAGGTCAAATTTCTGATCATATGGTTAATTCATTTACAACCGAAAGTAATCTTCGTCCTGGAAAGTTTGGAGAAGCAGCTCCCGGAGAACAGGTATTTTTAGGAAGTGATGGATACCAGTATGTTTTGAGAGAAAATAAAAAAGGAAACCTAACTTACAGTAGAATAAAAACGACTGTTCTGGTTAATGAAATAAAAGAATCTCCTTACGCTGCAATACAAAATAATGCAAATAATAGAGTAGATCTTCAAAATAAAGCCCGTCAAGCTCAACAAGTATACGCAAGAGCGCACGGAGGAAGAGATGTATTCGGAAATAAAATTAAATAAGTAAACTATGTATATAAAACTAGACAAAATTCGTCTTCAATATGTTAAAACTACAGAGGATACTTTTATTTTGGCAGAAGTACCTAATTCTACTATGTCATATGAAACTCCTATTATTGTCCGTACAGTAGACGAATTAGAGTCTTGGTTCGGAAAGAATTTTAGTTCTTATGATTATTTTGTAGAATTATTAAATAATAGTATATCTCTTTATCTATATAAACCAACAAAACTAGGATTAATAGAAGGAGATGATTATATAGATGTTTCAACATACACGATTGATCCAGAAGTCTATCCATCAGTAGAGTATTTACCTCAACCATTACCAGAGGAAGAACCACTCTATGAAAATAAACTTTATACAGTTGGCGGTTTAATTATAGACTTTAATTCGCTAATAGATGGTGGTATTGTTCAAACATTAGATGAGATACCTATTGATTCAGTTCCTTGGGAAAGTTTACAAGAAGTAGAAGTAACAAAGCTACCTGATGAACCTCTTATTACAAATAAATATAAAATAGGTGATATCTATTATGCCTATGTCTTAACTGAAAACAATAATTATATTTGGTGTTCAACAGCTAAGAATGATATTAAATATACCTGTGAAGATTCGTTGTTTGTATATATAGGGGATAATGAAAATTGGGTAGATTTTGTAAACTCTTCTTGGTATAGTCAAGATAATGAATTAGGTACATACTACATAAGATATAATAGTTCTTGGATGTCTTTAGATGATTTACCACAATCTTTAAATAAAACTACTATATCTCAAGAAAACAGAGACACACTTTTAATAACTAAACCAGATTATATTTTAGGAAATAATTTTAGTCATCCAGAATATCATGAGGATAGATTAGGGGTTTTTTCTGAAAGTAGTATAGATCATGAAGTTAATCCGTTTATTGATCTAGAAAATGTTGAATCTGGTTCTTTGTTATACTCTTTAGAAAAATTATCATCTGATTTTGATAATGATATAAGTTATTTCATTTCATTACCAGATCCAAATGCTCCAGGACTTTATATAACAGCATTTAAAAATCCAACACAACAAATAATAGACTCACTTCCAAGTCATGATATTAATTATTGGGATACACAGTCTCTTTGGAATAACCTAGTTGATGGAGGATACATAGATGCTTTACCAGAAGTACCTAAAGTTGGACAAAAGTATAAAGCTGCTATTTCAAACAATCTAACAGTTTCTTATACTTATGTAGATCATTGGATTAATGATACTATTAATTATAACTGGGATATTTGGACAGATGAGTGGAATAACCTAACTCTTTGTGGAACTATAAAAAGTACTGATGAAATACCAAAGAAAAGAATAAACTGGAATAATTTAAATGATTATAATGGTCAGCCGTTAACTGAGCTTCCTTCTGAGGGAACAGTTGGTTTAAAATATAAAATAGGGGATATATATTATACATATCTCGTTGTAGAACAATCATTATCAGAAGAAGAGCTTAGATATATTTGGTGGGCTGATACTCCAAGTGCTATAAAATATGTATTAAAAGATTCTGATATATATTATAGATACTATGATTCTAGGTGGATTCCTTCTTTAGATTGGAATACAGTACAAGACGGGGGAGAAGTATCATACCTAGAAGATGTTCCGTATGATATTGACTGGGATAACTTAATAGATGCCGGAACAGTAGAACAATTACCAAGTGAACCTATACCAGGAGAAAAGTATAAATTAGGTTATTACTATTATACTTATCTTACTATAGAAGACAATAATTATATCTGGTGTTCTACTAATCCAGGAACTGTAAAATATTTATATAAAGGAACATATTACGTTTTCTATGATAATTCTGTTTGGATTTCTCAAGAAAATGAAGGAAATCTAAAAAAAGTATTATGGAGTAATTTAATTGACGGTGGAACTTTATCAGATTTAAATATTCCGGAAATAGACTGGGATAGTTTAACAGAAGATGATACTTACCAAGATTATGAAGATTTATCTAGTATATCTCCCATCGAACCTGGAGTAAAGTATAAAATAAAAAATGGATTTTATTATACTTCTGTAGATGATATTTGGTATTCTACTAATCAAGATACACTACGATATTTATATAATAATATATATTGTAATTATTCTAATAATACTTGGATATTTCATAGATTATCTGAAATAGAAACTTGGAATGATTTAAAAGAATATTTAAGTTTATATTTTACAGACTTAGTTACTAGTGATCCTAATAAAATAAATCTTTACTATACTTATATAGTTCCTACATATTTAATGGAGTATTATTCTTTTGAATACCCTGAGAATACAATACTACAAAACATAATATCAATAATTCCTCAATTTAGAGAAACTCAAAATATATTAACAGAAAGTATAGATGAAGATAATTGGGGAATAGAAATTTGGAGTAAGTCTATAGGAAAAGGAGATCCTGAATATGATACAGATCAAATATCTTTAACTATAGAATATTTCTCAAATACAAATACATATAGATTTACAATAACTAGATTTTCTTACTCTGAAGTGTTTGAAGGAGTATTAAATCCAGGACCAGGTGAAAGACGATTAGATTATCAAATAGATCAAGAGTCTAAATTGATTCATATAAGATTTGATGATATAAAGAACGGACTTAGAACTGGATCTTGGATATTACGGGGATCTGAAACAGAAGAAGTAGGACCTGATGAATATTGGAATTCATTTAATATGATGATTTATCCGGGTTCAGTTTGTCCTGACTATTTCTTAATTCCAGATAAATCTTTTTGGACTGAAGATATATCAGATCCTAAATATTTTGAAACTTTTCTATATTATTCAAGAGAGTATTCTTTCCAGTTTCTCATACAAAATGAAACATCTCCTTATATGATTCTTTATGGAGATAAGCCAGGGAGAGATGAAATAAATGAGATCCCTCCTTATATAATTGTTTATGATGGTGAGAAATTCTGGAGAAATAATAATGGTACTTTAATTGAAGAAAAAGATAAAAATACTTTAGAAATAGCTGAGTTTGATGGCGATTTTATTTATAATTATTTAAATGATTATGAGAATAGATTAATCTATTTTTATCAGACTATGACAATAGGTGGAAAAACTAGACCAGGATATTATTTATATCTTAGAGGTTTGTTTGTAGATGATTATTCAATGTCTACGTCTATTATAAATTATGATACTACTTTCATAGATAATCCGTATCTAGATATTAATCAAGAAACAGTTTTATCAAATTATAAATGTAATTACTTAGTTGATAATAATCATTTCTATTTTTATAAAAGATATCAAAATGGAGAGTCTTATATAAGTACCTCCTGGATGAGATTCGCTATTGGAAGAATAACTAGAGAATTTCAAAGAAATAGATCAAAATACTTAGGAGAAAGATCACCACTTAAAGTAAGACAAGCTATAAATAAAATGTTGACTGGTATAGTAAGTAGATTTTCAATTATATATAAAATAAATTTAACAAACTTTTCTATAAACTATACTGAGAACAGATTAGATGTAAGTTTAGAGACATATATAAAAGACCTAGCAGATAAAAATATAGGCCTTGATATAACAATCAATTATAATAATTAATTATGGCAACAGTAGCTGAATTAGTCCGTAGAGATGACGGATACATGAAATTTATTGATTATACCTCCACATATAGAGATAATAATAAAGAATTTCTACGTGGAGATATGTGGCAATTTGATTTTATCACTTGGCCTAAAATTGTATATAGTCCAGGAAATACTATCTTCCACGCTAGATTAAATAGTGTTCAGGTTGGTATTGATAGTTCAGTATCTGGATTTGAAAAACGTATGAGAGGAAATTATGTGATCAGACAACAGACGGGTCAAAATACCTCTGGAACTCTTACACTTAGTTTTGTTGATAGAGAAGATCAGGCTATTTCTTATTTCGTAGATGACTGGAAACAAAAGATAGCAGATAGAGATACGAAATATAGCTTCAGAAAAGACGACGTTGTAGCTGATTGTAAATTGGTTCTTACAAATTCTAGTCGTCTTGCAGTTCGTTCTCTTAATTTCTATAACTGTATTATTCAAGATGCGGCCCTTGATGAAAGTGGCGTTGATGCTGATGGTACCGATAGATCAGATATTCAATTAAGTATGGCATTCGAACATTACGATAGAAATTTTGATAATCTATAATTTCATATCCTTTGTCAGGGGTTGTCTAGTAATATATTCAACCCCTTGACTTTATTAATCTATAAAACTTAATGATATGAAAGTACTAAGAAGAAAGAAACAAAAAGAGTTTATTGCTACTAAAACTGAAGTAGAACAGAACCTAGCAAATAAGATGGGGATTGATTACAATAAAACTCCAAAAGGCTGGTTACAAAATAAACTTGGATTAACAAATAAAGAAAATCAATTAGGTTGAGATAATAAAACAATCCCGCTTTATCTTGAATGTGGTATTGTGGGATCTAAAAATTAAAAATATGATAATACTAAGAAATCGATTTTATTATGTTTCTACTTTACCTGGACTAGAAACTAAGATAATGAAACCTAGTGTGCCCGATAATTTCTTAACCAGGGAAAAGTTGATAGATAATAAGACAAAGCGTATAAGATTGTATAAGACGATTGAAGATGCTATTTCTGGTATATATCTTGGAGAAACTTTTAAGAAGGGCACTAAGTTGTATGTATATAGGGCTCTCGGAATACATAAGGATTTTCTATTTGGACCTATGAAAATATTTGAAGTTCCTTATGCCTTAGTCCTAGATGAATATTGGTATAAGGAGTCATTAAGATTTGAAAAAGTATTTGAAATAGAAGTAGAGAAGAAAGGAGAGTCAACTTATAAATATGGACCTAGACAAAGATTAGGAAAAATTTATAGGTGGTCTTGGAAAGAAGTGAAACCCTGGAAACAGAAGAATTATAGTATCATTTCAGATATCAAACATTCCGGTATTAAAAGAACTTATAAAAAACAGGCTGGGAGAATTAGAAGAAAAGTTTCAAAAAAATTAGAAGATTCAATAATACAGGATAAAAATAATTATGAAAATACTATTTCTGAAATAAAAAATAGGCATTCAATTATTCCGTTTTCAAAAGAAATAGAAAAAAAAACTAATAAAAGAAGCACATAAAAATAAAGCTATAGTTCAAGCAGATCATGTAATAGGAAAAAATGGAAAAACAACACCGCTCCCAAAGGATGTTGAAGGTATACCTAAGAAATTAAAGGAAAAAATAAAGTCTCATATTTTATATTCTCCTCTTTCCGGTGCTGAAACACTTGCACATGAGATAGGCCATGCAAAAACAATAAAAACTCCTATACTGAATAAATTTCAAGAACAGACTAGAAAAGATAGAAAACACCTTGACTCTTCTATAAGAAAAATATTATCTAAAGAAAGTTCGACTCCCTCTAATATTAAGTTAACTGATATTTTGAGTGATTTTAGTCGAAGTAAAAGAGTAATACAGGAAGAAAATCTTGCAAACAAAAATGCTATAAAAATACTAAAGAAAACAACTAACTTAGATAAAGATACATTAAAAAATATAAAAAAGATATATAAAAAAGATACCAAAAATGGCTATGGTATTAATAATATTGTATGGAAATCTAAGTTAAGGGATTTAATAGCAATAAAAAGAAATAACAATTAATATTATGAACCCCTTTTGTTTTATAATAAAGAAAAGGAAACTCGGAATAGATAGATATTCCTTTAATTATGGATCTAATGAATATTCAATAGATATATTTTTACCAAATACTAAAAATAAAATTAGTAGTGAAAATATATTAATAATTAATGAGCCGTCAATAACTTTAATAAAGAATTATGAAATATTAAAAAATTTTTTATACAAGTCTTATAATTCTAATTCTTTAGATGAAGTAGTAATTGATATTAATAATTACTGTTGGACTTGGAAACCCAAAGAAAGATCCATTGAAGAAATTGTTTTTAACGATTTATTTCTTCAATATAATTATGATATTAAAATTAAAAAATTAGATCCACTTAGAGTTTATAGAAAGAGATTATTTAAAAACTAGAATCAGCTACATTAATTGACTCCTTGCAAATAGTTAGTGAGAAAGTAAAAAGAAATAGTGAATTATATAGAGGAGGTTGGAAATATAATGGAGAAAAAATAGAAGGAGATTATAGAATTGTTTATAGTAATGAATTTGATTTAACACCTAAAACAATTACTGATAAAGCTATTTTATGTAGTTTACCTGGAGATAATCAATTTTTATTACTTCCAGATAACTTAGATAATTTAGAACTTTTAGAGATAACAAGTAAAAATGATTTAGTGGGATTAAATTATAAAGACTATAATATAATTTATGATCCTGATTCAATAAGTAAAGTAGTATGTTATGTTAAAAAGTGTAAACCCGTTTGATAATGAGGATATAAAGAATCAAATCCTCCAAAAAGAAGGAAGAGTTGAAATAGAAGAGGCAGAGATTTTAGAAGATGATCCAAATAGTTTAAAAGGACTAATAACTTCTGCACCTCAACTTCCTAAAAGTGCTAAGAATATTATTATGGATGCGAATGCCATATCCTTAGCTGAAAAGAATAAAAAAAATGATGAGCTAATTCAATCTATAGAAAATGTATTCACGAAGTATAATGAAGAATATGGATTGAATCTTAGTGTTGATACTAGAAATTTATCACAAGCTTTAGTTGATGTAGGTGATCCAAAAAAGCGTGAAATTCTTAATCTCTATTTAAGTGAAACATTTAAAAGTATAAAACCTATCCTACTTTTAAACCTTATTCAAAAATTAGCTCTTATTATGGATTATGCTCTTGATCCAGCACGTTTATTAGATCCAAATCAATTTACAGCGGCTGATTCACTCCTAATTATTGAGAAGTTAATGGGATACATTAACGATCTTTCAAATATAATTGATGAAGCTACTATAAAAGATTCTGATAAACTACTTAAAAAATTAAGTGAAGAGAATAATAGTGCTGATATGGATTCAGAAGAGAGTAAGAATATGGTTAGGAATTTCATGGACCTATTTAAAAAAGATAACATAAAAGAGTAAGTCTATGATTATACTTAGACGAGGAAGATAAGATGATAAAAACATTACCTATTAATATACTAAGGAGATATAATTCAATTCAACAGTGGGCAGCAAACAAAACTGTATCTGGAACTTGGATAGCAGTTTCACCAGTAGAGACCCTTCCAGAAGAATATGAAAGTAGAGTTGGAGAGCGGAACGATTTTAGGATACTATACGATATCCCCAAAAATTGGAGATTAGTTGAGCTATCCAAAGAAGATAATAAACAAGAACTGATCGATAAAGCGATTATAGATATTTACTCTATTCCTGGGCACAAAATCATAAAAGAGCTTGATGATTGGGACACATTTCTTTGGGCTGTTGCTAGTGTGGATCTAGATTTTCATATGTGCTATAATTACGAAATTCTAGAAGAAAAGCCTTGGATAGAAAAAGGTGGATGGAAATTAATTTGTATAGGTTCAGCCTCAAGATATGTGGAAAAAACAAGGGAGGCGTTTATATCCGGATTAAGTAGTGATATAACCTATGAAATGATATAATAGATTAAAAATATGATAAATACTTAGACAGAAATTATATGCAATAAGATCCAGTTTTAGTGATACTATCGATTTAGGATCTGGATTAAAAATGGTAAAGGCTAATATAGGAGCCATAGGAAAATTCTTAGGAAAAGTATCTAAGAAAATTAGATCTAAACAAGATAATTTTATTAACTATGAGATTTTCTTAGGTACAAATAAGATAGGTGATATTCAAATAAGTGAAGAAAGCAGTACCGAAGTCTATATTCCTTGGTTTGAAATAAATAAGAATTATAGGAATAACGGATATGGAACTAAAGTTCTGAAAGGTTTAATTTCCCATATTCGAAAATTTGGTTTTAAAGAAATAACCTTAGAAGTAGATGTTGAAGATAAATTGTCCCGACATGTTTATGAAAAATTAGGTTTCAGATATGTTGGAAAACCATATGACTCATTAAATAATATGAAATTAAAGCTATGAAAGTAAGTAGAAATTATGATTACTATGAAGATGAGAAACTTTATAGTACAGGTGATTATGAGCTTGATGAACTTCTTGAACGTGCTTTTTGTGAGGGTTATTATTATGCACAGAAAGAATATTTTAAACCAAGTCAAGCTATCAAACAAGGGGTAGTCAAATTAAAGAGAAATCAGGTTGCGGCTAATATACGAAAAACAAGAGGTCAAGATACTAAAGAAGCTAGAAAATTGATTACCGGATATAAAAATAATCCTGCAGTAAAATCAAATTTAACGACAAGTAGAAAAGAGGCTAAAGAAAGTTTATCTAAGCTTATACAAGATACCCAGAAAGAATTACCTAAGTCTGGTGGAAATTTGTCAATAAAAGAGATTATGGACAAGAAAACACAAACTCCTGCTATGAGAAAATTTAAATCTGTTATTAGAAATTATAAAACCGCAGGAACTAGTTATAATGTAGGAATGTAAATAAAACAATCCCACTTTATCTTGAATGTGGTATTGTGGGATCTAAGAAAAAAGAGGAAATATGAAAATAATACGACAAAGAAATTATAGCAAAGAGGACAGTGAATTAAAGAAAGCTGGTAAATCTGTTGCTCTTGGTTTTGGTGTTTCTGCTGGTTCTACGCTTTTAGAGAGTATAGGAAATGAAATAGCCAAAGGAAATAAGGAAGAAGAAAAAGAGCTCCTAGAAAAATTGATAAAAGAGGCTAAGAAGAAGGGAATTAGTGTAGAGGAAGCTAAGAATATGTTTGAATCTTCCGGTTATAAGAAAAAAGGGAATAAGATAGTGCATGGAAAATACGATAAAACTTCCAGGACTATAGCAAAAGGATTAGAGGAGGCAAGTGAGGGGAAATTAGTTAAGGCATTGAAAAAAGGAAAGTATGGTAAAGCAGCGATATCAGGGGGTTTAAATGTAGCGGCCGGAATTGAAAAAGCGAAGAAGGAAGATAAAGGAGAAGAAGAAGGAAAAACAGGAAAATTAGCTCCTTATACTTCGGCCGTTTTAGATGCCCCAGAAAACGCTGCAAAAATAATATCAAGAAAAAAAGCTAGAGAAATTTTAAAGAAGTCGGGCGCATCAAAGAAATTAATGAAAAGAACTAAAGGACCAGATATTATAGGAACTGGAGGAGCTATTATCAGTTCTACAGCTTATGGTCTTGGTGCAGGTAGATTAATGAAAGAAGGCGCCTATAGAATTGAAAAGAAAAAATTAAAGAAAGAAAAAGAAGAAAAAGATTAAACTATGACAATACTAACATCACAATTACCAAGTGGAGGATTTGGGTATGATTTTCCCTCCATCAACGTTAGCCCTATGAATTTTTTGACGCTAACACAATACTTAGAAAACGTACCAAAAGATCCACTTGAAAAATACTTATATGATATCAAAAACCTAGAAAAAGAAGACCCTAATATACTTAATTGTTATGTGATGGATCTTGATTTTCTTATCTTCTATAAAAAATTATGTACTGTATCTGGGGATCTAAGTTATGAGGTTTCTGTTACTTGTCCTGATTGCGGTAAGGTTCTAAAAAAGAAAATAAACCTGGACAAAGATATTCACTTTAAACAAATAGATCCTAAAGTTATGTCAGGGGCTATAGTAGAATTAGGTGGACATAAATATGATACTGGTCTTCCTACTGTTCGTGAATTCTTAGGTGTATTCGAAAAGTACTTAAGATATAGAAAAGTAACGGATCTTAAGATGATAAAAACTATAGCATTAATAAGAGATTTTGAACTTAAGGGAAATCAAATAGAAGAAGATGTTTTAGAGGCAACACACGAAGATATTACCCTTCTTATGGCTCTTCGTGATCTTTACTATGATAGAGTAGAACCAATAACTTTAATATGCCCAAACTGTAAAGAGAAGGAGGAAGGAGGATTAGTGACAATGAGCGTGGAAAATCTCATTGTCGACTTTTTTCGAGACCTCTATAGAAATTGCCCAATTGATGGAACTAAAATTCTATTTAAATAAATTCCTTAAAGTAGATAATATTGAATACTACACTCTAGATACCCTTATGAAACTTAGAAAGACTTATGACGTTTTTCTAGAGGGATCTGAAGGTATTGATCCTGATTTTCCAAATATGTCTATGGGAGATCAAAGTAAAGGAAAGAAAATTAAAGGAACTAACTTCTATTCTTTATTCGGCGGTGAAGAAAATATACCAGAAGGACATAAAGGAATATTAGAAGATAGAATAGAATTAAAGAAATAAAAATATATCACCTTCCTTTTATAAAAACAGGGATTATAGGGGTAGGAATGACTTCTTAAGAAGAGTTGCTGGTGGAAGTGTAAAAAAAATATTGCTCAATCTGGTAAAGAATCGTATTCAAAATCATTTAGAAACGGTAAAGTTTATGGAGGAAATTATAACGGTTAAGTAAAAAATAATCCTATAATATCTTGAATGTGGTTTTATAGGATCTAAGAAAAAATTAAATAAATAAAAAGAATAAATATGGCAAGTATAGATGAAACGACTCGACGAATAGCAGAAAAGAGAATAGAACCTGGTAATGAATTTGCAGATTATCAGGAAGCTCAAAATCAATTACTTGCTATAAACGCCGAACAACAACAAAGATTAGCTTTACATCAACAAAACGCTGCTAGTATGATGGGTCAAACACAATTATTAGGACAAGCTGCTGAAGTAATGAACGTAAACCCAGAAACTCAGCAAATTTTATCTAATTACGGAGTAGCTCAACCTAGATCAATAAAAAGTAGTGAGATAAGGAGACAAGGACCTACTACAATCACTATAAACAATAATACAGTAAATAATACACAAGGTCCAGTGCAAGGTAGAGATTTAAGAATATCACCACAAGCCGAAAACCAGAGCAAATTTAAAGCATGGTTAAGTGGTGTTTTTGCTAGACAAGACGCACAATGGAAATTACAATCTAGAGAATATGAAAGACAACAAAGCGACCTCTCTAGAAGTTCAAATAAGATGATGAGAAAAATTGAAACACTAGGAAAAGAAATAGGAAAAGCTGTAGATCCTAGAAGAATAGCCCAAAGTGTTTCAAATCCGGCCATGAACTTAATAAAATCATTAGGTCTTTTAGTCTTAGCTAAACGAATACCTAAAATACTTAAGTTTTTCGATAATGTAGAATCAACCATTAGAAAGTGGGTTGGTAAGATAAGAGAAAATGGTGGAATTAAAGAAACAATAAAAAACTTAATATATGGAAAAGGAGGAAGAGGTGGATTACTAGGAAGAGGGGGTGTATTATCTAAAGCTATATATAACGATCAAAAAACAGGAATTCTAAATAGATTCGAAGAGTGGATATCAGAACAATTAGATAAAAGAACTGAAGCTGCAAAAAAAGCCGCAGGAGAAATGCCGAATCTATTAAAAAATGGAAAATGGGGCATTAAACCGTGGCTTACTTGGGTAGGAAATTTTCTTCAAGGATTTTTAGGAGGAAGTGCCACAAAAATTCAATCAAAAGTAGAAGAAAGTGATGCTGCCAGTGATGCTACAACAAGCGACAATACAGTTTCAAGTGCGCAGGGTGGTTGGAGAGATAGAGCTGGATTTGATTTGAGAGGAAATTTTAAAGCACATGGAGAAAATAGATTTGGTATTTCTTCTTCAACCGGAAAAGAATTCAGTCAAAAGGATTATGAAAATTGGTTAAAGAAAAATAATAAAAAAGAAGGTGATATAAGTCTTAGAGAATATCTAGATGAACATGATTTCGCTTATACCGGAGAAGCTATAATTTTAACAGAAAGGGTTTATAAGTCAACCAAAAGAGTTTTAAATACCGACTATGATTTAAAAGGAACTACTCTGGTTTCTGGATCTTATTATCCAATGTTAGCACTTTCTCATGACGTTATTGCGGAATTTAAAAGGGGAAGAAAAAATGGAATGAGACACATTCTTATATTCCTTAAAATACTTTATAATAGTTGTAGAGGAATTAGTGCTGGAGGATTTCATACAGAAGGAGGAGTATTAGTTTTTCCTGAAATGTTATCAAAAGTAGCATCACCTAAATTAATTGAAGAGTTAAAAAAATCAAAACAAGGTGGAGGAACACCAGATATTTCTTCAATTAAAATATGTTTACATAAATCAAAAATGTCTGAAAAAGATAAGCACATGTATTCTTCTTATGGTAAAGCCGGAAGCGTTGGTAAAGGTGCCCTTGGTGGTGCCGCTGCTAGTACAGTTGCTGGTGTGATTAATATAGGTGCTGCGGTTGTAACTGGACTAGCTACTGGAGGAAAAGTTGCTTCTAGAGGATTAGCTACTTATTTCAAAAAAATAAATACTTTAGAAGGTCAAAGAAAATATAGTCAAGGAAATGATCAAGCAAGAGAGCTTCTCACACTTAATGAAAGAGACTTTAATGGGCAAACAGGAAAAACTACGTGGACTGTTTATAGAGTAAGTAAGGAAGGAATGGGTAGAATTTTACAAGATCTATCTGGGTTTGGAACACGCGAAATGGATTTATCTGAAAGAAGTCAATTACATGCTCAAGAATATTTAGCAAAACTTTCTGCAAATTTAAATGATGTCAAAACCATACAAAGATGGAAAACAGAAAAAACAGAAAATTTAGAGGATGCATATCTTTTTGATGAAGAACAAAGAGAAAAACGGGCTCAATACGAAGCAGAAAGAAGTGGAAATAACTATCAAGGTGGAGGAGGATTTTTTGAGGATAGTAGTAGAACCGGAGAATATACTGGTGATGCAATAAATGACAGTAAAGGTGTAAATATGGGAGAGGGAAATGTTTCAAGATTAGGAAGAGGACATTATATACCAAACGTAACTAGAATATTTGGTGGTACTGGGACATTAACTTCTAACTATAATGAATTACGAGATTACGATGGTCAGGGAAAACCAGTAACCTCTAGGACACCAAACAATATAATAGTGAATGGAAAATATATGAGAAGGCATCGTGGTGTAGATATAGCTTACAACGGTGGTGGTGTATTTTATCCATTAACAGGTGGTGTTGTAAAAGACGTTGATTTAAGTAAAGGTAGAATTGATATAGATAATCAAGATGGAACATTTACTAGATATTGGCATATGAAATCATCAACCTATAAAGTTGGTGATCAAGTAATACCTCAACAATCAATAGGAGATACTGGAAACCATATTCACGTTGAAGTTAGACGAAATGATCAAACAGCTATAAATCCACTAACTTACTTCAAAGGAAAAGGAAAATCTATTAATGCACAAGAGTCCTCATTAGTACCTAGTAATTCTTGGGCGGTTCCTACAGGAGGTCCTTCTTATGAAGAAGAGATTAGTTCAGCATTTAAAGCAGGTATATTATCTAAAGAAAAAATACCGTTTTCAAGAAGAGATAAAGAAGCTTCAGAACAGGTTGATTTATCTAGTATTGAAATTATAGCTGCCCAAATTCTTGAAAGTAATACATATCTTGCTAATGCTATAAAACCACTTAGTGAAATTATAGACTCTGGATTTACTAAGGTTGCAAAAAGTAATAAAACTGCTTCTACGCCTGAAAAACCACAAGTAGGAAATATACAAACTAAAAGATTATAATTATGAATGGATGGTATTATGATGAACAAATATATGATCCACTAACTTCTATCACTTTACATCCTAATCAAAAACTCTTTAAAGGAGATAATGGTCAAATTCAGTGGGTTGATATTTCACCCTCTGAAGAAGATGATGAAAAATATATAAAGGAGAGTGGAACAGGTTGTGGATATAGTTTAGTTCCTATAGCTAGATCCATACTTAATGAAGATTTTAATGTTGCTATAGCTAATAGATGGTCTCCTATGGAGGGAGATGATATTATTTCTAATATTTGGAATACTGGCCGTACTATAGCTCCATATACTCCTATTATTAGAGAAGCTCTTGGAATTGCTGACGATAAATTAACCGAATTTACTCCAAATCCAGAAAACAAAGCAACTACAAAAATAAAAGATATATTAAGATTAGTAGTTAATGGAGCACAGAATGGTTTAAATGCTATAGAAAAACACTTAAATGATAACCTAGTAACTCAGGGAACCAGATTTACTTATTATTCTGGATCTGGAACTGCTTTTGGAAATTTATCTATGAGGTTTACGCTTTTTCCTGAATTTGTTTATATTAATGGAATGAATAGTAATAAAACCTTATATTCACCGGGCGGTACTACTGGTTATTCTGTTATTTATAAATCAGTACAGGACCAAGTTGCAGATCTTTTACCTTATATAAATGGAACATATGAAACTAATGATTCTCTTGAAATAGTTAGACTAGCTTTACATTCTGCCCTAAGATTAAAAGGAAACTTAAATAAAGCCGCAGAAGAAAAATTAGATAGAGAATTTAATGAACACGTTGCAAAAATAAAAAACGAAAGAGCACAACAAAATATTGGAAAAATTGGAAATAAGGTTCTTACATCTATCTCTAATTTTAATGCTTGGGTACAGAAACAGGCAGATGAATTTGTTAGTGTTGCGGACGATGTTATGGATGAAATAGAGAAAAGAAAATTAATAGGTTGGCAACATCCCCCTGGAGGATATAAACCTTTTTATAGAGATATTGATGCTGCACTACAAGGAACATTGAAACTTAAAATAGGAGGTCAGTATACAATATCTTCTCTTCTTTGTCAGGATGCGTCTTTCAATTTTTCTAAGATTCTAGTTAAAAATATAGGTCACAATTACGGACTATCACCTCTTTATTGTGACGTTACTCTTAATTTTACTCCAGCTACTAAATTTGCAAATGACTCTTTAGAAAACTTTATACGTGGAAATCTGTTAGGTCTCAAAGGAAGTATTAAAACAAATGAGGCCGGTACTGTTTCTGCTAAGGAGGATAATACTGGAACTAATGCTTCTGGTGTTCAAGCTTTTAGAGTTGATGATAGATTAGCTAGAGAAATTAAGAATATGAAAGCTAAATATCCCGATGCTCAAGCTGGTAAAGAACGTGCTACTATTGCTTTATCACAAGCACCAAGAACATTAGCAGAAATAGCTGAAGTTGAGGAGCCCGCTAGTTTAGATAAGGAAATTGACGCCCTTAAGAAAAAACAAGATAAGACAGCTAGGGATATGTTAAAAATAGAGAAATATTATACATTACAAAAGAAATTGGGTTAATTTATGTATAGAAAAGAAAATAAAATAATATCTTCTAAGCAGGATCCGTCTAATTATGTAGAAGGTTATGATATATTTGATTCAACTTTACTTTATTTAATTAGCAATCCTACTTTACCCAGAGATAGATATGAAATTACTGTTTATGAGTGTAGGCCTGATTTGATTGCTAAAGATATATACGGTTCTGAAAATTATATGGGACTTCTTTTACTTCAAATTAATAAAGGTCTAGATGAATTAATAAAGGGAACTATACTTAATGTACTCCCTAAATCTATATTAGACAAAATTATAAGCGAACTTTAATATGGCAGGGATCACAAATACACAAAATATAACTGTAGAAATAACTCCCTGGACTACTCATAATTTCACACTTCAATGGGTTCAGCTTAAAGAAGAATTAGGTGGAAATTTACCTACCGGAAAAGCGTCGTTCATGTTTTCAAGAGACTCAGAGCAAGTTTCGATGCTTACTGAACAAAATACGGGAAGATTATTGCTACTTGATAATAATGAATCAGGTTATCAATTTAATCTTCCCATTTTTATAACAGATAGATATTATAGTGGGATTTCTTTGATTATAGAATTCGTTGTTATAGATGATCCTAGGTTTTTTAGCGACTTAGTTTCAAGCACTTACACTAATATAGATGAAGCTATAAGAACATTATATCCAGGGTACGTAGATATTAGAGTAGATTCAGATCAAAATAACTATCAACCTCTTCATCAAAATTGCGAGACTTCTTTAGATTTTATAAGAAGGTTGGGACTTACTTTTAAATCTGATATAGTTTTTGGTTATTCTTTTGACGGATTTCTTATTAAACGCATAAGAGGAATAAGCTCTACCGGATTAGATGAAAGTAATCCACAATCATTATTACCAACAGTAGTAGGAGGAGGTACAGGAAATTTAACTAATACCACTCCCTATACTATGACTTATGATAGAAAATCGAATTACCCTATTATAAATCCTTGGGAAGAAGAAGATAATGTACTTAAAACTACTTATGAATCTATGAAACCTAAAAACGCTATTTCTGTTATAGGGTCTGAGTATTTTATTTGTAGAGCCGGTTATGAGGATATGCTTAAAAACTATCTTAATACTAGCGTAAAATATTCAACTAATTTCAGCGGTAAGTATGTTTTAACTGGTTCTATAATGCCTAATAATTATAGACTGGGAGATTTAATTAGATATAGACGTGCAGATGATTCTCAGTATTTAAAAGATTCTGACTCTTATACTACATGTCTGGTTTATAGTAATGAGGTCTTTTTAGGTGACGGACGAGATACTTATGGACCTCACAGATTTAATTTTGAGTGGAATACGGAGCTTAGATGTATTGATAATGCTGCGTGGACTCAAACAGAACAAGAAGAAAATATAGTATGAAAAATATAGAAAGTTATTTTGATATGCTTCCTTACAACGGAAACTTAGTAAGGAACTCTAATAAATCGGGATCTACTCAAATAGGACCGGAAGAATACTGTCCAGAATCATTAGAGATAAAAATAGGTCCAAAATTCATACCAGAAGGATGGACAGTAAATGGAGCTGAGCCTATAATACCCCCTGAACCAGAACCTGAACCAGAAACCAGTGAATATGATCCAACTAAGACATATGAAATTGGAGATCACGTTTATTATCAAGGTCTCGAATATCAGGCTATACAAAATGTACCAACCAATGAAAATAACCAAGTAACTGATAATTGGGATACTTATTGGGAGGCTGTAAAATAAAAAATTCTAGTAGTTGGATATTAGAAGTCTGGAAATAGTAAAAATAAACAATCCTATAATATCTTGAATGTGGTATTATGGGATCTAAACTAAAAATAAAATAAAGGATATAAAATTATGGAAAAAGACAAAATGTATTACCTTGGCGTTGTTACTGGGGTTATAGAAGAAGGAGATATAACAAAGGAATATGGAATTATAGAGGCTGAT
>Ga0247611_10001256_pt1 | contig 46077 bp, 78 predicted proteins | sample 177DNAGHGhighgp2_FD_192422 | JGI IMG/M metagenome (GOLD analysis project Ga0247611, IMG submission 192422) | Sheep rumen microbial communities from Palmerston North, Manawatu-Wanganui, New Zealand - 1770 DNA GHGhigh gp2 | ecosystem: Host-associated > Mammals > Digestive system > Stomach > Rumen... | reverse complement strand
CGTGACAGCATACGGACGAGAGGATGCGCAGAGATTACTCTGGCAGCCTAATCACTCATTAGGAGCAGGATGCGAATATTCTTACGGATATTACAAGGAAAAAGGGCAGACAGGCTCTTCTCCGAAGAAGGGAGCGCAGATATTCTTCGGAGATTTAGACCACACAGGAATAGTGGTTGATTTCGACAGTAATTACGTGTGGACAGTAGAGGGTAATTCCGGGAATGAGGTCAAGAAGAAGAAATACTCAAGAAACGATTCATGGATTTATGGCTACGGCTATCCGAATTATGACGAGGATATGCCAACACCATCCGGCGATACTTGGACAGGTGGCTATCCGAAGCTGCCGAGTAGAGGGTATTATCTGACCGGGGACGGATACGAGAGGTATAAGAATCTTCAGCCGGACATTAAACTTATACAAGAGTTCCTTAATTGGGCAATAGGCGCAAAGCTTGAGATTGATGGCCTTTATGGGGAGAGGACAACCAAGTCGGTTGAGGAATTCCAGAGAGTGGCACATATTGAGGTTGATGGATCATATGGTAAGGATACACTTGCAGCGGCAAAGGCTTACAAGAAGAATTCAACATCTGAACCGAGCGGAAATGTTGTTAAGGCATCACAGCCTGCCATGAATTACGATTCAAAGATTGCCGGAACATACAAGGTAAATGCCCGGAGCGGTTTAAACATTAGAGATGGCGCAGGCATGGGATTCAGCATTATGATCGCCATTCCATTTGAGCATAATGTGGATTGTTACGGATATTATACAAAGAACAAGGAAGGAACATGGTATTACATCGAGGCTGAGTACAATGGCAAGAAGTACATCGGATTTGCAAATTCGGTGTGGCTTTCTTAAATAAATAATAAGGCTCTGATCGGGACTATATGAGCCGGAGGAGGACTTTATGAAGGACCACGGATTATCCAGATCAGAGCTTTTATTAATAATAGATGAGTGGGTGTTTAGCGCAAGAAACAGAGAGATTCTAAAGCGCCGGATGCTCGATGGCTTAACGTATGAAGAATTAGCCGGAGAGTTCAACCTGTCACCGCAAGCGATAAAGTCAATCGTTTACAAGAACCAGGAGCGAGTTTTCTCGCACATATAACCCCCACCTATGAGCGGTCTGTTACGGCAGATCGCTCTTTTGTTTTGAAAAAAACCACGCAAAACGTGAAAAAAGTTGTTGACATATCACGCCCTGTGTGGTATATTATAATCAAGGAAAGGGAAACAACCTAAACAAAAGGAGGACAAAGATATGAAATTTATAATCAAATCAAACGATGAATTTGTAGCAGAGGTAATCACCAACCACAGCATCACCAATGAAGAGGCTTTCAAGCTTGCAGGCTTTGAGGAGCTTGAGACGGAGAACATCGACGATCCCGATTACAGCTTTGAGGGTAGGGAATTATGGTTTGATGACCTTACGGTTGAGTTGTCAGAGGAGGACTAAGATATGACGAAATCAGAAGAAATCCGGAGCATACTTGGAATCAGCAGGGCGGCATTTAGCCGCAAGTATAACATACCGATTCGAACCCTCGAAGATTGGGACGCAGGAAAGAAGAATCCTCCTGAATACGTGATGGACTTATTAGAGAGGGTTGTAAACGAAGACAAAAACAAGGAGGGCGAAGATATGAACGAATTAACTATGGACAGGATCAGGATAACTAAAGAGGAACTTGATAAGATTACTAATATATTAGTAGACGGATTATATACTAATGAAGATATAATGATTCCTTTATATACAGAGTTTCCACCTGTTATATATAAAGATAAATATTATTATGTATCAGATATTATAGCTACGTTACATAACCTATTATATGAATGTGTCACAGGAAAAAAATATGATTATATGTGGCACTGGGCTAATAAATGCGGAATGTGGGCAAATGATAATATATTTGAGGAGGAAAAGAGTAATGAATGAATTAACTATGGACAGGATCAAAATAGCAAAGAGGCTACTCGCTGAAAAAGGCATTAAGGTCTTCCAGAAAGACATCAAGGAAGTCGAGAAACACGGATTCCCGATTCCTTCAGATGACGGAGAACTCTTTGATCACAGGGAGATATGGCTTGTGGTAATGAAGAGTGGCAAAAGATACGAGATCCTAAGGGAGACCGTTGATGAAAATGGAAAATTCTCGACCGGCTCAGCAAAGTATGTAGTACAGGGCGTTAGAGAATCATAAAAAGGCAAGAGCCGCCCGGAATGTGAGCGGCTCTTTTTTTGGGGGCAACCGATGGAGAATGTCAGAAAGCTCTACGAGGCCGCACAGAATAGAAAGTAACCGAATATTAGACGAATATTAGCCGCCTGCTTGCTCGTAGGCGGTTTTATTTTGCATTAAAATACATCTAGGAGGTAAAGGCAATGTTTATGTATTATAATCCAAATCCCTCCGGCAGAACTGTCGGAGATTGCGCTATAAGGGCAATAGCAAAGGCGCTCGATATAGATTGGGAGGATGCTTACGCAAAAGTGGTTGTTAACGGCTTTCGCATGGGCGATATGCCATCCTCAGATAGTGTGTGGGGATCGGTTCTTCGCATGAATGGTTTTTACCGGGAGAGCCTGCCAAATACGTGTCCTGATTGCTACACTGCGGAAGATTTCTGCAAGGACCATCCAAGAGGAACATTTGTGCTTGGGTTTGGTGGACACGTGGCCACTGTCGAAAATGGGAGGCTTTATGACTCCTGGAACAGTTTGAGTGAAATACCGCAGTACTTCTGGTACAGAAAGGATAAGAGTGATGGCATATAATCCGTATTTTCAAAATCCATATTTTCAGGGATATCCTCAACAGCAGACACAGAGCAGTGGCTTTGTATCGGTTAGAAATATAGAAGAGGCGATGAGATATCCGGTCGCTCCTGGAAACAGCGTGACATTCAAAGACGAGACCTCTCCGTATGTGTACACAAAGACAATGGGGTTCTCGCAACTCGACAGACCGATATTTGAAAAATACCGCCTTGTTAAAGAGGAAAGCGTAGAGCCGCCGAAAAACGAACCGACAGAGAATGCCATTGATTATGTGCTTAAAAGCGATTACATGGCATTGCGTGAAGAATTGGAAACAATCAAAAGGGAGATAAAGGAGATCAAGAAGAATGAATCTACTGCACTTATTCCAACAGCTGAAATCAAATCCGGCACAAATCCTCTCACAGAGATTTAATGTGCCAAACAATCTGAATAATCCTAATGATATTATTCAGCATTTACTTAATTCCGGACAGATCACGCAGAATCAGGTCAACCAGGCAATGGCGATGCGTAATAGTCCGATGATACAACAGATGTTCAATACGAAGTAAAAGCTGCGCAGGCTTTTATATAACCGGCTATCCGTCCGGAGGGTAGTCGCTCACCTAAAAAAGTTATAGGAGGAAAAAGAAATGGCTTTAACAGACGAAAACAGCATGGTAATGCCGGTGACTCCGATGTATGGAGGTAATAACGGTGGTTTCGGCGGAATGGGAGGAGATTGGGGTTGGATAATCCTTCTTCTACTCATAGCAGGTAATGGATGGGGCGGCTTTGGCGGCTTCGGTGGTGGTATGGGTGGCTTCGCAGCTGACGGTGCCGCACTTTATCCTTGGATGAATCAGGCTGAGATCACAACCGGTGGTTTCCAGAACGCAGCTACTAACAGTGCTATCAGTTCCCTTCAGAACAGCGTAACAAGTGGCTTTGGTGATGTACAGAATGCTCTCTGCGGTGGTTTTGCCGGGGTAAATGCATCTATTAACGGAGTGCAGAGTGCTATATCTCAGCAGCTCTATACAAATCAGATCGCAGACCTTGAGAGATCATTTGCGGCTCAGACAGCAAGTATGCAGGGCATGAATGCTATGCAGTCACAGTTCGCTGATTGTTGCTGTGAGAATAGGCTTGCTAACTGCCAGACACAGAATATTATCCAGAACGAGGCAAATGCTACACGCTTTGCTGATGCGAATAATACTCGTGATCTTCTTACAAATCAGACAGCAAATACTCAGGCTATTCTCGATAAGCTTTGTCAGCTTGAACTTGATGGCAAGAATGACAGAATTGCAGACCTTGAAAGACAGCTTACAATGGCTAATCTTCAGGCATCGCAGACAGCGCAGAATGCTTTCATTCAGCAGGGATTTAGCAACGAGGTAGATGCTCTTTATAACAGACTGAGCAGCTGCCCTGTTCCTACTACTCCGGTATATGGCAGAACCCCTATTTTCACCTGCAACAACAATGGTTGCGGTTGTGGAAATAACTTCTAAGGGGGTGCTGACATGGCTGAATATTTAGCAAATGATGTACAGAACGTGGCTTTAAATAGTCCGGTAATATTCACAGCTTCTATTCCTTGTACCAAAGGGTATGTATATCACGAGGACGAAACAGGAATTTTTATTCTCCGTGGATGCACACAGAATTGTTTTGCGAGATACCAGGTAACGTACAACGGAAATATAGCAATTCCTGAAGGTGGAGCAGTAACCCCTATTGCAGTGGCCATTACAGTTAATGGCGAACCAAGGCTCACAAGTAGAGCCATTATCACACCGGCCGCAGTTGATGAGTATGGAAACGTAACAAGCACGGCTATCATTACCGTACCGAAGGGATGTTGTTTCAGCGTATCAGTAAGATATGTGGATGCAACAGTTGATGATCCGGCTACAACTCCGACACCGGCAATAGAGGTTCAGAACTCTAACCTTGTAATTAATAGGATTGCATAGGAAGGAGGCTGAATATGAAAGAACTGTATGAACTTAAAGATAAACTTTGCGATGAACTGAAGGAATATGGCAAGAAGGATATGTCTGCCGGATCACTTGATGTGGTGGATAAGCTGACTCACACCATAAAGAACCTGGATAAGATCATCGAGACATATGAAGAGGATGGATATTCCAACATGGATGGCAGAAGCTATCGAATGAGCAGGAACGGAAGATCATATCAGAACGGTATGCGCTCATCATATGCCAAGAGGAACAGCATGGGTAGATACTCTCGTGATGGTTACTCATATGACGAGGATATGGTTGCGGAACTCCGGGAACTCATGGAGGATGCTCCGGATGAGAGAACCAAGCAGGAGTTTAAGCGATTCATTCAGAAGATTGAATCCATGTAGGGGGTGAGTGCCTTGATAAAAGAAGAGGACCTTATTGAGGCTATCGCTGAATGTCAAGGCGAGAAGAACCCTAACGCTAATACTTGCATGAAGCTTGCAGCTTATTACACGATCCTGAATAATATCAGAGGTGTTCCCGATATAAATGTCGGGAACATCCCTTCATATTCCTACTCATCTGAACCCACCGAAAGAGTAATGTATGATAGCGGCACGGAGTTTTCAGAGGCTGTTAAAGGAATGGATGTTAATGATTTCATGGAAATTATGGACGATCTGATGGAGGCCTTGCAGGTATTAATGCCAAAACTATATTATGCAACCTTGGATAAACTCCGGGATTAACACTATTAACAGAATCTATATGTAACCAAAATGTAACCTGAAACGGCATGAAATGACGTGAATGCGTCATAGATAAATGCTTCGTAATCAATAGGTCGTGGGTTCGAGTCCCATCAGAAGCTTAAGTGCAAAAAGCCTTGAAATCACGTATATGCGTGGGTTTCGGGGCTTTTTCTTTATTCAAAAAGTATTGCTTAGTATTGCCAAATACTCCGAAAATAGATGTAACCAACGTGTAACCAAGCTCCGTTTTGACCATAATGTAATCATTTTGTAACCAAAAATCATCCCTGAAAGACGTTATTTATAGCCGTGAAAGTGTTTTCTTTGCCTTCTACAAGATGCGAATATACCTCTATGACCATTTTTTCGTTATCTCCCAAGAGCCGAGCTATCTCTTTGGTAGAGACAAGAGGTATCTGGTAACAAAGCTCTGTGCAGTAATTGTGGCGGAACGTGTGAGCTGTGAGGTTAGTGATCTGCCTTTCAGCACGATCCTTTTTAGCCTGTGGATTATATCCCAGAGCGATATTCATTGAGCAGATGATAGATTGCCACATCCTTTTATATGCATCCTCGGTCATTATAGGTTTATTCTGTCCGTGAAAAATATACGATGAACATTTTACAACGAATGGTTTTATTTTGTCGATGGCTGCATCCGGAATAGGAACGGTCCGGACGCCATTGTCAGATTTCGGATACGGCTTGATTGTACCTTGCACCCATGCTTTAGATACGGTTAGAGTTTTCTCTTCGAAATTAAAGTCCTCCGGTGTGAGAGCAAGAACTTCTCCTTTGCGAAGACCACAGTAATAAAGTATTGATACAAAGGCTCTTTTCCTTTCGTCAAGGTCAGCTTTTATTAATGCATCTTTTTCCAAAGCGCTGAGAGGCCGTTTAAGCGGTTTTTGGTACTTGGGCAAGGAAACATCCATTAATAGGTCATTAAGGGCGCTGTGGGGCAACAGGCGGTCTCTCACGGCAGCTCTAATTATTTGTTGGAATGTAAGTTTTATCTGCTGACACGTCCGGGGGTGGTCTATCTTTTGATTAATGCACCTCTGGAAGCTGGACTGCGTGAGCTTATGAAGCGGAACGTCATTTATCTCGTTAAAACAAGACCGGACAATAGATGCATACATATACCGGGTGTTTATTTCCTTTGTAGATTTAGCGATGCTGAGCCATTCGTGTGCGTATTCTCCAAAGGTAATGTTGGACGGAAATGCGCCGGTCTCCTGAAGGCTTTGCTTAAATGCGATGACCTTCTTCTCCAGGTCGGCAGAGGACTTCTTGCTCGTGATCCTCTTTCGGTGCTTAGCTCCGGTGGAAGTAAGAGTGCCGTCATATACAAGTGTATACCATTCTTTTCTTTTTTCGTTGTAAGAATACTTAGCCTTTGCCATGAAATCATCCCTTTATTTTTAATTCTTGAACCTTTTTCAATCGTTCATTAAACCAACCTGCCTTTGAAGCGTTTTTAGAAAACACCTTAACAGCGGTTTTTAATACACGTATCTCGTCATCATATTTCTTTTGCCTGCGGTATAAGATTGCAAGTCGCTTGTATGGGTGACTACCATTAAACCCTGCTGCCACGCTCGCTTCATATTCTTCGATGGCTTCTTCTATATCCCCTGCTTCTTCGGCTTCAATACCTAAAGCAATATGATCTTGATATTGATGAGTGAAGCGGTCATCTTCGTCTTTCATTTGTTTATATTCTCTGTCGGTAAAATACAATTCCTTTTCAATCTCATTCCTAAATGGTGTGCCAGCATCGGTTGTGTCTGGGAATGAATCGAGAGGGGTAATCTTTGGAGTTCGCTTGATTGCCTTCTTCGGTGTTTTTTTCTTAAAAAACATATTATCCCTCCTTGTTATTGAGCATACTAAACAATAAATCTATCCTGTCATCCTTCAGCTTTATTTGGTGTTTGAGAAAATCAATGGAAGCTCTAAACTGCGCTCTTTCCTTTTCGAGTTTCTTTTCGTGCTTTTCCTTTTCCTCATCAATCTTTGCTTCGAGTTCCTTGATCCGTGCATCCTTAAACTGAATTATGGCCTTGAGCGCTTTCTCGTCCTCTCCTCCTTCGTCCAGATCGTCAATGCCGAGGAGCATCTGAGCAATCGGACGAATGCTGTCATAGCGGAACGATTGAGTCTCTGAACCCTCTGCAAACACTCTTGACACGGTTGTGAAAGACACACCTGTGTGATCCGATATTTTTTGGAGAGTAAACTCCGGCTGATTCTTCTTTACTTCTTTTAATCTGAGGATAATATTGGCGAGTTTTGCCTCGTAAGTCATCAATTCTTCTCCTTTAATGAATAAAAAGTGGTTATAAGTGCGTATGGAATGAAAATAATATTATTTGTTAATATAAAGCTGTCCCAAGGAGCGAGGGCGGCACCTCTCCGCTGCCTTTGCTCCGTAAATTAAACCGAAGTTTTTTTCTGCGTTGTAATAATAAGTGGATGATTTTTTTAGGAAAAATCCGTCCGAATATTAGTAAAAAGCAGAAAGGAGTTAAAACATGGATAGCGTAACCAAAATGATAATCGATAAAGTATCAACCATGAATGAAGAACAGCGTGCCGAATATCTGAGAGCGGTTAAAGAAGTAATAATCCTCCCGGGACTGGACAGCTATTTATCGAGCAATGCTTCAGCGACTTTTAAAAGCTGATCCTTTTGCTCTGGGGTAGCGTTCTCCAATAATAATTGTATTTTTTCTACAAAAGGGTCTGCTTCGGCAGGCTCTTTATCAATATTATCGCTGAGAGACACATCTTCGTCTAACATATTAAATAATTCTTCAAACTCCATATTCATACCCTTTGCCACTTTCTTTATGGTATCGACAGAAGGGGTAATAGGTTTTCTTGTCTTTGGGTGAATACCTTTTTCGAGAAGTCCAATATAAGCCTTGCTTAAACCGCTTTGTTTAGCAAAATAATCCATACTGATAGCCTTTTTCTGTCTATAATCTTGCAATATTAAGCCTATACGCATATATCATCATCTCCTTCCAATCATTGTAAAATATATTATACAATATCCGTATAAATTGTCAAATAAATTAAACAAATATGTTGACACTGAATGTCTAATATGTTAGACTAACGATGTCAAACATAATAGACATCGAAAGGAGGCTAATATGAGATTCGCAATTAAGGAATTACGTGAGCAGGCAGGGATTACACAAGAGAAGCTTGCGGAAACTTCTGGAATATCCAGGGCTACAATCGCAAGACTTGAAAGCAATGAAACCGCTGTTTGTAATTCCCAAACACTGTCAAAACTCGCAGAAGCGTTAAATTCCTCTGTGAGCAATCTTTTTGTGGAATAAAAGTCTAACATATTAGACACATAACTATGAAAGGGGAGGTGAAAACATGAAGTACCCGAAGCAGGTTATGACAATTAAGGAACTCAGATGCATGGGATACCCGGACGAATGGCTTCGGGCAATCTACAGAAGCAGGGCGATTAATCGAGATCACAGCATCGCTTGGAAGATGGGCGGGGAAGAAAAGCCGAACAGCACGATCTTGTTCGATACGGAAGAACTGGAGAAGTATCGCCGGTCGCAATGTACCGGAGTTTAGGAGGAAAACATGAAGAGATACGATTGGACATGGGTTGGGAAAGTGAGCGTTTACGGACTTGCAACACTTGGACTGATCTACTTCGGCATCAGCACCATCCTTGCGATGATGGGGTATGCACCGGAATGGTCACTGTGGGCGCTCATGATAAGGAGGTAAACATGGAATTAGAAGTTAAAGAGTATCAGCTACCGGCAAAGATTGAAGCAAACTTCGAGGAGCTGAAAACCGAAATCGCCGCAAAGGTCGGAATATACGAGACCATGGTTTATAGCGAGGATCAGATAACCCTCGCTAAGAAGGACAAGGCGGCACTCAACAAGCTGAAGAAAGCCTTAAACGATGAAAGGCTTAAGCGTGAGCGAGAGTACATGATCCCGTTCAACGAGTTCAAAGACAAAGTAAACGAAATAATAAAGCTCATAGATAAGCCGGTCGCTTTAATCGACAAGCAGATAACCGCTGCAGAGGACAAGCGGAAAGCGGATAAACGTGTCGAGATAGGATCTTACTTCGTGACGCTCGAGCGTCCTGAATGGCTGAAGCTAGAGCGCATATTTAATGATAAGTGGCTTAATACCACTTACAAAATGCAGGACATAACCGCTGAGCTTGATATGGCGGTCACTATGATCAATAACAACGTGGCAACATTGAACGCTCTGCCGGAGTTTGGCTTCGAAGCTCTGGAAGAATACAAGAGGACACTCGACTTCAACAAGGCGCTCCTCGAAGGGCAGAGGCTTGCCGACATACAGAAGCGCAAGGAAGAATCGCAGAAGATAGCCGAAGAAAACGCACAGAAGGCGCAGGAAGAGGCTTTAAATGCGAAAGCCAATGAATTGGCTAAATCGGAAGAAAAAGCCGAAATAAAGCCAATAAGCGAACTGCCATTTGCTGACAGCGAAGAGCCGAAGACGGTGCAAGATAGCAGGCTGAGAACATTCAGCGGATTCCTTACAGAGTCGCAGGTGGATGCGCTCTTCGTATGGTGCGCACATAACGATATAGATCTTATGGAGGTATAGCGGATGAATATTTACGAGAGCATATCTGCAGTAATGGCAGAGGTTGGAGCGGTTGGAAAAAACAGCAAGAACAATCAGCAAAACTTTATGTATAGAGGGGTGGATGCGGTAATGAACGCACTCTCTCCGGCGCTTACAAAGTGCAAGGTCTTCGTAGTTCCTGAAGTGTTGGAGCAGACAAGAGAAGAGCGAACCACCGCAAAGGGCGCTTTGCTGATTTACAGTATTTGCAAGATTAAATTCACATTCTACGCAGAGGACGGGACAAGCATATCTGCGACAGTAATAGGCGAGGGCATGGATTCCGGCGATAAGGCAACGAATAAGGCTATGTCGATAGCTTTCAAGTATGCCTGCTTTCAGGTCTTCTGTATTCCGACAGAGGAAATGGCTGATCCGGATGCCGAATGTCACGAAGTAATACCGGAAGAGCCAAAGAAAGCAATCACGTCTCCACCGCAGAGGAAGAATAACAGCGCAAAGAATCCAGCGGCGCCGCAGGGTAACGTTAAGCCTGAAGCGGAAATGACAAAGCCAACCGACAAGGTGGACGAGACACAACTCAGAGCGATGCGCATCAGAATTAAGAACGCTGCGGCAAAAGGAAAGCGCCTGGATGAGTCAGACCTTTGCAAAATGTTCAAAATAGAAAAGCTCGAAGATATGACCTACGAACTCCTGCTTAAATTTAACGCCTTAATGGATAAGGCAGGAGTATGAGAGCCAAGTGGCACGGAGCGCCCTTCCACGATATAGCTACACGCAAGTGGCTTATATCATTCGAGGTGGAGGATGCTCCGGAGGTATTCGACAAAACAAAAGATAAAGATTTGACGCTAGAAGTAAAGCGATTTCGTGAAGGCAGAAGCCTTACGGCCAATGCTTATTTTCACAAGCTATGTGACCTCATAGCAAAGAAGATGCATATATCCGAAATTGAATCAAAAAACCTTATGCTTTCCAGATACGGACAACTCGATGAAGACGTAAAGCACATCATTCTAGATGACGAGGTGGATTATTTAAAGATTACTAGCTTACATCTTCGCCCAACAAGCCACGTCAAAACGATGGATAACGGCAAGTTATACCGGGTTTATCTGGTGATCAGAGGATCGCATACATATGACACGGCTGAAATGAGCGACCTTATAGACGGAACGGTGGACGAGGCCAAGGCATTAGGAATCGAGACACTTCCACCGATGGAAATAGAAAGGATGAAAGCAGCATGGTCAGTGAATGGATAGATGTAAAAGGCTATGAAGGAATATACGCAGTTAATCGAAAAGGAGAAATCAAGAGCCTTGAAAGAACCATTTATCAGCAAGGGTTCGGATATAGGAAATTAAAAGAGCATTTGTTGAAACCATTTGATAATGGGCATGGATATATGGTTGTAGCACTAAGGAAGGATGGGAAAATAACCAATCATTATGTACACAGATTAGTTGCGGATCATTTCATTCATAATCCAAATAATTACCCAGAGGTTAATCACATTGATTATGACAGGAGTAATAACAGGGTTGATAATCTCGAGTGGGTTAGCAGGAAGATGAACGTGGAACATTCATTAAAAAATATGAAACATCCAAGGATGGACAAGCCGTTCTCAAACACAGGTTATGCTTACATAACAAAGCGCAAAGAGGGCGTGTATCGAGTGACTATAAATAGGCAAGAAAAGAGAGCGAAAAGCATCGAAGAGGCTCTGAAAACTAGAGATTTGATGATAAAGGAGAGACAAAAATGCGAAACAGCATCTTAGAAACAGAGAAGGGCGTTTGCTATGCGTGCCATCGGCAGGGTGACGTGGAATTACACCATGTGTTTTTTCGGATCACTTCGGAAGATAGCAGACGAAAACGGACTTACTTGTTATCTCTGCTACGAATGCCACAGAGGGACAAACGGAGTCCACGGCAAGAACGGAAACACGCTGAATCGAATATTAAAAGCTCATGTGCAGGAGAAATACGAAGAGCTGCATAGCCACGAAGAATGGATGGAGCTTATTGGGAGGAACTACATTGATTAGATTTACGATACCGGTTGAGCCAAGAACAAAGAAGAACCATAGCCAAATGATATGGAGGAACGGCAGAGCCGTAATACTGCCTTCCAAGCCATATCAGCAATATGAGAAGGACTGCAGACCGTTCATTCCACATCCGAGTTTTGCACCGATAACCGGACAGGTAAACGTCAAGGCGGTTTATTACATGGGGACAAAGAGAAAGGTTGACCTAACCAACTTACTAAACGCCACACTTGATATTTTGGTCAAATACAACCTCATTGAAGACGATAATAGCCAGATAGTCATTAGCGTTGACGGCTCAAGGGTTGCTTATGATCATGATTATCCACGGACAGAAATCACAATTACGTCCATCGAGGAGGTGTTTTGATGGGATCAAAGATATATATGATTGGGAAAGTGTATGGAAGGCTGACTGTCTTGGAGGAGGATCAGCGAAGAGATAAAAGCGGCGCAGCTCAATACCTGTGCAAATGCCAATGCGGAAAACTAAAGATTGTGTCCGGCTCGAGTCTCAGAAAGGGGACTACAGTATCTTGCGGATGTTACAACCACGAGGTAATAACCAAAGAAAACCCTAAAAGGAAACGTCCATTATACAAGATATACAGTGCCATTTTAGGCAGATGCAATAATCCCAATAATAAGAGTTATCGCAATTACGGGATGAGGGGAATCAAAATGGAGTGGGATGGGTTTGATGAATTTGAGCAATGGAGCATGACGCACGGCTACAAACAAGGCTTGTGGTTAGACAGAATCGATAATAACAAAGGTTATTCTCCGGACAATTGCAGATGGGCAACTCCAAAGGTTCAGCAAAATAACAAGAGAACCAACATATATTTGGAGATAGATGGAGAAACAAAAACATTAACAGAGTGGGCAGAATATGCAGGGATAAAACCCTGCACATTACAAAGAAGGATCAATCTTGGATGGGCAAAGGAAGAGTTGCTCAAAGAGGTTGATAAGAGGTATAGCCACAGCGAGCAGATAAAAGAAGGAATGAGAAAAAAGAAAGGAGAAACAATATGAATCAGTTTATAGGAAAAGGAAGGCTCGTTGCTGATCCTGAGGTTAGATATGTACAGGCACAGAACGGAGAGCAGATGGCGGTGGCGAGATACAGAATCGCAATCAATAGAAAGGGCAAGGATGCCGGAGCAGACTTCATAAGCTGCGTTGCTTTCGGTAAGAGCGGAGAATTTGCTGAAAAGTATTTGAAGAAAGGTCAGGAGATACTTATATCCGGCAGAATTCAGACCGGATCATATCAGAAACAGGATGGCAGCAAGGTGTACACCACAGACGTTGTGGTCGAGCAGCACGAATTCTGCGGAACGAAGGAAGATAACAACGCAGCGCAGAAAGCTCCAGACAGCGAGTGGACAGCTATACCGGATGGAATCGAGGGCGATCTGCCCTTCAAATAAGCCGAATTAAGGAGAGGAAAGGAGTAAAGGCAATGGATAATACCTTAGAGAACATAAACCGCCTAAAATGCGCCATATCGAAAGCTAAAGAGGCACAGAATGTACTTAGAGACCAGAGGGATTGGATAAAGATCGAAAGGGTAGATGGGAAGGGGGACATCTACTTCGGAGACCTTCTTTATGAAGAAGAAATTAAAGCAATAACGGAACTTATTGATTCACTCCTTGAGAGGGAGATTGTTAGATACGAGGGGGCAATATGGAAGATAAAAGCAGAAGAATCATCTTCACAGACAACACATCCGGGAGAATAAAGCTCCCGGTTGAGGAGGATTGTTGGAAAGTTCTCGCACTTGGACTCATGCAAAGTGGTTACTTAGTCGGCATGAAGGGCGAAGGTGCAAGGGTAATCCTCACGATAGAAGGGGGCGAGTAGATGGGATCATTTGTATTTTATGAGAGCTTTAGCGATGCAATTAACGAGTTAAAGCCTGCTGACAGATTAAAGGTATATGACTCAATTACGGCATATGTGTTTAAAGGAAAAGAACCGAATCTTTCAGGAGTAAGCAAAGCAATATTTGCCCTTATCAAGCCACAGTTGGATGCCAATAAGGTGCGTTACGAGAACGGCTTAAAAGGTGGAGCACCAAGAGGAAATAGTAACGCAAGAAAACAACCAACGGTTGAATCAGAAAAACAACCAACGGTTGAAAAAGAAGAACATTTAAAAACAACCGATGGTTGTTTGCAAAAACAACCTAATGAAAATGTAAATGAAAATGTAAATGAAAATGTAAATGTAAAAGAGAGTAAGAGAAAAAACCCACCCTCGCCCAAACATCAGCACGGAGAGTATGGACACGTCTTTCTTACCGATGACGAATTAAACAAACTAAAGAGCGAATTTGGCGAATCCCGGACGGAAGAAGCGATTAGATACTTAGATGAATATATCGCCGACAAAAGCTACAAGAGCAAGAACCATTACTTAGCAATGCGCAGGTGGGTATTTAATGCCTTAGACGAGAGGAAGGCTAAGAAACCAGAGAACAGGCTCGGCACATTCGGGAATTATAAGCAGACGTCTACGGACAAAGAGTGGGAAGAAATAATGAATTTGGGGAGGTAGAGATGGGATACGATGACATGACCTGCGAAATATGCGGAAAAGTATTCAAGCCGCTTAGTGGTAACCAGAAGAGATGCGGTAATTGCAAGGGTATTGCAAAGAAGATGCAACAGCATGAGTGGTACAAAATAAATTCGTCAAACAGGCCTCTGCATTACAACACCGGAGAGAACGAGATTGTTGCAAAGCCGTTTAAAAGCACCATGGATCAGCTTACAAAGGATGCCGTTGCAGCACGTAAGCTCGGTGTGAGCTACGGACAGTATATCGCATATTACAAGAGAGGGGGAGGAAGATGACAACATTAATTCCGTTAGCATTAGGGATCATATTCGGACTACTGATTGCTTGTATAGCGGCGGTGCTTATAGCCGACAAGCCGGACGATATGGTAAAAAAGCCGATGCTTGATGCAGAGCTTACACCAGCGCAGGCGATTCATAAACTACAGGAGATCAAGCCGTATTACGCTTATAAGGGGAGAACGTGGACGGCGATAGATATGGCAATCAGAGCTTTACAGGAGGGAAACGATGAAAGCGAAGGAGATTTGTAGGGAGTACAACGGAAAGGTTATCAAATTGAGCTTTGGAACGGGATTCATATTCTGCGGCGCTGTTGATGGCGATTTAATAAATCTGCTCAACAGGGCAGATAGGTATTTCTTGAGACGAGCAAAGCATCAGAAAGTTTCGTCCATCGAGAGATTAGACAGCGCAACTAAGAGGTTGGCTGAAACACCCGGAAGAATTAAGGCACTTGAAGACAATCTTGAGTTTTGTGAGGGAAAAATCGCTGAGTTAAACGATGAATTCGAAAACGTAATCGACAAGGAAGAGAAACGCCGGATAATAAAGGACCTAAACGAGTTTAAGGACACAGTAAAAGAACTTAACGGCGATGAAAAGCACGAAGGCCTTATAGCCATTGAAAAGGCAAAACTTGAATACTTAAAGAAACGAGTGCCAGCATTAAAAGCAGCAATCGCTAATCTCTCGACTTATATTGACGAGTATGTTTCTCTTGCGGAACGTGAAGTGATTAACACATATGATTCCGTTGACCGCACGGATATCTGCAAGATTGACCGAATCATCATTTGTGAGGGGGAAGAAGATGGTAAGTATTGGACGATAAAGGAATACGAGACCGACACCAAGCGGTGCTTTTAAGGAGGGAAAATGACATTTATTGATTTCTTTGCCGGGGTTGGAGGATTCCGGCGAGGCATGGAACTTGCCGGACATAAATGTGTCGGATTCTTCGATAAGGCACAATTTGTAAACAGCGACAGTCAGCTTTATAAGCAAGCGGGCAATAGAGTTACAGTAAGCGTGGTTTATGAAATAGCGAGGAGGATGAAATGACAGAAAGTGAATGTCGATTCCTATTATTTGATCGAAAAGATAAGATTCAATCGACAATCAGGAAATATGGCGAGGAGAATTTTTATCTTTCGTTTAGTGGCGGCAAAGATAGCACAGTTCTTTCATGGCTGATTGACGAGGCATTACCAGGAAATAAAATCCCAAGAGTATATGCAAATACAGGCATTGAGCTTAATATGATTCGTGATTTTGTGTTAGAGATGCAAAAAAAAGACGCTCGAATAGTAGTAATAAAACCAAGTGTACCTATAAGAGAAATGTTAGAAAAGGATGGTTATCCTTTTAAAAGTAAAGAACACGCACGATATGTATCGAAGTACCAAAAAGATGGATTAAATTATAAAAGTGTTAGAGCCTATTTAAAATTAGAGCCAACTTTAAGTGGTAGAGAGATTTTTCGTGGTTGTCCTAAAAAATTAAAATATCAATTTACAGATGCAAATAAAATTAAAATATCCGATTTATGCTGTATGAGATTAAAAGAAGAACCGTTGGAAATATGGAAAAAAGAAAATAATAGGCCCTATGGTATCACAGCTATTATGAGAGATGAAAAAGGTAGACGTAGTAAAAGTAGTTGTCTTGCGTTTAAAAGTAACGGTACGTTAAATTTTTTTCAACCGCTTGTACCCATAACAAAAGAATGGGAAGATTGGTTTATCGAAGAATATCATGTTGAAATTTGTAATATATATAAGGAGCCTTACAACTTCCCAAGAACAGGATGCAAAGGATGCCCGTTTGCATTACATCTACAAGAGGAGTTAGATACTTTAGGAAAATATTTTCCTAATGAACGTAGACAATGTGAGAAAATATGGAAGCCTGTTTATGACGAATACAGAAGACTCGGATATAGATTAAAACCATTAGAACCACACCAATATACAATTGATGAATACTTGGAGGAATGAAATGCTCAAATCAATCTTGATCTTATGGATTCTGATAAAACTGAATGCTCCTTGGCGGTGTCATATATTGTACACAATCGATTTATTGGGGCAGATCGCAGTTGCTTTGCTTAATATTTTAAATCCGAAAACTCCAACGTAAAATGCACAATTTCATGGCTCATTCTTTGGTGGTTATTGAGCGTTGCTTTTAAGGCGGTTCAGAGCGAACATACACACAAGCCAAGGGGCGGACAAACCGCATAGATACGAGAAATAAGGAGGAATAAGCCATGAATAAAGCACACTTTACAGAGGAAATGAAAAAGCAGACCATCGGGGTTGAAATCGAGATGAACCATATCAGAAGAGACGCAGCCGCAAAGATAGCAGCGGACTTCTTCGGTACATACAGATACGAGGATACCGCATACAGAAACGGATACTACACATGGAGCGCATACGATCAGCAGGGCAGAGAATGGAAATTCCAGAGGGATGTAAGTATAGCCGGACCGGACAGCCAGAAATGCGAACTTGTAACACCGATCCTTAAATACGAGGATATAGAAACCCTTCAGGAGCTTTGCAGGAAACTGAGACACGCCGGAGCGATAAGCAACCCACAGCAGGGATGCGGAGTACACATACATATAGGCGCAGAAGGGCATACACCGCAGAGCCTTAGAAACCTTACAAACATTATGGCAAGCCACGAAAGCCTTCTGATAGACGCCATAAGAATCGACCGAGGTAGAACCGGACACTATTGCAAGACAGTAGATCAGAATTTCCTCGCAAGGGTAAACAAGGACAAGCCGAAGACCATGGCAGAATTTGCAGACGTATGGTACGAAAGCCACGGAGCAAGCTACGGCAGAACGATGCACTACAACGACAGCAGATACCATATGCTGAACCTTCACGCAACCTTCACAAAGGGAACGATAGAATTCAGACTTTTCCAATTCAATAACCCGGGCAGAAACTTTAAAGGAGGAATACACGCCGGCATGATCAAGAGCTACATTCAGCTTTGCCTGGCCCTCAGCCAGATGGCTAAAGAAGTAAAATGCGCAAGCCCAAAGGAAACTCAGAAAGAAAATCCTAAATACGCAATGAGAACATGGCTTTTAAGACTTGGATTCATAGGGGACGAATTCAAGACCGCAAGGGATATCCTTACAAGAAACCTCGAGGGCGATGCAGCCTTCAGAAACGGCAGAACCAACGAGGTGGCATAAATAGCCACCTCCGAAATAAAAACCCCTGTATGGCGGCCACAAGCGCTTGTAGGGGCATATACAAATAAAGGAGGACAAAAACATGGAGAGAAAGAGACTTTATATTGCTTATGGAAGCAACCTGAATGTACTGCAGATGAAGATGCGGTGTCCGGGGGCAAGGGTAATCGGCACGGCAATGCTGAAAGGATACGAGCTTCTGTTCAAAGGGAGCAAGACCGGATCATACCTTACCATCGAGCCGAAGAAGGACAGCGAAGTGCCGGTGGCGGTTTGGGAGGTATCCGAATGGAACGAGAAAAGCCTCGACCGATATGAAGGATATCCAGTTTTTTATTACAAACAAGAAAATATTAAGCTGACTTGCGAGAGCAAAAACGGCAGACCGAGGGTAGTATACGGATTCGCTTATATCATGCACGAAAACCACGAGCTTGGTATACCGAGCGACCATTATGTAAATGTATGCCTGGATGGATATGAGAGCTTCGGATTTGACAGAAAGTATCTGAGAGCGGCTTACGAGAAGAGCGAGGAGGTATGCGCATGAATTTTCCAAGAAGAGAAGTGGTAGAGAGAATAAGAGAACAGTTCCCGGAGGGCACAAGGGTTATCTTGGTAAAGATGGACGATCCACAGGCGCCGCCAATAGGAACAAGAGGAACAGTAAGGGGCGTTGATGACACCGGATCGATTATGGTTCGGTGGGACAACGGAAGCGGACTCAGCGTTGTATACGGCGATGACATTTGCAGAAAGGTGGAGTGAATATGAACGAGAGAATAGAACGCACGTGTCCCCTTTGTGGGGCAATTTACAAGGAGCCGCCGGCAATATCGAGAACCGATAATAAAACGCCGATATGCGCCTCGTGTGGCGCTAGACAGGCACTTGAGGCGATGGGGATAAGCAAGGAAGAACAGGAGAAGATTGTGAATACAATCAACAAGTATACAGGAGGGCATTATGAAGAGGATTGAGCCAATTTCAATATACAGAGGCCTCCCATGCTCGATGGTTGCAGTAGGAACAGCCAAGGGAGAAACCGATAAGAGCAAGCTGAAAAAGCCAACAGGCCTTAAGGCAGACGGATATCTTAGCCTTAACAATATGACCGCTTATATCAAAGAGAATCTTGGTGCTGCAAAGAAGGTTGTGTTTAAGAAAGGCGAAAGACCGGTCCTCCGGGATTGGGTACACGCAAACGTAGGAAAGAAAGCGGTGGTGTGTTGCCTTGGGCATTTCGTATATGTAGACGGCAAGGATTACCATTCATATTTCTGGAATGGCGGAGATGAGGTGGTGTGTGCATGGATTTTAAAATAAGCGAGAAAGACTTAAGGAAATATTTAATGGTTGCGTATGTGGCTGGTCACACGGAGGGCAGAGACGGCAGGAATATAATTGATGGTCTCATGGAGGAAACGGACAGAATAATCAAGATCATAGAGGAGGAACTGAAATGAAGGGAACGATATTATACCTCAGAAAGCTTAGAGAAATCTGCAGAGAAAACAAAGGCGATTGCAAGGCGTGTCCGCTCGGAAAAGGAGAGCTGAAAGAAACGTTATGCCCAAGGCTTACCTCTCCGATGTATTGGACGGACAAAAAGACCACAGAGATGGCGAGGAGGGTGTAATGAAAGGACTTGATGAGATAATAGCAAGCAATAAAGTTATGATTATTGAGAAAAGCCGGGACGGATTCAGCGGAATGATATTCATTAGAGGATGGGAAGGTTCGGTCATAGCTTCCTGGGGCGGAGGTTGGGATCATGTTTCTGTCGCTCCAAAGAAGCTGAATAAAGTCCCAACTTGGGATGATATGTGTGCAATCAAGGAGCTGTTCTTTAAGGATGATGAGGCGGTAATTCAGGTACATCCACCAAAGGACGAGTATGTGAATAATATGCCGAACTGCCTGCATTTATGGCGGACGAACGATAAAGATATGATTCTGCCACCATCATTCATGGTTGGAATCCGAAAAGGTCAGACGCAGAGCGATGTCATGAGAGAAGCTGAAGAATATTACAAGGAGCATGGCTATGAGTGGTAAGAAAAGTAGATGCGGCAGTAAGCGTTACGGCAGGACGTGGCGCAAGGTACGGAATGAATATATTAAATACCATCCTTATTGCGAGATGTGCCTTACTGCCGAAGCGAGCGAAGTCCACCATATCATTCCGATATCGGAGGGCGGAAAACATGATAAGAGTAATATCATGGCAGTTTGTCGAGAATGCCATGACGAGATACATAGACGGATGAGGGAGGCGAAGAAGGATGACGGCAGAAAAAGCGATTGAGATATTAAGTGACGTTGGAGATATCAACAGGTGCTGTGCGGAGGATGCAGAGGCTCTTGATATGGCAATCAAAGCACTAGAGCAACAGACAACAAGATCAACAGCACGATGGGAAAGGCTTGTAGATAATTTTAAAAAATGCTCGAAATGCGGGATGGTGGTTAAGTCCTATCGCAATTATAAGCACTGTCCTGAATGCGGGGCAAGAATGGAGGAGGAAGAAGCATGAGAGATCAGATATGCAAGGTAACATCCATTGTTGTTCGCAATGTCCCGGAACACGCATCCGGCTATATCGTTGCAAGAGTAAACCCAGAAGATGGGGGCTTGTGGTATTGGGGATGTTGGACGAAGAAAGAAGATGCTGAAGAGAGCGCAAGGAATGTTGGGGGAGTAGTGGTGAGAAAGGTGAGCGAATGAAGGATAAGAGTTTATGCATTAATTGCAAATGGCATGGCACAATAGGCGCAAGAGCAAAGGAACGCACGGATATCTGCTGTGATTACGGATTGCATTCTGGAAATGGCACGGCGCTAAAGATGATTAATGGCGAGGTTGTGGATACAAGAGGCAAGAAGTACGATAAATGCCTTTTGTTTGAAGAAGGTGAGTCGGTCGGAGGAAAGGAGGTGTCAAATGAATTCAGAGGCAGTTTCAGCGAGAGTGGGGCGCTCCTTAGTCGCAAATATGAAGGTAAGCGAAGCGCTGTCTAGGTTAGAAAGGACAGAAATCGCCGACAAGGAGCTAAAGGAATGCTTAAAGGCGGTGTTAAAGAAGTATGATCGCATACAAAAGACCATAAAGCAGAACAGCCATATTCCAAAGCGTGACAGTGATGTGGATGCGGAAAGTTTCAGGAGAATACGAAAGGTGGTGCTGCACACGTGATAATATACATCGCCGGGAAGATTAATGGTTGCAAAGATTACAAGGAGATATTCGAAACGGCAGAAAAGATACTCCGTAAAGAAGGGCATACACCGCTTAATCCGGCGGTGTTGCCAGAAGATATGCCATTAGACAAGTATATGCCGATATGCATGGCAATGATTGATCAGGCAGATGCGGTATTCATACTGAAAAATTGGGTGAGCAGCAAGGGGGCAGAATTGGAGAAGAATTATGCGGCATACCAAGGAAAGAAAATCATATTCGAAAGATAATCCACCATTGACGAACACACGAAATGTCGGTTATAATGAAAAAGAATCATCGAGATGCAATTGCGGACGGGTGATTGCTTTTCGGAAAGATAACAAAATATATGTTAAGTGCAAGGATTGCAAACGGTGGATTGCGGTCTTTGACGTAGAGAAGGTCCAGTAATATTGAAGGATCATTAAGACATAAATCTTTTTATGTCTTAGTGGTCCTTTTTTGTTTTTTTGAGGATTATATGAACATAGAATACATCAAAGTCGAAAATATAAAGCCTTACGCAAAGAATGCGAAGAAACATCCGGAAGAACAGGTGCGAAGAATAGCAAAGAGCCTTGAGGAATTTGGCTTTCAGCAACCGCTCGTGGTAGATAAACACAACGTTCTAGTAATCGGTCATGGACGGCTTGCTGCAAGTAAAAAGCTCGGCATAAAGGAAGTGCCGTGTGTCCGGGCAGATTCGCTTACGGATGAGCAGATCAAGGCTCTGAGGCTTGCAGATAACCGAACAAACGAGTCTGAATGGGATATGCCACTCCTGGAAGAAGAATTAAGAGATATATTCAACATCAACATGGAAGATTTTGGATTCAACCTCAGTTTTATGGATGATGAGGATGAAGAAGAAAAGGAAGAGGATGATCGTGATCCAAGCTGTCAGCATAACGTATTTGAAAATCAAGACAGAATGCAATTTGCCTGCAATGGGTTTTACGGCATCCCAGAGATGAAACCGACACAGACCACAGGAGACAAGATGCTTCGGTTTATGGATTGGAAAGAAATAGACGATCCGGAGAATTATATAGCCCATTTTTACTACGATGACTATAAATTCATAAATGCATGGCGAGAGCCGGACAAGTACCTTGACCGATTGCGGAAATTCAAGGCAGTTATAAGTCCGGACTTCTCACTATACACAGATTTCCCAAGAGCATTGCAGATATTATCTTGCTACAGAAGGCAGTGGTGCGGTGCTTATTGGCAGTATCAGGGGATAGACGTTATCCCGGATGTAGTCTGGGGAGATAAGGAAAGCTTTGAATACTGTTTTGACGGCATACCAAAGCATTCAACAGTGGCAGTATCAACTGTAGGAGTAAAAAGAGACGAAGAATGGAACAACGAAAAGAATGACTTGTTTAAGGCAGGATTTGACGAGATGATGAATCGGCTTGAACCTACCACCATTCTATTTTATGGAGATATGATCGAAGGATTAGAAGGAAACATAATCCGGATTCCATCATATTACGAGCAAAAGAGAGAACTATTAAACCAAATGGCAAAGGAGAAAAAGAATGGGAAGAGGTAGCAGTAAAGCAGGAGGGAGTGGCAGTGGAGGAAACGTAGTTGCTTTTCATACACAGAAACAAAGTCAGCTCTGGGATTATCGAGGAGAGGTAGAGAGAACAAATACGCTTATTGATAATGCGAACAATGCTAAGTCAGCAAACCAAATGCAGAGAGCTGCTGTATCTCTTAGAAATCACGATCAACATTTAACAGACCTTATCGACCAAGAGCAAAGCGGAAAAACTGATGTTAAAGGTGATGTTGATATCTTAACAACTCAAAGACGAAAGACAAGACAGGCGTTGAGGCAGTTAAGGGATAGATTTTAGGAGGAAACGTGATGGGAAGAGGTTCATCCAAGGCCGGAGGCGGTAATTTCTCAAACAGTCTTGTACAAGACACCTTGTATCACGGAACAAACGTAAACAATATTACAAGTTTTTCCACGAGCGGCAGAGAGAGTAATGGAGCTATATTTTTTGCTGATGATCCTGACTACGCAGAGGAAGAGGCCTATGTTAAGCAGGAAAACCGTGGTGGCGAAAAAACTATGTATGAGGTAAAGCTCAATATACAAAACCCTATGGAGGTCACACTAAACGGAGATGAGTTTGGAGATCCAACAAGTGAAAGAAAATACATTAAGGCTGCCAAGAAAGCCGGTAATGATTCCGTAATATTTCACAGCAATACAGGTTACGATTACATGGATCAAACATTTTATGCAGTGTTTGATCCAAAACAAATAAAGATAACAGGAAAGAAAAAGATATAGTAAAGGCGGTGTATATATGGGCAGAGGTAGCTCTAAAGCCGGTGGAGGCTCTAAAGGAAACATAACAGCCACGTCATCCGATGCAGGAAAGCCAAACGAGGCCACAGAGTATTATGTGAGTGGCGAGGGAATGTGGATAAATCAATATCTGCGAGGACGTGGAGACTTTGGTGAGCTATCTGACAGTGAAAAACAATACCTCAAGGATTTAGACAAAGCTACGGACGGCGTTATAAAAGATGACACCTTATACAGGAGCGTGGATGCGCAGGCTGTTTTTGGCAATATGTCTGACTCTGATTACTACGATCTAAACCAGGCTTTATTGTATGGCGAGGGATCGTTCGGTAAGGGTAAATATGCCGATAGCGTGAGAGATAGAGTCAACAACATTTTAAACAAGACAGAGGGTAAGACGGTTACAGAAAAGGGATTTATGAGTACCACGACAAGCCAAGAGATTGCGGAAAATTGGGGAGACTTTACTGGATCAGAAAAACCTGTAGTGATGAAGATAACAACTAACAAGAATACAAAAGGCGTTAATCTGAGTGGCTATGACAAAAATGTATCAGCCGAAGATGCACAGCACGAAAGGTTATTGGCGAGAAATCAATCCTATACGGTTAAAAAAATATATGCCAAAAATGGAAGTATTTATATTGACGCACAAATGAAGTAAAGGAGAAAGGAAATGGGCAGAGGATCAAGCGCAAGTGGAGGAAGAGCAAGTGGCGGAGGCGGTGTAGATCCTTCCAACATAAAAGGGCAGGAAGATATGATATCTGCACGAAATGACGGAAATAAAGAAGGAATAGACAGGACACTTGATGTTGCCAGGAATATGACAAAAGAGTTTGGCGATAATGTTGCAATAGAAGGAAACTTCCAACTTGCATCGTTTGTAGGCAAAGATGCGACAACGCTAGGTTGTTATGATGCAGGCGGCAATATAATCATGAATAAGAACGTAATTAACAGCAAAAGCCTTGACGAAGTATACGACAACAATGTTAAAAGCGGTTATCATCCAAGTAGAGGTAGTAAGTCAGCAGTAGAAGCGGTGGCGGCTCACGAATACGGACATAGCCTTACAGAAAATGCAAGAAAAGGTATGGGTGGTAATCTTACATATGACCAGGCAGCAACAAGAATAGTAACAGAAGCAAGAAAACAGACAGGTTCAAAAGGCAACATTAAGTTTGGACGTAAGATAAGTGAATACGCAACAACATCAAATGCGGAAACTATCGCAGAAGCAGTATCGGATTGGTATTGCAATGGTTCTAAAGCAAAAAGGGAAAGTAAGGCAGTAGTCAAAGTATTAAAAGGCTATATTAAGAAATAAAAAGGAGAAAACATTATGGCAACAAAAAAGAATAATAACAAGATGGTTTATTCAGAACCAAGTAACTATTTCAGCAAAGAGGATTGGGATAAAATTAATGGCAAAACAAAGACAACAAAGAAGCCGACAGTAACAAAGAAGAAAACAGACACAAGCAAGAAAAAGAAGTAAGGTGGTTGTATGGCAAAGAACAGACAGGACAACTTAATACCTAATGAGCAGAGAACACCGAGTGAACGCCGAGAGAATGCACGCAAGGCAGGTATTAAGTCCGGCGAGGCACGCAGGCGCAAAAGAGATATGCGTCAGTGCTTCGAGTCCATGTTCAAAACTGCTGCACCGGATAAGATCAAAAAGGGCATCGAAAAGCAAGGTATAGACATTCCTGATGATCTAAACCTTTACGAAGCCCTTACTTACTCAATGTACATGAGAGCCATGAGCGGTGATGCAAGAATGGTATCGCTCATAATGGATGTAATGGGTGAAAAGAACAGTGACAAGCTGAAAGAGAAAGAACTTAAACTCCGTGAGAAAGAAATGCAGAGAGGCAAGAACGAAGCTATTGAGAGGCTTGATAGTATCTTGAAAGGATTAAAGGATGATGCGTTCAAAGAAGATGGAGAATTATAGTGTATATATCCATACAAGCAAGGTGAACGGTAAAAAGTATATAGGCATAACCAAGCAGAACCCAGAGAGAAGATGGCAAAAAGGCAAAGGGTATGAAGGGACATACTTTGGAAACGCAATAAGCAAATATGGGTGGGACGGCTTTACCCATGAAATCATTATGCAAGGCTTATCAAAAGAAGAGGCCTGCAACCTGGAAATAACACTAATTCGGTCTTATGACACCACGAACAGAGAAAAAGGCTACAACATGAGCGAGGGTGGACAGACAGCCGATAATATAAGGTGCTTAACAGGTATTGAACATCCGAACCATAAAAGGGTTAAGATGATAGACGCCAAGACAAATGAAGTTCTAAGGGTTTTCGATACTCAGACAAGTGCGGCCTCGATAATGGGATTTAACCGAAAAGGTATAACTAAGGCGTGTCAGGGCATATATAAAACATACATGGGCTATATATGGGAATATGCCGACATGGAATATATCAAGCCGGATCATAAAGGCTGTGGCAATTATGCACACGACAAGATAAAAAAGCCTGTAATAATGATTGATGATGACGGAGAGCATTACTTTGAAAGCGTCAAAGAAGCAGGCGAGTATGTAGGTGTGAGATATACCACAATAAGTCGTTATCTCAGTGGCACAAGAAACGACTCGAAAAGGAGGTGGTATTTTGCATCTTAAGTTGACAATGAAACAAAAGGAATACATCAGAAAATCAAATAGACGTTGGAATCTTAAGGTTGGTTGAGCGCAGTTCGATCGGGCAAATCATATGTAGATGTGTCATTCACCATCCCTTCACGGATCAGGGAAAGAGCCGGACTTCCCGGACTTAATCTGATTATGGGAGTATCCAAGGGTACGATAGAAAGAAACGTCCTGCAACCTATGAGAGAGATATACACATCGGAGCTTGTGGGAACAATCAACAACGAGAATATAGCTTATGTGTTCGATGAGCCGTGTTACTGCCTTGGTGCGGAAAAGATGTCGCAAGTGGCAAAGATACTCGGTGCATCCGTCAAGTATTGCTATGGTGACGAGATCGCAAAGTGGAACAAACAAGTGTTTGAAGTCCTTAAGTCACGTATGGACAAGGAGTATAGTTGCTTCGATGGAGCTTGTAACCCAGAGAGTCCGAACCATTGGCTCAAAGAGTTCTTAGACGATCCTCAACTTGATGCATACATACAAAAGTACATCATAGATGATAACCCATATCTGCCGAAGAAGTACGTTGATAACCTTAAGACAGAATATGCAGGAACAGTTTACTATGACCGCTACATTTTGGGTGAATGGGCATTGGCTGAAGGTCTCATATATCCGATGTATCAGGATGCAATAGTTGACAGTCTACCGGATATCCCAGCATCAGAATATGTGGTGTCTATAGACTATGGAACGATGAACGCATTTGCGGCGGTGCTGTGGTCAAAACGTGGTGATGTATGGTATGGCGAGAGAAACTATTATTACTCCGGACGTGACAGCGGCATCCAAAAGACAGATGATGAGTACGCAAAGGACCTTGATAATTGGATCAGGGATATTTACGAGGAATACAACAAAGAATTGACATACACGATGATGGGAGTAGTCGCAAACAAGAAGATAAAGACGATAATAGACCCTTCGGCAGCATCTTTTATTGCACTACTCAAAAAGATGAATTGGTGCAAGGTGGTTAAGGCTGACAATGATGTATTAGATGGCATCAGGGAAACGGCTGTGGCATTGCAAACCGGTAAAATTAAGATACTCAGAGCAGCAATGCAACCGTGGATCAAAGAAGCAGGTGGTTATGTATGGGACGACAAATCAGTTGAAGAGAGACCGGTCAAGGTAGACGATCATGACATGGACTCAACAAGATATTTTGTCAAAACAATGTGTATAGCGGCCAAAAAGAGACCGTACAAGCCGATTTATAATTGAGAAGGAGAGAGGGAATGTATACTTATCAAGACCTACTGCAAGTAAGGGATAATGACGAAGACAGAATGGCATTTGTACGTGCGTGCATAGACTCGCACAAGAACGATGATCTGTTCAAGCAGGCGGTGATTGCTGATGATTATGACAAACACCGAAATACCACAATAAACGAATATCAGAAACTGTTATATACAGTTACGGGAAAGGCTGTGCCGGATAACTGGTCTGCAAACTTTAAGCTTGCGAGTAAGTTCTTCAATCGCTTTATTACTCAGGAGAATCAGTATCTGCTTGGTAATGGAGTGACATGGAACGAGGAATCAACCAAAGACAGCCTTGGAACTGATTTTGATACTAAGCTTCAGAAACTTGGAAAGATGGCTCTTGTGGGCGGTGTTGCCTTCGGCTTCTATAATTTGGATCACCTTGAATGCTTCCCGGTTACGGAGTTCGTGCCATTATATGACGAAGAGAACGGCGCACTTATGGCAGGGATAAGGTTTTGGCAGGTGTCGGATGATAAACCGCTCCGTGCTACATTTTACGAGGTGGACGGCTATACGGATTATATTTGGGACAAGAAGGAATGGGAGAACGGATCATATAAAACTGTAAACGATATCCTTCATGCAAAGCGCCCTTACAAGATAAGGCTAAGAACCACCGAAGCAGACGGCACAGAGATATATGCCGGAGAAAATTATCCATCGTTCCCTATTATTCCTTTATGGGGCAATCCACAAAAGCAAAGCGAACTCGTGGGCATAAGGGAGCAGATAGATTGCTATGACCTTATTAAGTCCGGATATGCCAATAACGTGGACGAAGGAAGCCTTATCTATTGGACATTACAGAATCAGGGCGGCATGGATGACATTGACCTTGCTCAGTTTGTAGAAAGAATGAAGACGCTCCACGCAGCATCTACGGACGGCGCCGCAGAAATGCACACAGCAGATTCGCCTTATCAATCAAGAGAAGCGCTCCTTAATACTCTCCGTGCAGACTTGTACGAAGATGCAATGGCGCTTGATACGAAGAGCATCGCCAACGGAGCGGTTACGGCCACGCAGATAAGGGCAGCTTATGAGCCGCTGAACAGCAAGACGGATCAGTACGAATATTGTGTGCGTGAATTCATAAAGGGTATACTTGCCATTGCCGGCATTGATGACAAGCCGACATTTACAAGGTCGGTTATAGTAAACAGCCAGGAGGAAATTCAGCTCGTACTTCAATCAGCACAGTTCCTTGAGCCGACATACGTTACAAGAAAGATTCTGACACTCTTAGGCGATGGCGATATGGCTGACGATATGGTAAATCAGCTCGTTTCAGGCGAATTAGAGCGAGGGGTGGAGGAAAATACCGGAGACGAAATAAAAAGCCTACGTGAGGGCACAGAAGCGTAAATTTGAGGGGTAAGCGATGCCGATTATTATAGACGAGGGACATGAGGAGACAGAGGATATACTCCGAAATCTAGAGAAGAGAATATCAGCCGAATATAAGAGAGCCGAACAAGAGGTGGAAGCGAAGCTGAACGATTACCTGCAGCGCTTTGCGAAGAAGGACGAGATAAAGCGGAAAGCTTTGGAGAATGGTCTTATTACGCAGCAAGAGTATGACCAGTGGAGACTTGGACAAATAATGATTGGCAAGCGGTGGCAGGAAATGCGTGACAGCCTTGCAGAGGATTTCACGAATGCGGCCGCAATTGCAAAGAGTATCGCTTACGGCTATATGCCGGATGTGTATGCCCTGAACCATAATTACGGCACGTTTCAAGTTGAGCAAGGTTCTCTTCTGGACACATCATATACGCTTTATGACCGCAACACGGTGGAGTTCCTTTTCAACGATAACAATACCTTTTACCACGGCCCCGGACGAAAGATAACCGATAGAATCAACCAAGGGTTACAAGAGGCATGGGATAAAAAGCAAGTTCAATCCGTGATGATGCAGGCAATACTCCAAGGAGAGCCAATTGGAAAGATAGCCACACGGCTTGCGAATACTGTGGGCGATTCAGACCGAAAAGCGGCCATCCGTAATGCAAGAACCATGACCACCGGTGTGCAGAATGCCGGACGAATAGCAAGCTATGACAGAGCCAAGGCTATGGGAATCGATGTTCAGAAACAATGGCTTGCTACATTGGATGGAAGAACGAGGCATTGGCACAGAACTTTGGATGGCGAGTCGGTGGATAATGATAAGCCGTTCAAGAATGATTTTGGCGAGATCATGTTTCCGGGAGACCCGGCAGCGCATCCGGCGAACATTTACAATTGCCGATGCACACTGATAGCAAATATCAAAGGCTTTGAGAACGATTGGTCAGACCACAGAAACGTAAATATAAATAATATGACTTATGACGAGTGGAAAGAAAGTCACGAATCAGAATCGAACTCAATATTGCGACAGGAAGAATACGGCGAGGCGATGAGACGGCTTTATAACGCTGAATACAGGCGTCTGTCAAGTGGGATGACGTTTAGCAATTCGGTCGATAACATGGGGCAGTCATTCACCGAAAGTATCAATGCAAATAATAATATATACAGTGTAAAAACGTACAAAAACGATGCGTATAATAATATATGGACACAAACAAACACAACAGACTCTCAAAAGATGTGTCAGTATTTAAACAGTGCTGTTAATAATGGGGATTATGGAAATATCAACAGAATTGTAGTATTAAAGAAAGATGCACTGCATGGAATATCGGCATATGATCATGTAAATAATACATTATACTTTTGTGAGGAAATAATTGATCCGGCTAAGTTTTCAACTCTTGTGGACACAAGCTATTTTGCCGCTCAATCATTAGACGATGTAGTAAAGCATGAACTTGGTGGGCATAAAGCTCATTGGGAATCAGCACGGAGATATTTTCTTGATAACGCAGACCGATTCGATACCATAGAAAGCGCAAAGATTGAATTGGAAAGCAAACTGAGAAAATACGTCAAAGAGCAAGAATTATATAATCCGGGATTTATTGTGAGAAATGTAAGCAAAAATGCCAAAACAGGAGTTGAAAACAGCTTGAATGAGCTTGTGGCAGATGGTATAGTAAGAGGAGATAATATGGATGGTGGATTATGGGAACTGATAAAAGAGGTGGTTTCATATGATGGTATTGCCAAGCAAAGAAGAAAGGAATTTAAGAGATAAAATAGAGGAATGGCTGAGAATCATTAACGATGATGAGCCTTACTTTACGTTTTATCTTGATTCTGAAGCTCCGGATGATGTCAAAAAATCATATAAAGAATACATGGACAAATATCTTCCAAAAGATGCACATTGGATACCGCTAGAAATCGAGGTGTAATATGCCAGAAATAAAAATCATAGACCACACCGCTGAAGTAAGAGCGGCCATGGACAAAGCAATCGATAAGGCCTTAGAGATGTGCGGACTTAAGGCAGAAGGATATGCAAAGAAGAATCTAACAGTCCCGATAGCTCACAGAGCGCCAAGAATCAATAATAAAGGTCAGCGGCAAGAGTCTCCATATCCGATAACAGATACAGGGCGATTAGAGGGCAGTATCACACACACAGCCGGTCCAGATCAAAGCGAATATATCGGCACAAATGTCGAGTATGCAGCATATGTGGAAATGGGAACATCGAGGTCGCAACCATATCCTTATCTAAAGCCTGCGGTGGCAGATCATACAGATGTATATGCCCGGATTATAAAACAATGCCTAAATGAAATATAAAATGCAAACGTTTGTTTGTTCACCATTGACAAAATTAAAAAATTACGTTATTTTTAAAGAGAACTGAATACGAGAAGGTCCAGTTTATTTGAAGGACCATAACTTATATATTGCATCGAGAGCCTTTGAGCCGTGCGATTCCGTGACTTTGCACCGGTGCAATATGTAAGCTATGGTCCTTTTTTCTTTTTCGTATTTCACAAAATAAAATTCTTAGGGTAGCACTCCCGTTAAACTGCGTAAAGGAGAATGAAAGATGGCAGATTTTGAAGCAATTTTCAAGAAACACGTTGATGAATCCGGCAACATACCGGAGTCGGCAATTGAGACAGTAATCAAGGCGATAAGAACCGCTGTGGGTAATGAATTTATTGAGAGGAATCGGTACAATGCAAAGCTGACCGAAATCGATAAGCTCAAAGAGCAGGTACAGAACGCCGAGGATAACGTAACAACGGCTGAGAAATGGAAGAAGAAGTTCGAAGAGGAGTCTAAGAAGTTCAGCGAGTACAAGGCGGAACAGGATGCAAAGGCAACAGAGAGTGCCAAGAAGAAAGCATACAATGATCTCTTAAAAGAAGTCGGTGTTGCGGACAAATGGTTAACGAGAGCATCGAGAGGTGTATCGTTTGCCGAAATCGATCTTGATGATAGTGGAAAAATCAAAGATGCCGATAAGCTAAAGGAAACTATAAAGTCCGAATGGGGCGATTGTATCGTCTCTGAGGAGACAAAGGGCGCTGAAACCGCCACACCACCGGGAAATAACGGCAAGGAGGGCGCAAAGGGGCCAAGTAGGGCGGCTCAGATAGCTGCTAAATATCACAGCGATCTTTATGGATCAGCAAAGGAGGAATAATATGTCATTCATTCAGAGTGGAAAGGGTGCGACTTATGCACCTGGATATTTCCTTGCACATGAAGAGTGCGTAAGGGAGACAAGAGAATTTGCTCAGTCAGGAGCGACAACCACCACAGAGGGAGCTAAGTATTGGCCAATGGGCACAGCTTATCCTTCAAACGATGGAAATGCAATCGGTATTACATACGAGGACGTTGATGTTTCAAGCGGTAATATGCCGGGTTCGGTAGTAACAAAGGGTGTGGTTTATGAAGATAGACTCGCCATCACCGGAGCATCATACGATGCGGTTACACTTAAAGACCTCGTAAGCCCTAAAGATCAGGGTTGGCAGGAGAGAAGCGGCGCAGGCACAGAACAGAGTCCATATGTTTATGCCAATTCGACAGACACAACAGTAAATACATCAAAGACCTATTACCTCGCAGATGATGATCATACGCAGGTATCAGATTACGCTGCTGTTCTTAATCCAAGGGCAGAGGGATGGTATGAAAGAAGCGGCACTGAGGGAAGCTATGTTTACACGCTTTCAACAGACACAGCAGGCGATAAGACAAAGACATATTATGAAAAGTCAGACGTTCGCCTTGCTTCAGCAGCAAAGACAGCACTTGCGGCTCTTGGATTTACATTCATAGCAAGCGCACCATCGGTAAACCGTTAATGTATAAGGAGGAATAGAGAAATGGCAAGAATAGCATGGGAGAATAACATTCTCGGCTTTGTACCAAAGACAGATTGGCTTGATATTCCGTTCAATCCAACGAGACAGAACGATCCAATTGACTCCCTTTTTGGAGATAGAAAGACCGACAACCTTGTCGCTGAATATGAGTCTATTGCCGCAGAGTATCAGATTCCTGTAATGGCACAGTTCCACGGATTTGATACAGAATCACAGACAACTTTCAGAGTTCCTGTTGATAACCACAATATCGAAAAAGGCCTTATTAAGGTAAAGATTAATCAGTCTGAAAGAATGCGCTCTCTTCTTAGAGCAGGCGTTCAGAACGATCAGATGTACGATTATGTTATCAAAGACGGCGTTAGACTTGCAGAGCAGGTATTTACTCGTTCAAAGGTAGCAAAGAACGAGCTTATGGCAACCGGTAGGGTAACAATCAAGGAGAATAACCTTGACCTTACAGTTGATTACGGCGTCCCAGAAGCACAGACAGCATTTACACTTGATCTTTCAAGCACAGCGGACATTTCTGCGCAGATTAGAGATATCCTCGATGCAGCTCTTGATAAAGGCGTCATTATCACAGGAATGCTCACATCAAGAAAGAACATCACAAAAATGCGCAAGAATGCAAACCTCCAGAAGGAGATTTCCGGAAACGTTGGTGTCGGAGCTATGATTACAAGTTCTGACCTCAGAAGCTATCTTGATGAAGAGTTCGGAATCACAAATATTATTACAAATGATCTTACATACGGCGCAAGCTCTGTTATTGGAGCAGATGGACGTCCGGTAGTAACACAGGCTAGATATTATCCACAGGACAAGGTAACCTTCTTCACTACTAATCCGGGCGGAAAGATGGGTGAAGGTCTGTGGGGTGATCCACCAGAAATTGATGCGTCAAAATTCTTCTCTGTGAATACCGAGAGCAGCGTTTCTCAGTATGTATATGTGTCACAGTGGATGGAAACAGACCCAGCGGTTCTTTGGACAAAGGCGTCAGCGCTCTTTATGCCTGTACTTTACAATCCGGATTCGCTTTGGATTGCAAACGTATCAACAGAGGCACAGGGTTAATTAAGAAAGGATAAATCAGTCATGGCGTTAGCAGAAATTTGCAGAGAACTTAATAACTATTTCGAATATAAAGAAAGACTATTCGGTGCTTTCACAGTTAATAATAAGGCTCTGACTTACGAAGGCGGCGCCGTGGCTGATTACTTACAGGAGGGACAATATTTCCGTATTGTCGGCTCTGTATTTAACGATGGTATCTATGTTTTTACTCCCCCAATAATCGAAGCTCTTCATAATGATGAGACCTTCGATGGTGCTATATGGGCGATGGCCGTTCCCCCTGAAGTCATCGCTCTAAGCACTGAAATAGATGCGTGGGAGCTTAAATATGCAGATGTGCTTTCGTCTCCGTTTCAATCGGAGAGCTTCGGAGGATATTCATATAGCAAGGCATCTGGAAATGCATCCACAGGATCATCCGGAGTAACATGGCAGAGCGCATTCGCAAATAGACTGAATAAATGGAGGAAGATTAAATGTCGCTATTAACAGATGCATTTGAATCATGCACCATGATAGATAAGACCACAGCAAATGACGGCTACGGCGGTTATACTACGGCGTGGAAGGATGGAGCGACATTTAATGCGGCTATCGTATTTGATAGCTCTATGCAAGCACGGACGGCTGAGAAACAAGGTGTTTCAAGCCTGTACACAGTAACCACATCAAGGGCGGTTACCTTACAATATCACGATGTCTTCAGACGAGAGAAGGATGGAAAGATATTCAGGGTAACATCCGATGGCGATGATAAATACACACCGCAATCAGCAACCCTTGATATGAGACAATGCACCGCAGAGGAGTGGATATTGAATGAATAAAGATCAAGCTCTGGATACATTCTGGAACAGCTTTAATATTCCTGCATACGAATCGCAGACGATCCCTCCGGATGCCGTGTTGCCATATATTACCTACCAAGTTTCCACCGACAGCTTTGACAACCGGGTATCTCTCACTAACTCGATATGGTATCGCTCCACATCGTGGCGAGAGATATCTGACAAGGCTTCGGAGATTGCGGAAAGGCTTGGTATTGGTGGCGAGGTCATCAGCATAGATGATGGTTACGTGTGGCTTATGCGAGGGACTCCATTTGCGCAGAGGATGAGTGATCCGGACGATTCAATCCGGAGAATAGTAATAAATATCACGGCGGAGTTTATGACCGCCAATTAAGAAGGAGAATAATATGTCAAGAAGATTCACTGTTATTCCAACAGATACATTTGACGGTCTGCAGCTTGACGCCGGTGTGCTTCTTACATCATTCGATCCGGCTAATCCTGGATTTGATGATGCTGACATCGTGTGTGCTACGACAGGCGGTATTCAGGCATCATGCGTTCCTACATTCAGCGATTTAGGCGAGGATGTAGATAACTGCCCAAATAACATGATGGAATTCAAGCACCTTGATTCTTGGGAGTGCAAGATGGCGTTCACAGCGCTTGGTACAAGTGCGGCAGACATTAAGCTTGCCCTTGGATGCGCTGATATCGATTCAAATAACACATCAAAGATTATCCCAAGAAAAGATCTTGAGCAGACCGACTTTTCAGATATTTGGTGGGTTGGAGATAAAGCAAATGGTGGTTTTGTAGCTATTCAGCTCAAGAATGCCCTTTCTTCGAGCGGTTTCACGCTTCAGACTACAAAGAACGGAAAGGGACAGACATCAGTAGAGCTTACTGGACACGTTTCGATTAACGCACAGACAGAAATGCCGATGGTGATCTATTCGGTAGATGAGGCGCAGAGCGGTTATTCGGTTAAGCAGACTCTTAATCATGTAACATCAAGCTACACAGCAACAACCATTACGGCCGATGCATCATTTACGGCAACACTTACTGCCGCATCCGGATATACTCTTGATGATGACAGCGTTGTTGTAAAGATGGGCGGAATTGACATCACAGCGATGGCATACGATGACAGCCTTGCCAAGGTTACGATTGCGGCCGCCACAAGTAATATTTCAATTACGGCATCAGCGGTTGCTAATTCATAATTAACGGAGGGGTTATATGAAATTATCAGAAATCAAAGGCGAGGACGCACTTGATGTCCTTGCAGACCTTATTGATCCGGCAGCAACGATTATGGCCAACAAGAAAGTGGAGCAGGCTTTTAAGGGCGCTCCAAGGCTTGAGTTCATAAAGGTACTCCTGAAGGAGTGCAAGAAAGAAGTAATTGAGATCATGGCAATCCTTGACCGAACACCGGTTGAAGATTACGAGATTAATATCATCAGCCTTCCTGCAAAAGTAATGGAGATATTAAATGATCCGGCTATGTCAGAGCTTTTTCAGTCGCAGGGGCAGACAGAGACCTCTTCTGGCTCTGCTACGGAGAATATCGAGGTCGAAGAGAAATAAAGCCATTTATGCGGTATGTTGAAGCGAGATTAACTGAAAAGACGCACGCTTTGATATACCGCATTTATGTTACAGATGCTTTGCAGACGATTACCGGCAACACAGGTAATGTCGCAGGTGCATTTGGTGGCGGTCAAAGCATAAGTAAGAGATACCATGATATTGTAAGGCCACCAAAAGAGGAAACAAGGACCGCCGAAGATATTATTGACGGAATAAAAGAGAGGCTTGATGCCCTGAGGGAATAAAGATGAGTGTTGACGCATTTGAAGTGTATGCCGTAATAAAGGCTAAAACAGAAGAATTTGATAAAAGCCTGGAGGAATCCAAAGGAAAGCTCACAGGCTTAAAAAGTGCGCTTGGCACGGCAGGAAAAGTAATCGGCGCAGGTGTTACGGCGGCAGGTGCGGCGATTGGTGGAGTTGTTAAACAATCGGTTGCAGCTTACTCCGAATATCAACAGCTTTCAGGCGGTGTTCAGAAGTTATATGGTAACATGGGAATGTCGCTTGAGGAATATGCAAAGGCCGCCGGTAAAACAACCGCAGAGGTTAAAGACGAGTGGCAGGCTCTTGAAGATGCACAAAATCTCGTTATGCAGAACGCACAGCAAGCATATGCAACCGCAGGAATGTCGGCGAATCAGTATTTGGACACGGCAACATCCTTTTCTGCAGCTTTAATTGGCTCTTTGGAAGGAGATGTTAATAAAGCGGCGGAACTTACTGACGTGGCCATGAGAGCCATGTCGGATAACTTTAACACATTCGGTGGCGATTTTGAGTCAATTCAGAATGCGTTTAAAGGCTTCTCAAAGCAGAACTATACCATGCTCGACAACTTAAAGCTCGGTTATGGTGGCACAAAGCAGGAAATGGAGCGCTTAATTGCCGATGCCAACGAGTATGCGGCCTCTATCGGACAGACGGCAGATTTATCTATTGACAGTTTTGCCGACATCGTACAGGCGATTGAACTTGTTCAGGAGAAACAGAATATTGCAAAAACAACATTTAGAGAAGCAGGCACAACGCTTGCCGGCTCTGCCGGATCAGCAAAGGCGGCGTGGGAGAACTTAAAGATTGGACTCGCTGACAGCTCTGCAGATATAGACACGCTTATCGGCAATCTTGTGGCATCACTCAGCACGATGCTTGAGAACACAGTCCCAATAATCGAGAAGGCGCTTTCAGGTGTGGGAACTCTTATTGAGAAACTCGCTCCTGTGATTGCGGAAAGGCTACCGGACCTTGTTAATGACTTGTTGCCGAAGCTGATAAATGCTGCAATGTCGCTCATACAAGGGTTATTGGCGGCGCTCCCAAGCATAATCACAACGCTTGTTAAGCAAATACCGACCATTGTAAAGGGAATAATACAGGCGCTTACTAAAACCTTGCCACAAATAATAAAAGCCGGTACAGATCTTATAAAATCACTTGCAGATGGTATGGGCAAAGGCGATTCAGATGTTATTGATATGATTCTCGAGTTAATAAATAGCCTTCTCGATTCCATCCTTGAAAATCTGCCACAGCTTATAGATGCCGGTCTTACCATAGTTGAGAATCTTGTCCTTGGAATCATGCAGAAGCTCCCGGATTTAATCGTGGCGGCGGCTGATATAGTGGTTAAGCTGATAGAGGGCATTACACAGATGCTCCCTGATATTTTAGCAAAGGGCAAGGACGTTATACTCAATATAGTTCATGGTATAACGCAGAATTTACCGGCGATAATTGATGCAATCGTGCAGGTAATAAATACATTATTAACCACGATAACGGAAAATCTGCCGGAAATACTTAATGCCGGCATTGACATAATACTCGAGCTTGTTGCGGGTCTCTTAGATGCCTTACCAGACATCATAGCGGCTGTGCCGAAGATAATATCCACATTCCTTGATAATCTTCTCAGCCTTGATAATTTAGGCAAGATACTCGAGGCCGGTGTGAAAATCATCGGAAAAGTTGTTGAAGGTTTATTAACATTCCTTGAACACGTAGGAGAATATGCGGGAAAAATAATCGGCGGCTTTATTGGCGCTTTAGGAGAATTATTCGGTGATCTCTTACAGGCTGGCAAAGATTTAATGGGCGCTATTTGGGATGGAATGAAAGAAATCGCAAGTGACATTATGGATTGGGCGGCTAAATTCGGTGATGCAGTATGGAATGCTATCCTTGGTGATCCTACAGCACATCAGAATGACCTTTATAATGCGAGTCAGGAGTTCTTAGCAAATAATGAAGAATATCAGCGGAGACTGCGTGAGAACGAAGAGAAATATGGCAAGCTCGGAGAGGGTGGCAAGTCATCATCTGGTGGCGGTGGATCATCTGCAGGTATGCCAACAAATATACCGAATAATCGCTCTGTCAATAACTCGTCACGATCTGCTGCGGAAAGCGCTCTGGATGAAGTGAGCGGAGGCATAACATCAAGTTCAACAGTTTATACATCATCATCGAGCGGCCTTGGTACTTATGGAACATCGCAAGGACCGAACAATTCAAAGGTTGTTATTCCTGTATATATCGGACAGGAACGAATAGAAGAAATAGTGGTTGATGCAAATAACCGCAATAATTACAGAACAGGAGGCAGGTAATGTTAAGAGAAGATTATCCGATTTATTTCAATCAGACACAGATTCTTATACCTGCCACCTGGAAAGAATCATGGAATGTAGTTGAAGCCGTATCCCAGAGCGAAAGTGGAAAGGATATCGTCCACAAGGTAAGAGGGCGCAGGCTTTCGGTAAACTGCGCCTTCAAATGCTCGGATGTATGGTTCAGGAAATTTGCTCAGTTCTCGGAACTCGATTCATTTACTCTTAAGAGATATGATCCTATTGTGCCGGGATATCAGGAGCATTTAGTAAGGATTAGAAATTTCCAAGCTCAGCCTAATAGAAAGTCATGGGATTTATCTGTGACAAACGGCGTGTGGGCGGTCGGATTCGTAATAGAGGAGTTTTAAGATGTATCCAGTCAGCAATGCGTACAAAACTGCCATGAAAGCAAGCAGCCATACTACTCGCATTCGTGGAACGGTTAAAACGACAGATTTTAACGGAAATAATATATTAACCGGATCGCTTTCGATAACAAACGGCATTGCGACCGGCGATGAAGTTCGGCTTGGGACCGTAATCACGGCAGAGCTTAGAGCAACATTTATCGATTTCGAATTTGACGAATGGGAAGGTGCGAAGATTACACTTTCCGAAGGCTTAAAGCTAGATAATACGGCTTATAGTCCGTATGAGTACGTGCCTCTCGGTGTATTTACGATTCAAGAAGCGAATCAAAAAGAATCCGGAGTTGAGATTGTTGCTTATGACAACATGATTAAGCTTGATAAAGAATATGCCGTAACCTCTACCAACGGCCATGCTTGGGCATTTCTGCAATATATCGCAGAGAGAACCGGCATTACCATTGGAATGACACAGGCATATGTTGAGGCGCTCCCAAATGGCAACAAAAACCTTGCTCTATGGGCGGAGAATGACATTGAGACGTACAGAGACCTCGTGTCTTGGCTTGCGGAAACACTAGCCTGTTACGCAACTATCGACAGAACAGGTGCTTTGGTGTTTCGGCCGTACAATTTAACAGAGATTGATACGATTGACATGGATCATCGTCTTACCGGCGGTTCTTTCAGTAAATTCGTAACGAGATATAGCGGTGTGTCTGTAGTAGACATGAAAAACAAGTCCACGAGATACTACGGAGCAGAGGAAGATATTTATTTAACATATAACCTCGGCAGCAATCCACTCCTGCAATACGGCTCAAAAGCGATAAAGGAGGAAATGTGTCGAAATATCCTCACATCGCTTGAGAACGTACAATATACACCTTTTGAGATGACTCTCCCGTGTGGTGCTGCTTATGACCTTGGAGACGTAATACGCTTTGAGGATGGCATTGCCGGAGAGTATTCGGTCGGATGCATAACCTCATACACATACGTTTTCGGCACATCGGCAAACGTAAAGATAAAGGGCGCAGGAAAGAATCCGGCAATTGCAAATGCAAAGTCAAAGGTGGATAAGGACATATCCGGCATAATGTCGCAGATAAACAGCGATCAGACGCAATTCTATATGTTCACGAACACCGAAGATATAGTGATACCAGACACAAAGACCAAGAGGATTACTTACATTAGGTTCAGCGCTCTCAGGTCAACCATCGTTACTTACCATGCGGAAATACTCCTGGAAACAGGTGCAACTGTCGCAAACGGGCAGACCATTGGCGTTGTTAAGTATAAATTAAACGAAGTGGAGATTACTTATTATCAGCCGACCGAAACTTGGATTGATGGAAAGCATATCCTGCATCTCCTGTACATCATACCAGTAGCTGAGACGGCGCTTTACAAGTTCGTGGCAAATCTTACGGCGAATGGTGGGCAGATAGAGATAAAAGCCGGTGGTATACAGGCGGTTATTACCGGACAAGGACTTGCGGCGATCGGAGACTTTGATGGATTCATTGATATTGAAGACAAGATTGGAAGACTCAGCTTTACAAGCTTGCAGATGCGACCATTTACTTCAAACGTCACGGCAAACTTACAGATTCCGGAGAGACCTTCGGGAGCTGAGACATTCGGAGCGTTTAATCTTGGCGGCTTAACCCTTCAAGGATTCACGGATGCGCTATTTGTCAACAAAGATGCACTCAGCAACTACACGCACGAACAGTTAACGCCTTATACTTATGAAGATTTAGCAAACAGCTTCATATATGGCTAAATAAACGCACAGAAGGCTCGATTTTGAGCTTTTCTGTGCTGAACGATAAAATATACCTTTTGAAGAAAAAAGGAGGAAATATGGCATCACAGAGCGCACATTTCAATTTAACCAAGCCTGCGACCACAGACTTTTACGACATTTCAGCATTCAACGGAAACATAGACATCATTGATGCGCAGATGTATTCAAATCAGCAGAATGCTAAAAAGGAAATGGTCGGAGCTACACCCCTTGCAGATGGCGAAAGCGGAAGAGTTCCGACACCGGATGCAGGAGACGAAGAGAGAGTCTTAACCGGAGCAGGAACGTGGGTTGACGCTCTCAGTGTGATTGACTTCGCACAGCTCACGGCACAACAGATCGCAGACCTTAAGACAGCTTTAGGGCTTAGTTAGGAGGGCATAAATGAAAATCAAAGGACATTCAACGATAGAATTAAGGGACAAGAGCGGCAAGGTCGAACGTTACGAAGACGACAACATGATCACTAATGCGCTTCAGCTTTACCTTAACGATTTGGGTGAGTTCAACATATCGCCGATATACATGACAGAGGTCAGGGAGAATCTGATCGGCTCATTATTGGGTGGGGTACTTGCGTTTGATTCACACATTGCCGAGAACGCAAATAACATCATATGCCCGTCAGGAGTAGGCATGACGGCTAACGGAGCGTATGGAGTAGTCTCCAACGATTCCGTCACAGAAATGGGATCGTTTAACTCAGCCGAAAGCGGATGGACATCAGACGGCAAGTATAAGCTTGTATGGGACTATACAACCACACAGGGCAACGGCATCATCAACTGTCTGTCATTAACTTCAGCAAATCACGGCTACATCGGAGAGGGAAATGCCACCAGTATGACGGCTAAAGCAACAAGCCGAGACGATTACGCACTATGCGGAACACCGCAAGGGGTTGGGGTTGATGGACAGGCATATATAAGATCTAGAACTGTTCGTGGATCGTGGACAGATTCAACTCTTACCCTTGTTGATTATTACAATATGTTCCCGACCGCAGGACATACAGACGAGCATATGAGCGCTACCGGCAAGGTAAAGCTAAAAACTTACAAAGTGCCACTTAGCAAGCTAGACCTTCGCAATAGCTATCCGGCATACGCAAGCGGTGGCGGTTCGGAGTTTATCCCGGTTGACGAGGTAGAAGTTGAACTACCGCTTGCTTTCAAGAATGCTCTTAACGGTGGAGCGCCATCGTGGTACTTAAAGCAGGGTCAGTATTACTACATGATTGCAGGCTTTGGATTAGCCGATTACGGACAAGGCTACTGGGGAAGATTCGCAAGCGGTCAGACATGGCAGGTCGCAAGAATTAACCCGGACAATACAATATCCGAATTTACAGTAACTAACCCGGCGGGCGAACAGTTTGACTTCATCCTGCAAGGCTTGGCATTCTCTGAAGACACGATACTTATCCAAAGACATACCGATAATGACATTGACTTTATCCATTACTTCGAGGACATCACAACCAATGCTGACATCACGGCGGTAACAGCGACATTCGGACAGAGAATGCTAGGCTTTAGCTATCCGACCGAAGAGGTGGCATACTTTGCTGGTATGAAAGCTGATATGGGCGCTAGAGCAGTGTATCTAATCAACAGCAACAAGCCGAGCTATAACATGGTAATTCAGCCACTTGACGATAACAAGCTTGTAAGTGTTCGCTATGAAGCATCATACTCAGCAGAGTGGTATGAAATGATAAAATCAACCAACTACCTTGCAACCATTAATAACCTACAGGAACAGGTTGTAAAGACTGCAGAAAAGACGATGAAGATAACTTATGTGCTGACATTTGAAGAGGAGAGTGAGTAATGAACGGATGGAACTTAATCCCTTGGTCAATTTCGATCATCGCACTAGTGTTTACCGCTGTCACGTTTTACCGAAACGGCAGGAAGGATATCCGAAATGACGCAAAGAACGAGTCTTCACAGTTTGAAGGAATCCGAGAGGGGTTAATCAAAGCGAACATCAAGCTTGACCAAGTGTGCGCCGTAACAAACGAGACACGCACGGATATAAAGTCTCTCAACAAGGACATCGTAGAGCTTGACAAGAGGATGTCCGTAATTGAGAGGGATGTGAAGACCGCATTTATGCGTATAGATGAACTCAGAAACGAAATTAACAAGCAAGGAGGCTGAAAATGAGCGATTTAACACCAATTACAAGAGAAGAAGCGCTGTTAGATGGGGCAGACCTCGAGCCAATCACACGTAAGGAGCAGTTTATCAAGAGGATTTACGATAAGACACAGGAAATACCCGAACCGATAACCCGTGAGGAATGGTTTTTGAAAAAAGCCGGAGAAGGTACAAGTCCGGTCACCATCGAACAGCTCAACGTAACTGAAAATGGCACATATAGCGAGCAGGACAAAGCCTACTCACCTGTAATCGTAGAAGTTCCCGAACCGACACTTATCACGAAGTCAATCACAGCAAACGGCACGTATTCCGCAAGCGATGACAATGCAGACGGATATTCGCAGGTCACAGTCAACGTTCGAACTGACTTCTATGGAATGATTATTCACCAAGCCGTAGCTAACCCAAATGAAAGAATTGAGTATATCGGAATTAATACCAATTATCGCAAAATGACTCCTGATTTCGCTTCGGGCAAAGTTGACTATGGCGATTGGATAGGAATGCCAACGATTGTGCGAAATAAACCCGCAATGATTAAGACAGACGGCACTCTCGATTATTACCTTGATGAATCCGACTACACGAAGAAAGCAGATGGTACAGCGTCAGACGTTAGTAACCTCGCCTACGATGGCAACGCTTTCGCATGGTTCGAGGCTATGTGGATGAAGATAATCGAGAACGGCTCAGATTTAGAGGTGCGATTTGCCTATGAACAGCTTGACAGCGACTATTACGAAGTATGCCCAACAGACTCAGAGGGCGTATGGCTTCCAATGTTTTATGGTTCGCCAGATAGTAGCGGAAAGATGCGTTCTATTGCGAATACGTCTGTTCTTGGCAATAAAACGAACAACACCACTACAGACGTACAGAATACTGCTATCAAGGCAAATGGTAATGACTATTATTTCTTAGGCGGAAAACTTCTCGATTGCATCTCACTACTTCAGATGATGTGGTTTAAGACTACAAATTCGGACAATATATGTCGAGGAAATCAAGATGGATATGATTCATCTGATACTACTACTTATGGAACAAAGGTTAATCCAATCGTGGGCGAAGGCCAGTTTTACTGCACAAATGATGGCAAGACTGCAAACAAGATCCTTCACTGCCTGCCACTTGGAACTTATGATGTGTGGCTGAGGAATCCATACATTATTTGCGATAACGGAACATACAAAGTATCGAAGGACTATACTTTCGATTCAACAGGTGCAACATATACGAATACAGGAAAGACTTCTCCAAGCGGTGATGGTTATCAGAAAGAACTGACCTATGTTTATGGCTTCGGACTTGTGCCAAAATCTGTCGGGGCAAGCAATTCAACGTATTACAGTGACTATTACTATATTAATTCATCTATTGTCGCTGTTGCGCTTTCGTTCGGTAGCTGTGATAGCGGTCGTGGTGCTGGTTTTCGTTGCTTGGACTGTCACCGTGCGGCTGGTCGCTCGTCTTGGGGCGGCGGCTGCGCCCTCTTCTTGAAGCAGTCAAGATAGGGGTATAACTAATAATAAACGGAGGTAAATCACTATGACATCTTGGACAGAAGAAGAACTTGACCACAAGCCAGAAGAGCTTGAGGTTAACTATGATGAGTATATTCAGAGAAAGAACATTAAAGAAGTCACAAAGAAAGACGAAGAAGGCAGAACATACAAAGCGTGGACTTGCCAGATGCGTTTTCTTAAGATTTCCGAATATGAAATGCTGAAAGCTATGCAGAATATTATGGCTGGAGGGATAGAAGTTTAACCAGCTCAAGTATCTACTCTGCTCGGGCAAAATAACATCTTTGCAGATTGCGGGCAGATATTAGATGGTGAGTATTTCGTGACATTATAGGCAAGTTACAGGCAAGTTAAAAAGAACCAAAATACGTCATTTTTGGCATTTAACGATACATTTTAGGCAAAAGATGCAAGTTAGCATTCAGATTTGGTTTTAAGAAGGAGGAGAGGGATGTTCAAAAATAAAACTTATGACACGCTTAAATATATAGCACAGATAGTGCTACCTGCAATCGCAACCCTGTATTTTGCTCTTGCTTCGATTTGGGGTTTGCCTTACGGCGAGCAGATTGTCGGCACTATCACAGCTATTGACGCATTTCTCGGAGCAATCCTTGGAATCAGCACGGCGCAGTATAATAAGAGACAGGAGGTGACGGGTGATGAAATGTAACCCACAGACAGTAATAGACGTTGCGGAAAGTCAGATAGGCTATCACGAAAAGGCAAGCAATAGTCAGCTTGACGATTTCACGGCTAATTCGGGCAACAATAATTGGAATAAATACGCAAGGGACTTTGACGAGAAGCACCATGATTTCTACAACGGAAAGAAGAACGGCTATGATTGGTGTGATATCTTCGTAGATTGGTGCTTCGTGACAGCATACGGACGAGAGGATGCGCAGAGATTACTCTGTCAGCCTAATCACTCATTAGGAGCAGGATGCGAATATTCTTACGGATATTACAAGGAAAAAGGGCAGACAGGCTCTTCTCCGAAGAAGGGAGCGCAGATATTCTTCGGAGATTTAGACCACACAGGAA
>Ga0247611_10001255_pt1 | contig 46120 bp, 37 predicted proteins | sample 177DNAGHGhighgp2_FD_192422 | JGI IMG/M metagenome (GOLD analysis project Ga0247611, IMG submission 192422) | Sheep rumen microbial communities from Palmerston North, Manawatu-Wanganui, New Zealand - 1770 DNA GHGhigh gp2 | ecosystem: Host-associated > Mammals > Digestive system > Stomach > Rumen... | reverse complement strand
ATGCGCCTTTAGGCTCTGCAAGTATAAGAGCCTTTTAGGCGATAATAGTAAAATACCTCCGGCTAAGCCGGAGGATTTTTATTGGTTTTTGGTATCAAGATCGACGCAAATGCCGAAGTCTTGCCTTACGCCGGAGCGCTTCACTGATGTGGGCACGCTCTTCAGGAGTGCGATGACTCTTCGGCTGGGGAATCTCGATCGGATTGCGATTATGAGCAATAAGTACAGGATTGATGTACCTGCTTATTGCTACATCGCCGATCCCCCGCATCTTTGTATATGAAGAGTAATCGGTGGGAAAATCGTCTACCTTGAAAATTCCGTTCCGGTGTAACGCGCGCAAAAAAACATTTGGAATTCTTTCCATTTTTGATACCTCCGCTGTTTTTCAGCTTGTTAACATAATTATTATACTGTGCTTATGTGATAATGTCAACCATTTTAATGAATTTATTAAAAAGTATACCATTTATTGACTTTTTGATATATAATAGTGTCGGAAAAAATTATTTTGGAGAAGAAGGATGAATAAAAAATGGGAGTATTATAATCTTGATGATGATGTAATCAAAGAAATGTCGGATAAATACAACATATCAGAACTTTTAGCAACAGTTCTTTACAACAAAGGTATTACCAATGAAGAAGAATTAAATCTTTTTCTTGACCCTACTAGAAATGATTTTCATGACCCGTATAAAATGCCTGACATGGAAAAAGCTGTAGCGAGGATTATGGAAGCTATGGAAAAAAATGAAAAGGCAATCGTTTATGGTGACTATGATGTTGATGGAATTACTAGTATTACCGTATTAAAACGCTTTTTTAAAGAGCAAGGTTGGGAGATAGATTCATATATTCCAAATAGGTTAGACGAAGGTTATGGATTAAACAAAAATGCTATCAAACAAATAGCAGATGATGGATATAGCTTAATTATTACAGTGGATTGCGGTATTTCAGGAAATGAAGAAGTTGATTATGCATATGAACTTGGAATGGAGGTTATCATTACTGACCATCATGAACCACTTGAAGAATTACCAAATGCATTAGCAGTAATTGACTGTAAGAGAAAAGATAGCACGTATCCATTTAATAGTTTAGCAGGAGTTGGCGTTTCATTTAAATTGATTCAAGCTATTGGAATAAGAAAAAAATTGGAAGAAAAAGAATATCTAAAATATTTGGATATAGTATGCATCGGTACAATTTCCGATATTGTACCATTAGTTGATGAAAATAGGGTAATTGCAAAACTAGGGCTTAAGTTGTTAGAAGTTACTAAAAAACCAAGTATTAGAGCCTTATTGAATGCTGCTAAATACAAAGATGTCAATTCAAATACTATTTCATTTGGAATTGCACCTAGAATAAATGCCTGTGGAAGAATGGGCGCCCAAAAGGATGCATTAGATTTATTTATGACTGATAATATAGTTGATGCGAATAATATTACAGAAAAGCTTAATCAGTATAATAAAACAAGGCAAGAAATAGAAAAGAAAATTTTTGAAGAAGCATTGAAAGAGATAGAGAAAAAGAACTTAGATGAAAATAATATCATAGTTGTTGGAAAAGAAGGTTGGCATCATGGAGTAATAGGTATTGTAGCTTCAAAAATAACGGAGATGTTTTTTAAACCATGTATATTGGTTTGCTTTGAAGGTGAAGAAGGTAAGGGTTCTGGAAGAAGTATTCCAGGATTTGATTTACATGAAGCACTATGTGATTCTAGTGAGTATCTAGAAAAGTATGGTGGACATGAAATGGCAATAGGCCTTAGTTTAAAGAAGAATAATTTTGAAAAGTTTAAAAATAAAATAGAAAATATAGCAAAAGAAAAACACATTGATGAAATTATACCTGTTATAAAAATTGATAGAATAATTAGTATTAAAGATGTTAAAATTGATAATGTTAAAAGTCTTGGATTACTTGAACCATATGGCGAAGCAAATAAAATGCCAGTGTTTGAATATAAGAATCTAAGAATTGACTCTATTAGATCATTATCAGAAGGCAAACATTTAAAACTTACATTGAAGGATGCAAACACAATTATAAATGCCATCGGCTTTGGGATGGGCGAATATGTTAGTGAATATCAACTTGGGGATAGAATAGATGTTATAGGAACTTTAGAAATCAACAGTTTTAACAATATTGAAAGTGTTCAAATAAATATGAAGGATTTGAGAAAATCATATTAATTCAGTTTGAAAAACAATTGGAGGATAAGATGACTGATAGCAATGTAACGATTGAAAAGCTTTTAGAAAAGCAAAAAGAAAACTATAAAAATGCCAATTTAAGTCTTATACAAAGAGCATATGATTATGCTAATAAGCACCATGGAGGACAACTTAGGAAATCGGGTGAACCATATATGATTCATCCTCTTAATGTTGCATATATTCTTACGGATCTTGAATTGGATGATGAGACTATTTGTGCAGCACTCCTTCATGATGTAGTTGAAGATACTGATGTGACGCATGAGGATTTAGTTAGAGATTTTGGTGAATCAATTGCTGAAATGGTAGCTGGTGTTACAAAGCTTGGTACATTGCGTTATTCATCACAAGAAGAGCAACAAGTTGAAAATTATAGAAAAATGTTTTTAGCAATGGGTAAAGATATTAGAGTTATTTTAATAAAACTTGCTGATAGACTTCATAATATGAGAACTTTAAAATACTTAACTAGAGATAGACAAATAGCTAATTCAAAAGAAACGGCTGACTTATACGCACCTCTTGCTAATAGACTTGGTATATATTCATTAAAATGGGAACTTGAAGATTTAAGCTTTAAATACATGTATCCAGAAGAATATCATGAGATTGTTGCAGGTCTTGATAGAAAAAGAGATGAAAGAATGCAATTCCTTGATGCCATAAAAAAGGATTTGGATAATGAAATAAAAAATCAGGGAATAGAGGCAGAGGTCACTGGAAGAGCTAAACATATTTATAGTATTTACAGAAAAATGAAAAGAGACAATAAAACTTTGGATCAAATCTATGATTTATTTGCTCTTAGAATTCTTGTAAATGATATAAAAGATTGCTATGCAGTATTAGGTATAGTCCACGAAATGTATACTCCAATGCCAGGTAGATTTAAGGATTATATTGCACTTCCAAAGAAAAACATGTATCAATCAATTCATACAACAGTTCTTGGTCCAAAGGGAACTCCGGTTGAAGTACAAGTACGTACTTGGGAAATGCATAGAACTGCTGAATTTGGTATCGCTGCTCACTGGGCATATAAAGAACAAAGCAATAAAGGTAAAAAAGAGGCTGTTATTGTTAACGATGACAAGCTTTCATGGCTTCGTGAAACTCTAGAGTGGCAAAAAAATACAGAGAATCCTGATGAATTCTTAAATACATTAAAACAAGAATTATTTGAAGATGAAGTTTATATTTTTACACCAAAGGGTATGATAAAGGTTTTACCTAGAGGAGCAACACCTATTGATTTTGCATATAGTATTCATGAACAGGTAGGCCATAGAATGATTGGTGCAAAGATTAATACAAAGATTATGCCGATAATTACACCACTTAGAAATGGCGATGTTGTTGAAATTATAACATCAGATCAGTCAAAAGGTCCAAGTAGAGATTGGCTAAAGTTCGTAAAGAGTTCGTCAGCAAAATCTAGAATTAATCAGTGGTTTAAAAAAGCTGAAAGAACCGAAAATATTGAAAAAGGAAAAGACTTATTAGATAGAGAAATAAAAAAATTGGGTATTAAAACTCAAGATATTGCTAAGCCAGAGTGGCTAGATCAAGTTGTTGAAAGATATCATTTTCAAACACTTGATGATATGTATGCAGGTATTGGCTTTGGAAGTATATCTGTAAATAAAATATGCGCTAGACTATTAGATAAATATAACGAAGAACATGAAGATGCACATTTTGAAGAGAGAATAGAAGAATTATCAAATGCTAAGCCAATAAGACCAGTTAATTCAAAAACAGGTGTTGTGGTTAAGGGGATTGATAATTGTTTAGTAAAGCTTTCTAAATGTTGTAATCCACTACCTGGAGACGAAATCATTGGGTATATTACAAAAGGAAGAGGTGTTTCTGTACATCGTACAGATTGTACTAATATCAAGGATTTATATCAAGATGAAGGAAGAATGATTGAGGTATATTGGTTTGATGAAGTTAATGGTGCATATAAAGTTGAAATAGAAATAAAAGCTAACGATAGAAACGGATTACTAAAAGACATTATAAAGCAAATTGAGAATCATAAGGTACGTTTAGTAGGTGTAAACACAAAAACCACTAAAGAAAATATTGCTATTATAGATGTTTCAATTGAAGTAGAAAATAAAGATGAATTGAATAAGATAATTAATTCATTTAGAAATGTTGAAAGTGTGTATGATGTTGATAGACGCAGAAACTAAAGGTTTATGGGCTAATCCTTTTAAAACCTAAATTTTTATATTGAAGGACGATTCAAATGAAACTTAAAAGAATACAGGTTAAAACGCCTCAAGTTGGGCTTTTGACAAATTGTTATATTGTATTTGATGAAAAATCAAAAGAGGCAATGGTAATAGACCCTGGAGGAGAACCTGAAAAAATTGCAGAGGTATTAGATATTTTAGGTGCAAACCTTAAATACATTTTTATAACTCATTGTCACGCAGACCATATTGGAGGTATTGAAGGCTTAAAAAAATTAAAAGGTGGAAAGATACTAATAAGTAGACCAGATAGTGAAGGTCTTTTTAATGAGGATATAAATCTTGCATATTATATCAATATGGATAAGCCAGAACTTGAAGCTGATTCAAGAGTTGATGATAAAGATTTAATTCACATTGGAAACATTGAATTTCAAGTTATTAGTACTCCAGGGCATACAAAAGGAGGACTATGCTTATATTGTCCAAAAGAGGGATTTATATTTACTGGAGACACATTATTTTCAGGAGCATGGGGAAGAACCGACCTTCCAACTGGCAGTTTTGTAGAGATTATTAATTCAATTACAGATAGATTAATGCCACTCCCAGATGATACGATTGTTTATCCAGGTCATGGAAAAATTACTATGATTCAAGATGAAAGAAATATATATTTGGAGCTAAAAGCTAAGGATTTTTAAATGGCTTAAGCTAATAAAAAAGGAAGTGATTTATATGATACAGAAACCAAAAGGAACGAGAGATATTTTGCCTTCAGAGTCGTTCAAATGGCAAATAATCGAAGAAAAATTAAAAAGAGTATTAGATACTTATAATTATAAAGAAATAAGAGTGCCAGTATTCGAGCACACAGAATTGTTTTTACGTGGTGTTGGTGAAACAACTGATGTTGTTCAAAAAGAAATGTATACTTTTGACGATAAAGGTGGAAGAAGTATTACACTTAGGCCAGAAGGAACAGCAGGTGCTATTCGTGCATACATAGAAAATGGAATGGGAAGCGAGCCAAGCCCTCAAAGATTTTGGTATAATATGGGAATGTATAGATACGAAAACGTTCAAAAAGGCAGACTTAGAGAATTCCATCAGACTGGAGTTGAGCTTATTGGTTCAAAGAGTTATTTGGCGGATTGTGAAGTAATATTTCTTGCAAAAGCATTTTTTAATGTTTTAAACATTCCAAATATTAAATTAAATATTAATAGTATTGGATGTCCAACATGTAGAGCAGAATACCAAAAAATACTTAGAGAGTTTATTGGCAAGAATATAGAGAGCTACTGTGATACATGTAAAACTAGATTTGAAAAAAATCCAATGAGAATATTAGACTGCAAAGAAGAAAAGTGTAAGAAGTTAAATGTTGGTGCCCCTATGATGATAGATTATCTTTGTGACGAATGCAAAGAACACTTTGAAAATGTTAAATCTACACTTGAAAGAGCAGGTATTAAATATGAAATTGATGCATCAATAGTGAGGGGATTAGATTATTATACAAAAACAGTTTTTGAATTTATTGATGAAAAAACGGGATTAACAGTACTAGGTGGTGGAAGATATGATGGCCTAGTTGAGGAACTTGGTGGAGTATCTACACCTGCAGTTGGCTTTGGAATGGGAATGGAACGTCTGCTTGAAATGTTTGATGAAAACAATAAAGATGTTCAAAATAAAACACCGAAGTTATATATTTTATCTGCAAGCAACAATGAAATTGACAAGGCTCAGGAAATAGCATACTTTTTGAGAAATAATGGTATTTGCGTTGAAACCGATATAATGGAGCGTAGCTTTAAAGCTCAAATGAAGTATGCTAATAAAATAAAAGCTCAAAATTTGATAGTAATAGGTGAAAATGAAGTGAGCACTGGAATAGCAAGAATTAGAAACATGATAACTGGTGAAGAAAAAGAAGTGGCATTAAATTCTGAAGATATCTATTCGGCTTTGGCATGAGTTTTAAATTATAAAAGCAAAATATAGTAGAAGGAGAAAAAATGGTTTTAACATCAGTAATATACATATCTTTTTTAATTGGCTTATTGTTCTTATATTATATTGTTCCAGGAAAAATTCAATGGATTCTATTGCTTGCTGCAAGCATTATTTTTATTGGATTTAGTATAAATAATCCATTAATTGTTTTTTTGATTATATATGGAATAGTTGTAACATATTTTGGGGCAATTTTTATAGAAAAGCAACCTAATGAAAAGAAAAAGAATAGAATTAAAGTAGTTACTATATTGCTTGTATTAATAGAATTAATTGTGTTAAAGTATTTGAATTTTATAGGAATGCTTTTAAGCAATGTAGGAATACATATAAATGAAGAGTCTATAAAAAACATATCAATGTTAGCACCTCTTGGAATTTCATTTTACTCATTAATCTCAATAGGATACGTCCTTGATGTTGCAAGAGGAGTGGCAAAATCACAAAGAAATATTTTAAAGCATGCTCTTTTCATATTATATTTTCCTCAAATTACATCAGGACCTATTACAAGATATTCGGAAATGAGGGAAAGCCTATTCCAAAAACATAAGTTAGACTTTCACAATATATATTTTGGATTTCAAAGGATTTTGTGGGGGCTTTTTAAAAAATTAGTTATTTCTGAAAGAACGGCAATTATTGTTAATACAGTATTTGATAATTATTTAGAATATAGTGGACTATACATAGTTTTAGCAACGTTCGCATTTGCAATTCAACTTTATACTGATTTTTCAGGATGTATGGATATTGTACTAGGAACTTCAGAAATGTTTGGAATTGTGCTGCCAGAAAACTTTGAAACACCTTTCTTCTCAAGGAATATTAGTGAATATTGGAGAAGGTGGCATATATCACTTGGAAATTGGTTTAAAGACTATTATTTTTATCCAATATTAAAATCTGATTTCATTCAAAACATGCAGAAAAAATTAAAGCCAAGAGTAGGAAAAAAGTGGAGCAAAAAGATACCAACTTATTTTGGAATGTTAATTTTATGGACTACTATAGGTTTATGGCATGGTGGTAACTATACGTATCTTATTGGTTCAGGATTACTGCATTGGTTCTATATTGTATTTGGAGAGATATGCTCACCATTATTTAAGAGATTAGCAAATGTATGTAGATTAAAAGATGATTCTATTGTATTAAAATTTGTTCAAATTGTGAGAACATTCATATTGGTATGTATAGGATTTGTGTTCTTTAGATCATCTACAGTTACTCAAGCTATGAAGATGCTTGCAAGTATTCCAAATTTAGATTTAAAAGTTAAAATATTTGAAATTGGCTTGAAAAAAGATGACTTTATAGTTGCAGCAATATCTATTCTTTTACTTTTTATCATTTCACTTTTAAAGCAAAAAATAAATGTTAGAGAGTTTATTCACAAGAGAAACATAGTTTTTAGATATGCAGTATGGATTGTGCTTGTGGCTTCAATATTAGTATTTGGATATTACGGTGTGGGTTATGATTCACAAGCTTTTATATATCAGAGGTTCTAAAACACCACATACGAACAAGGAGAAAACTAAGTGATGAAATTAATTAAGAATATTTTAAAAATAATAGTATTTTTATTATTATTATTTGTAGTTGTGTTAAAATTGGGAGATTTTCTAAAGCCAGAATGGAATGATGAATGGATAAATACAGCAGTAGTTCAAGATTTTTATGCATTACCAAAGAATTCAATTGATGTCTTGGCAGTTGGCTCAAGCCAATTGATAAAAGGCTTTTCAGGACTAGAATTATATAAGAATTATGGATATTCAGCATATGGAATTGGAACAGAACAACAATCTTTAATGAATTCTTATGCATTCATTAAGGAAAGTTTAAAGTATCAAAATGAAAAAGTGGTTTTATTTGAAACGAAGATGTCTTTTGAAGCTACTCCAGAACCACAAAATCGAAAAGGTATTGACAATATGAAATTGTCAATGAATAAGATAAACCTTATCTGGAATGATTCTTGGCAAAGAGGCTCATTTGAAAATTTTTTTAGTTTATTATTTCCTGTAACGAGATTTCATTCAAGGTGGAATGAAATCATACATGGAGAAGAATATGTGAATAAACCTAGTTATCCAAATTACATGGGATATTCTCTTACAGGAGAAATTTCGGGAGACTTAACATATAAGAATTTGGATGAAACTGTAAAGAGTAGGGCTCCATATTATAAAAACAATGAAAAATATATTCAAAAGATTATAGACATTTGTAAGAAAAAGAATATAAAGCTTATTTTCTATAAAAATCCAGATAAAGATTGGGACATGGAAAGATACAACACGATTAAAGATATAGCTGATAAAAATGAGGTGCCATATATTGATTTTAATTTAAAAAAATATTCTGATGAGATTAACTTTGTTTATTCATCGGACTCACAAACATTAAACCATCTTAATATATATGGAACAGAAAAGATTATGAGTTATCTTGGAAAATATATTAATGATAATTATGGTGCAGAAATATCTGATAAAAGAAATGATGATGCATATAATTTTTTAAAGGAAAAATATGAGGAGTATAGACTAGATGTCTTAAACAAAAAAATACCTAATATTTTTGTGGTAGGAGATTACCTTGAAACGTTAAGCAGTAAAGACTTAACACTATGCATCACAAAAAATAGTGGATTTAATGGTGTACTATCAGAAGATTCGAAGAGACAAATGAGAAATTTAGGTATAAATCTTCCATTATTAGAATCATCTAAAAATTATTGTGCAGTGATAGAGTCAGGAAAAGTGTTGTATGAAGAGGGCAGTAGTGCAAAGATTGAAAAGGAGATGACTCTAGAAAATGTTCACAACATTAAACTAATAGCTGGGGAGTTACCTGAAATTTATTTTGATAAAATGGATGTGTCTAAAAGGCATTCGGGCATAAATATATTTATATATAACAACAAAAATAAAGCAATTGTAGAGACTGGTTTTATAGATTTTGAAAATGGAAATTTAATGTGTGGTAGGTAATTAGCAAGCAAAAAAGCGTTGGATAATCCAACGCTTTTGCTTTTAGAGAATATAGTGCGATAAGTCCAATTTAGAACTTAAAAACTTATAGACGCACCTGCATCATTGGAGGAACCTTCGAATTCACTTATTTCATTTGCGTTTTTTATGCTTTAGACGAAGCGAAACAGTATACAGAGAATTAATTTTCTCTATATCAACAGTTACAAGTTCTTGCTGCTGTTTTGTCAAAGAGTTGTATTCGTCCAAGCAGTGTCTAAATTTGTTAATGAGTTTGATAGAAGGCTTCTCATTTTCCAAAGAATGAAATTGGTCATTAAAGCTACCGGCAATTTTAGAATCTACCATTTCTTCCAAACCTGGAACAAGGTCGATAGCAACAGCCATGCTTTTTTGAAGGCTTTGAAGCTTGCCGGATGTGAGACACCATTGTGAAACAATTTTATTAATCTTATTTTTAAAATCATTTTGAATTGCTTCATTATCTCTTTGAAGTTCACGAACTCTAGTATTTACTCGTTTGTTCTCGGCATTGGCTTTATTCAGTTTATAAAGAACTGAGCGATATTCCGATTCATAATAACTGAGTCTAAATCCCAGGAAAAAAACAACCAGTATTAATATAATTATAACTATTATAATTACAAGTTTTCGCATAATTCCTCCTGTTTTTATTCTCTTTTCAATGTTCAAAGGATTAGTTGTCTTCAAAGTCTACCACATTTGTGCTATGAGCTTCTTCAGAAGCTGTAAAATATGGCATTGGCTTGAAACCATAGAGCAGGGCAATAATGTTTGTGGGCATTTTTTCCACGAGAGTGTTATATTCCTGTACACACTGATTATATTTACGCCGCTCCTGTGCAATTCTGTTTACAGAACCAGAAATCTCATCGATTAACATAGTATAGTTTTCCGATGACTTAAGCTCAGGATAGTTCTCAACCACAACCTGCAAGTTGTATAAAGCTGAGGTGACCTGATCATCTGCGTCAGAAATTGCTTTCATGTCACCACTTTTGAGAGCATTATCAAATCCTTCACGCGCTTTTGTTACTTCAATCAATACTTTTTCTTCGTGCAAGTCATAACGCTCAACTACCTTGACTAGATCGGGAATCTTTTCCACCCGGGCTTGAAGAACATTTTCTATCTGTGCTTGCTGCCCATATACTTCGTTACGCTTCTCAACAAGTTTGTTGTGTGTAGTCATGCTGAAAATAGTGAAGAAAATTGAGGCGACAACAAGAGTGATAAGTATGACTGAAATGACAGATACAATAATAGAATCTTTTTTCATATTTGATCTCCTTAAAATGTATGAATTTAAATAATAACTGCAAAAAAATTTTACCCTGCCTCCTTCAGAGTCTAATCCTATATTCTGGGGAAGTCCCCATTAAGTTTAAATAACATCACGTACACTATATTATATCAAATTTTGGCTAAAATTTCAATGTTTTTGGCACATAGTCTACATAAAATAAAAGATGGTAAGTACAAAACATAGTTTTGTACTTACCATTTAAAATGGGAGAGTATTATTTAAAAGAGAATATAATGAATTTAGAAGCGTCTAGATGCTCCGCCACCTCCGGAATGACCCCCTAAGCCACCATGATGGCCAAAAGAAGATCCGCCGAAGCTACTAGAAGAACTTCCCCAAGAACTTCCAGAGGACATACTACGCCTTCTGCGTCTTTCTTCCTCCTCTTCCTCGCGTTCTCTGCGACGCCGTTCTTCTTCCTCACGCTGCTTACGCCTACGTCGATCAGCTTCGCCTTCAGAAATGAGATCATTTATACGGCTTATGACTGAATAACCAATAATTTCTTGGACAGGTGAGGAAAGACGATTATACTTGGATTTAAGATCTTCCAAATCGTCAAGCATACGTTCTGTTCCAGTGTAGGTAGAGCCAATTTTTCTATCTACCATTTTCCTGAAATTTTCAGCTTCTTCCTGACGTTCACGCTCTTCGCGTTCACGCTGCTCACGCCTTCGTTTCTCTTCCTCACCTTCAGAAATAAGTTTCTTGATTCTGTTTACTACTGAAGGATCCACGAACTGTTTGACAGGGGCAGAAAGACGACTGTAATTATCCATAAGGATATTCAAATCAGGAAGTAATTTTTCAGTACCAATAGAAATGGTTCCAATTTTATGGTTTACAAACTCTTCAAAATCACTAGCTTCAGCTTGATGTTTCCTACGTTCAGCTTCTTCACGCGCACGTTGATCTTCTTCACCATCAGAAATAAGGGCATTCAGCCGAGTGATTAATGAAGAATCAACATATTTTTTAACGGGAGAAGGAAGCTGATTGTACTTGGATTTAAGTCCTCTTAAATTAGGAAGCATGGCTTCTGTTCCTTTTGTTAGAGAACCGATGGTGTTTTTAACCATCTGGTTAAAAGCGTTAGCATCTTCTTTATGTTTTAATGTACAGCTATCCGCATAAAGAGATTTAATAGCAGACATATCTACTGTAACAAAAGGTTTTACTGCAGCACTAAGGCTATTGAATGCATCCATGCATTCTTTATACCTGGAAATAGATTTAGAAGAAGCAGCAGCTTTCTGTAGACTTGAATACTTTTTATCAAATTCTTGAGCATAGTACTTATTGATATCTTCGTCTAATTTTGGATGTACTCTATAAATAAGTGCAATCTTATCCATAAGATCCTGATTTGACGCAGATAATTCGTTAATTCTTTGCTCAAGGCTTGTACAATTACTGCGGAGTGAACTAATCTGATCAGTCAAAGAATCATTTTCAGATTCCAAGTGTTCATTATCATTTTTTAAAGAATGTGTTTCTCTTGATAATCTTTCAATCTGGCTTACTTGGCGATTGCTGACTTCTTCTAAACGTGCAATCTCAGATTGAAGCCGGGTATTAGAAGAAGAAACTTTTTTTGTCTCTTCAGCTGATCTCAACAAGCTTTTGTTTGTTTCTTCCAACTGAAATTCAGCATCTTTCTTTTTCAGTACAAGATAAACTGTTGTTACGATATAAATGATAAGAAACAGAATAATAGCAATAATAAGAGTTATAATATTATCATTGCTGTTATCATTGCCCATTATTTTCTGAGGTGTCTCAGTAGTCTTTTGGGTACTCTCTTTCTTAGGCTGTTTGGGCTGCTCTGCTTTCTTATCTGTTTTATTTGATGAAGTGTCAGTCGTTGTAACTACTTTTTTTTCTTCTACAGTACTTGTAGTAGGTACATATTTGGCAATTTCATCGATTGTAATTTTTTGCAGTTTTACCAGTCCTTCAGCAAATTTATTGTTCCTTAAATCATCAATAATAGAATCAATAAGCTTGCCTGTCTTTGAATCGGTAAGAATGTCTTCAAGCCCGTAACCAACCTCAAACTTTATCTCTCTTTCTCCAGTAGAAAAAAGAATAAGTACTCCTTTGTCATCTTTCCCAATCTCATATTTGTTGTACATATCGGTAGCATAGTCTTCAATGGATAATCCATCAAGACTTTTGACTGTAGATACAACAACTTGAATTCCATCCGTACGATCAGCAAATTTCACGGCTCTTTCCTGCATGAGTTTTTTTTGTTCAGAAGAGAAAATACCGGCGAAGTCGTTTACGTAAAATCCGTCTGTAGGATTAGGAATTTTAGCCATGGCTTCGGCACAACCTGAAATCATAATGATGACGGTGGCTAAAGCCAAAGCAATTGCAACGAAAGAAATGATTTTTGTACGAAGTTTCCGCATAATTCCTCCTTATATAATTCTCTTTTCAATGTACTTGCATAATGTATAAAGGTTTAAATATAAACAATTTACAATGCATGACACTCTGCCTCCTTCAGAGTTCGTCATATGTAGGGTAGCCCCAATTGACTATTACAAAAAAATTCTATGGTATTATATCATATACTTGCTTATTTTTCAATACTTTTAAGGAATAGAGTAGAAGAACTGTTATAAAAAAAGTATTTAATGAATATTCATTAAATACTTTTATAATATTATAGTTTTATGACTTTTTTAGTAAAATCAAGATTTGAAGGACCGTTGCTTTGATAGCCAAGAGTATATATGTTAGTTGCAAATACGTCTTTTGTAAGCATATTCAAAAGATTTTTATTTGATGATTTATCTACGAAATTTTTTACTGATACAATGATATTTAGTTTTGGATTTTTCTTACTCATAGCAGATATCATCTTTTTGCCTTGTGCATTAAATGCAAGTACTCGAGCATAAGGTAGAGCTTTTTTAGACATCTCTATATCTTTTTGAGTGATATCAAGTAGAGAGTGTAGAAGGATTCTTTTAATTCTAGTTTCAGTATATCTCTTGGTCTTAACGTCTTCGATTACAGCTTCAATACTACTGTATTCATTAGCTGACTTTTTAATCTTGTTTTCAAGGCCTTCAGACACATCTGGTAATGCAGAGATTTCTTCTAAGGACATCTTTCGTAAGTTATATAGAATAGCTTGTTCATATGTATCAAGGCCTAGAACTAGTTCACCATCTCTAATTGTTCCTTTTAGCAAATCAAAAGTAGTTTTAGGAATTAGATTTCTAACATTGCCTTTTTCTGAAATTAGTTCTCTAATTTCGGAAGAACTTGCAAATCCTTTTTTTATTTTAATAGAGTTTTCATCTGTCTTTTCTCTTTTTATTATTATAGGATTGATACGACTTTTTCTTTTTTTCAAAGCCTTCAAGTATTCAATAGCCAATATATTGTTTGGAGTTTTTAATATAGAGGAATATTGACTTGAACCTTTTAAGTATTGTAGAAGTGCATTTTCTCTTGCTTTTGGAAAAGATTCTCCATTTTTTAGTTCTTTTTGAAGTAGAGAGACAAATTCTTTAGGCTCTTTGGCTAAAACATCAGCGATAGTGTCAAGCAAATCTAGGCTGTCAGTTTCAGTTCCAAAGGATACAGTGTCAACTATTTTTAGGCTGTCTAACAATTTTATAGCACCATCTGCAAAGTTTTCTGCACTTGACGTAGTATAAACTACCGGTAGTTCAAGGACTAAATCAATGCCAGAAAGCAGAGCCATTTCAGCTTTTTTCCATTTATCAACTAAAGAAACATCTCCTCTTTGAGTAAAATTACCTCCAATAACTGCCACAGTATAGTCACATCCAGAAATTTTTTTGGATTGTTCTAAATGATATTTATGACCATTGTGAAATGGATTATACTCAGCTACAATACCTAATACTTTATTCAAAATAACTCCTCCTAATATTGTAAAAATCACACTTTACTGGTATAATATCATAGATTATTTAAAAAATAAATAGAATATATTAAATGTAAAATTATATTAATAATGATATTTATTTTAATAAAAGTAAGAGAAGAGGAAAAATGAAAAAAGTTACAATATATACTGATGGTGCATGTTCAGGAAATCCCGGACCAGGTGGTTGGGGAGCTATTCTTATGTATAAAGACACAAAAAAAGAGATTTCAGGATCTCAAAAGGATACTACGAATAACATTATGGAAATAACTGCAGTTATTGAAGCATTAAAATTGCTAAAAGAATCTTGCGATGTTCAAATTTATAGCGATAGTGCCTATGTGGTAAATGCATTTGAAAAAGGTTGGCTTGAAAAGTGGAAAAAGAACAATTGGAAAACTTCTGGCAAAGATAATGTAAAAAATAGAGAATTGTGGGAAGAACTAGATTCACTTATTCAAAAGCATAGTGTTCAGTTTATCAAAGTCAAAGGGCATAGCGATAATGAATATAACAATAGATGTGATTATTTAGCTACTAGTGCTATTAAAGAAATAGAATAGGTTGATGTAATTATTTAGATTAATTAAATGAGGGAGTTATACATGAAAATTATTGGGATTACAGGTAGTTCCGGCGCAGGGAAAACTACGCTATGTGCTATTTTGAATAAGAGAAAAAATATAAAGATAATTGATGCTGACAAAGTATCCAGAGAATTAGTTGTCCCTGGAAATGACTATTTGAAGGCGATAGAAGAAGCATTTGGGAAAGATATTCTTCTTGAAGATGGAAATCTTAATAGAAAAAAGCTTGCAAATAAGATATACAATGATGAGACTGCTAGAAATACACTAAACAAACTCACTTTCAAATATGTATTGGAAGAAATAAATAGAAGAATAAAAGAAATCAATCAGGATGAAATTGATTATGCAATCATTGATGCGCCTCTTTTATTTGAAGCAGATTTGGATCAGGCTTGCGATAAAGTAATAGTACTTGTTGCAGATGAGGATTTGAAGATAGAAAGAATATGCAGTAGGGATAATATTGATAGAGAAACAGCTAAAAAGAGACTGAAAATTCAAAAAGATGATGAATATTATATTTCAAAAGCAGATTATGTTATAAAGAATGGACGAAATTATGACTTAGAAAAGGAAATTGATAATATTTTAGTGAAAGAAAAAGGAGAGTAAAGGCGTGAAGGTTTCAGATTTTAATTACGATTTGCCTAAAGAATTGATTGCGCAACATCCCTATGATAAAAGGGATGAAGCACGATTAATGGTATTAGATAAAACAAAACAGACAATTGAACACAAGATTTTTAGAGATGTCATAGATTATCTAAATGAGGGGGATTGCTTAGTAATTAACAATACCAAGGTAATTCCTGCAAGACTATATGGGAAAAAAGAGACTGGGGCTCATGTAGAGTTTCTGCTTTTAAAAAGGATAAGTGGTGACACATGGGAAGCAATAGTTAGACCTGGAAGTAAGCTTAAACAAGGTGCTAAGGTATATTTTGGTGAGGGTATACTTGAAGCCACGGTTTTAGAAGTATTAGAAAATGGAAATAGAAAAGTCGAATTTAAGTACGATGGAATTTTTAATGAAATACTTGACAAGGTTGGAATGATGCCATTGCCACCATATATTACAGAAGCTAGCAAAGAAGATAGTGAAAAATATCAAACAGTATATGCAAAATATGATGGCTCAGCAGCAGCACCTACGGCAGGACTCCATTTTACTGAAGAATTGTTAGACAAGATTAGGGCTAAAGGTGTTAGTGTTGCAAATGTCACTTTACACGTTGGAATAGGAACCTTTAGACCAGTTAAAGTAGAAAATGTTGAAGAACATAAAATGCATTCGGAACATTTTTATATAAAAGAAGAAGATGTACAAAAAATTAATATGGCAAAGCAAAGCGGTCATAAAGTTATAGCATGTGGGACAACATCATGTAGAGTGTTAGAATCGATAGCTGATGAAAATGGATTGGTGAAGGCAGTTGAAGGAGACACTGATATTTTTATTTATCCCGGATACAAGTTCAAGTGTGTGGATTGTTTGATAACTAATTTTCATTTACCAGAGTCTACTTTGATTATGCTTGTTTCCACTCTTGCAGGCAAGGACTTTATTATGCAAGCGTATGACGAAGCGGTAAAGCAACGATACAAATTTTTTAGCTTTGGAGATGCGATGTTAATACGATAGTGTTCTACTCTTTTGACGTTTTTAGCATAAAAAGGGACAGACTTACGTAAAGACAGCATAGTTTTTGGAAAAAATATAAATAAAACAAGGGGGCTAATTGACGTAAAAACGTCAAAAGTGCACGTCCCTATCGGAGGAAAGATGAAACCAGCAATAACGTACGAATTATTACATGTGGATAAAAATTCAGGTGCAAGAAGAGGAATAGTACATACACCTCATGGAGATATACAGACACCAGTGTTTATGCCAGTTGGAACACAAGCAACAGTTAAGGCTATGACGCCAGAAGAATTAAAAGAAGAAATTAAAGCGGAGATAATTCTTGGAAATACATATCACTTGTTTTTGAGACCAGGTCATGAATTAATAAAAGAGGCTGGCGGACTACACAAGTTTATGAATTGGGATAGGCCAATTCTTACTGACAGTGGTGGATTTCAAGTGTTCAGCCTTGGAAAACTAAGAAAGATAACTGAAGAAGGTGTCGAATTTAGATCATATTTGGATGGTAGCAAGCATACACTTGGACCTGAATCATCAATTGAAGTTCAAGAAGCACTTGGATCAGATATTATGATGGCATTTGATGAGTGCTGTCCATATCCTTCATCATATGAGTATACAAAAAAATCAATGGAAAGAACGACAAGATGGGCAGAAAGATGCAAAAATGCACAAACATCTGAAAATCAAGGATTATTTGGAATTGTTCAGGGTGGGTTCTATAAAGACCTTAGAAAAATAAGTATGGATGATTTGGAGAAAATGGATTTTCCAGGTTATGCTATTGGAGGAATAAGTGTTGGGGAACCTAAGGAGGAATTCCTTGATATACTTAGATATACAGCACCGTTGATGCCAGAAAATAAACCTAGATATTTGATGGGAGTTGGTTCACCAGATTATTTAATAGAAGCTGCTCTTGCTGGGATAGATATGTGTGATTGTGTACTTCCAACAAGAATTGCGAGACATGGAACTGCTATGACCTCAAAGGGAAAAGTAGTTGTGAGAAATGCTGCATACGAAAGAGATTTTTCTCCATTAGATGATGAATGTGATTGTTATGCATGTAAAAATTATACTAGAGCATACATTAGACATTTAGTAAATATGAAAGAAATTTTAGGTGTTAGATTACTGTCAATTCATAATTTAAGATTCTTGACTAAATTAATGGAAAAGGTTAGAATAGAAATTGAGAATGATAATTTACTAAATTTTAGAGATGACTTTTATAAAAAGTACGGATATACAAAAGACTAGTATTTGGAGGATATAAAATGAATTTAGAAGAAAGCGATTTGTTTAAAGAACAGCTTGAAAAAGACACAAACAGAAAGAAGGCTGTCAGTATAGCTCTTGCTGTTTGTTCGATATTAGTAATAGTGATGATCGCCTTGATTTCTTATATTAGATACAAGGACAGACATACTAACAAAATTTATATTAACAAGCAAAGTGTTAAAACGAAGAAAATTAATTACATAACTGTTAAAGCATCGGAGATTCAAGATGAATTAATGGCAGAATATGGATGGGATAAAGAGGATTTACCAGAGTATGAGAGTGACCCTATTTATATTGATGCAGTTGCTCTTGCTGAAAACATAGGATATGAGTATTACCCTAGTGGCTATAAAAAATCATATGAAGATTCATCTAGTGCAACTTTTAATAACGGTTTTGAAATAGCATCTTTTTCTGCAGGGAGTGAATATTATCAAAAGTATTTAAATCCAGATGCTCTTAAGAATAAAGAGGGTTATGCAGGCATCAAGGAAGTGGTGTTTAGCAATGATCCAGCTACTTATGAAGAAAATTTTAAATTTAGCAGTCCACCAATTATTAAAGATGAAGTAATGTATGTAGCACTTGATGACATTCCAAAGATGTTTAATTTGGTTGTTGACTGGAGAGATGAGTATTGGAAGTATATTACTACATTAGATAATGTAGTTAAAGGGATTAAGTTACCAACTGGATATACAGTATTAAGTGGCTATTATGAAAATTTAAGAGCCATGGTTGATGGATATGTAGTTGTAAGTACTGGAGAAGCTAAAGATAAGACTACTGTATACGGTGTATTTAAAAGAAATAATTATAGTGAACCATTTATCACTGTGCAATATTCAAATGTATTGTATCAACAAAATGTGAATCAATTCTATTTGACAGACTCGGATGAAAAAGTTGGGCTTGCAGATGATAATGGTAGTAAACGAGCTAGAGTCTTAGTAAACCCTGGAGATTATTCAGATATTACATTAATTGATGACAAATTAAACCTATATCAAGTTAAGAAGGACAATGAGTACGGAGTAATACAAAAAGCTGACGAAATGTTTACGATTGTAAATCCTGAATTTGATGAAATAGGCTTTGATTATAAAGAACAATTCCCTAATGCTGATCTTGGGACAAGTATGGTTTGGTGTGAAAAACTTATACCAGTTATGAAAAATAATAAAGTAGGACTATATAAAATAGGTGATCCAAGGGATGGTTCATTACAAGCACTAGCTCCTATTTTCGAAGGGTTTGGATACATTTCTCCAGATGTACAAGCGAGTGGCAATCAATCAAATTTATTGGTTGTTCCACCAGAAACTGGAGTATATGGTATAGTAATTTCAAGAAATGGTTCTTATGGACTTTATGATATCAATGCTGAGAAAGTGGTACTTCAATGTGTTTACGATAAATTTTATTCAGTTACTGAAGGAGGAATAAAAACATATTATTGCGAATATGGTGGTAATACATATGAATTGTCGGACTATTTTTCTAATGTTGATGGTAATGGATTGAGCATTAAAAATGTTGATAAAAATGGAAAATTTATTGGAAATAAGCAAGCCTATGCTGATGATGGAGAAGAAAAACCATTTGATATAGACAAATTCAATGAAGAGATAGTTAAGTACGAAGGCGAGCAGTCTGGATCAAGTGTAAAGGTTTTACTTAATAATTTAGCAACAAATGCGGAAACTAATGCTAAAGAAGTTGATTTGATACCAAGCATAGAGTTTTATAGAACTGAAGAAGAATCAGAAATGATAGAGGCAACCAAAGACGATAACAACAATCAACAAGTGTATATATCAGATATAAAAGCTATTGAGGCAGAAATAACTAAACAAATGAAGTTTGAAGTTAAAATCGATTATAAAGAAAATGGTATGGTTTCAAATGTAGTGATTAAGAGGGCAGTTGAAAAAAAGCAAGATGAATCAAGCGAAGAAGTATCTGAAGAATAGTAAAAAATGATTTATGAAAAAGGTGGTAAATTAAGTTACCATCTTTTTTTTAAAATTGTTGATATGTTATTGATATTTTTTTTATTTTAATATACAATGAGCAATAGTTTAGGGATACAAAAGAAAGGGAATTATAATATGGTAACATATGAAGATGTTGTCAATAATCCTGAAGTCCAAGAGTTTATAAAAAATGCTCAAAAGCAGCTAGACGTATTGGGATATACAGAACATTCGGTTAGACATTGTGCTTTAGTTGCAGAGAGGGCAGCATATGTACTTAGTTCACTTGGGTATAGTGAAGATAGGATAGAATTAGCCAGAATAGCTGGCTATTTGCATGACATAGGAAATTCAGTAAATAGAGTAGACCATGCTCATACTGGAGCTATTCTTGCATATGATATCCTAAAAGAAATGGGAATGAATGCTTCAGATAGGACTGAAATTATGATGGCAATAGGTAATCATGATGAAAAATCAGGTACTGCTGTGAGTGATATTTCAGCTGCACTTATATTAGCGGACAAGTCAGATGCACATAGGACAAGGGTTTCAAAAAAAGTTTTAAGTGAATTTGATAAACATGATGAGGTAAATTATGCTGTTACAGAATCAAGTTTAACTATTGATAATGAGAATAAAAAAGTTATTTTGAATTTGAAAATTGATACAGCAATTTGTCCAGTTATAGATTATTTTGAGATTTTTATGGATAGGACCATAATGAGTAAGAGAGCTGCGAAATATCTAGGATTGTGGTTCGAATTAATCATTAACGATACAAACTTATTATAGGAGGGATTATTTTGAAAGGATTAGAATTGATTAAAAGATTGGTTGTTATTATTCTTGCCATATTGATTTTTGCTATGGCTTTTTTGGGTGTATATACCAAGGATAAAGGTGTTTGGGTAGCAAAATTAAAAGGATACAATTACGGAATGGATTTTAGTGGATATAGAGAATTAAGATATACTTTAAATGATTCTGAAGCCACAGAAAAAGAATATTACGTTGATGAAAATGGAAAAATAATGGGCGAGGTGGTTACGGATAATTCATCACCTACAGGAAATACAGAGATAAATTTGGTTGATGATGCTGGTAACCCAATTGTGACAGATGATGCAACTGGTGCTGGGAAAAATGAGGATGATCCAACTTCTGCATACAAAAAAGAAAAAAGAATGGTAAGTCCAAATCCTGCAGAGGTGCGCACACCTGAGAATTATGAGAAAACAAAGAAAATCATACAAAAAAGAATGGAAAGACTTAACGGATATGAATACAATATTAGAGTTGACAATGAGACAGGCGATATTGTTTTAGAAGTTCCAGACAATGAGGATGACATACTTGTTCAAAAATCTATCATGAGTACAAAGGGAAATCTTCAAATTGTTGATTCACAAACAGGATTAATTCTTTTAGATTCAGACAAAATAGAAAGTGCTACAGCAGTACAAGGTTTAGATGGCCAAACAGGAAATGCTTATCAAATGTATGTTACTATTCAATATAAGAAAGATGCTATAGAGACTTTGAGAGAAATTAGTACAAAATATGTAAAAGAAGAAACTCCAACTTCTGGAGAAAATGCTGATGAAAATACTGTATCAGAGGATGAAACAGAAGAAGAAAGCTCTGAGGAGAGCAATATTAAAAGTGTTAAAGTATTGTTAGATGGTACATCGCTTAGAGAGACATATTTTGGAGATGAATTAAAGGATGGTGCTATTTCAATTCCTGTTGGAGAAGCAACAACAGATTTGAGCGCATTTGAAAAAACAAGAAATCAAGTAGCTGCAATGGCAAGTACTATCAATGGAGAACCACTTCCACTTGAGTATGAGCTTGTTTCAGACAATTTCAAAAAGTCTGATGTTACTGAAATGACAAAAAGAAATATAAAGATGATTTTTGCTATAGTTGTTGTTGCAATATCAGCTGCTCTAATCATCAAGTATAAAATGAGTGGTGCGGTTGCTGCAGCTTTGGGGCTATTATATTCTGGAGTAATTTCATTAATATTTAGATATACGAATGTGTATATTACTTTAAATTCTGCATGTACTTTTGGATTAGTACTTTGCTTAAACTATTATTTATTATTTAGAATACTAAATAATTCAAAGGATGGAAAAGGCAAAGAAGGTTTAGCTAAAGCAATTAAAGAGTATTATTTAATGACAATACCTGTTTGGATTGTAGGATTAGTATTTACATTTGCTTATGGAGTCGCAATAAGCAGTATAGGAATGGTGGCTTTCTGGGGAATGTTTGTGCAACTAGTTGGTATTGGAATTGTTTATGCTTTAGATATAATATAGCTATTTAAAAGAGAAAGGATAGAATTATGAAATTAGAAGGAAACAAAAAATTTGTTCTATTAGGACTCATCTTATTAATAATTGCAGGTGCAGTTGTTGTAGTATTAAAAGGTTTTAATTTACCAATTTTATATCAAAAACATGAAGCTATTAATTTTAAAATTGGAAATAACATAGACATGAAAAAATTAGATGATATATGCAAAGATGTTTTTGGAGATAAAGATTATAATCTTAAAGAACTTGAGGTGTTTGGCGATTCTGCTACCATAAGTGCTCAAAGTTTTACTGATGAAGAAAAAAGCAGTTTGGTTGAAAAAATAAATGCTGAGTTTAGTACAAACTTTGCTTTACCAAAAGAAGAAGAAAAAGCAGAAACAGAAGCTGCTCCTGCTGAAGCTCCAGCAGCGGAAACTGCTAATACTGAAACTCCTGCAGAGGCACCAGCAACAACTGAAGAAACTAAAAAAACTGAAATCAGTGTATACAAAATACCTAATTATAGATTAAGAGACATGGCAAGAATCTACGTGAAACAGTCTATAATTGTTGCAATTGTAATTGCTGTATATATATTTGCAAGATTCCATAGTATAAACCCAGTTGAGAAGATTATAAAACTTATAGCTTCTTTAGTAATAACAACTCTTGTAATACTTAGTGTTATTGCGATACTTAGACTTCCAATGACACCTACTTTAATTAATCTTTTAGCAATGTATGCGCTAGCATTTACAATTTACTATATGGGAAAATTAGAAAACGTACTTGCAAATGAAGAAGAAAATTAGTAAAATGTATTGATTTTTAGGGAAAAATGATGTAGAATATGATTGATTTTAGAAGAGTACCATATACTTAGTCTTTAGAAAAAACCTACTTTATACTCAGTTTATGGTAAATTAAATAAAAGATAGGAGGATTACGAAAATGACAAAGGAAAGAAAACAAGAAATTATCAATACTTACAAGAGAGAAGAGAATGATACAGGTTCTCCAGAAGTTCAAATAGCATTACTTACTGAAAGAATTGCTGAACTTACTGAACATCTTAAGATTCATAAAAAAGACAATCATTCAAGACGTGGTCTTTTAAAAATGATTGGTAAAAGAAGAAACTTATTAAACTATTTAGCTAAAAAAGATGTTGAAAGATACAGAGATATAGTTAAAAAATTAAACTTAAGAAAATAGTAAAATTAATAACGCTTTACCTAAGGGTAAGCGTTATTTTTGTTTTTATATAGCTGCTGAATACTACATATTCCATAAATAAAAAACATGATACAAAACAATGCAGCTTGAGTTAATTAATATTTGTTAGTAGTAATAAAAATTATTTTTATAATAAAAATATGTAATAAAAGAACAGTGGATATTTTTGGTTGACTTGAAAAAAACTATATAATAGAATTGTTGTATAGTAACCATATATTGGTACGGAATGTCAGTATAAAAATTGGGAGTAGAAGGATATGGCTTTTTTTAGCGTTTTATTAATTAATATTGTATTTACCTTTTTTTTATTATTACTTTTTGTAGGATTCATTTCTATTTTAATATCAATTACTTTTTTAATTCTATACAGAAAAGATAAATCAAAAAAATGGAAAAAAGTAATTAGTGTCATATCTGGCATTGTGGGACTAGCAATAGGTATTTTATTCTTGATAGTTATTTTAGTGAGCTTAAATGGGAATAAAGAAGAGATACATTTGGATGATGGTTCAGTAACGCAAATCAATAGAAGAATTATTAATGACTTTTATAGTAATATAGAAAATGGAATAACTAGCGATATAACAAGTGATTTAGAAAGTAATCCGGAATTAATAAATAGTTTTTCAATAGAAGGATATTCTCCATTGGCATATGCAATAAAAAGTAAAAAATTAGATATGGTGAAATTCTTCGTAGAAAAAGGTGTTGATGTTAATCGTATTGATAAAGACAATAAACGTGGAACCATAGAGTATTTATTAAAGCAAGATTATTCTTTTGATGATTCTAAATACATTTATCCATACTATAATGAACAAGTAATGGAGTATCTATTGGATATAGACAGCATTGATGTGAACAAGCATGATTCACTTTTGCCTAATATTCAATGTTATATTGAACTAGTGCTAAATGATAATGACGTGACGGATAGTGAAAAAAGAATTTTGATAGAATTATTAAACAAAGATGCTGATATATATGATGAAAATGGAAAATCCGAGAATACAATACAACTTTTAGAACGTTTAGGAGATTCTGAAAACGTTTTAACAATAAAAAATATTATTCAAAATTATTAGTTTTATTTGATTCAAGCATGTTTTAACAAACATGCTTGAAAAATATTCATTATTATAGTAAAATAGCATGGTGCTAATAGATATTCCTATTTGAAAAGAGTAGCTTGTACAAATTTTTTATTATGGTAAAGAATTTGTAGAGGTTACACTTTCAAATAGAATGTATATATATCTATTAGTGATTATATTTAAGGAGGATATATATATGTTAAAAACGTATAGTATGGAGCTTGCTGGAAGGCAGCTTACAATTGAAACAGGAAAGATGGCAGGCTTAGCCAATGGTAGTGTATTAGTTAAATATGGTGACACTACAGTGCTTGTTAATGTTACAGCATCAAAAGAACCTAAAGATGGAATTGACTTTTTTCCACTTTCAGTAGATTATGAAGAAAGACTTTATTCTGTTGGAAAGATTCCTGGTGGTTACACAAAGAGAGAAGGAAAACCAGCTGATAAAGCAATACTAGCTGCACGTGCAATAGACAGGCCTTTAAGACCTCTATTCCCAAAGGATTTTAGAAATGATGTTGTGGTTAGTTGTCTAGTTCTTTCTGTAGAACAGGATAACTCTCCAGAGGTTTGTGCTATGATTGGTGCATCTTGTGCACTTTCAATTTCTGACATACCATTTGGAGGACCAACAGCGGCTGTAGCTGTAGGATATGTTGATGATAAAATTGTTATAAATCCTACAGAATCACAAAGAGAAGTAAGTAGACTAACACTTACAGTAGCTGGTACAATGGACAAAATAGCAATGATTGAAGCAGGAGCAGATGAAATTCCAAATGAAGTTATGCTTGATGCTATCAAAACAGCCCATGTTGATATTAAGAGAGTATGTGAATTCATTCAAAAAATTAAAGATGAAATTGGAAAGCCAAAATTTGAATACAAATCTTTCGCAGTTAACGAAGAAATCTATGAAGAAATTGCAAAAGAATTCGCTGACAGAATGAAGACTGATGTTCAAACACCAGACAAGCCAGAAAGAGATGCAAAAATTGATAAGCTATCAGAAGATGTAGTAGCTTGGTATACAGAAAAATATGGGGAAGAAAAAGCTGAAGAAGATAGCAGAGATATAGCTGACAGTATTTACAAATTAGAGAAAAAGACTGTTAGAAAGCTTATTCTTGAAGAAGGAAAAAGAGTTGATGGAAGAGGAATTTATGATATTAGACCTTTATCATGTGAAGTAGGACTTATTCCTAGAGTACATGGAAGTGCATTATTCAATAGAGGTAGAACACAAGTATTAAGTATCGTTACTCTTGGAATGAAGAGTGAAGAACAAATGCTTGATGGTATTGACACACAGGAATCAAAGAGATATATGCATCAATATAATTTTCCAGGATATAGTGTTGGTGAAGCAAAATCTTCAAGAGGACCAGGAAGAAGAGAAATCGGACATGGCGCGCTTGCTGAAAAAGCATTAGTTCCAGTCCTTCCATCAGTTGAAGAATTCCCATATGCTATAAGAGTTGTATCTGAAATCTTGAGTTCAAATGGTTCAACATCTCAAGGAAGTATTTGTGCTTCAACATTGGCACTTATGGATGCTGGTGTTCCTATTAGAAAGCCAGTTGCGGGTATTTCTACAGGACTTATTACAGATGAAAACGACCCAAGCAAATATGTAGTAATTACAGATATTCAAGGAATTGAAGATTTCTTCGGAGATATGGACTTCAAGGTTGGTGGAACAAGAGATGGTATTACAGCTATCCAAGTTGATATCAAGGTTGACGGTCTTTCATATGAGGTTATTGCAGAAGCATTTGAAAGAACAGAAAAAGCTAGAATGTACATATTAAATGACATTATGGCTCCACAAATTGCAGAGCCAAGAGCAGAAATTTCTAAATATGCTCCTAAGATTGTAAATATGAAAATCAGTGTAGATAAGATAAAAGATGTTATTGGAGCTGGAGGAAAGACTATAAACAAGATTATCGAAGAGACAGGCGTCAAAATCGATATCGAAGAAGATGGTTCAGTATTCATTTATTCAGATGATATAGATGCTGCAAATAGAGCAAAAGCAATCATTGAAGAACTTACTCGTGAGATTGAAGTGGATGGTATATATACTGGTAAAGTTTCAAGAATTATGAACTTTGGTGCTTTCATTGATTTGGGTGGAGGAAAGGAAGGATTACTTCATATTTCTAAAATCTCAAAAGAGAGAATTAACAAAGTAGAGGATGTTCTTAAAGTTGGACAAGAAGTTACAGTTAAAGTTTATGAAATAGATGATCAAGGAAGAATTAATCTTACAAGAAAAGATCTATATACAGAAGAGTAAGCAAGGTATGCTTATTTATTCCCCAAATATGACCTAGACTTATCCGGAGGTTGCGAATTATTAAGGCTTATTATTAACATCATTTATCATTTGAAGGTATGATTATTTACTCCAAAAATTTTGACCGGTACTCATACGTGCACCACAATTTCTAAATGTCCTTTGTGGCACCCTTTCACTAGGGGGTGAACTATTTCCACAAAAGACATTAAGAAATTGTTGGTGCACTTTTTCGTAACCGTCAAAATTTTCTTCGCAAACAATCATACCTTCAAATGATAAATGGTATTAATAATAAATAGCCATTAAGAATTGCAACATACGTATAAGCGCCGGTCAAAACTTTGCGCAAATAAACATACTTCTAAATGATAAATAGTTACTTCAAGAAATTTTTGCCAAGATTTATTCGTGCTGCTACAATTCTTTATTATAAATATTATTTTTGCTTGAAGGTATGATTGATTGCGGAGAAGAATTTGAAGGTTATGTGGAAGCACGCAACGATTTTTAATGATTATTTATTATTGGTATCATTTGTTTTTTGAAGGTATGATTGATTGCGGAGAAAATTTTGACGGTTACGAAGGAGTGTACCAACAATTTCTTAATGGATTTTGTGGAAATAGTTCGCCCTTGGTGAAAGGGTGCCACAAAGGACATTTAGAAATTGTGGTGCACGGATGAGTACCGGTCAAAATTTTTGGAGTAAATAATCATACCTTCAAATGATAAATGGTATTAATAATAAATAGCCATTAAGAATTGCAACATACGTATAAGCGCCGGTCAAAACTTTGCGCAAATAAACATACTTCTAAATGATGAATAGTTACTTCAAGAAATTTTTGCCAGGATTTATTCGTGCTGCTACAATTCTTTATTATAAATATTATTTTTGCTTGAAGGGATGATTGCTTGCGGAGAAGAATTTGAAGGTTATGTGGAAGCACGCAACGATTTTTAATGATTATTTATTATTGGTATCATTTGTTTTTTGAAGGGATGATTGCTTGCGGAGAAAATTTTGACGGTTACGAAGGAGTGTACCAACAATTTCTTAATGGATTTTGTGGAAATAGTTCGCCCTTGGTGAAAGTGTGCCACAAAAGACATTTAGAAATTGTGGTGTACGTATGAGTACCGGTCAAAATTTTCTTCGCAATTAATCATGGCTTTAAAAGAGAAATGATATTAATAAAAAAATATTACATTTTTTAATGCATGTGAAATACAGCAACGCCAAATAATCCAAGTTTCCGTAAAACTTGCATTATTTTTTTGAAAATGTTATAATTAAAAAGACGTAGATATGAATCATAATAATATTTATATTGATAAAGGGGAAGATAATGAAATATTTATATCTTTTACAACAAGCCTTAATATGGATAATAACTATATACTGGGCTTATCAAATAGTAGTAAGCTTTTGCTCACTAATTAAATTAAAGGATAAAAAGTTACTTATTAACAAGAATCATAGGTTTATGGCAGTAATACCTGCTCATAATGAAGAAAATGTAATAAAAAATCTTGTGGATAGCTTACAAGTTCAAGATTATCCAAGAGATTTATACGATATATTTGTAATAGCAGATAATTGTACAGACCGTACAGCTGAAATTGCAAAAGAGGCTGGAGCTATTGTATTAAAAAGGTTTGATGAAGAACACAAAACTAAAGGATATGCATTAAACTGGTTTTTACAACAAAAGATTGCAGAAGATGCTGATTATGATGCATTTTGTGTATTCGATGCAGATAATATAGTAGATAAGAACTTTATAAAAAATATGAACAAAAAGCTTTGCCAAGGTGAAGAAATTGTTCAAGGATATAGAGACATTAAAAATCCTACGGATTCATGGATTGCAGGTGGATATGCAATATTCTATTGGATGATGAATAGATTTTATCATTTAGCTAGATACAACTTAGGTCTTTCACCACTTATAAATGGAACTGGATTCATGGTAAAATTTGATATTATAAAGCCAAACGGTTGGCAAACAGTTACACTTACAGAGGATATTGAGTTTTCATTAATTAATATTTCAAAGGGAAGAAAACTTGGTTGGGCTACAGATGCTATAGTTTATGATGAACAACCAGTTGGATTTAAACAAAGTTGGTCACAACGTTCAAGATGGACAGTAGGTCATATTCAATGTATGCAACACTATACAAAGGACTTGGCTAATGGTGTTAAAGAATATAAGACACTTATGAACTTTGATGGATTGCTATATATGATGGGTATTCCAATGATGCTTCTTACATTTTGCCTTCTTGGCATAAATACACTTATGTATTTTGGAGCAGAGATGACATTTGCCGAGTTAGTTTCTAATTATGCAAGATACTTAATAGCAACATTTATTCTTCCTGTTCTAACTGGTACCGCCATTATGGCTCTTGATAAAAGACCAATAAAACCGATGTTTAAAGCTATTCTAGCTTATCCATTATTTTTAGGTTCATGGATTTTGATCAATATAAAATGTTTGATTAAACCTAATACAAAATGGGAAAAAATTGAACATGTTAGAAGTGTTGGAATTGGAGATGTGGCTGAAGCTGTTTCTAGAACAGAAACAAGTCATTAATATAAGAAATTAGAGAGTGCTTAAAAGCACTCTTTTTGTTGGCATTAAAACACTATAGATGGGATATCCGGTTGATTATTTGACAAATTTGTGATATACTAATGCAGTAACTATTAAACAACTGCTGTGAAGAACATAGAGATAGGAGGTTCCTTTTGAAAAATAAAGAAAGAAGGTTTTCGGAACTGAAGCACAAAGTAATGTCATCGAAGAAACCGAAAGTCCTGATCCAGCTGAATAATGCAGAAGAAGTTGCATACTTGAAGAGTATTGGTGTTAATACCAAGCCGGCAATTTACAAGGTATACCCTCCGTATCGGCCAGGTTATATTCCCAGGAAATCAGATCCGTGGATAGTGCGGGACGTTTTGTGTTCGCGTAAACACGTATTGTATCTTGAGTTGAGATCTGGAGAAGCAAAGCTTTTGGAAAAATACGGAGTAAAGGTCGAAGAGTTCAAGTATTGGGCATTCAAGCCTGAAAGACCGCCGGTTGAACGTAAGCAGAGAAAAAAGCGTAGATAAAATCTAATGAAACTATCGACTAGCATACTTCACAGCGCCCCACCTGTTGGTGGGGCATTTCTTTATTTTATTCTATTACATTTTTACATATGACTTGTAAAAAATGCAAAAAAATGATAATATTACAATGTTATTTGTATAGCAATAAATGGAGATTACTGGAGGATATTTCATTCAAATGAAAGATAAAGAAAAAGTAGAATTGATGTTATATGATGCGATAAACAATAGAAATAACATCTATATAGATGAACCAATGAGCAAGCATACATCGTTCCGTATAGGTGGAACTGCAGACTATTTTATAAAAATAACATCAATAAATGAATTAAAAGATATATTAAAAATAGCGAAAAAGTTTGACATACCAGTGTTTATTGCTGGTAATGGAACAAATCTTTTAGTAAAAGATGGTGGGATTCGTGGATTCGTACTAAAACTTGAACTTAAAGATTTTTCTATCAAGAGAAATAATGATGAAATTATTGTTACTGTTGAATCAGGGCTTACTCTTGCTGCACTAGCTAATATTTCGATTAAAGAAGAAATCACAGGCTTTGAGTTTTTGGCTGGAATACCAGGAACAATTGGTGGAGCTATTAGAATGAATGCTGGGGCATATGGTAGTGAAATCAAGGATGTTCTTGTTAAAACAAAGTATATGACATATGATGGAAAGATAAAGACACTTGATCTTAAAGACCATGAATTTGAGTATAGAAATAGCATTTTTTCAAGGCTTGATGGAATTATTATTGAGACTACATTGGTGGGACATAGTGGAAAAAAAGAAGAAATTGAAAGAAAAATAAAAGAGCTAAATGAAGCTAGAAAAGAAAAACAACCACTTGAATATCCTAGTGCAGGAAGTACTTTCAAAAGAATGGAAGGGTATATTGCTTCCAAGCTTATAGACGAGTGCGGCCTAAAAGGGTATAGTATTGGTGATGCAGAGGTATCAACTAAACATGCTGGTTTCATTATAAACAAAGGAAATGCATCTGCAGATGACGTACTTAGCTTGATTAATTATGTTAAGAAGAAAGTTAAGTCAGAGTATGATGTAAATATCGAGATGGAAATATTAGTCATAGGAGAAGAATAAAATGAAATCGTTTTTAGAATGGTTTAAAGCTAGTACTAAAGTAAAAAGATGGATATGTTTAATTATATTTGGAATAGTTTTGACTTGTTATGGAATAGCAAAAATATTAGTATCGCAAGAAGTTAGTTTTATGGAGCTAGCTAGAATTGTAGTCATCTTCGTTGTGGGCTTTATTGCAATAGTTACTGGTATAGTGTTTATTCAAAAAAGAAGTTTGGAAATTATCATAGAGGCAAATAATTCAAATTCAGAAAATGGAAAAAAAGCTGGACTTAACATTAAGTCGCTAATTTTCAACAAAAAAGTTTATGAAGAAGGTCCTAAAATTGTTGTTGTTGGTGGTGGCGTTGGACTTAATATAGTTGTCCAAGGGTTAAAAAAATATACCAATAACATCACGGCTATTGTACCTATTTCGGATTATGGAGATGATGGAAGTGGCAATTTTGGAGCAACAGGATATCTACCACTTAAGGATGTAAAAGACAGTATAATAGCACTATCAAATGTTGATACATCAATGAATAAACTTTTTTCATACAACTTTGAAACAGAACCACTTAGAGGAATGAATTTTGGAGATATTTATTTGTCTGCAATGAATGAAGTCTATCCAAATAAGGCAGAGGCGATTTTAAAAAGTAGTGAAGTCCTTAATATTATTGGAAAAGTTATTCCAGTTACACTTGAGGAAATCACAATTTGTGCAGAACTTAAAGATGGTACAACAATTAAGCAAAAGAATAAAATACCTGAGATTGTATCACAAAAGAATCAGGCAATTAATAGAGTTTACATCACACCAGGAAATTTAAGACCATCTCCTGGAGTTATTGATGCAATTGAGGATGCGGATGTTATTATAATTGGCCCAGGTAGTCTATATACAAACGTTCTTCCAAGCCTACTTGTTAAAAGTGTTGCCAAGGCAATTAAGGATAGTAGAGCAACGAGATTTTACATTTCAAATATTATGACAGAGCCAGGTCAAACAGAAGGATACACGTTGGCGGACCATATAAAAACAATTAGAGATCATGTTGGTATGGATATGATTGATTATTGTTTAGCTGATACTGGAGAGGTTGTTCCAGAGTATATCAGAAAGTACAATAAAGATGGATATGATTTATTAGAGTTAGATGTAAAAAAAGCTAATCAATATAACGTTAAGGTTATTCAAAGAAACTTATCTACCATTACTAATGGTAAAGTTAGGCATGATGGAGACATGATAGCGTCAACTATTATAGAAATGGTATGTAATGACCTTAAGTTCCATGATATGCAAAATAATACACAATATCTTTTATTACAATCGGTTCTTAAAGAGCAAAGAAAGACTATAGAAAAAGAGCAAAAGAAATTAAAAAAGAAAGCTGAAAAAAAGAAACCTACTGATGAATCAAAGCCTAGTAAATTTGCTGAAAAATATAAAGATAGAATAAAATCAATTCAAAATACAGATGCAACTACAGCTGAAAATAAAAAATTAACACATCAAATAGAAAAGATGGAAACATTAAAAAAAGTTCAAATGAGAAAGTCTACTGAGCAAAATCGTAAAAATTAAACCAAAGAAAAGGAAGAGTACAAATGAAAATTGGTAAGAAAAAAATCGAATTGCAAGATGGATTGGAAAAAGAATGGGTATTGTCAAATGGAATGGGAGGCTTCTGTTCCACAACAGTACTAGGTGCAAACACAAGGAGATACCATGGATTACTTATTGCATCGTTGATACCTCCAGCACAAAGACATTTGATATTATCAAAGGTTGATGAAAATATTACTATAGGGGATGAAAATTTTGGCTTATATACTAACCTTTCTCCGAACTATGTATCAGAAGGGTACAAGTATTTAGAAAGTTTTGAAAAAGACATTTTACCGGTGTATACTTTTAAGGTAAAAGATGTGAAAATTGTTAAAACTATTTCTATGATATATGGAAGAAACACAGTTGTTATTCAGTATAAAGTTAAAAATGGTAAAAGCCCTGCGAAGCTTACACTAGCGCCACTTGTTAATTTTAGAGATTTTCATCAAATGACAACAAATCATAATTTTTATTTAAAACAAGTAATATCTAAGGATAAAGTACGTATCGAAATTGATGGTAATGCTAATGCACCAATCTATATTCACTGTAGTGAGGGCAATTACATAATGCATGAAAATGATGAGTTTAGAAATATGTTTTATGTAAAAGAAGAGGAAAGAGGCTTTTATGCAGAAGAGGACCATGCAATACCAGGACGTTACGAAATAGATATAAAAGCTAGACAGTCAAAAGAAATTACGTTTGTATGTTCTCTTGAAGATAATACTGAGCAGATTGACAGTAATAGAGTATTTGAAGATGAGATAAATAGAGTAAATAGAGTGGTTGATGATACCGGTTTACTAATCTCAAAATCAAGATATACTAAGGCTGAGAAAGAGTACAATGAAGTTATGAGAGACCTTCTTATAGCTTCAGAAACGTTTATTATTAATAGACCGACATTTGGAACACATTCTGTAATTGCAGGTTACCCTTGGTTTTTAGATTGGGGAAGGGATACTTTGATTGCTTTTGAAGGCTTATTCTTAGTTACTAGAAGATATAATTTAGCAAAAGAGATTTTACTGACATTTACGCGTGACATAAAATTTGGACTTGTTCCAAATGGATATTCAGGATTCGATAATAGACCTTTGTATAATAGTGCAGATGCATCTTTACTATTATTTGAAGAGGTTAATAAGTATATTCAATATACAAAAGACTATGACTTTATAAAAGATAGCATCTATGACAAGTTGGTTGACATTATTAACAATTATAGAAATGGCATAGACTTGGATAATAACAATATCTATGTAGATGAGGATGGTCTATTGGTATCAGGAACACCAGATACTCAAAATACGTGGATGGATGCAAAGATAGGAAACTATGCTGTTACTCCTAGAAATGGAAAGGTAGTAGAGTTAAACAGTCTTTGGTATAATGCACTTAAGACTATGGAGTTTTTGGCTAGAAGGTTTAAAGATCCCGCAGAGGAAGAGTATGCCATCATAGCTGAAAAACATAAGAAAGTGTTTGAAAAGAACTTTTATAATCCAAAGAAAAAATGTTTATATGATGTTTTAGGTGATGATAAAGTCAGACCAAATCAATTATTTGCAATATCTACAACATATCCAATAATTAAACCTTCGTCAGATATTGGAAAGGCAATTATGAAAACTGTAAAAACTAAACTTCTTACAAAATATGGAGTTAGAACTTTGGCAAAAGACGAAGAAGGATATAAACCATTTTATAGAGGTAACCCATATGAAAGAGATACATCATATCATCAAGGTGTTGCTTGGGTATGGATTCTGGGACTTTATTATAATGCATTAAGGAATGTTATTGATGATGAAAAAGATCGATTAGACAAAGAAAAGTATTTAATAGAAGAAGAGAAGTTTCTAAAGACCACTTTCAATACATTTAAAGCTGAGCTAGAAAAGGATGGCATAGGTTCAATATCAGAACTTTATGATGCTGAACCACCATTCAAGACTGGAGGAACATTCTCACAAGCATGGAGTGTTTCAGAGGTTATAAAGATAATTTCAAAATATCAATAATAAGATGCCCAGTGGAGCTTATTCGGTTATGATTACTGTTTGTAAAGTGTTCTATTGGGCTTTTGTATTATTTAGTTAATGGAGGAGATGCCAAAATGCATTTAGAACGTATTATTGATAACCTACAACTTTATTCGATCATCTTTGGAATACCGCTTATATTTTTATTTTTATGTATTAGTAATATTGTAAAAATTATAAAATCAAAAAAAAATAAGGAAAATGTAAAAATATCATTTATTATTAAATCAATTTTGTTTGGTGTGATTTTTATATTGATTGTATGTTTTTATATTTCGTTTACATATCGTATTAGCCAAGACGTAGAGAGTATGTAGGAGTGAATTATGAAAGATAAAATGTTTTATAGCATTGTTATAGTTATATGTTTTATTGGAATAGTAACAACTGGATTATTAGTAAAATATACAGTAAATTTAAGTAAGCATTTGTCTATAACAGCTTATATTTCAAACGAGGAGTAAAAATGGATAAAAAGAAACTGCAAAAGCAGATAATAATAATAATTTGCATTGTTTTAGGTTTTGTATTGTTTGATTGGAGTTTTTATAGTTTAATTACCAAAAACTATATTAATAACTATGGGGAAGAAATGAGAGAAAAATCTATAGATTTGGAATCATACCTGCCTTTTAAAGATGATTCATTGATTGTACATGAGAGTTCTAACATAAGAATAACAACTAATATTCCTCAAATGGATGGTGCCACAGCTTTATATCCGATTTATTCAGCCTTTGTAGAAGCGCTTTATCCAAAAGAAAGTGTTAAATTTGAAGGAAAAGATTTTTCAATAGATAGTAAAATTCAAAAAACAGGTACAATAGAGGCATATAAAAAAGTAATTGATGGAGAAACTGATATTATATTTTGTGCAAAGCCTTCTGAAAAACAATTGGAGTATGCAAAAAGCAAGAATGTGGAATTAGAAATGGTCCCAATTGGAAAAGAAGCATTTGTATTTATTGTGAATAAGAATAATAAAGTAAATGATTTAAGTATCGAGCAAATTAAAGATATATATACTGGAAGGATTGTTAATTGGAAGCAGGTTGGCGGAGAGAATAAACCAATTATTGCTTTACAAAGAAAAGAGGGGAGTGGAAGCCAAACAGCAATGTTCTCTTTTATGCATGGGACAGAGATTAAGAAAAGTTCACAATATATTTTAGGTAGAAAAATAGGCTATTCTTTTAGGTATTATGTAGAAAGCGTTGTAAAAGATGGAAATATAAAAATGCTTTCTTTAAATGGATTTGAACCTAATATAGAAAATGTAAGAAATGATAAATATCCCATTGTAGATAGTTTTTACATGATATATCGTAAAGATAATGCAAATGAGAATATTGAAACTATAAAAGAATTTATTTTGTCGGAAAAGGGGCAAAAAATTATAGAAGATACAGGGTATGTGGGTGTTAAAGAGATTTCCAATCAATGATTGGGAATTTTTTTATTTTATAGGAAAGTGCTTCGCACTTCCCTATAAAATAAAGCCTTCGGCAATTTTGCACACAAATTTGCTACGCAAATTTGGCGCACTGCGAACAAAGACGGGGACATTTGACGAAAAATATTATTATTCAGTATTGCGTAATGTCCCCTTTTGTTCTTATATAATTCTCTTGCAGCGAGACTTTTGTTTTTTAATTTGATTGAACCAGATTAGTAAATGTTGTATAATTACGATATAATTTTAGGTAGGTCTGGCACTTTTGACAATTTTCTGTCAAAAAGGGTCGGCCCTTGGAGGAAATATGATAGAAATAAAGAATGTTTCAAAGTCATATGCGTCAAGAAAAATAATTGATGGATTGGATTTGCAAATTAGGAATGGAGAAGTGTTTGGTTTTTTGGGACCAAACGGAGCAGGGAAGACAACTACAATAAAGATGATTACTGGAATAACTAAAATCGATAGTGGAGATATTCTTATAGACGGAAAGAGTATTGCGGCTGAGCCAATAGAGGCTAAGAAGTTGTTTGGACTTGTCCCTGATAATCCAGATATTTTTTTGAAACTTAAGGGAATTGAATATTTGAACTTTTTAGCAGATATTTATGATGTTGATTCTGCAAAGAGAAAAGAGCATATAGAGAAGTGGGCCAAAGAGTTTGGCATATACAATAATTTAAATGATAGGATTCAAAGCTATTCGCATGGAATGAGACAAAAGATTAATCTTATTGGAGCGACACTTCATAGTCCAAACAATATAATATTAGATGAGCCAATGGTAGGACTTGATCCAAAATCATCACATATGCTTAAAAATATGATGAAAGAGTATTCTGAAAGCGGAAAAACTGTATTTTTCTCAACTCATGTTCTAGAAGTGGCAGAGAAGATTTGTGATAGAATTGGAATTATTAATAACGGGAAACTTCTATTTGTAGGGACTATAGATGAATTAAAAGCACAAATGAAGGAAGAAAAATCACTTGAAGATATGTTCTTAGAAATCGTTGAAGAATAATTACGATAAAGAATAATGCAGAAGAGTATATGTTATAGAGGAGTAATATGAAAAATATTTACGCACTGACAAAGGTTTTTATTGAGGAAAATCTTTTTAGAAATTTTGAAAAGAATAGGAAACGTAAACTAATTATTTATGCACTAGTATATGCATATTTATGTGGGATGGTGCTTTCCATTTCATATTCTTGTATTGAAGGACTTAAGGTTTACGGAGAAGAGAAAATCTTTATTAATGTGATACTTGTAGCATATCTTATGCTTATTTCTATAAGACTAATTTTCTCAAGTATGAATGTTCTATATTATTCAAATGATAATGAGGTTATTTCAACTTATCCGGTTCGTGAAAAAGATATAGTCTTTTCAAAAATGCTAACTATATTATTTACAGAGTATATTTTTGAAATACTTGTCTTTATTCCATCACTCGTTATGTATGGAATAATGTGCAATATGGGAACATTATACTATGTTCATTTGATACTGGTTGGATTGGTGTATCCTATAATTCCAATCGCTGTGTTTAGTTTTGTAGTTTCTATATTTATTAGATTATTTAAGTTTATTAGAAATAAAGAAAGTGTACAATACTTTGCAATATTGTTGGTATTTGGATTTATGATAGTTGTAAATCTTTTAATATCAGGGAATGCAGAAAATGAAATTACAAATGATGATATTGCAAGAACGTTAATATCATACAATCAAAGGATAGAAAATGCATTTAAGTTTTTTCCTGGAATTAAAATTTATGCAGATTCTTTGAAAAATGCTGCAGGATTAGTAAATCTTAAACTTATTATGGCGATGGTTTTATCCGGAATTGCATTTTATCTATTTGGAAGTGTAGTGGCTCGTTTCTATATGAACACTCTAATATCTATGAATAGTAGTTTTAGGACAAGGAAAAATAAAAGAGTTGTCTTTACTCAAAAAAGAATAGCAAGTTCATATTTTAGAAAAGAACTAAAAATATGGTTTAGGCATCCATTATTTTTAATGCAGTGCATTTTGCCACCAATTATTTTCCCAATTATTTTTATGATTCCAGCTAATGCATCAATGAAAATAACAGAGAGTAATGCTTCAGTTTTATTTATATCAAAAGTATTTATGGAACAGGAAGGAATACTTGGGCTAATAGTAAGTGTATTTATCTTAAATATGATGTTTTTATTCAATTATACAGCGGCAGTATGTGTATCTAAAGATGGAAAAGATGCTATTTTTATGAAGTATATTCCAGTGGAGTACTCAAAACAATGCACATATAAGACACTAATTTCTTTGATTTTGAATATGTTTCCAATTATTTATTTGGTGATTATTGAACATTTTTTACTAGTAGATATACCACTAAAAATAATTGGCTATATTGTGTGCATAGCAGTTGCAATGGGTATTTATACAAACATGAAGGGAATACAAATTGATTTGAAAAATCCCAAAATAGATTGGGGAAATGAGTATGCTGTAGTTAAACAAAATTTTAATATAATGATACAAATGGCGGTTAATTTTTTAGTATTTATGATTGCTGGAGTAGGGCTTTTCCTACTATATGCTTTTTTGAATATTGATTTGGCTGCAATAATTACTATAGCAATATTTATTTTATTGATAATAAAAAATTATAAAAAATTTGATAATCAACCAAAGCTTTTTGAAGAGGTTGAGTAAAGGATGTAAGATGAGTGGCGAGATTTTTAACAAAATAATAGATGATGTATGCAAAGAAAAGAACATTAGCTATAGATTTTTATCATATGATTGGATAAGGGTTTTGACAAAAGATGGAAAAAGGCGTCATATTGTTGGATATAACTTTGATATAAATAGTGCTTTTTCTAAAAATATGGCGGCCGATAAATATGCAATGTATGAAATGCTTAAAGATAATCAAATAAGTGTTTTGGAACATCATATGATATTTAATCCTAAGACCAGAAATGAACTTTATAAGGATTCATATATTGAAGAAGCTATAAATAAAGTGGATGAACTTGGTAAAATTATTATTAAAGCTAATTGTTCAGATAGTGGAAAAGATGTGTTTTTATGTGAGACTAAAGAAGAAGTAAGAAATACAGTGGAGATGTTGTTCTCTGAAAGAAATAAAGATACGCTAAGTTGGCAACCTTTTTACAATATAAAGAATGAATATAGATGTGTATACTTAAATGGAGAAATTATTTTGGTATACAAAAAAGAAAAACCATTCATAATTGAAAATGGAGAAAAAGTTTATACTTCATGGAAATTTAATTTGTCTCAAGGGGCAACATCAATGTTTGCAGATGAAAATGAAAAACATTATAGCCAAATACTTGATTTAGCAATTAAAGCAGCTAAAACTATTGGTATTACTTTTGCCACAGTTGATATTGCTGTAATAGACGAAGATGAACTTAGAGTTGTAGAAATAAATAGTAATGTTTGTTTAGGATTATTTGCAACTACAGTTCCAGGAGCATATGAAGTGGTCAAAGAGGTTTATGGAAAGGCAATGGACTATATGTTTGAAAACTAGCTAAAAATAAACATCAGAGCTTTTTCCACCAATAAAACATTGACATTTTTCGAATATACATATAAAATAGTAGCATAAACAAAAATACAATATAAATTATATAAATAGAAAAATTTATGGAAATAATTTTGTTGTACATTGAAAATTTAATAGAAAAGAGGTAAGAGTAATTATGAACACAACTTTAATTATCGTTGCCACTCTTCTGATCTCAGCTGTTATTTTCATTCCTATTGGAATGCTTGTTAGAAAAAAGACAGCAGAATCTAAAATTCAAAGTGCAGAAATTGAAGCAAAGAAAATCATTGAAAATGGAAAATTCGAAGCAGAAAAACTTAAAAAAGAAGAATTAATCAAAGCAAAAGAGGAAGTACTACAATTAAGAACAGATTTAGATCAAGAGATTAAGGAAAGAAGGGGCGATATTCAAACACAAGAAAGACGTTTGATTCAAAAAGAAGAAAACCTAGAAAAAAGAGTTAGTATTTATGATGGAAAAGAAAAAGACTTAGAGAAAAAATATGCTGAAAATGAAGAAAAACGTAAGGAATTAGACGAATTAGTAAATAAAGAGTATGAGGAATTACAAAGAATTTCTGGACTTACTAGCGAACAAGCTAAGGCGCAACTTTTGAGTGAATTAGATAGAGAAATATCACAGGAAAAAGCTCAAATTATTAGAGATCACGAAGCTAAGGCTAAGGAAGAAGCCACAAAGAATGCTAGAGAGATTATTTCAATGGCCATTCAAAAATGTGCTGCAGATCATACTTCAGAAGCTACCGTATCAGTTGTTTCTTTACCAAATGATGAAATGAAAGGAAGACTAATAGGTAGAGAAGGTCGTAATATTAAATCTTTAGAAACACTTACTGGTATAGACTTGATTATAGATGACACACCAGAAGCTGTTATTATTTCAGGTTTTGACCCACTTAGAAGAGAAGTTGCTAGAATTGCTATAGAAAAACTTATCGAAGATGGTAGAATTCATCCAGCAAAAATAGAAGAAATGGTTGAAAAGGCTAAAGAAGAAGTTGCCAATACTATCAAAGAGGAAGGAGAAAGAGCAGTTTTAGAAACAGGTGTAAACAATTTGCATCCTGATTTAGTTAAACTTATAGGAAAACTAAAATACAGAACAAGTTATGGTCAAAATGTTTTGAATCATTCAATAGAAGTTTCAAATTTAGCTCGTATCATGGCTGAAGAATTAGGATTAAATCCAAAACTTGCAAGACGTGCAGGATTACTTCATGATATTGGAAAAGCTTTAGACCACGACATGGAAGGAACACACGTTGAATTAGGTGTTGAAGTTCTTAAGAAATACAAAGAAAACAACATCGTAATCAATGCTGTAGAAGCTCATCATGGTGATGTTGAACCACTTACATTAGAAGCAGTTCTTATACAGGCTGCAGATGCAATTTCAGCATCAAGACCAGGAGCTAGAAGAGAAACATTAGAAACTTACATCAAACGTTTAGAGAAACTTGAAGAAATAGCAGATTCATTTGAAGGTGTTGAAAAATCATTTGCTATTCAAGCTGGACGTGAAGTAAGGTTAATAGTTAAGCCAGAAAAAGTTTCTGATAGTGACATGGTTGTTATGGCTAGAGATGTTGCAAAACGTATAGAAAACGAGATGGAATATCCAGGTCAAATAAAAGTAAACGTAATTAGAGAATCTAGAATTGTTAGTTACGCGAAATAATAACTTATTACTTTTAGAAATTTTTCGAAATGGGCGTCAGGTATTTTATAAATTTTTATTTGTGGAATATCTGGCGCCCTTTTGTGTGTAATACGAAAAAGGAAGTGCGAAGCACTTCCTTTTCAAATATATCGCCTGATTGTTTTAATTAAAATGATCTTACAAAACTTGTAGAACCAGTGTACATATCATACGTTCCACTACAGTCTGGTTCATAATCTTTATTTAGTGAAACTGCTAGGACCATCGTTTGCGTTTTATCATTATTATCCTTGTACTTTACTGTAACTTCAAATAAAGCGGCATAATTATTTCTAGACATCATTCCATCTTGAGAACATTCAACGTCAATTATTTCTTTTATATTATATTTCTGACTAAATAAATCAACATAAGTATAATATCCATCATGCTTTTCTGTCTCAAATTCGCCCTTGCTTTCTAATTCATAAAATGCTGTTTTTCCATTTACTGCATCTTTCAATGTATCTGTATAATTTGATTTTTCTTCTACTGAAGTTGTGTTAGTAGAATTACTGTTTTTTGATGAATTTGAATTTGCAGTATTTTGAACTGCCTCATTATTACTTGTATTAGTTTTATTTTCACTATTAGTAGAATCAATAATTTCTGAAATATTATCCATTTTTCCACGTAGATCACTAATGGTTTCATTTAAGCTATCAACTTGTTCTTGAAGTTCTTCAGCTTTTTGAACTTCAGCCGCTTTGCCCATAGTGGTTTTATAAATAACTGCTGCCATCACAGCTATTACAATTATTGCCAAGATTAGTAAAAGTGTAGATATACGTATTTTTGCTTCATTTTTTTCTTCCATATTTATTCCTCACTTTCTTTGGAAAAAATTATTTACTAGCATTTTATCAATACTATTATTTTTTTACAAGTATTAAGAATTATCAAAGTATAATTACTTGCTCATTTACATTTGATAGTAGATTTTTTAATATGAGCGATGAAGACCTAACAGATAATTGTCAAAATGGACAAACCTACAATATAAAAGGCCAGGAAAGGCCTTATTTGAGATAACCTTTTCCTGGCTTTGTGATGATAGACTATTTTTATATACTAATCACATGAAGGAACATCTTCAGTTTTTAGTTAGAACCACCGTCATAATAAATTGTACCTGTAGGCACGTGAAATTCAGAGTACCATACTTTCGCTTCTCCATAATATGGATTCAAAATAGGAATATCCTTGGCTGTTGCTACATGTACTACAACATATGGGGATTTACAATTTTCTTCTTCGAAAACTTTGGACTTCTGTCCAGAGGACTTTTTTAGCTTCCATTCACCATTTTCATCTTTAATACGAAAGGTGTAAACAAAATTGCAGCAAGATTCTTCTGCACGTATGTAAATCTCATGGTTAGTACCATCTGGTGATTGTTCCAATACATTTAGTTCTTTTAGAGGTATTTCATACTCTTCAGTGTCGAACCAGATAGTCGGATTTAATGTTAATGCCAAAAAAAGTACAGTCCAAATTACCATGCATACAAAGGGAATAATTGGTTTTTTTTCGCTGTCCATCGCAAGCATATAGTAAGCCAGCAAGATTATTCCCAATGCATAAATTATAAAAATGCAAGGTACGTCGTTTATAGGATCACTAGAAGGGCTGTTTCCATGGTTTAGCATATGTAAAACATAATAAGGCGCTATCATTTTTTCCTCCTTGTTGAATAAATGAAAATGTTAATGACTTTGAAGGTATTTCCGTCACACAGTCTGTAATCAAGATTAATAAGTTACAGTTAAAATGTTATGTAAAGTATAACACATATGACTTATCATTTCAATAGGATGGTTCCTTTTTTGATAATTTACTGTCATTAAGGGACGGCTCTATAAATTAAAAAGAAGCTTGACAGATTTTTTATTACAACTTATAATAAAATAAGTTTTGGAGCATACATTTGGAGGTACAGTTTTCATAAGATGCAGGACACAAATTCTTTTACATTTGATAGTAGATTTTTTAATATGAGCGATGAAGACCTAATTGAAGAAATTAGATTAGGTAATCTTGAGGCGCAAAATTATCTTCTTCAAAAGTACAAATCTTTGGTTTCAGTTAAATCAAAGAGGTTTTTTATTGTTGGGGCGGAAAATGATGATATTGTGCAAGAAGGAATGATAGGGCTATACAAAGCAATAAAGTCATTTGATGGTGGTAAAGACAACTCATTTAAAACTTTTGCCAATATATGTATTGAAAGACAACTCATTACTGCAATTAAAACTTCAAATAGGCAAAAACATATACCTCTTAATACGTCGTTTTCTCTTGATAATACTGCATATGAAGAAAATGATGATGTGTCTATTATGGACATTCTTAATACCAATTTAGTTGAAGATCCATTGGAAATGATTACCAAAAAAGAAAATACAAAAATACTTGAAAAGAAAATAGATGAAAATCTTAGCAAGTTCGAAAAAAAAGTATTAGAGAAATATCTTGAGGGGTATTCATATGAATCAATAGCAAGCATTTTAAATACGAGTGCTAAATCAGTTGATAATGCTATCCAAAGAATAAGAAAAAAAGCAATAAAAAACATTATAGATACATAATAATGTGCCCTCTTAGCTCAGGTGGTAGAGCACTTCCTTGGTAAGGAAGAGGTCGGCGGTTCAAGTCCGCTAGTGGGCTCCATATGGGCGGTAGTAATGTATCGCAGTTAATGGTGAATAGTGAAGAATGAATAGTAAGTGGAGAATAAGCCTAAATATAAAGGAATAATCCACATATTGTTCGTCATTCACTATTCACTTTTAATTTTAGTCTATTTTTAGAATACCTTAGTACAATGAAATTCATAATTGCAAATTATGTAAATCTATGATATAATTTTTACAACGTATACATTTAACATATTCTCGAGTACAATACATGAGAATGCAAAAAAACAGGAGGAAAAGGTAATGACACTAATTATTGTAATGTCAATTGTTTGGGGCATTTGCGCAACAAGGCTTGTGCGGCCAATGTTCATTGTAGGCCTGGTGAAGTATCATACTTGTTTTTACGATTACGACCTGGACAATTCAGAAAATTACGCATTTCACAGGAACAATCTTGTAAGACAAATCTTTGGGGAAGTATTCAAATTCTTTGTGGCATTTGGATTCTCATTGTTGATTTATCTCGGCGGATTTTCAGTGACGATACAGGGATCATTGTTAGCTATTATAGTTGCATTGTTTTGTCAAGCAGTATCGCTGATGTCAATGCTGGATGAAGAAAAATCCGTACCAGCTTGGGTGTGCATCTTGGTCTGCGTGGTGTGGTTTATTGTTGACGGGATTGTAGTCTCTTTTGCACACTATGACATTAATGAGGTGTGCGTCGAAGAAGAGATGCCAGTAATAACCTTGTCAGTTGATGATAATGAAGTGCACACAGAGTATGTTGTGACATCCGAAAGAATTAAGCAGACATATGGTGTAGATACTGCGGACACGCCTATACTTATTGGAGATTATTTCGTTTCCTACGTAACAGGAGGACCTAGTAATAGAGGTGTGGTTGCAGTTGATAAAAACGATTTCAGCAAGGCATACCATATTCCGATTAAATACTCACCGGGAGTACATAAAGTACGGAGAAACCATCCAACATGGAGGTTTAGAGAACTCTTTATTGCTGTCGAAGAAAATAAGGAAGATGGAAAATATCAGTTCAATGCATACAAGATATACATGGTCGTAAAGCAGACAGGACCTGTCAGTTATAATACGGGTGGGTACTTGGTATTTAACCTTAGAACCGGAGAAGAGAAGCTTTTCTCTCAGACAGACGTTCTTCCCAAATACATGTATAGGAGAAACGTTGAATAATATGAAACAGACAACCTAGAACTTGTATAACGTAAAACAACAGGCTCGAGTTAATCTCGGGCCTGTTGTTTTTTGAATTTTGAATTATCGTTGATTTCAAAAAGATTAACTCCGTTGATGAACTGTTGAAAGAGGTTTTAGTTGTACCTATAAATGTATATAAAATGTGATTTTTACTTTTTAAAAACTTTACTTGAGATAAATAACATGTTATGATACCATATTTATGTGTTTTTTAATGGAGGATTGAATATTAAATATGGATCCAGAGGATATGCAATTATTTAACGATCTACTAGATGGGAAAAAAGTTGATCTTTATGGTGGATTGACAGATAAAGAAAAAGTTATATTAGGTGTAAAAGACCCTAGTAAAAAATATGAAACAGGGAATCTATTTAAGCAATTTATATTACCACTTATAGGTTGCTTATTGTTTACAATATATGCTACTATTGGCGTTGCGGATAG
>Ga0247611_10001254_pt1 | contig 46129 bp, 36 predicted proteins | sample 177DNAGHGhighgp2_FD_192422 | JGI IMG/M metagenome (GOLD analysis project Ga0247611, IMG submission 192422) | Sheep rumen microbial communities from Palmerston North, Manawatu-Wanganui, New Zealand - 1770 DNA GHGhigh gp2 | ecosystem: Host-associated > Mammals > Digestive system > Stomach > Rumen... | reverse complement strand
CTCCATCCCGCAATTTGCGAGTGCAAAGGTAATGCTTTTTTGTGAGCTGGCAATAGCTGGAGTACAAAAAATGTGTTATTTAACATATTTTTAACCAAAACCAGTAGGCTGCGTAACTATTCACCGAAAACAACCCCACGCTAAGCCGCAAATGCGCTAAGATATTGATTTAAAGAACTATAATGTATAGTTCCGATGGATACGACAATCAGCAATACCCATGCGTCAAAGCCATGAGATGATGTCTATAGATAAACTTATGGTATTGATTATAAACCACTTAGCGGCTTTGTGCCTTGGCATGGGGACGCAATGGCTGAATAGTTGCGTAGGTGTCGACTGCTTGGCAAAAATACCCATAAAAAGCCTCACGCCAAGGAGTAAGGCTGCTAAGTGTTTTATTATTAGGGCTTTGTGCCTAAAAAAAACAATTAGCGGCTTTACGCCTTGGCGTGAGTAGGGAATTTGGGCGTCTTACAAACCGATCTTCTTGAAGAAGTCGTTGCCCTTGTTGTCAACGAGGATAAAGGCGGGGAAGTCCACGACACGGATTTTCCACACGGCCTCCATGCCCAGCTCGGGATACTCGACGCACTCGATGCTCTTGATGCTCTCCTGCGACAGGATGGCGGCAGGACCGCCGATGCTGCCCAGATAGAAGCCGCCGTGCTTCTTGCAGGCATCGGTCACCTCCTGGCTGCGGTTGCCCTTGGCAATCATCACCATGCTGCCGCCCTGGCTCTGGAACAGGTCAACGTAGGGGTCCATGCGGTTGGCGGTCGTCGGGCCCATCGAGCCGCAAGGCATGCCGGCAGGAGTCTTGGCCGGTCCGGCATAGAGCACGGGGTGGTCCTTGATGTACTGGGGGATGCCCTCGCCGCGGTCATAGCGCTCTTTCCACTTGGCATGGGCAATGTCACGGCCCACGATGATGGTGCCGCTCAACGACACGCGGGTCGACACGGGATACTTGTCCAGAATGGCCAGCGTCTCGCTCATGGGACGGTCCAGGTCAATCTTGATGCCGTCGCCCTCACCGGCCTGACGCAACTCTTCGGGAATGAGCTGGGTGGGCTTGTCGTCGAGCTTCTCGATCCACACGCCATCCTTGTTGATCTTGGCCTTGATGTTGCGGTCGGCACTGCAGCTCACGCCCAGGCCAATGGGGCACGATGCTCCGTGGCGAGGCAGGCGCACGATGCGCACGTCGTGGGCCATGTACTTGCCGCCGAACTGGGCGCCCAGGCCAATCTTGTAGGCCTCCTCAAGCACCTGCTTCTCCAGCTCCACGTCGCGGAAGGCGCGACCCGTCTCATCGCCCGTGGTGGGTAGGTTGTCATAGTAGTGGGTCGAGGCCAGCTTGACGGTGAGCAGGTTCTTCTCGGCGCTGGTGCCACCAATGACAAAGGCGATGTGATAGGGCGGGCAGGCTGCTGTGCCCAGGGTGCGCATCTTCTCGACCAGGAAGGGAACCAGTGTGCCGGGGTTGAGGACGGCCTTGGTCATCTGGTACAGGTAGGTCTTGTTGGCGCTGCCGCCACCCTTGGTGACGCACAGGAAGCGGTATTCCATGCCCTCGGTGCACTCCAGGTCGATCTGGGCGGGCAGGTTGCAACGGGTGTTCACCTCCTCATACATGCTCAGCGGTGCATTCTGGCTGTAGCGCAGGTTCTCCTGAGTGTAGGTGTTGTAAACGCCACGGGCCAGGGCTTCCTCGTCGCAGAAGCCGGTCCACACCTGCTGGCCCTTCTCGCCATGGATGATGGCCGTGCCCGTGTCCTGGCACAAGGGCAGCTGACCCTTGGCGGCCACCTCGGCATTGCGCAGGAAGGTCAAAGCCACATACTTGTCGTTGTCGCTTGCCTCGGGGTCGCGCAGGATCTTGGCCACCTGCTCGTTGTGGGAGCGGCGCAGCAGGAAGTTCACGTCGCGGAAGGCCTGCTGGGCCAGCATGGTCAGTGCTTGGGGCTCGACCTTGAGGATGGGCTTGCCCTCAAACTCGCCCACCGACACATAGTCGCTGGTGAGTTTATAATATTCGGTGTCATCTTTGCCCAGCTGGAACATGGGCGCATAGCGGAATTCAGGATTGTTTGCCATAATTCGTCGTTTAGTTATCTATAATTATTGTTCTAAAATGTTAGCTGTATTAATGAGGTGCAAAATTAACGATAATTCTTCACATGTCAAAGCCCACGCGGCGGAAGTCGTCGGGCACCGGGGCGGTCACGTCAATCTCCTTGCCGCTCACGGGGTGGGTGAAGCGGATGCGGTGGGACTGCAGCGAGATGCCCCCGTCAGGATTGCTGCGAGGGGCCCCATACTTGAGGTCGCCCTTGATAGGGCAGCCGATGGCCGACAGCTGGGCGCGTATCTGGTGCTTGCGGCCGGTGATGAGGTCGATCTCGAGCAGCCAGTAGCGCTGTGAGGAGGCGATGACGCGATAGTTGAGCACCGCACGCTGGTGACCCTCACGCGGCACGATGCTCACGTGAGTCTTGTTGCCCTGCTCCACGCTCTTGAGGTAGTGGGTGAGCGTGTCACTCGGTTTGGGCGGCTGGTTGCCCACCACGGCCCAGTAGGTCTTGTGCACCTCACCCTTGCGAAAGAGCTCGTTCATGCGCGACAATCCCTTGCTGGTCTTGGCCATGACGACCAGGCCGCAGGTGGGGCGGTCGATGCGGTGTGTGACCCCGAGGAACACATTGCCGGGTTTGTTGTATTTCTCTTTGATCCATGCCTTCACCGTGTCGATGAGCGTGGGGTCGCCGGTGCGGTCGCCCTGCACCAGCTCGCCAGCGCTCTTGTTGACGATGACGATGTGGTTGTCATCATATAGGATTTCCATGTCTGTGTTGTCGCGTTTTCTTTTGCCGCCTTGGTAGCGGTGGTGCAAAGTTACTGCCTTTCTGCCAAAAAATGGCACTAACCATGAGCCAAAAAGTGTGAAATTGGTGGTGATTGTCCCTTCACTGAAAACCATGAAACTGTCAATTTTCTTCATTATTTAGTTTCAAGCGATTGATTATCAGTTGTGTGTGCTGCGAAATGCTACAAAATTATTGCTATTTAATGTTAGTTTGTTGATTTCCAGTAGGTTTGTGGATTATTGGTGGCATTTTGACCAAAAAAATCAAAAACTTTTGAACAAAATTACATTATATTAAAAAAAAACAATTAACTTTGCAAGCCATCTTTTTAAGATTTTGGAGTTAAGAAACTGGAAACTGTATAGACCAATCACTGTGTAGGATTGGTAAAAGCATGTATTAACCAGGACAATAATGTATTTATTTGCCTTGGTGATGTGTGCTGACAAGTAGTTTTTTGAAGCCTGTGGTGATTTTAGAAGATGGGTGTTTGGTTTAGTAAACTTATAAAACATTAATAATTAATCAATTAAACTAAAATTTATGAGTCTAAAACATTTACTCTTGTTCCTTGTCATGGCTCTTGCCACGCTTGGCGTTTCGGCCCAGGTGAGTGGTACGGTCTATGACGAGAGCAACGAACCTGTCATTGGCGCGTCGGTCGTTCAGCAGAGCAATCCCAAGAACGGCGTGGCGACCGACATTGACGGTCATTTTACCTTGAATGTGCCCGCTGGCACCAAGATTAAAGTCACCTATGTGGGTTATGAGGATGCTATCGTGACGGCCAAGGCCGGCATGACCATTACCCTCAAGCCTAAGGGTGAGGTTCTTACTGAAGTCGTCGTGACTGGTTACCAGAAAGTCGACAAGCGACTCTTTACCGGTGCTACACAGAGTGTGGATGCCGAGAAGACTAAGCTGTCGGGTGTTGCCGACGTCAGCCGTGGTCTTGAAGGCCGCGTGTCGGGTGTACAGGTGCAGAACGTGTCCGGTACATTCGGTACAGCCCCCAAGATCCGCGTGCGCGGTGCAACCTCCATCTATGGTAGCTCCAAGCCCCTGTGGGTGGTTGATGGCGTTGTCCTCGAGGATAACGTGGACATCAGTGCCGACGACCTCTCGTCGGGTGATGCCAACACGCTGATCGCTTCGGCTGTCGCTGGCCTTAACGCCGACGATATCGAGAGCTTCCAGATCCTGAAGGACGGTTCCGCAACCTCGATCTATGGTGCCAAGGCCAACGCAGGTGTGATCGTTATCACCACCAAGACCGGTCGCAAGGGTACCAGCTCAATCAACTATACCGGTGAGTTCACCTATCGTCTCAAGCCCAACTACCGCGACTTCAACATCTGCAACTCTCAGGAGCAGATGAGTATCTTGCGTGAGATGGAGCAGAAGGGTTGGCTCGAGTATGCCTCGCTGGTCAACAGCACCAGCTCGGGTATCTATGGCCAGATGTATACCTTAATGGATACCTATGATCCCGCAACCGGCACCTTTGCCCTGCCCAACACCCAGAACGCCCGCAACCAGTACCTGCGTGAGGCCGAAATGCGCAACACCGACTGGTTTGACCTCCTGTTCAACAACAACATCATGCAGAACCACTCGGTGAGCATCTCGGGTGGTACCGACAAGGGCTCGTTCTACACCTCGGCTTCGGTCATGGCCGACCCGGGATGGTACAAGAGCAGCCGCGTGGAGCGTTACACCTTCAACGCCAACGCTATCTACAATCTCACCGACCACATCAAGATCAAGATCCTGAATAGCGACAGCTTCCGTGAGCAGAAGGCTCCCGGTACCCTCAGCCAGAATGTGGACGTCGTGAACGGCGAGGTAAGGCGTGACTTTGATATCAACCCCTACAGCTTCGCCCTCAACACCGCGCGCACCGTTGACCCCAACATGCGCTATACCCGCAACTATACCACCTTCAACATCTTTGACGAGTTGGAGCAGAACTACATCGACCTCAATGTGACCGACCTCAAGTTCCAGGGCGAAATCAACATCAAGCCCATCATCAAGCAGGATCAGTCGCTCGAGTTCAATGTGCTGGGTTCGATGCGTGTTGCTACCACCGAGCAGAACCACTATGTGCTGGACAACAGTAACCAGGCCAACGCCTACCGTGCTGGTATCGATCCCGATAACGCCATCATCCGTTCGTCCAACTCCTACCTGTACACCGACCCCGATGTCAAGAACGGTCTTCCCGAGACGATCCTCGACAAGGGTGGTATGCTGTTCTACAACAAGAACCTGAACAAGACCTTCACCTTCCGTGCATCGGGACAGTACATGAAGGACTTCAATAACGGCAAGCACCTCATCAACCTCTATGCAGGTATGGAGGCTGTGCGCTTCGACCGCTTTGCCGAGGCGTTTGACGCCTGGGGCATTGTCTATGCCAACGGTAACCTCCCCTTTGTCAACTACAAGTGGATGAAGCAGATGGAGGAAGAGAATGGCAACTACTACAGCGTGGGTGAGTATCACCGCCGCGATATGGCCTATTTTGCCAACCTCAACTATGCATTGCTGGGACGCTACATCTTGAACGGAACCCTCCGTTATGAGGGATCTAACCAGATGGGCCGCACCTCGCAGAGCCGCTGGCTCCCCACCTGGAACGTGTCGGCTGCATGGAACATCTATGACGAGCCGTTCTTCCAGAACCTCGCCCTCAGCAAGAAGGCCCTCACCTATGCCAAGCTGCGCTTGAGCTACTCGCTCACCGCCGAGAGCGGCCCCACCAGCGTGGCCAATGCCGAGGCTCTCTATTATCCCACACGCCCCTGGCGTCAGGAGATTGACACCTATGAGATGGGTCTGCAGCTCAGCGGTCTGGGCAACAGCGAGCTCACCTATGAGAAGAAGCACGAGTTTGACCTCGGTGTTGACCTCGGTTTCCTCTACAACCGCATCAACCTCGTGTTTGACTGGTACTTCCGCAACAACTTCGACCTCATCGGCCTCATCCGCACCCAGGGTGTGGGTGGTGACACCAACAAGTATGGTAACGTGGCCGAGATGAAGTCGCACGGCGTCGAGTTCACCATCTCGTCGCGCAACATCGAGCCCCGCCGTCCCGGCGGCTTCGGTTGGAGCACCGACTGGACCTTCTCCTATGCTGTGACTGAGATCACCAAGCTCCAGTCTCGTTCACGCGTCATCGACCTGATCACCGGTAGCGGTTTCCCCTTGCAGGACTATCCCCACCGTGCCATCTTCTCGATTCCCTTTGCCGGACTTGATGCCCACGGTCTTCCCCTGTGTATCGACGAGAACGGCAACGTCTCCAACACGGGTCTGAACTTCCAGGAGTTTGAGCTGCTCAACTTCCTCAAGTATGAGGGTCCCGTTGATCCCACGATCACTGGTGGTTTTGGCAACAACTTTGACTGGAAGGGCTTCCACCTCAATGTGTTCATGACCTACTCGTTTGGCAACAAGCTGCGTCTCGATCCCACCTTCTCCTATGGCTACAGCGACTTGACCTCCTTCACCAAGGACTTCAAGAACCGCTGGGTTCTGCCCGGTGACGAGGCCTACACGACGATCCCCGCTATCGCATCGCGCCGTCAGGTTTACAACAACAACTACCTGGGAATGGCCTACAATGCCTATAACTACAGCACCGAGCGCATTGCCAACGGCGGCTTCATCCGCCTCAAGGAGATCGCTCTGACCTACGACATCCCCAAGTCGGCCATCTCGCGTCTGCGTCTGAGCACCGCTTCAGTCAAGCTGGCTGCCACCAACATCTGCCTGCTCTATGCCGACAAGAAACTCAATGGTCAGGATCCTGAGTTCTTTAACAGTGGCGGTGTGGCTTCGCCCAACCCCAAGCAGTTCACCCTCACGTTGCGTCTGGGTATGTAATGAGAAGTTCCACATTATATATAATATATAGAGATTATGAAACTACGATATAAAATCTTATCTATAGCCATTGCGCTTATCGGCTTGAGCTCCTGCAGCGACTTCCTCGAGAAGGTGCCCGATACCCGCGTCTATCTGGTGAACCTTGACCAGCTCGAGCAGCTGCTTGTCACGGGTTACACGATGCACAACTATGCTGCCATCGGTGAGCTGTCGTCCGACAACATGATCGACAACAACTCCCCCGACGATAACGGAAACCGTTTCCACCTGAGCTCCTACAATCAGTATGACGAGCAGTTGTTTGCTTGGGAGGATGTTGACCTCGACATCTCCGACAGCGACACTCCCTCGGGCGTGTGGTCGGGTTGCTATGCAGCCATCGCTACTGCCAATGCCGTGCTCGAGAAGATTGAGGAGTTTGATGCCGCTGGCGAGATCGAGGGCGAGCCCATCTCGGCCCGCGACCGCAACCGCATGAACGCCATCATGGGTGAGGCCTACATGATCCGTGCCTATCACCACTACATCCTGGCTCAAATCTTCTGCATGCCCTATCGTGGCCCGGAGATCAGCAAGACGCTGCCTGGCATCCCCTATGCCACCAAGCCCGAGACCACGCTCAACCCCAAGTATGACCGCGGCACCCTGCAAGAGACCTACGACAAGATCGAGGCCGACCTGCAGTTGGGTCTGCAGTACATCAGCGAGGACTTCTATGAGGTTCCCAAGTACCACTTCAACGTGGCTTCGTCCAACGCTTTTGCCGCCCGCTTCTATCTCGTGAAGCGTGAGTATGAAAAGGTGGTGAAGTATGCAACCGCCGCCTTCAAGGGTAATGACCCCAAGAGCATGCGCAACGACTGCTGGGACCAGACCGACTTCTACTACTACAGCGACATCGCTCGCTACTACAGCAGCGTGGAGCGTCCCGGTAACTTCATGATGATCAGTACCTACAGCGCCTGGGACCGTCGTTTCTACGGTTATCGCTTCTCGTGCAACCGCGATGGCGCCCGCGGCTCGATCATGGGCCCTGGCCCGTCGTGGGAGAACTGCCGCTACAGCGTGCGCACCGGCAAGGAACAGATGTCGTTTGCAATGATGCCATGCTTCTCCTCATTCCTCGCCAGCACTGGCTTTGAGTATGGCGCATTCTTCTCGGGCACCTGCTTCGAGCAGTTTGAGTACACCGACAAGGTGGCTGGTATCGGTTATGTGCACATGGTACGTCCCGAGTTCACCAGCCAGGAGACCCTGCTGCTGCGTGCCGAGGCCAACATCTTCCTGGGCAACATCGATGCTGCCTATGCCGACTTGGCTACCTGGTGTGACGAGCACCTGATGACCGATAACTCGCAGAACTATAACATGACGCCGCTCACCCAGCAGCAGGTGATCAACTTCTACACCAAGGATCCCGGCTATGGCATCAAGAAGGACTTCCACATCGACGAGGTGTGCCCCAGCGACAAGTATCACGTGACACCCGAGATCCTGCCCTATCTCCACTGCGTGCAGCACTTCCGCCGCATCCAGATGGTGCACATGGGTAACCGCTGGTTCGACATCAAGCGCTTTGGCTTCGAGATCACCCACAAGATGGGCATCAGCGATGTTTACACGCTCAAGACGCTTGACCCGCGCTATGCTATCCAGATCCCCAGCGAGGTGATCGGTGCCGGCCTGGAGCCCAACCCCCGTCAGACTGTGAAGGCTGAGAGCAGCCTCGTCATCAAGAAGGATGCTTTTGTTCGTGCCAATTAATATCATTGAGTAAGAAGAATTATGAAAAAGATTCAATATTATATTTCAGCATTATTGCTCGTGGCAGTCACGGCCATGTCGTTGACTTCCTGTGGTGAGGACAAGCTGGGTCCGACGATTTTCCCCGACGTTGACGAGACGCTCGATCCAACTTCCTACACCTATCAACTCGACAAGTTCCTCAAGGAGAATTACCTTGAGAAGTATAACTTGACCTTCCTCTACAAGATGCCCGACATCAGCACCAACATGAACTACAATCTGGTTCCCGCTACCTACGAGAACTCGGTCGACCTTGCTGTGCTGTGCAAGCACCTGTGGTTTGATGTCTATGACAAGATTGCCGGTGAGGACTTCCTCAAGCTCTATGGACCGCGCATCATCCTGTTGCTGGGCTCGCCCGCCATCAACCCGTCGTCAGGTACCGAGATCGTGGGTCTTGCCGAGGGTGGTATCAAGATCTCGTTGTTCAAGGTCAATGCAATGGATATCAACAACTTCCAGGTGATGAACGAGTTGTATTTCCACACCATGCACCATGAGTTCTCGCACATCCTGCACCAGACCAAGACCTATCCCACCGAGTTCAACACGATTTCGGTAGGTCGCTACGATGCCAACAACTGGCAGTACCGCGGCGATGAGGTTCACTCTCTGGGCTATGTCACCAACTATGCTTCGATGGAGTACCGCGAGGACTTTGCCGAGACCATCGCCTGCTACATCGTTTACACCGACACTCAGTGGAACCGCCTCATGGAGCTTGCCGCTCGCGGCTATGCCACCAAGGCCAGCGAGGATGACCTCGACGCTGTTTACTACAGCTTCTACTACTATCCCGAGAACGATACCGAGCAGGAGCTCGTCTATCTCGCCGAGCGTGATGTTTACACCCAGACCGATGACGACGGCGTTGTCCACAAGTACTGGCGCAACAACCGCGACAAGCAGGGTAACCGCATCGTGGTCTATGATGTGGAAGATAAAGATGGTATCGACGGACCCGCTGCCATCGAGCAGAAGGTGCAGATCATCCGCCAGTGGTTCCGCGATGCTTGGAACATCGACCTCGACGCCCTGCGCGAGGAGGTTCAGAACCGTCAGGCAACCTATGACATGAATGAGTTGCGCAAGCTGGTCTATGACATCCAGTAATGTTTCACCTTAAATAACAAGTTGACAAGAATATGAAAAAATATTTTAATATAGCCGCATTGGCGCTCGTTGCTGTGAGCACGCTGTTGATGAGCTCATGCAAGAACGAGGTTGATGAGATCTTTGATGAGGATGCGGTAGCGCGCTTGGCCAAGGCTCAAGCCCAGTACATTGACATCCTCACCAGTAATGGCGGCAAGTGGCAGCTGGAGTATTATGCCAACGACGAGGAGCCTGGATATGTCTACCTGATGACCTTCTCAACCGATGGTTCGGTGGTCATCTCGGGCATGAACAAGTGGATCTCCTATGTCAAGGGCGGTTCTTCTTCTTCGATAGGCAGCCAGCCTGTCTATGGCAGTGCCACATCGCTGTGGGACGTCATCACCGACAACGGTCCCGTCCTGTCGTTCAACTCCTACAACCCCTACTTCCACCTCTTTGCCGACCCCTATGACATCCCCGATGCCACGGGCGGTGGCGGAATGCAGGACGACTCCAACGACGAGAGCGGATATGGCCACGAGGGTGACTATGAGTTCAACATCATGAAGTTCTCGGGCGACACCCTCTATCTGTCGGGCAAGAAGTATGGCATCGACATGATCATGACCCGCGTGGCTTCGACCATCGATGACCAGGTCTACATGAACGAGGTCACCGCTCAGGCCGACTCCTTCTTCCATGCCAAGATACCCCAGGTCTACATCAACCTGCCCAATGGCGTGCGCTGGATCGTCAAGGACGGTGCCACCAGCATCCTGAAGATCTTCCGCGAGGGAGCTGACGAAATCTCCACCGCCGAGACCCACAACGTCATCATCACACATGACGGTCTCTCGTTCATGACGCCCATCACCCTTGATGGTTATGTGATCCAGAACTTCGTCCGTCAGGCCGACGGTTCGCTCCTGTGCCGTGATGACCAGCAGACCACCATCACCGCCGATGAGTTGAGCGCCATCGTTTCCAACTCCCGCTTTACCTGGAAAATGGCGCAGTCGGGCACCGGGGGCGTCTTTGCACAGCTCATGTCGCAGGTTGCCGACGAGGCCAAGAACTTCAACACCTCGACCTTGCAGGAAGTGCAGATCGCCTATCTGACCGCTCAGAACAGCTTCTCCATCACCTTCGTCCTCAGGAGGCGCAACGTGAACTACAAGCCCACCTACTACTTCACTCCTGACGTCCTTGGCGACGAGCAGGTCAAGTTCAACGTCGACCTCAATGGCGACACTTGGGCTCAGACCTTCAGCGAGGGCTGTCCCTCGATCAAGGCATTTGCCCAGGCTCTTGCCTCAATGACCTTCAACCTGAGTGCAAACTCGCTGCTCGCACCGGTCAACATGACCTTGACCGATGCCGGCAACAGTGCCAACTACATGGTCTGGAACCTGAATGAGCTCAAGTAAACGATGACCCATTAGCGCTTGGGCCTTGACCGCTTGTGTCAGGGCCCAGGGGCTAACCAGGAAATTGAATTATCAATTTTTTATTCAATAATCAATAATCAATCAAAGCATTATGAAAAAGTTATTACTTTTAGGCGCAGCTGTGCTGATGGTGACATCAGCAAGCGCTCAACTCAAGCGCGCCCACACGACCAGCATGCAGCGTCACGCAGCTCCCAAGATGGAGCGCATCATGCCCGACTGGAACCTCGACACCAAGGTGGCTACCGGTTACAGCAAGAAGAATGTCGCCTCCAAGTCGATGGCGAAGGCTCCCCGCAAGTCGAGCATCCTCGATGTGTGGTACACCCGCCCCGCTGGCGTGTTTGGTTCTGGCCCCGTCATGGAAAATGGCATCTATGCTGGGGAGTATACCCGCACCATCTTCCACTTCAAGCCTTTCAAGGACTACACCTTCCATGGTAATGTCTTGGGCGCTGAGCCTGGTGAGAATCTGATTACCTACTATGAGTATTACGTCGACGGTGAGACTGATTATGCCGACGAGGTTAACGATCTTGTAATCAACTACCCCTTCTATACACAAGAAAAGATGCCCATCTTTGCAGCTGGTATCGGTACCGACATCGATGACATTGATGCACGCGGCGCTTGGTTCAACTTCCAGTCGATGACCTATGACTACGACTACAACTCCGATCCACCCATGATGACGGGTTCTGAACCCAACATGGCATTGGCCGTGAGGTCATGGCATGACTTCGCCAATGTGTCCGAGAGCGAGAGGTATTTCGTCACCGCCAGGGATTACTCTACTGGTGGCTGGTTTGGCAATGAGCCTTACTCCATCACCAAGTATGGCGGCCTCAAGCCCTTTGACCCCAACGAGGGTGAGACTGCCGGTAACTGGTTCGGTAAGAATGCCGGCACCACCGATGGCATGTCGCGCATCGATGGTATCGCTCAGGCCTTTGAGAAGCCCGAGCATCCCTATCTGCTCAGCCACGTGGGCGCAATGTTCTATCTGGTAAACATCACCGCTCCTGTGGAGCTGACCTGCAAGGTCTATAAGCTCGACTCGATTCCTTCCTACAGGGAGCAGGGTGTGGCACGTCTCCCGGCCGAGCCCGGTGAACTCATCGCTACCGGTACCTGCACCGCTACCCCCGAGATGGTGTTGACCCAGTCCAGCCTTAAGCCTATGCTCCTCGACTTCCCCCTGATGGGTTATGATCCCATCCTCGACATGCCCATCGAGATGGACCTCACTATCGACTATCCCATCCTGGTTGTCCTTGACAACTACAATGACGAGGGCTTGGAGGCCTTGACGTCGTTCAGTGCCGTTATCGACACCTATTGGGACCAGGATGAAGGCTTCGGCGAGATGGCTTATCTGAAGATTGATGATGCCGACGAGGAAGGCACCTTCCACGGCGACTACCTGTGGTATGGTCTGAACAACCTCTTCGGTGAGACCATGAAGACCTCTTACTCAATCTACCTCAGCATCGAGCAACCGTTTATCACCACCATGCTTGTCGATGATGACGAGTACACCTTCCCCGATGAGGGTGGACAGATGTTCAGGGAGTATCAGACCCGCAACGAGCAGGGTGAAGTTGTGGTTGAGACCATGGACGGCGTGGGATTCATCTCATCCTACCTGACTGCCGAGGATGACTGGTTTGTCACCTGGAACGACAAGGTAGAGATGCCCGACTGGCTCCACCTCACGCTCTATGACGATCCCAACAATGTTCCTGGCGAGCAGATTTATTATTTCACTGGCGTGAGCGTTACTGCCGATCCTCTGCCCGCAGGTGTGACTTATCGTGAGGCAACGATCCGTTTCGAGATCCCCGGTGACTACATCTACTACACCTTCAAGCAGGGTGAGAAGCCCGAGCCCAACCGTTATGACATTAACCAGGATGGTGAGGTGAATGTTGCCGATGTTAACACTCTGATTGGCATGATCCTGAGTGGTGATCTCAAGCCCGTTGGTGACTGCAACCAGGATGGTGAGGTGACTCTGGCCGACGTTAATGACCTGATTGACTATATCCTGAACAACTAATTGTCGTTCACGATGATAGAGATGAAATTGACTACAGTTTCTTAACATATCATCTATTACCTGTAGAGACGGGGAGCCTGATAGAAGGTTCCCCGTCTTGTCTTCTTAGGACTCAATTGCCCAGATGCAATGCAGTAGAATTTGCATTGTTGAGCTAAATTGATTAATTTTGCGGTGATGAATAAGAATTTAGAGGATAAGACATTGAGGCCTGTACGCATCACAGCAGTGCGGCAGACGGTCTATCGTGACCTGATGGCGCGCTATGAGAACCCTATTGAGCATGCCTGTGACGTGGCAGTGGGGACGGTATTCACATCCTTTGATGCCTGTCGCCCCCAGGGATTGTGCGAGAGCGCATGGGAGTCGATGCGTCCCTTTGTCGAGGCCCTGGCCCGTGGTGAGGGCAACTTCTACGACGGGTGGATGCAGAACCCCCACTCGGCGATGGTCTCGTGCAATGACGGTTTCAGACCCCTCTCGTTCTATCTCGAAACAACTGAAAACTGACAACTGAAAACTGAATATGAACATCAAGTCTGCACAATTCCAAATCAGTAACAGCGACTACCGCAAGTGTCCCGACAGCCGCCTGCCCGAGTATGCTTTCATCGGCCGAAGCAATGTGGGCAAGTCGTCGCTCATCAACATGCTCACCGGCCGCAAGGCACTGGCCAAGACCAGTGCCACCCCAGGCAAGACCATGCTCATCAACCACTTTCTCATCAATGACGAGTGGTACATCGTGGATCTGCCCGGATATGGCTTTGCCAAGCGCAGCAAGGAGGAGCGCGACAAGCTGTGGCGCATGATCCAGGGCTATGTCCTGGGCCGTGAGCAGATGACCAACCTCTTTGTGCTGGTCGACAGCCGCATCAAGCCTCAGAAAATCGACCTCGAGTTCATGCAATGGTTGGGAGAGCACGGCGTGCCGTTCTCCATCGTGTTCACCAAGATGGACAAGTTGGGCAAGGTGGCTGGCCCCACTGCTGTCGAGCAGTACAAGAAGGAGCTGCTCAAGACGTGGGAGGAACTGCCTCCCGTCTTCATGACCTCGAGTGAGGATGCCCGTGGCCGTGACGAGGTGCTGGGTTACATCGACTCGATCAACAAACAACTGAAGCAACAATAGGATACAACCAAAATGAGAGTCAAGTTATTACTCATGGCAGTCCTGGTGGCTGCAACGGCGATGGCCCAGAGCCATCGCGAGGCCTTCTTGAACGAGGGTTGGCAGTTCTCACGTGACCAGGTGAACTGGCAAGGTGTGACCGTGCCCCATGACTGGGCCATCGGCGGCCCGTTTGACAAGAAGTGGGACCTGCAGGTCGTTGCCATCAAGGAGAATGGCGAGGACGTCGCCACCGAGAAGTCGGGCCGCTCGGGAGCTCTGCCCTGGATAGGCAAGGGATACTACAAGACCACATTTGCTGTTCCGCAAGACTATAGTCGCGCCCAACTCGTGTTTGACGGGGTGATGGCCGATCCGCACGTCTATGTCAACGGTCGGCTGGCAGGGCACTGGGCCTATGGCTACAATGCGTTTATCGTCGATGTGACCCCCTATGCGCACCTCGATGGCACACCTAACAATCTTGAGGTGCATGTCGAGAACCTCGAGGAGAGCAACCGCTGGTATCCCGGCGCCGGCATCTACCGCCCCGTGAAACTGGTGATGACGCGCGAGAAGGATGCGGCGCTTGACACGTGGGGCATGTATGTACGCACGTTGTCGATCGAGGGTGAAAAGGCCACCGTGCAGCTTGAGCATCAACTCGATGCCGCTACTGTCATCGACAATGACTTTGAATTGGAATTTTCACTCATCGATGCACGAGGTGTAAAGGTGCTTAGCCACAAGAGCCGTCCCGATGGCTTGGGACATTTCACTGCGCGTCTCGACGTGTATGCCCCCTCGTTGTGGTCGCCCGAGAGGCCTTATCTCTACAACGTCATCGCCACGCTGCGCCACAAGGGCATTGAGGTGGACCGCCAGAGCCACAAGGTGGGCATCCGCACCATCTCCTTCAGCCGTGAAGGCGGTTTCCAGCTCAACGGTGAGCGTCGCAGCATCAAGGGCGTGTGCCTGCACCATGACTTGGGACCATTAGGTGCCGCCATCAACAAGACAGCCCTCATTCGTCAGATCGAGATGATGAAGGCCATGGGTGCCGATGCCATCCGCACCAGCCACAATATGCCCTCGACCTGGCAGATGGAGGTGTGTGACAGCCTGGGCATGATGGTCATGGCCGAGAGCTTCGACGGCTGGCGCGAGCCCAAGGTGCGCAACGGTTATGGCCGCTACTGGGACCAGTGGTGGCAGCAGGACATCCGCAACCTGGTGCTCAACCACCGCAATCATCCCAGCATCATCATGTGGAGCGTGGGCAACGAGATTCCCGAGCAGTGGAAGCCTGAGGGCGTGCAGCGCTACAAGGACTTGATCGCCCTGTGCCACCAGTATGACCCCTCTCGCATGGTGACCTGTGGCATGGACCAGCCCGATGGCACCATCTGGTGCGGCTTTGCCCAAGTGGCCGACGTGCCGGGCTATAACTACCGCGTGCACAAGTATGACGAGATGATTGAACGCCTGCCCCAAGGATTCATTCTGGGCAGCGAGACCGCCTCGACGGTGAGCTCGCGCGGCCACTACTGCTTCCCCGACACTGTGGCAACCAACAAGGCCTGGCCCGACGGCCAGTGCTCGAGCTATGATGTGGAGTATTGCTGGTGGAGCAATCTGCCCGACGATGACTGGAAGATGCAGGACGACCGCGACTGGACCGTGGGCGAGTTTGTCTGGACAGGCTATGACTACCTGGGCGAGCCGACCCCCTATGACGAATACTGGCCCTCGCGCAGCAGCTACTTCGGCATCTGCGACCTGGCTGGTCTGCCCAAGGACCGCTACTACCTCTATCGCAGCCACTGGAACAAGACGGAGCACACCATCCACTTGCTGCCCCACTGGACGTGGCCCGGCCGTGAGGGCAAGGTGACGCCCGTCTATTGCTATACCGACTATCCCAGCGCCGAGCTCTTTGTCAACGGCAAGAGCCAGGGCCGCATCACCAAGAATGACACCACCCGCCTGGACCGTTACCGCCTGCGCTGGCGCGACGTGGTCTATCGGCCTGGTGAGTTAAAGGTGGTGGTCTATGACGCTCAGGGCCGCAAGGCAGGACAGCAGATTGTGCGCACCGCCGGCAAACCCAAGCGCCTATTGCTCAAACCCGAGCGCACGACCATCAAGGCCGACGGCAACGACTTGGCCTACGTCACAGTGAGCCTCGTCGATAAGAACGGCACCTTGTGTCCCGATGCCGCCAACCGCTTGCAATTCAGCGTGACGGGAGCTGGCTCCTACAAGGCCGCCTGCAACGGTGATGCCACTTCGCTGGAGCCATTCACCCAGCCGCAGATGAGCCTCTTCCACGGCCAGCTGGTAGTCCTGTGCCAGGCCAGCAAAAAGCCTGGCGTGATGACCCTCACCGTCAAGGATCCCACCACTGGCATGAAATCCAGCGTCAACATCACCGTCAAATAATGGGATTTTCTATCATGCTTGTGTAGATGGTTGATGTCTATCTTTTCAATCCCGAGCATGACCTGGCATTAGCCCACGGGGCGCACAATTACACTGCGCCGCCGTTTGCCCGTCGGTTGCGGCATGACCTGCGGCTGTTGCCGTCATGGCTGGCGCCTGCAGGCTGCTGTATTGCCATCCCCGACGATTGCTCGATTGACGAGGACCGCCGTTGGCTCCATGACCATCATCTTGACATCACACCGGTCCCCATCAGCCAAATTGCCGACCTCGGCGATTGCCGCATTCACCCCTGGGGCTGGGATGCCGCATTGCGCTACCAGTTGCTTCAAGTGGGCATCTTGCCTGGGTATTTACCGACTGATGACCAGTTGGACTGGGTTCGTCGCTTGTCTCACCGTCGCACCAGCATTGCCATTCATCAGGCGCTGGGAGTAGCCTTTTCGCCTTGTCCAGTGGAATTGGATCGCTATGATGCCGTGGTTGAGTTTATGCAAGCTCACCCCGGCTGTTACCTCAAGATGCCGTGGTCGGGCAGCGGCAAGGGCATCTATCGCGTCCTTGACCCACAGGGCGACCGCCATGTTCATCACTGGATTGAGGGTGCATTGAAGCGCCAGGGGTCGCTGTTGTGTGAGGTGGGCTTGGACCGAGTGCAGGACTTTGCCATCGAGCTGGCATGCCGTGATGGCATGACCATGATGATGGGCTACTCGGTGTTTGACAACGACTTCCACAGCCAGTTCGGGACGGGTAGGGTAGCCCCGATGGAAGAACTGCACAAGATGTTGCTGGGCCTGTATCCCGACCTTGACCCTGTGATAGGCCAGATCATTGAGGCCATCAATGAGATTGTCGCCCCGCATTATGATGGCCCGCTGGGCATCGACATGATGCTCTATTGGGACGAAAAAGGGCGCATCGCCATCAATCCATGTGTAGAGATGAACCTGCGCATGACCATGGGCATGGTCACTGCCGCCATGGGTAGCCGTCACAGCCTGTGCGGCCAGTTCAAGATCATCAACGATGCCTCGGGCCATTATCACACCCTGTTGCAATAGCAACTCTCAACTCTCAACTCTTAACTCTTAACTCTTAACTCTTATCTCTTATCTCTCAAGGTAATAGGCGTAATACTCGTCGAAGGTGATGTCCTCGTCGTGGATGCGTCGTGCGACCTCGGGCCCCACATAGCGCAGGTGCCAGGGCTCATAGGCGAAGCCAAAGATGCGGGACTGCCTCTTGGGGTAACGCAGGATGAAGCCATACTCGTGGCAGTGCTTATGCATCCACGCACATTCCTCTGATTTGTCAAAAGGCCACCTCATGGGGTGCTCCAGCGATGTGACGTCGATGGCGAGACCCGTTTGATGCTCACTGTATCCCGCATGGGCTGCATACCCCTTGGCGCTGCGCTTGTGCATGGCTATCTGTTGCTGATAGGAACGATGGGCCGAGTTGACCATCAACTGAGCACCGGTCTGCTCTTTGCAAGCCTGTTGCATCGCCATGAAGGCATCCACCACGACTCGCAGCGCCCTCTGCTCCTCATAGCAGTAGCGCTTATTGAACGTCGCCAGGCTATCTGGCTCATAGTTCTCATCCAGGTAATGACGGCCATTGACCAGCATCAGCGGCCCCTTGCTGGTGTCGCATGGCACCGCACATGTTTCTCGATCCTGGTCGGCTCCGATGTTGACCAGAGCGATGATGTTGCTGAGTGGCGCACTCGTCGTGTCCTTCTTGTGATAGGCGAGGTAGCGGTCAAAATTGTCTGCAATGAAGTAGCGTGCTTGGATGAGCGGAACAGCGATTGTGTCATGCTCTTGACGAGCAATGAGCGAGTCCACTTGACTATCGTTCAACGTGTTGACAAGCAGCTGGGCTTGCTCGATGGGGTAGCCCAGCCGTTGAATCTTGCACTCGTCGCTATTGTAATAGACGATTCCCTGGCAGCTCTTGACCAGCACCAGCAGCACGAGCAGGGCAGCCACGGTCACGGGTGTCGTTATCCACCTGTGGTCGTGGTCGGTCCATTGTTGCAATAGACGTTTGATATCTTGTACAGTCATGGGGTAGTGATAATCGGTGGAATTATCGGTTGGCCTGGCGGGCCATCTCGAACAGTTCCAGTGGCAGGTGGCAGTAGCCGTCGGGGTTCTTGTCGAGGTAGTCCTGATGGTATTCCTCGGCGGTATAGAAGTTCTTGAGCGGCAGCAGTTCGACGGCGAGCCGCTTTTTCACCTGGGCCTGCACGCGGTCATAGACAGCTTTCAGCGTGGGCACATCGGCCTCGTCGGTATAGTAGATGCCCGTGCGGTACTGCGTGCCCTTGTCATGACCCTGCTGGTTGATGCTCGTGGGGTCAATGGCCTTGAAATACATCTGGGTGAGGAACTCCAGTGAGATCACCTCGGGGTCATAGGCGATGCGCACGGTCTCGGCAAAGCCCGTCTTGTCGGTACACACGTCCTGATAGGTGGGATTCAGGGTATGACCGTTGGCATAGCCCACCGTGGTCTCAACGACCCCATTCACCAGTTTGAAGTAATGCTCTGTTCCCCAGAAACATCCACCTGCAAAATAAATCTCTTTCATCGTTCCAGAAATAATCCTCGGGTTAGTTATGTGCTACAAAATTACACATTTTTCTTGACATTGTCAATTGTGAGCGGTCACCATTTAGTTAAAATCGCGCAATTAGCGGCTTTTTCAAAAACAAGCGACTCGGACTTGATGAGAGCCCGAATCGCTTGATAGAGTTATGAAAAAGCTGATGTTTATTCGCCCAGGATGGCTGCCACGCCAGGCAGGGTCTTGCCCTCGATGGCCTCGAGCATGGCACCGCCGCCCGTCGATACATAGGACACCTCGTCGGCCAGGCCAAACTTGTTGACAGCAGCAACCGAGTCACCGCCGCCCACGAGAGAGTAGGCTCCGTTCTTGGTGGCCTCGGCCACATACTTGGCAATCTCGCCGGTGCCGTGTGCAAAGTTCTCAAACTCAAACACGCCCACGGGACCATTCCACAGGATGGTCTTAGAATCCAGGATGATCTTCTTCCAGATCTCGAGCGACTTCTCGCCAGCATCCATGCCTTCCCATCCGTCGGGGATGTTAAAGATGTCAACAGGCTGGCGGTTAGCATCGTTGTCAAACTTGTCGGCAGCGATGGTTTGTACCGACAGGCTCAGGTGAACGCCTTTCTCCTTGGCTGCAGCCATGACGCTCAGAGCCTCGGGCATCAGGTCGTCCTCGTGCAGGGAGTCACCAATGTGGCCACCCTGTGCCTTGATGAAGGTGAATCCCATGCCACCGCCAATGATGAGGTTGTCAACCTTGTCGAGCAGGTTCTTGATGACCGACAGCTTGGACGACACCTTGCTGCCACCGATGATGGCCGTGAAGGGATGCTGAGCATTCTTCATCACGTTGTCGATAGCGGTCACCTCTTTCTCCATGAGGTAGCCCAGCATCTTGTGATCGTCGTCAAAGTAGTCGGCAATGACGGCTGTGGATGCGTGACGACGGTGAGCCGTGCCAAAGGCGTCGTTCACATACACGTCGGCATAGCTGGCCAGCGTCTTGGCAAACTCGGCTTGGCGAGCCTTCATCTCCTTCTTGGCTGCGTCATAGTTGGGGTCATCCTTCTCGATGCCCACTGGCTTGCCTTCCTCCTCGGGATGGAAACGCAAGTTCTCGAGCAGCAGTACCTGGCCGGGTTGCAAGGCATCGGCCTGGCCCTTGGCATCAGCACTGTCTTGTGCAAACAGTACAGGACGCTCCAGAGCGGCAGCAACGGCACTGGTGATCTGGCTCAGCGAGAGTTTATGGTTGATCTTCCCCTTGGGCTTGCCCATGTGTGACATGATGATGAGAGAGCCGCCATCGGCGAGGATTTTCTTCAGTGTCGGAACAGCACCGCGGATGCGGGTATCATCGGTGATTTCACCCTTCTCGTTCAGGGGTACGTTGAAGTCAACGCGCACGATTGCCTTCAGTCCGGCAAAATTAAAGTCATTGATTTTAGCCATTTCTTGATTTATCAAAGATTTGAATTAGAAATATATGATTATTTGGTCTGTTCCTTAGAATTTTGGCTGCAAAGTTACTAAATAAATTGAATTTGAGTGATAGTTTTGTAGCTCAAAAGGGATGATTAATTGGCCTTTTTGTGATTTTTAAGAGATGATAATGGTTAGCGTCGCACATTTTTACTAATTTTGTGCATTAGTAATTATTAAACTTTTAAAGATGGAAAACCGAGTAACCAAAATGATGAGAGTGGCTATCGTGCTGCTGTTGACGACGATGGTTGTTGCGTGTGGCATGTGGCGCCACACTGCCGATGATATCATTAACGACATGCGTGATGCTCGTCATGCACAGTATGTTAACGTGGGTAATGGCTTGTTTGGATTGGGCCGCTTGATATCGCCCACATTGTACGAGGCAGGACTCGGCATCAATTCGATACAGGTGCTTGACCTGAGCAAGTGCGGCGGCAATGACCGCGAGAAGTTCCGCAAGCGCATTATGGACTTGAGCCGTAATGGCGCTTATGAGGAAATTATCACCCGTCAGGACAGCTATGACACAAAAACCGCCCTCGTGCGCCGTGATGGCCAGTACGTCAGCGAGATTGTTTTGGTCAACGCGAGCGAGATGAACGATGTGATGGTCTTGATACTCGGTCACATCAATGTTGAAAACCTGGAGCGCATTTTGAATGACAAGTCGATCGCCTCGGCCAGTCATTTTAATTAAATAAAAGTGAACTCAACTCATTAGAATATAAATCATATCACAATGAAAGATCAGATCAAAGAGCAATTTAAGCAGCGTTTTGGCACCGATTGTGTAGTCTATGCGTCGGCAGGACGCATCAACCTCATCGGTGAGCACACCGACTACAATGGCGGTTTTGTGTTCCCTGGAGCCATCGACAAGTACATCATGGCAGCCATTAACATCAACGGCACCGACAAGGTGCGTGTTTATAGTATGGACATGGATGCCTACTGCGAGTTCGGACTCAACGAGGAGGACGCACCCCAGGAGCAGTGGGCAAGATATATCTTCGGCGTGTGCCGCGAGACCATCAAGCGTGGTGGCACGGTCAAGGGGTTTGACACCGTGTTTGCCGGCAATGTGCCCCTGGGCGCCGGCTTGTCGTCGTCGGCCGCATTAGAGTCATGCTTCGCCTTTGCACTCAACGACTTGTTCAACGAGAACAAAATTGATAAGTTTGAGTTGGCCAAGATTGGTCAGAGTACCGAGTACAACTACTGCGGCGTTAACTGCGGCATCATGGACCAGTTTGCCAGTGTGTTTGGCAAGAAGGACTGCCTCATGCGCCTCGACTGCCGCTCGCTCGAGCATGAGTATTTCCCCTTCCACCCCGAGGGCTACAAGCTGGTGCTGCTCAACAGCAAGGTGAAGCATGAGCTGGTTGACTCGCCCTACAACAAGCGTCGTGAGTCATGCGAGCGCGTGGCTGCCACCCTGGGTGTGGAGACCCTGCGCGATGCCACCTACACCATGCTGGCCGACGTCCGCGACAAGATCAGCGACGAGGACTATCGCCGTGCACGCTTTGTCATCGGCGAGAAGCAGCGTGTGCTCGACGTGTGCGACGCCCTGGAGCGTGGCGACTACGAGACGGTGGGGCGTTGCATGTTTGAAACCCACGACGGCCTGTCGCGCGACTATGAGGTGAGCTGTGAGGAGCTGGACTACCTCAACGACGTGGCCCGCGAGTGTGGCGTGACCGGTTCGCGCATCATGGGCGGCGGCTTCGGCGGCTGCACGATCAACCTGGTTAAGGAAGACCGCTATGACAACTTCATCGCCACAGCCAAGGAGAAATTTAACCGCAAATACGGACACGAGCCCGAGGTCATCAACGTGATCATCAGCGACGGCGCTCACAAGGTGGAGGACTAAGATGAAGAGCATCCGCATCGACACCCATGAGACCGAGCGTGGTGAAATCACCACCTATGAACTGATCAATGCCAGCGGCGCGAGTGTGAAACTCTCATCGCTGGGTGCAGGCATCCTCGAGATCAAGGTCCCCGACCGTGACGGCCGCATGGCCGACGTGGTGCTGGGCTACAAGGATGTGGCCAGCTACTTCTATGACGGACCGTGTGCCGGCAAGGTGCCCGGCCGCTATGCCAACCGCATCTGCAAGGGTCACCTCGACATTGACGGCAAGGTCTATCAACTCAACATCAACAACGGCCCCAACCATCTGCATGGTGGTCCAGAGAACTTCTCCAACAAGATTTGGGACTGCGAGATGGACGGCGATACCGTTGTCTTCTCGCTCGAGAGCCCCGATGGCGATGAGAACTATCCCGGTAACCTCACCGTGCGTGTGGCCTATACCTGGAGCGACGATAATGTGCTGAAGATTGTGCTTGGCGCCGTGACCGATGCGCCCACCGTGGTCAACCTGACCAACCACACCTATTTTAATATGGCTGGCGAAGACAAGGAGGGCACAGCCCTGGACCAGGTGCTGCAACTCAACTGCTCGCGCTACCTGCCCACCGATGACAACTTGGTACCCATGGGTGAAATGGCTCCCGTCGAGGGCACGCCGATGGACTTCTGCGAGCCCAAAGTGGTGGAACGTGACATCAAGCAGGATTTCCCCGCGTTGAATTATGGCAAGGGGTATGACAATTGCTGGGTCATTGACGGCTACGAGGACGGCGATGTGCATCTTGCAGCTGTGTTGTGTGACCAACAGTCGGGTAGGGTGGTCGAGATTAGCACCGACCAGCCTGCTGTACAGGTCTATACAGGCAACTGGCTTGAGGGATGCCCCGTGAGCAAGAGTGGCAAGCAATATCACGACTATGATGGTGTGGCTATCGAGTGCCAGGGCATGCCCGATGCACCCAATCATGACAACTTCCCATCACAGGTGCTGCGCCCCGATGAGGAATACCGTCGCATCATCCTGTTTAATTTCAAAACAATTTAAATATTTAAGTTTTGACCAAAACAATAAAAACTAACAACTAATAATGAAACCGACACTATTTGTGCTTGCTGCTGGCATGGGCAGCCGTTACGGTGGCCTCAAGCAGCTTGATGGTCTGGGACCTCATGGCGAGACCATCATGGATTATTCCATCTATGATGCCATTCACAGTGGATTTGGCAAGGTCGTCTTTGTCATCCGCAAGGATTTTGAAGCCGACTTCCGCGAGAAGATTTTATCTAAATATGAGGGACACATCCCCGTGGAACTCGTTTTCCAGGGTTTGAATGACCTGCCCGAGGGCTTTACCTGCCCTGCTGAGCGCGTAAAACCGTGGGGTACCAACCATGCGTTGTTGATGGGCAAGAACGTCATCAATGAGCCGTTTGCCATCATCAATGCCGACGACTACTATGGCCGCAACAGCTTTGAGGTGATGGCTGCCGAGCTGTCGTCACTGCCCGAGGGCAGCAAGGGCCATTACAGCATGGTGGGCTTCAAGGTGGGCAACACCATGAGCGAGAGTGGAACCGTGGCACGCGGTGTGTGTGAGACCCGCGACGGCCTCTTGACGGGCGTTGTGGAGCGCACGAGCATCGGCTATGATGCCGGCCACAACATCGCCTTCACCGACGAGAATGATCAGGTGCAGCACTTAGCTTTTGAGACTCCCGTTTCGATGAACTTCTGGGGTTTCACTCCCGATTATTTTGACTATAGCGAGAAGTGCTTTGTCGAGTTTCTCAAGGAAAACATCAACAAGCCCAAGGCCGAGTTCTTCATTCCTACGCTCGTCAATGAACTCGTCAACAACGGCACAGCCCAGGTCAAGGTACTCACCACCGAGAGCAAATGGTTTGGCGTGACCTATGCTGCCGATCGCCAGGGCGTTGTCGACAAGTTTGCCGAGCTGCATGCCGCCGGCATCTATCCTGACAAGATGTTCTGATAAAAAAGAATTCAAACAATTTGTCCCGAATCGGCATTTCGCTGGTTCGGGATTTTTGTGTACCTTTGCACCCGATTTTTTATTAACCATGTAAAAACAGTTTGGTAGAACTGGAGGGAATTTCTCATCCCTTGAACAACTCCAAGGAAATTTTATGTCAAGAAAAGTTGAAGTTACCCGCCCGGTGACAGCTACCATCCTGTCCATGTCGTTGCTCACTGTGATGGCAGGTGCTGCCATCGCTCCGGCACTGGGGATTATCAAGGAACATTTTGCCACAGCCCCCGACCTGCTTGTGCAACTCATTGTGAGCATTCCCGCATTGTTCATTATCATCACGAGCCTCTTTTTTCGCGCAATTAGTAAGCGGTTGCGCACTCGATCCATTGCCATCATCGGCCTGTTGCTCTATGTGCTGGCTGGCGCGGGGTGTTACCTTGTGCGCGAGATTCATGTCCTGCTGTTCATGCGTGCCTTGTTGGGTGTGAGTGTGGGCTTGATCATGCCGCTATCAACGGGTCTGCTGGCATTTTATTATCCACCTGAACAGTTGGCACGGCTCATGGGTCTGTCGGCGGCGATGAACCAGATGGGTGGGGTGGTGGCCACCCTGTTGGCGGGGCTGCTCGCCACCATCGAGTGGAACTATGCTTTCCTGGTCTATCTCCTGGGTCTGATAGCGCTGATCATGGTGCTGGTGTGGCTCCCCGACGAGCAGCTGTCGTCGCATGACAAGCAGGGCAATGCCTTTGCGCCACGTCATCTGCTCAAGTTCCATCCCTCGGTGACGGGAATGTTCCTGCTGATGATGGTTTTCTTTATTTTTCCCACCAATTTTGCCATCATTACCCGTGAGCAAACCGACTTGTCGTCCCAAAGCATCACCATGGTGATGGTTGGCCTCGATGTTGTGGCCTTTTTTGTTGGACTCGCATTTGGCGGTATAATGAAATACTTCCGCTCTGTTATCAAGTATTTTGCCCCAGTGGCTTTCATTTTGGGCTATGGCCTGTATGTGATGGGCGGTGTCCCATCCATCATGGCAGGATCCGTTTGCATCGGGCTCGCTACTGGCGTTGGCGTACCATACCTCAATACTATAGCCAGCATCAAGGGGGGCAAGAACTCAGCCACAACGGTCATGCCATTGCTCTCGGCAGCGCTCTACTTGGGGCAGTTCCTCTCGCCACTCATTGTGATGCCATTGGCGGCTGCGTGCTGTCACGATGATGTAACAGGCCCCTACAAGGTGGGTGTGGCCATCAGCTGTCTCTTCCTCGTGCAAGTGTGGGCGACTCGGCATTTCCAGAGCTTGCCACCAAGAAAAAACAACTAAAAAGTGTAGTTAATTCATAAAAGATGTTTAAAAGCGGGTCGAAAGGCCCGTTTTGTTTTGTTTTTACATTTGTTTATACTAATTTTGTTGCATAGGTCACGACCCGTTTTTTACATCACAAGTTTTAAACGACATGACCCATTATATAAAACCTGGACTAAATCAAAAAAAGTAGAATATGAAAGATTTTAGAAAAGCATTGTTAAGTTCCGCACTCTCGATATTGGCCTTGCTGCCCATGCAGGGACAATCGTTCACACAGGCTCAGATGGATGCACTGCAAAAGGTAGTTGCCAGCAAACTGCCCGAGCACATGGGTGTGGGCGACCTCAAAGTGAGGTCAGCTTTGGTCGAGAACGACACCATCAAGGTGGACGTGAGCGAGAATTTTGGCGACGTGCCGTTTACCCAAGAGGGGGTGGAACAGATGCGTGAGGAATTGCGTCAGGCCCTTGGCGAGGAGTATAGCGACAATCCTGTGCTCATCACCATCGTGGGCAATGACATCAACAAGTACTTTGCTGACTATGAGCCCGCCTACAAGCGCAGCCACAAGCCATTTGTCAGCGAACTGGATGCCAACCGCCACTACAAGCATGGCCTGGACGGCAACATTGTGGCGATGTGGCCCAGCCACGGCTGGTACTTTGAGCCCAAGCTCAACCGGTGGGAGTGGCAGCGCGCCCGCTTAATGCAGACGGTCGAGGACATGTACACCCACAGCTATGTGCTGCCGTTCCTCATCCCGATGCTCGAGAATGCGGGCGCCTATGTGTGGAACGCACGTGAGCGCGACACCCACAACTATGGCGCCGTCGTGGACAACGACCGCAGCGAGCTGGCCCAGCAGGGCTATAGCGAGCACAACGGCAAGCAACGCTGGCAGGATGGCAAGGATGCTGGCTTTGCCTATCTGCGTGACCAGTACAAGGACTTTGAGAACCCATTCACCGAGGGCACCTACCGCATGGTCAAGGCCGAGAAAGACAAGAAGAAACTCTCGACAGCCGCATGGGACGTTGAGATGCCCTATGGTGACGAATATGCTATCTATATTTCTTATAAATCACTGCCTAACAGTGCTCGCGATGTGACCTATACCGTCAACAGCCTGGCCGGCAAGCGGCAGTTCCGCATCGATCAGTCGATGGCCGGCGGCGTGTGGGTCTATTTGGGCACTTTCCCTCTTGCTAAAGGCATGAACAAGGCTGTGGTCGAGGTTTCCAACCTGAGTGAGGACAAGGATGCAGTTATCACTGCCGATGCCATCAAGGTGGGTGGCGGCAAGGGCAACATCGCCCGCCGTGTGGCATTGCCCACCGAGGATAACCTGGCTATCGTCGCCGAGCAGAAGGCCGATGGCGAGAACAATGAGGCCTGCTTAGGCAAACCTGGCGTGAACTATAGTTACATTGGCAGCGGTAATCATCCATGGTTCCACCTGGGCTCCCGCTACTACCTGCAGTGGGCTGGTTTCCCCGACAGTATCTACTCGACCAGCAAGGGCATCAATGATTATACCGACGATTATCGCAGCCGTGGCGAGTGGGTCAACTATCTGGCTGGCGGCAGCGATGTGTTGCCCAACCGCAAGGGCTTGAATGTGCCGGTGGACCTTTCCTTCTGCCTGCACACCGATGCCGGTGCCACGCCCGACGACGAGATTGTGGGCACCTTGCTGATCTATTGCACCCGCAGTGGCGGCAAGCAGTTCGGCAAGTATGCCAACGGCACACCGCGTGAGCTCTCGCGCCGCCTGGCCAACCTGCTGTCGACCGAGATTGTCAAGGACGTGCGTGCCCGCTGGGAACCCAACTGGACGCGCCGCGGCATGTGGGACAAGAGCTACTATGAGGCGCGCGTGCCCGAGGTGCCGGCTGTGCTCATGGAGTTGCTCTCGCACCAGAATTTTGCCGACATGAAGTATGGCCTTGACCCGATGTTCCGCTTTGATGTGAGTCGTGCCATCTACAAGGGCATGCTCAAGTTCATCGCTCAGCGTGATCACCGCAGCTATGTCATCCAGCCGCTGCCTGTCAACAGCTTTGCCATCAGCAAGGTGGGGCAAGGGCAATATCTGCTCACGTGGGAACCTACCCATGACGACCTGAGCGAGGGCGCTGATGCCACGGGCTATATCGTGTGTGAGCGCGTGGGCCTGGACGGCGGATTCAAGGAAATTGCCACCGTCAAGGGGCCGCAATACAGCGTGCGCATCAATGACAACAAACTCCATTCCTATCGTGTCATCGCCATGAACGACGGCGGCCGCAGTTTTCCCAGCGAGACCTTGAGCCTGGGCGAGGCTGCCTCGAGCAAGGGCGACGTGCTGGTGGTCAACGGCTTCACCCGCGTGAGCGGTCCTGACTGGTTTGAGGACAGTGTGCGTGCGGGCTTTGACGATAACAAGGACCACGGTGTCCCCTACATCCAGCAGATCAACTATCTGGGCTCACAGTATGAGTTCCGTCGCGACATCGAGTGGAAGGACGACGATTCGCCCGGCTTTGGCGCCAGCCGCAGCGACTATGAGACAATGAACATCGCGGGCAACACCTTTGATTACCCAGCAGTTCACGGCGAGTCACTCATGCTTGCTGGTTATTCCTTTGTTTCTTGCAGCCAGCAGGCCCTGGAGAACAATTATAATACCGAAGGCTATCGCCTGATGGACCTCATCTTGGGAAAACAGAAGGAAATCTCCACCGGTAGTGGCCTAAAACCCACACGCTTCAAGATTTATACTCCCGGCTTGATGAACGTCTTGCGCGCTTTTACAGGTCGTGGTGGCAATGTGTTGATGTCGGGCTCCTATGTGGGCAGCGACCTGTGGGACAACGTCACCGGCAACAATGATGCCGATGGGCAGCGCTTTGCCCGCGACGTGATGGGCTTTGAGTGGCTCAACGGCCGCGCCTCGCTCGACGGCACCCTCACGACGGTCGATTGTCCCGTCGAGGGCCTGGCGGCCCAGGCCAATTGGGACTTTGTCAACAAGCTCAACGACAAGCAGTATGCTGTCGAGTCGCCCGACGCCATCCGTGCCAGCGACAGCCAGGGCTTTACCTGGATGCGCTATGCCGAGAATGGCCTGCCGGCAGGCATTGCCAGCAACCGCGGCAATTATCGCACAGTGGTGCTGGGCTTCCCGCTCGAGTCCATGACCTATGGCAGCGAGCGCACCGACCTGATGCAGCGCATCATTGGCTACCTGATGAATCAATAGACAATAACAATTAAACAGTGAGTTAGTTATCTACTTGCGAAACTTAATAAAATAAATACAGTAACGACATGGGACGAATTAATTGCTTTATCCCGTTTGCCACCGCCGAGCAGGCTGCGCAAACCATTCAGAACCTGCGCGAACAGGAACTGGTCAACAAGATCTATCTCCTCGCTACCGAGGAGGGTGCCACCGCCGTCGAGGGCTGCGAACTCCTGCCTGTCAAGGGCCTCACCAGCAGTGCGACGATGCGCGCCGTAGCCGAGCATGCCGATGCCGACTTTGTGCTGCTCTACACCAAGCATGACACCCTCAAGATGGCTCCATTTGCCATCGAGCGCTTTGTCAAGCTTGCCGAGGATTCCCGTTCGGGCATGCTCTATGCCGACCACTACAATGTGACCGACAAGGGTGCCGACAAGGCTCCGGTCATCGATTACCAGATGGGCAGCCTCAGGGACGACTTTGACTTCGGGTCGGTGTTGTTCTTCTGTGGCCAGTGCTTTAAGAAAGCCGTTGGAGCCATGAAGGCCGATTATGAGTTCGCTGGCTTGTATGACCTGCGCCTCAAGCTGTCGCAGTTTGCTGCCATCACCCACATCAACGAGTTCCTCTATAGCGACGTGGAACTGGATACCCGCAAGAGCGGCGAGAAGATCTTTGACTATGTGGATCCGCGCAACCGTGGCCGCCAGATCGAGATGGAGCAGGCTTGCACCGAGCACCTCAAGGAGGTGGGCGGCTATCTGGCTCCCACTCGCGTTGAGGATGGCAAGGAAGTCCCCAATTTCCGTCACATTGAGTTCGACCAGGGTGATTTTGAGGTCGAGGCGACGGTAATGATTCCTGTGCGCAACCGCATCCGCACCATCCGCGACGCCATCGACTCGGTTCTCAAGCAGCAGTGCGACTTCAAGTTCAACCTCATGGTGGTGGACAACTTCTCGACCGACGGCACCCGCGAGGCCATTGCCGAGTATGATGACCCGCGCCTCATCCACATCATTGCCGACTACTATGACATGGGTATCGGCGGCTATTGGAATCTGGCTGCCCACAGCAAGCGGGCCGGCAAATTCATCGTGCAGCTCGACAGCGACGACATGTACAAGGACGAGCACACGTTGCAGACGATGGTCAACGCTTTCTATGAGCAGAATGTAGCCATGGTGGTGGGCACCTATCAGATGACCGACATCCACCTCAACCCCATTCCCCCTGGCATCATCGACCACAAGGAGTGGACTCCCGAGAATGGCCGCAACAATGCGCTGCGCATCAATGGCCTGGGTGCCCCGCGTGCATTCTACACGCCCGTGCTGCGCGATGTCAAGATTCCCAACACGAGTTACGGTGAGGACTATGCCCTGGGCCTGAACATCTCACGCCATTACCAGATTGGCCGCGTTTACACGCCTGTGTATCTGTGCCGCCGCTGGGATGACAATAGCGATGCCTCGCTCGATGTCGAGAAGATGAACCGCAATAACTTGTATAAGGATCGCATCCGCACCTGGGAACTCCAGGCACGCATCGCCCTTAACAAGAAGTGAAGTATTAAGAGTTTTCAGTTGTCAGTTTTCAGTCGGATTCTGCATTCTTAAAACTAAAAACTTAAAACTAAAATGGATTACAGCAAGGCAGTGGACAGGCTCATCGCCAGGCAATTGCGAGACTGGGACGAGGCGGGACGCAACTATGCGGCCCTCGCCTCGACTGTCACGCGCTCATTGCAGGTGGGCTCATCTACTGTCGTGCTGCAGTTCAATCCCGAGCGGGTGCGCTCGGCGGCCGCAGCTATCGACAAACGGTCGCTGGCGCGCCGCAAGTGTTTCCTGTGCTCCGAGCATCAGCCGGCACGACAACGGGCAATCCTATGGGGTGACAGTTACAAGATTCAGGTCAATCCCTATCCCATCTTTTCAAAGCACTTGACCATCGCCGATCTGCGGCACCAGCCCCAGCACCTGGTTGGCAGGGTGGGGGATATGTTGCGTTTGGCCCAGGAGTTGCCTACCTTTGTGCTCTTTTACAATGGGCCAAAGTGCGGGGCATCGGCCCCCGACCACATGCACTTTCAGGCAGGTATCAAGGGCGAAATGCCGCTGTGTGATGAACTGTCTCACGCCACGACCCACCTGATGGCCGATAGCGATGAGGGATTCATCGGCTATGTTGATTCGCTGGGCCGCAGCCTGTTCACCATCGAGACCAGCACCATCCGTACTGCCGAGCGCTATGCGTTGCGCTTGTTCGACCTGTTGTCCGTCCCCGAGGGCGGCGACGAGCCCATGGTCAACGTCATGTGCTGGTGGGAACCCGTCGAGCGCACATGGCGCATGGTTGTCTTCCCGCGCCGCAAGCACCGCCCGGCCTGTTATGGCGATGGCCCCGGACGGCTGATGCTGAGTCCAGCCACAGCCGAGATGGGTGGCCTCTGGCCCATCCCCTCCAGCAAGGACTTCGACACCCTCACCGCTTTGCAACTACAAGCCCTCTACGACGAGTTGTGCTTAACCCGCACCGACTTGACACCACTCCTGCGCCGTTACAGCCACAACTGGGATCTTGTTTAGGGTAAAATAGGGACGGTTCTTTTGATGTAATAATAATTAGAAAATAAAAACGAAATATTATGGACGAGAAACTGATACCTCAAGTGAGGGTGGGCATCATGAATGAGCCCGAATTGGAGTTTGTGCTTAATGGCGAGTACCGCGTGAATGGTAATACTTGCGGCGGTATCCATCAGGCATGCTGTGCCGATGGGCAGGTGGAGTGGAACGGTGAACGATATGGTGAGTTGCTGTTTGAGCCTATTGATGGTGAGACTGCCTCATTCACGCTCAAGGGGGTGACCATCGGTGTGAGTTTCCACTGGAAGCGCAAGGAGGATCAGACTTTTAAGGGCGCGTTGCACATCATCGTCGAGAATGGCAAGTTGACCCCCATCAACGTGTTGAGTGTCGAGGACTACCTGTTGAGCGTGATTTCCAGCGAGATGAGTGCCCATGCCTCCCTGGAACTGCTCAAGGCTCACGCTGTGATTTCGCGCAGTTGGTTGCTGGCGCAGATCCATAACGACAAGACCGCCATCATGCCAGAACGCCACCCCGGTGCCGAGGGCGAGATGAAGGATACCCCCGAGGAGCAGGTCAAGTGGTGGGACCGTGACGACCATGTGAACTTCGACGTGTGTGCCGACGACCATTGCCAACGCTATCAAGGTATCACCCGAGCCACGACCATGAAGGTTGAAAAGGCTATCCGCGCCACGTGGGGCGAGGTGCTCATGCATGGCGGTGAGTTGTGTGACGCACGCTTCTCCAAGTCATGTGGCGGCGTGATGGAGGAGTTTGAAAACTGCTGGGAGCCGCATCATCATGACTACCTTGAGGCACGTCGCGACGGTGCAGACGAGTCCGACTTTCCCGACTTGACTCATGAGGACAATGCCGCCGAGTGGATATTGTCGTCCCCGGCTGCCTTCTGTAACACCACCGACCCCGAGATCCTGTCCCAGGTGCTCAACGACTATGATCAGGAGACCAAGGATTTCTACCGCTGGACGGTGGAGTACACCCAGGATGAGATTTCCAAGCTCATCCACGAGCGCACGGGCATCGATTATGGCCGCATTCGCGATCTGCAGCCTGTGGCCCGTGGCACCAGCGGACGACTTTACCGCCTGCGCATCGTGGGCGAGAAGCGAGAACGCATCATCGGCAAGGAGCTGACCATCCGCTATGCGTTATCGCCCTCATGCTTGTACAGTTCGGCCTTTGTCGTCGAGAAGCATGACATGGGGCAGGATGGCTATCCCGCCAAGTTTGTGTTGCGCGGGGCCGGTTGGGGCCACGGTGTGGGCTTGTGCCAGATTGGTGCTGCCGTGATGGGTGCCAAGGGCTATGACTACAAGCAAATCCTGCTGCACTACTTTGTGGATGCCAGCATCGAGAAAAGATACTAACTATTAAAATTATATCGAGATGGATCAATTGACAAAAAGAAGAAATGCGTGGTTGTGGATCCCCACGCTGTATTTTGCCGAGGGTATACCCTACTTTGTGGTGAATAATATTTCGGTGCTGATGCTTGCCAAGATGGGTGTCCCCAATGGACAAATGGCGTTGTTTACCAGCCTGCTCTACCTGCCGTGGACAATCAAGCCATTCTGGAGCCCCTTTGTCGACATCATCCGCACCAAGCGCTGGTGGACCATCAGCATGCAGGTGCTCATGAGTGTGGCGTTCATCCTGCTCACGTTGACGATGCCCAAGCCAGATGCCGCGACCATCGCCTCGGGGCAGACGCCCATCAGCATGTTTGCCATCACGCTCATTCTGTTTGTGATCACGGCTTTTGCCTCGGCAACGCACGACATTGCTGCCGATGGTTTCTACATGCTGGCCTTGCGCCAGAACGAGCAGGCCGCCTTTGTGGGCATCCGCAGCACATTCTACCGCTTGTCGTCTATCTTTGGCCAGGGAGTGCTGGTGGCCATTGCTGGTGCCATTGAGCTCAAAAATGGCAATATCCCCATGTCGTGGATGATCACTATGGGTGTGGCCGCTGTGCTGTTCAGCGCCATCACGCTCTATCACACCTTTGCTATCCCCAAGGTGCAGAGCGATGTCTCGACCCTCAAGGATGAGAAGCCCACAGTGGGTGCCATCTTCAAGGAATTTGGCCGCACCTTTGTGACCTATTTCACCAAACCCTACGTCTGGTTGGCCATTGTGTTCATGTTGTTGTACCGCTTGCCCGAGGCCTTCCTCATCAAGATGTGTACGCCCTTCCTCGTGGCAGCCAAGGATGTGGGCGGTCTTGGACTGTCGACGGCCGAGGTGGGTATCGTATATGGCACCATCGGAGTGCTGGCATTAACCATCGGAGGCATCCTGGGCGGACTGTTTGCCGCCAAGGTGGGATTGAAGAAGTCCTTGTGGTGGATGGCGGCCTGCATGACGTTGCCCTGTGCTACGTTTGTCTATCTGGCTGTTTGCCAGCCCACCAATCTGGTGGCTATTTCAACCGCCATCGCCATCGAGCAGTTTGGCTACGGCTTTGGCTTCACGGCCTACATGCTCTACATGATCTACTTCAGCGAGGGTGAATTCAAGACGTCACACTATGCCATCTGCACAGCCTTCATGGCGTTGAGCATGATGATACCGGGCATGTTTGCCGGTTACATCCAGGAGGCCATCGGCTATGCCAACTTCTTCTGGATGGTGATGGTGTGCTGTGTGGCAACACTGGTTGTTACCTATCTCGTTGACCGTCGCGTCGACCCCAACTATGGCAAGAAAGACGACTAATTCCTGCAGTGCCCTTCAACGACTTAGTAATTGAACAAATGAATATTCTGAAAAATCTGAAATGTGTGAAGATGTAAAATGTCGATAATCAACTATTTGTCAAATCAGAGTATTCAGAACATTCAGTTGTTTATAAATAATAGATAAGATTATGATGAAGAAGATATTTTTAGCAATAATCGTGAGTGTGATAGCGGTGTTGACGGCAGGTGCTGTCGTCAAGCCAGGTGTGGAGGTGCTGCGTGATGGCGGTTTCGCTCAACTGCAGGGCAAGCGCGTGGGTCTGGTGACCAATCCCAGCGGCATCGACAACAATCTCAAGAGCACCGTTGACATCCTCAACGAGGCTCCAGGTGTGCAACTTGTTGCCCTGTTCGGTCCCGAGCACGGTGTGCGTGGCAATGCGCATGCTGGCGATGCCGTGGGCGATGCTGTCGATCCCATGACCGGCATCAAGATGTATTCGCTCTTTGGCAAGACACATGAACCCACTGCCGAGATGCTCAAGGACATCGATGTACTCGTCTATGACATCCAGGACATCGGGTGCCGCAGTTACACGTTTTATGCCACAATGGGCGTGTGCATGCAGGCCTGTGCCAAGCATGGCACCGAGTTTATGGTGCTGGACCGTCCCAACCCCCTGGGCGGCAACAAGATCGAGGGCAATCTGGTGGAACCAGGCTATTTCTCGTTTGTGAGCAAGTATGCCATTCCCTACCTCTACGGCCTCACGCCGGGTGAGCTGGCCACATTCCTCAACGAGGAGGGCATCATAGCCCAGGAGTCCAAGACTGGCCGCAAGTGCAAGCTCACGGTCATCCCCATGGAGGGCTGGACGCGCGACATGAAGTTCCGTGACACGGGCATGCCCTGGGTGCTGCCCTCGCCACAGATCCCTGCACCCGAGAACGCCTTCTTCTATCCCGTATCGGGAATTCTGGGTGAACTTTATATTTTCAACACAGGCATTGGCTACACGTTGCCCTTCGAGACATTTGCGGCAACGTGGATCAATGCCGACTCGCTGGCCATGAACATGAATGCCCTTGGCCTGCCCGGCATGCACTTCAGACCCATCAACTACAAGCCGTTCTATGCCTTGAGTGTGGCGGTCGACCAGTCGCTGCAGGAGGTGCACGGTGTGCAGATCTATATCACCGACCCCGATGCTGCCAACCTGTGCCTGACCCAGTTCTACTTCCTGCAAGTCATCCATGAGATGTATCCCGACCGCGAACTGTTTGCACAGAACGCCAAGCGCTACAACATGTTTGACAAGGTGTGTGGCACCAAGGAAATCCGCGAGCGTTTCACCCGCCGTTATAAGGTGGCCGACATTGCCGACTACTGGAACAAAGATGTGGAGGTGTTCCGCATCCGCTCGTCAAAGTATTACCTCTATCACTAAAAACTAAAAACTGAAATGGCTAAAGACAATAAACGACTCTTGTCGCTCGATATCCTGCGAGGCATCACCATTGCGGGCATGTTGCTGGTCAACAACCCGGGCTCGTGGAGTTTCCTGTATCGTCCGCTGGCTCATGCCGAGTGGATAGGGCTATCACCCACCGACCTGGTGTTCCCGTTCTTCATCTTCTGCATGGGCGTGTCGATGGCTTTCTCGCTCAAGAAGTTCAATTACAAGACATCGGCAGCAGTTCTCAAGAAGATTGTGCGCCGTGCCGTCATCCTGTTCCTCATCGGCTGGGTGGTGCAGTGGTTTGGCCACTTGGTGCGTGGACTGTGCAACGGTGACCCCCTGAGCGAGGCTGTGAACAACCTTGACTCGTTGCGCTATCTGGGCGTGTTCCAGCGCTTGGCGTTGGTCTATCTGTTTGGATCACTATGTGTCGTGTTGTTCAGTCGCAAGTTCATCCCGTGGGTTGTGGGCATCATCCTGGTGGCCTATGCCTTGATTTTGGGTCTGGGTCACGGTTATGACTTCTCGCTCGAGAACATCATCGCGCAGATCGATAACAGTGTGCTGGGCACCGACCATATGTATCATGAGCATGCCTTCGGCGAGAGCATCTCATTTGACCCCGAGGGTATCTTGAGCACCCTGCCTTGCATTGCCCATGTGCTCATCGGCTATCTGGTGGGACGCATGATCCTGGACGTGCACAACAACACCGAGCGCATCACCACCATGCTGTTATGGGGCACAGTGATGTTGCTTGCCGGCTGGCTGCTGCAGTATGGCATCCCCTGCGGCAAGAAGATGTGGTCATCCACCTTTGTCCTGATCACCTGTGGCATGGCAATGTGCATCCAGGCAATGCTCATCCACTTTGTCGACATCAAGGGGAATAAAAAAGGGTGGGGACGATTCTTCGAGACCTTTGGTGTTAACCCCTTGGCCTTGTATCTGTTGGGAACGGTGCTGGCTATCCTGTTTGGTGCTATCCCCATCGGTCACGATGCCGATGGTGGCAATATCACCATCCACACGGCAGTCTATGGCTTCTTCCAGTCATTCTGTGACAACTACACGGCATCGGCCCTCTATGCCATCAGCTTCGTCTTGCTCAACTGGGTGGTGGGCCATGTGCTTTACAAAAAGAAAATTTTCATTAAAATTTGACGATAAATAATTAATCACTAAATAAAATAATACAGAAACAATGATGATTCTTATTGCAGATTGCGGCTCAACCAAGATCAACTGGACGCTGCTCAAGGACAAAGAGAAGGTAGCTCAGATTTTCACTACCGGAATGAATGCCCTCCTGCTCACCGAGGAGGAAATGAAAGAACAAATCAAGCGGGAACTGATTCCTCATCTCACCAACTATAAGGTAGATGAGATCCATTATTATGGCGCAGGCATCATCTCGGACGAAATCAAGCAACAAGTGGTCAATGCCCTGCGAGCCAATCTGCCCACAGCCGAGAAGATCGAGGTGGCCAGCGACTTGCTGGCAGCAGCTCGTGCCGTGTGCGGGCGCAAGCCAGGCATCGCATGCATCATGGGCACGGGAAGCAATTCCTGCTATTATGATGGCGAGAAGGTGGTGCAGAACGTCTCCCCGCTGGGGTACATCCTGGGTGACGAGGGCAGCGGTGCCGTGCTGGGCAAGCTGCTTGTGGGCGATGTGCTCAAGAAACAATTGCCGCAGCACCTGTGCGACAAGTTCATGAAGGAATACGACCTGGACTACACGACCATCATCACCTCGGTCTACCGCAAGCCCGCAGCCAACAGGTTCCTGGCCCAGTTTGCTCCCTTCCTGGAGCACAACATCGATGAACCGTCGATCCACAACATCGTCTTCCGCTCGTTCACCGATTTCTTTACCCGCAATGTGGCCAGCTATCCCAATTACAAGGAACTTCCCTGCAATTTTGTGGGATCGATCGCCTTCTGTGAGAAGAAGGTGTTGCAAGAGGCCGCTCAAGCTCTGGGTATTACCATTGGCACTGTCATCAAGGACCCGATGGAGGGCTTGGTCAAGTTCCATGCCGCCGATGAGTAAGTAGCTCCCGTTTGTTAAACTTTATCATGCTCGATGTGTAACCGTCGGGGGTGATAATCAATTGAAAGATAATATGGCTTTTGTGAAAATCAGCGAACAACCTTCGCTATACGATAATCTGGAACAGAAGTCGGTGCACGAAATCCTCACCGAGATCAATCGGGAGGACCACAAGGTGGCCGACGCAGTGCAACTAGCAATCCCTCAGATTGAGAAACTGGTGACGGGCATTGTTGAGCGCATGAAAAAGGGAGGACGAATCTTCTATATGGGTGCAGGCACCAGTGGACGTCTGGGTGTGCTCGATGCCAGCGAGATTCCGCCCACCTTTGGCATGTCACCGGGATGGATCATCGGTTTGATTGCTGGTGGCGATACCGCATTGCGCAATGCGGTCGAGAATGCCGAGGACGACACCTCGCAGGGCTGGAAAGACCTGCAAGAATATCATGTTACGCCTCTCGACACGGTTATCGGAATCGCTGCCTCGGGGACGACCCCCTATGTCATCGGGGTGCTGCGTGATGCCCGTGCCAACGGATGCCTCACTGCTGCTATCACCAGCAATCCTGGAGCACCAGTGAGCGAGGTGGCCGAGATTCCCATTGAGATGGTCGTCGGGCCAGAGTATGTCACCGGCAGCTCGCGCATGAAGAGCGGAACGGGGCAGAAACTCATCTGCAATATGATCTCAACCAGTGTGATGATACAGATGGGGCGTGTCAAGGGCAACAAGATGGTCAACATGCAGCTCACCAATCAGAAACTTGTCGACCGCGGCACGCGATGGCTTGTCGAGGAGTTGAAGCTCCCCTATGATGATGCCAAGCGCCTGTTGCTGTTGCACGGCTCGGTCAAGAAGGCTATCGATGCCTATCGTGGCACCAATTAATGCCTCAGCCTCAGTGTTCATCATTGTCACGATCAAATAGTTATAGAATGAAAAAGTTAGCAATTCTGGCCGTGACGGCGATTCTCGCCCTCACGGCCGCAGCCCAGGCCAATCAGGACCCTTACTATGCCCGCCGGACAACGCTCTTTGACGAATTGCCCATTGGCAAGAAGGATATCGTCATGCTGGGCAATAGTCTTACCGACGGCTGTGAGTTTAACGAGTTGCTGGACAACCGCCACATCAAGAACCGTGGCATCGTGGGCGACATCGTGCAGGGACTAATTGACCGCATCGACCCCATCATCAAGGGACAGCCTCGCAAGTTGTTCATCATGACGGGTGTCAACGACATCTCGCACGACGTGAGTGCCGACAGCATCGCCCGCGCCATGGAGCGCCTCATCGTGATGGTAAAGCAGGGCAGTCCCCGCACGCGCATCTATCTGCAGAGCCTGCTGCCTTTCAATAACGACGTGCGCGAGTGGAAACTCCTCAAGGGTCGTGATCATGTCGTGGTCGAGGCCAATGCTCTTCTCGAGCAAGTGGCGCGGCGCCAGGGCGTGACATGGATCAACCTGTATCCCCTGTTTGCTGATGAGCAAGGCCGCTTGCGCGCCGACCTCACCAACGACGGCCTGCACCTGATGGGAAAGGGCTACCTGATCTGGCGCGATGCCATTCGCCCCTTCATCAAGTGAAGGTGTTCTTGTGACCGTTCAATAAAGGCCTGCGCCCCTCATGTGGGGAACAGGCCTTTGTTAAACTAATGAAGTGACGTGGCGTCATTACCACTGGTTGTTGAGGATGTAACCGATGAGAATCGTTACATCGGCGACATCGATATTAGAGTCGGCACTGCACTCGGCATTGTCGATGCTGATGCCTGTCGCATCGTTGGTGAGGATGTAATGGATGAGTGATGTTACATCGGCGATGTCAATGTTGCCATCCATGTTGACGTCACCCTTGTTGATGATGGGAGCATCTTCCTCACCGTCAACCCACATGTAGGCAAACAGGTAGCGATCATCAATCATGCCGATGCGGTTGGCCTCACCAGTGGTGATGTCGACCTCATAGAGTGAGGTGTCATACTTGCCGTTTTCCTTCCAGTTCTTGTCGCTCAACGGATTCCAGTTGCCATTGTCATCAAATCCCATGCCGCTGTTGAAGTAGCCCATCCAGTACATCTTGTTGGGATCCTTCTTGCTGAAGCATGCAGCCTGGCGCTTCACCTGTGAGCAATAACCGGTGCTCACACGATTGTCGTCGATCATCAATCCTGTTGCCAAGTCAAACTCTATCACGTGTGCGCCGCTCAGGTTGCCGTCGATGTCATAGATCTTGCCGTCCTCGTCGGGAGTGGCTGCTGTTCCACCACCGCTCGTCATGGCAAAGGCACGACCCTCGCTGTTGATGGCAAAGGTCACAAAATTTTCATAGTAGAGTCCAGGAGTAATCTGGCTGATGCGCATCGTGTTGAGGTCGATGGTGCAGATGGCATAGCCGCTGTCGGTCGAGTCGGCAGCCTCGTCGGCAAAGAAGTCGGGGTCGTTGAGGATGCTGTCGGGCAGGTACTTGTTGGTGATGTGGAACAATCCATACACTTGATCGTCCTTGGGGTTAACGGCCATGCCAGCCGATTCAAGGCAATCCCAAGCAGGATAAATCTGTGTGCCCACGAGCAATTCACCGGTTTCGGCATCCCACTTGCGCACGGCAAAGCGTGTCGTGTCGTTGGTCACCCACTGGCCGTCGGGGTTCTGCATGTCGGTGCGCGACATCACTGTGGTGAGGACACCATGGTGAATGACTGCGCCCGAGTTGGCATACATCATGTTGAAGTTGGACACCCACAATGCCATGTCGTTGTCGGTAAATGCACCGTTGCTGTAGAAGTCGGCCTTATTGATGGCGGGATATTTCTCGGGCATGGTGAGGGTTGAGCCGTCCCATTCCATCTTGTACAGTCCCTGTTGAACGATGAAAATTGCTTTTCCCAAGTTGTAGTTCCATCCCACATACTCGCTATAGAAGCCATTGGGATAGTCGTTGTCGCGACTGGTTTGATACACACCGCGCAACGTCAGGTTTTGCGCAATTGAGTTCAAGCAAAAAAGAGCCATAGTGGCAAGAATGATAGTTTTGTTGATTCTTGTCATTTTCATTGATTTAATAGTTGATAAATAGAGCTTAAAAATCTTTTGATGATAAGTTTATGTTAATGTGATCGAGGTTATGCTCAACTTGAGCGGGTGCAAAATTAGTATTTCATTTCATGTTATGCAATATTATTGTCAATATTTATTCTAAATAATTTCAAGCTGATTTTCGGGATGCCGTGTGATGAGCTGTAAATGGTTTTTAGAGAGGCTCGTTGATCTAATCGCTTGAATTGCAGTGCGGAATGAATGGTTTGAATTTTTAAAAATAACACAATGAAATCCACAAAAGTCCAAATTGTCCTAATTTTTTTGTCATTTCTCCTAAATAGTTGAGTTGTTTTGGTTGTAATTTTGCGGGGTTATATAAATAATAGTTGACCTCTATCGATAATTACCATGACACTTGAAGACCATATTTTGGTAAAAGCATGCCAGAAACGCTTACCCCCGTTTCTGGCTTTTTTGTGAAAAAATGTTGTTGGCGTGTGTTTTTTGCTTTGTGGCCATGACATGTTTGCTGTATTTATAGTAATTTAGCAGTTTGTTAGAAACCTAATGGTTACATGTTATCATTGCTTATGAGAAGGATTTTATTGATAATCACTACTTTGATGCTATCGTCATCGGCCCTGTGGGCTCAAGGTCAGTTGGCCGAACAACTGCCAGGCACCTTGTTTGCCTATCCATTGGCTCCCGATACATGCTCAACACTCGAGAGCCGGTGTAATTACATCATCACCCACTTTTGGGACAACTATGACGTGAGCAAACCCATAACCGATGATGAAGCCTTTGAGAGCACTTTCAGGGATTATGTCGATTTCTTTCGATATGCTCATCGCGCAATCGTGATAACATCGGTGCGTGATCTTGTCAACAAGGCTCAATCCAATACTGCAAATCTGATGAAGTTGGGCGCTGTTGCCGAGAGTGCCTTGTATGGTACTAATGCCGAGTATTGGAGCGATGAGGTTTATGTCGCATTTGCGAAGCCGCTTGCTGGCAACAAGGCTTTACCCAAGTCGTTGCGTGATCATTATGCCGAGCAGATTGGTCGCATCAATGCGGTGCAGGTGGGAGCCATCCTTGATTTTGACTACATCGGCGTGGATGGTGTGAAACATCGCTTGAGCGAATTGTCCGAGTCGCTGGAGTCGCCGGAGTCGCAGAGCTATATCCTGCTGTTTGTCGATGATAGCACCGATAGCACCATCGGTCGCCTGCGCTTGAGCACCGATGTTGCCCTCAACGCGCTGCTGTCCAATGGCAATGCCACCCTGGTGTGCTTGTCCATGAATGACTATAGCTCCGAGTGGGCTACGGCAGCTGCCGCCTATGCCGACAACTGGATCGTGGGTTGCAGTGCCGATCTTGCTCGACATCTCGACTTGAGGGTCTTTCCCTGTTGCTATGTCCTGGATAGTGAGCTCACGATTGTGAACAAGAGCTTGTCGGTCGAGGGCTTGATGAGTGCCGTTAATCCGAATTACTAATCACCTTATAAACCAAGTGGATATGGCTGGATTTTTCAAGAACTTGTTTCTCTACAGCGTGGGTCACACCTACAGCAACTTGTCACGGCTGTTCCTGCGGCTGTTCACAGGAATCATGTTCCTGCAGTTGTGCATCCGTCAGATGCTCAACTTTGACCAGATCGTGTGTTCCTTTGATGGCTTCCTGGGTCTCACTCCCGAGGGTGCCATGACCGTTCTCGTGGTGCTCGAGCTGTTGTCGGCCATGTGTATCATGCTCGGTTTCCTCACCCGTCTGTCGGTGCTGTTCCCGTTGGCGTTGATGCTTGTGGCCGAGAACGTCATTCTTGCGTCGCCCGAGACAGTGCCCGACCAGTTGTTTAACTTCCAGCCAGGCTACCCGGTGATGTTTATCGGAATCTTTGTGTATATGCTGCTTGCAGGCCCAGGCAAAATCTCCCTGGACTACATCATTGCGGCCCATTTCACCGAGGATGTCACCGACGAGAAGGTTCTCGACAATGCTTGATTAACTTAACAGATAACGCAAATTGAATACCGCAGTACTCATATCGGGAGGCGTTGACAGCGCCGTGGTGGTGCACTTGCTCAAGGAGCAGGGCGAGGAGCCGCATCTTTTCTACATCCGCATCGGCATGGATAATGACGAGGGCGACTGCAGCGCCGAGGAGGATATCGAGATGTGTACCCTCATCGCACGCCGCTATGGCTTGCCGCTCGATGTGGTCTCGCTGCACGAGGAGTATTGGGATCATGTGATGGACTACGCATTGCGCACAGTCAAGCAGGGGCTCACGCCCAACCCCGACATGATGTGCAACCGCATGATCAAGTTTGGTTTCTTTGAGCAGCGATGGGGCAAGGCTTTTGATCAGACGGCAACGGGCCACTATGCCACGACCCAGGTCATCGACGGTGTGAAATATCTGGCCACAGCCGTCGATCCTGTTAAGGATCAAACCGATTTCCTGGCCCAGATTACCTATGACCAGCTGCTGCATGTCACCTTCCCGATAGGCAACCTGCCCAAGGACGAGGTGCGCCGCATTGCTCAAGAGGCTCATCTGCCCAACGCCCATCGTCGCGACAGCCAGGGCATTTGTTTCCTGGGTCAGATCGACTACAACGACTTCATCCGCCGCCACCTGGGTGAGCGGCCTGGACCCATCGTCGAGCTCGAGACGGGACGCAAACTGGGCCAGCATCGTGGGTACTGGTTCCACACCATCGGCCAGCGCAAGGGTCTGGGATTGAGTGGAGGTCCGTGGTATGTCGTGCGCAAGGATGTGGATGAGAATGTCATCTATGTCTCCAATGGTTATGGCACGGCTAAGCAGTATGGCCGCACCTTGCGCCTCGATGAGATGCACTTCATCTCGGGTAATCCCTGGGAAGGCGGTCCGGTCGACATCATGTTCAAGAACCGCCACACTCCGCATCTGGTGCGTGGCAAGTTCACCCGCATTGGTGACCGCCAGTGGGTCATCGATAGCGAGGAGGATGTGCAGGGCATCGCTCCAGGGCAGTTTGCTGTCATCTATGACCTGCAGGGGCGATTGTGCTACGGCAGCGGCATGATCACCTTATAATGCATTGTTAATAACTTTTTGGTGACAATTTCACCTCGAAATTTTGTCAGCTGTAGCGATTTGCCTACCTTTGTGTGATGTTTTCCATAATTGAACATATAGAATACTTGATCACCTGCAATGACTGTGTGGTCATTCCCGGCTGGGGCGCATTCATCGCAAATTATGCAGCGGCCCATTATGATGCCGAGAGCAAAAAGATGCGCCGTCCCATGCGCACGGTGAGCTTTAATGCCAGTGTCACCCATAACGATGGCTTGCTGGCTCAGTCTCTCGTGCGTCGCGAGGGCATGAGTTATGACGAGGCCATGCGTTTTATTGCCGATAGCGTGACCACCTTCCGCCAGCAGCTTGCCAGCGATAGCGAGGTGTCGATGGGGCGTCTGGGTTATTTCCGCCGCATCGAGGGTCGTTATAACGAGTTTGTGCCGTTCTTGAGCGTCAATGCCAGTGACCTATACTTCGGCCTTGCCGATGTGGATGTCAAGACAGTTGAGATGCTTGAGCATGAGCTTGCCCTGCAGGAGGCACAAGACGACACCGTCGTGATGGTTGAGGAAGATCGTCGCAACCTGTTCACACGCCGAGCAGCGCGCATTGCGGCATCGGTGGCTGTCATCATTGGCCTGGGAGTGGTGCTCACAACGCCTATCATCGTGGACCGCAACCACGACATGGCGAGCATGACCCCGTCGGTTACGGGTCCTCATTCACAGCAGTTGGGTGTGACCGTGCAGCCTGGTGTGGCCAGTAACGGTATCGAGATGGTTGAAGCCTGTCCCGCCATTGCAGCAGCAGGAAATGCCACCGGCAAGTACTACATGGTGATCGCAACCCTGCGCAACCAGCAAGAGATGGATGCCTTCAAGGCTAAATATCCTGCACTTGTGCCGCACATGAAGGTGCTTGACTACAAGGGCATGATGTGTGTGTATGTCGCTCGCAGCGATGATTATAGCCAGTTAATGAGCCTGCGTGGCGAATTGCCTGAGCAATTGCGCGACATCTGGATCTATAATTGATGCCGGCAGCATCAGGCAGGTGTATCGCTTGCCGCTCAGCATCAGCATCAACACGTCATCCTTTTCTATGATATTGTGCACGTCGTCCCACGGGATGACGTGCTTTTGCATGCGCTCGTGGGCAAAGTCGAGTGTGATGCCTCTCTCATCAAGTGAGACGTCCTTTTCCATGATAGACCACCGCGCCTGGGGCGAGAAGCCGTAGTAGAAGTAGAGCAGGGCAAGCGCCATGGGCAAGGCAATGAGCAGTGCCATCATCATTACAATAACCCATTTCACATCGACCCATGTTGCCATTATTGCGAACAAGGCAAGAAGCAAGATAACCCACAACCAGTTGTCGTTGAGCAGTAACTCGCACAGGCGTCGCATGTAGGTGCCTGACGTCACCTTGCAATCTTCAATTGTTTTCATTAGTTTTCAGTTTTTAGTTTTCAGTTTTCAGTTGGCATCCGCATTGTGTCAACTGTCAACTGCCAGCTGAAAACTATCACTTCCTGGTTTTTTTCTTGGTCTTGCTGTACAGGGCGCGGCGGCGGGCAATTTCCTCATAGCCACGCTTGTAGGCCTGTCGGTTCTTCAGCGCCAGCGTCTGGCAATAACCGGTGCCCTCATTGTTGTAGAGTTTGGAAAGCTTCAAGTATTGCTTGCCGTTGCCGCGCTCCACAGGGAAGACCTCGGCCTTGCGCTGGTTCACCTTGTCGCACTGCACCGAGTGGTTGTCGGCTGTGGTTCCCGTCAGCTCGGGGGCCACGCCATCCTCACCCACCCACACGGGATAGACCTCGGCACAGGGGGGATAGCCCAGCGCGATCCACATCGTCGTCAACGTGGGGTTCTCGCCAGGGATGATGCCCTCGATGACCACGCTGGCAGATGAGATGCGGCGTGGGATGAAGTCCTGGTCCACGATCCAGTTGTCG
>Ga0247611_10001253_pt1 | contig 46136 bp, 40 predicted proteins | sample 177DNAGHGhighgp2_FD_192422 | JGI IMG/M metagenome (GOLD analysis project Ga0247611, IMG submission 192422) | Sheep rumen microbial communities from Palmerston North, Manawatu-Wanganui, New Zealand - 1770 DNA GHGhigh gp2 | ecosystem: Host-associated > Mammals > Digestive system > Stomach > Rumen... | reverse complement strand
CGAACCGGAAGTCATAGCCCGGCAGGCGGCAGATATAATGGAGCGAGTTGTAGCCAAAGCTGTCGAGCTGGTGGAGGCGGCGCTTATCGACCGAGTTGTCCCAGTCGATCTCAAAGAGCTGCTCGGCCATCGAGGCGATACGATCGACATCGTCGGTATAGAACGTGATGATACGTGCGCCGAGGATGTCGGTGATGTCGCTAAGCGATGCGTACTTCGCCCCCTTGAGTGCCAGTTTGCCGGCGAGGCTCTGCTCGGTCTTGATGCGCGACTCGATAGCCGTAACGATCAGGCCGTTACGCTCCAGCGCCTCACGTAGGACACGCAGCACCTCGGTCTGCATCTCTTGGAAGACAGGCAGTTGCTCCCGGTACTCGTCCAGGATCATTTCGCAGTGCAGGTCCATACTTACTCTATGGTAAAGAGGCTAACGAAGCCGGTCATCATGAATACCTGGCGGATATCGTCGTTGATATTACGTACGATGACCTTGCTACCATGCGCAGAGGCCTCCTTACGGATGCTCAGGAAGATACGCAGACCGGAAGAGGAGATATACTCCAGTTCGGTGCAATCCAGGATGATCTCGCGGTTAGCAGCCTCGAGCAGGGGCTTTACATCCTCAGCGGTTTGTACGGCGGCAGGCGTGTCGAGCCGGCCGGAGAAGCGGGCAATGAGTTGGTTGCCGGATTCTACAATAGATGTTTTCATATTCGTTTTATTAAAGTCAGTATATTCTTATCGTCTATTCGCTGGTAGCGCACTTCGTCCATGATCTGGCGCACCAGGTGGATACCGAGTCCACCGATGGGTCGTTCTTCAGCCGAGAGCGACGTATCCACCTCCTCGCGGGCGGTAGGGTCGAACGGTATGCCGGAGTCGGAGATGGTGAAGGTGAAGGTCGTTGGTCGTTTGTCGTTGGTCGTTGGCGTTTGGCTGTACTCGACCATCAGTTGGCCGGAGCGGCCGGGATAGGCATAGAGCATGACGTTGGTGACTGCCTCCTCCAGGGCGAGGTTGATCGGCATGGTCAGCTCTTCGGGCAGCTGGAGCGCATCGAGCCACTCGGGCAGCGTAGGTATCTGCTGGATATCGTTGCGCATGACGAGGGCAGGCTGCTGGTAGCGGATGCAGAGCATGGTGAGGTCGTCACTCTGCTGGGCACCATCCACGAAGTGCTCCACATCGGTCTGCATACCACTGACTATCCGGCGTGGCGACTCGGCCGCCAGGGTCTGGAGCGAACGGAGCATACGCGCTTCGCCGTACTGCTCGTGGGCCAGGTTCTCGGCCTCGGTAAGTCCGTCGGTATAGAGCAGGATGAGGTCGTCGTAGCGGAGCCGGGCGGTCTGTTCGGTGAACTCAAAATCGGGTTCGATACCGAGCGGCAGGTTAGGCAGCACCTCGGCCATTTGCCATTGTCCGTCGTGAAGGATGACGGGCGCGTTATGACCGGCATTGCAATAGCTGAGTTGACCGGTGCGGCAGTCGAGCACACCCAGGAAGAGGGTGAGGAACATGTTCTGGCTGTTCTGGTCGCAGAGGGCACGGTTCATCTTATGGAGGATGAGGGCAGGCTGCTCCTCATGGGCCGAGATGGTGCGGAAAAGCGAACGCGTCATCGCCATGACGAGTGCGGCTGGCACACCCTTGCCGCTGACGTCCCCCACGCAGAAGAAGAGTTTGTCTTGGCGCACATAGAAGTCGTATAGGTCGCCGCCTATCTCCTTAGCGGGATTGACCAAGCCGAAGATATTGAGGTCGAGCCGGTCGTGGAAAGGCGGGAAGACCTTGGGCAGCATGGCCGACTGGATGGTGTTGGCGATCTGGAGTTCGCTCTCCATGCGTTGGTTTTTCTCGGTGGAGAGCACCAGTTTTTTGATCATGTGCGTAGCGTAGATGAGCATGAGTGCCAGCACAACGAGGCCGACCAGCATGAGGATACCCACATAGATACCGATACGGTTGAGGTCGGCAAAGAGTTCGTCCTCGGGGATGATGATCTCGATATGCCATCCGGTGGCGTCGATCTCCTCCTGATACTTATTGTACTTGCGTCCGGGCACGGTGTCCATGACGCGTACGATGTCGCCGCCCTTGCTGGAGCGGATAGAGTAATAGCTGTTCTTATAGACCTGGAGGTACTCGGGCAGTTTCTGCTGGAGGTAGTCGAGCGCCATATCCACGCACACGACGGCCACTACACGTCCCCGGGCATCATGGACGGGGCAGGAGCAGCTGACCACCATGGTCTCGGAGCCGGAGTCGTCCATATAGGGTTCGCACCACCAGCAACTATCGTGCGAGAAGCCGTTCCGGTACCACTCCAAGGTGGTGTAGTTGTGGCTGGCGCTACCGATCTGGCGGGTGAAGACGCTGTCCTCGGTGATACGACTGCTACATATCTCGAAATAGCGACCCTGGGCGGGGAAATAGTCCGGGATGTAGGCCACAGCCAGACTGGTATGCTTGTGCATGGTACGCACAGCGAGGTCGGTAGCGGCATAGATGGAGTCCGGGCAGTTGATATTCCGCTCAACGAGCAGCGCCAAAGCACGGGCGGCCGTCTCCATCTCGGTGGTATGCTTCTCTATCTCCAGTTCGGCTTTGCGCAGTTCGGTCTGGGCACGTTGGTCAGCCTCCTGCTTGATAGCCTCACGGCTGGAGAAATACTGGAGACAGGAGATGGTCTCCAGGATGATGGCCGCTATGACCATGATCCAAATGCCGTAATGTGGTTTCTTTGTTTTCATTGTATGTCCGGGGTGGATCCCCAATTTTGTACGATATAATCCATGATACGAAATACCTCGTCGCATGTCTCGGCCCGCAGCAGGGCGATGCGCGTCTGGCGGAAGTCGGGCAGGCCCTTGAAGACCGGCGAGGCGGCAAAATGGCGACGCGAATGGACGATGCCTTTGCGCTCATCGCCTATCCACTCAATGGAGGAAAGCACATGTTCTTTAAGAACATTTACCTTTTCCTCCATAGACCGCGGAATAAATTCCGCTGTTAGACCGGCTTCGCCTGTTAGACCGCTTACGCTGTTAGACCGCTCGTTGCACGAGCTGTTAGACAGGGCCTCTTTCATCTCGGCGAAGAGCCAGGGGGCGCCGAAGGTGGCGCGACCGATCATGATAGCATCTACACCGTAGCGGTCGAAACACTCACGGGCCCGTTCGGGGGTGGTGACATCTCCGTTGCCGATGATGGGGATATGCATGCGGGGGTTGTTCTTGACCGCACCGATGAGTGTCCAGTCGGCTTCGTCGCGGTACATCTGGGCACGGGTACGACCGTGGATGGCCAGTTCGCGGATGCCGCAGTCCTGGAGTCGTTCTGCCAGATCGACGATGAAGGGCGTTCCATCGGGCAGGTAGAGCGACGGGGTATCCCAGCCCAGGCGCGTCTTGACGGTGACGGGTGTATGGACGGCATTGACCACGGCGCGCGTGATCTCAAGCATACGGGGTACGTCGCGCAGCAGCCCTGCACCGGCGCCCTTGCCGGCCACTTTCTTGACCGGGCAACCGAAGTTGATATCGATGATATCGGGATGGGCGGTCTCGACGATACGGGCGGCGTCGGCCATGGAGGCAGCATCGCGTCCGTAGATCTGGATGGCTACGGGTCGCTCGGCGTCGTGGATACGCAGCTTGCGCGTTGTAGAGGCCACATCGCGTACGAGTGCGTCGGCGTTGACGAACTCGGTATAGACGCGGTCGGCACCGAAGCGCTTGCAAAGCATGCGAAACGCCGGATCGGTGACGTCCTCCATCGGAGCCAAATACAGACCGCGTTGCGTGCTGTTAGACCGCTTCGCTGTTAGACCACTATCGTTGTTAGACCGTTGCACTGTTAGACCGTTCACTTTCGTTCACTGTTAGACTTTATTTAATGTAGGATAACTGATACGCTGATGGTTGATGGCCATGAGGCGAAGCTTGAAGACCTCGCGGATGTCCTCCACGTCCTTGAAGCTGAGCGGCGTCTCAGAGAACTGTCCGTCGGCTATCTGGGTATCGATCATGGTATCCACCATCTCGTATATCTCTTCTTCGGTATATTCTTTCAGGCTCCGGCTGCGTGCCTCGACGGCATCGGCCATCATGAGGATAGCAGCCTCGCGGGTAGTCGGCTTGGGACCGGGGTACTGGAAGTCGAGTCGGCGCACCTCTTCGCCCGGGTGGGCATTGACATAGGAATTGTAGAAATAGCGCACGAGCGAGGTGCCGTGGTGGGTGGTGATGAAATGGATGACCATCTCTGGCAGGTGGTGCTTGCGTGCGAGTGCCTCGCCCTCGGTGACGTGGGAGATGATGATACGCACAGCCTCCTCGGGTTTGCATTCCAGGAGGGGGTTGTGGCCGGCATGCTGGTTCTCGATGAAGCAACCGGGGTTGGAGAGCTTACCTATATCATGGTATAGCGCGCCCGTGCGCACGAGCAGGGCGTTGGCACCGATGGCCTTGGCGGCCTCGGAGGCAAGGTTGCTGACCTGCATGGAGTGCTGGAACGTACCGGGGGCTTCCTCGGCCAGGCGATGCAGCAGGTCGGAGTTGATATCGGTCAGTTCGACCAGGGTGATGGAACTGAGCAGACGGAAGGTCTTTTCGAAGAGGAAGATCAGTCCGTAGGCCATTATGATGAGGGCGGCATTGAGCGCAAAATAGAGGTAGGTATAGGGGTTGATGGTCAGGTAGTCACCTGTGGAAGCAAAGGTATAACCGGTGTAGGCCAAGGCGTAGGTGAGCAGGACCCATCCGGCGGTCTGGGCCAACTGGCTACGACGCGTCATGTCGCTCAGACTGCTGACAGCCACCATGCCGGCCGCTATCTGAAGGAAGAAGAACTCGACCGGTGCGGGTACGATAAGAGAGACGATGAGCACCGTCACGATATGCAGGAAGAGGGCGGTGCGGGCATCGTAGAAGACGCGCGTGATGACCGGCACCCAAGCAAAGGGGATGAGATAGATGGACAGGCTCGTATATTGGAGCATGGCGCACGACATGACGATGACGATGCCGGAGAGCAGGGCAAAAAAGAGCACCGCAGAAAGCGACTGCAGATAGCGGCGGCGGAAGACGAGCAGGTAGAGCACGAAGAGTCCGAGGTAGAGGCACACCATGATGACACGACCCGTCGTAGAGAGCGTTCGCTGATGCGCTGTAACGGCATCGTTCTCGGCACACGCCCGCTCCAAAGAGGTCAAGATCTGGTATTTCTCATCGGTGACCAGTTCGCCGCGATCGATGATTTTCTGTCCCTCCAGCACGACCCCCTGCGTAGGCGATATAGAAGCCTCCAGTTGGGAGAGCAGACGATTGGTATTAGCGGTATCGAGCAGGATAGTAGGGGACACTTCGGCGCCACGAACCTGGTAGGCCTGTTTGGGCGAGAGTACCTGGTGGACAGGATAGTAGGTAGAGGTATGTCCACTGAGCAGCGCAATACGCTGATAGCCACCCCTCTCCAGATAGTTCACATCTTCGATCGAAGCTACGAGGAGCGTATCCCGAACAGCCGTATCGCGCACAAAGCAGGGTGCAAAATCAGCGAGCAGGGTGCGACGATCCATCTCCAGTTGGGCCGGCGTCTTATAGATCGGGAAGTCGAACTCGGCCGTCACCTTCTCATAGCCCCAGGGTTTTCCCTGTTCTACATGGTAGCGAAACGAGGAATTATAACGCGGGAACGACAGCACCGTGACCGCTACCAGGGCCACGAAAGCGAGCACTTGAATCGCATGTCTTGTCAGATTGGAGAGCTTAGCCATATGGGGTGGTGTTTGTTTATGGTTGATTAGTTTATTAGTTTATTAGTTGATTAGATGATTAGTTGATTAGTTGATTAGTTGATTAGTTTATCTATGTTGTTTAAAAAACTGCTGCATGAGGGCTCGGCATTCCTGCTCGAGGACGCCGGAGGTGACGCTGCACTTGGCATGGAGGGCACGCGGGGCAAAACGGCTAAAGCCGCGCTTCTCGTCGGGGCAGCCATACACTACGCGCCGAATCTGGGACCAACCGATAGCACCGGCGCACATGACGCAGGGTTCGACGGTGACATAGAGCGTGGCATCGGGCATGTACTTAGCACCGAGTGTCTGGGCAGCCGCCGTGACAGCCTGTATCTCGGCATGGGCCGTGACGTCGTGGAGCGTCTCGGTGAGGTTGTGGCCGCGTCCGATGATCTGGCCGCCGGATACGATGACGCAGCCTACAGGTACTTCGCCGGCATGGTAGGCTCGCTCGGCCTCGTGGAGGGCGAGGCGCATGAAGCGCTCGTCCACAGACCGTTGCGCTACGGGACCGGCTTCGCATGTAAGACCGCTTCGCTGTAAGACCGCTTCGCTGTAGGATCGCTTCGCTGTAAGAAATTCTTCCAACTGCTCGGGATGGGATTCGAAGTGGTTGCCGATGACGACGATGTCGGCGCCGGCCTGGTAGGCCCGGTTCATCTGCTCGGGCGTACGGATACCGCCACCCACGATGAGGGGCAGGCTGACCGCAGCACGTACGGCACGTATGACCTCATCTGGCACAGGATGCAGGGCACCGCTACCGGCCTCGAGATAGATGAGTTGCTTTCCCATCAGTTGGGCTGCGATAGAGGTATCGACAATGGTTTGAAGGTTTGATGGTTTGAGGGGTTGGGTACCCGTTACTCGCATCGTGGACGTCTCAACGCCTCCGTCGATGAGGATGTAGGCCGTCGGAATACAATCCAAGCGGGAGTCGCGGATGCGACGTGCCGACCGGATTTGCTGACCAACAATATACTCCGGGTTGTTTCCGGACAGGAGCGAAAGGAAGAGCACCGCATCCGCCTCGGCGCTAAACTGCTCGGCGTTTCCCGGAAATAAAATGACAGGAATTTGTAATTCGTAATTTTTAATTCTTAATTTGAGATTTCGCAGGAAATCTGTGGTATCGCCACCGGTGGAACCGCCGACGAAGATATAGTCGGGTCGGGCATCGGCGGTGATGGGCAGGCGCGAGAGGTCGGCCTTCTCGGGGTCGAGAAGAAGCGCTAAAGCCTTATGTTTTCCTGCGGTTATCTCCATTGCATTGTTTCCACCATACGGAGGACATCCTGTTGTATATAGTCGTATATAGGTGCCAACGAATCGGCGTTGGGGCGGCAGTTACAGTAGATCGAAGCGCGGAAGAAATGGCGCGTGGAGTCGGTGACAAAGAACTGGGAGGGCGAAGCGGTGTTGCCTTGGAGGTTAAAGAGTACGCCATAGACCCGTGCATCGGGATTGGAATAGACACGTTCCGGGATAGCCGAGGCCTGGGACACATGCTTATAGACAAAACCCATTGCATCGTCGGTGAGCGATCGCAAGTTGCCGTGAACAGGCTTATAGGAGCAATGGATATCCGCATTGAGCGTCGGATAGTGGACATTGATCCAGTAGTCTTCGTCCTCGCCGGTGCGTAGCACGACCTGGGCATTGCGCGAGAGCTGGAAGTCGTATGGAAAGTTGGCACAGGGTCGCGAGCCATCTGGTGCCTGATATTCAGACAGCGAAAGATATGCCGTATCGGGTACAGCGATATAGAAGTATCCGAAAGGCTTGGGCGTTACCACGCGTCCGCACGAACTCATCCCCAGAATCAAAAGCAAGCCGACCAGTATGTTAAAAAATCGTTTCATCGCCTATTTATCCAAAATACGGTACAAAGGTACAAAAAAAAGTTGAAAGTTGAAAGTTGAAAGTTGATTTTTTTGCTTTTAGCGGGCGAAAAACTGTTTTTTCCAAATTATTTTACGCGCCCGCTTGCGTATATGGAAAAAAAGTTGTATCTTTGCACCCGAATAACTATATACCTATGGATAACAAGCAACAAAACAACTATTGCGTGATCATGGCAGGCGGCATCGGCAGCCGTTTCTGGCCATACAGTCGCCAGGACAAGCCGAAGCAGTTTTTGGACTTCTTTGGTACGGGTCGCAGTCTGCTGCAGATGACAGTAGATCGATTTCGTCCGCTGGTGCCGATAGAGAACATGTTCATCGTGACGAACATAGCCTACAAGCAGATCATCCTGGAGCAGATACCGGACATGAAGGAGCAACAGGTGCTGTGCGAGCCGGCACGACGCAACACGGCGCCTTGTATCGCCTATGCGACGGCACATATCCGTGCGATATGCCTGAAACGTGCCGGACTGAATGCGTACAACCAGGACTGGGAGCGCGATGAAATGAAGGCCAATATCGTAGTGGCGGCGAGTGATCACCTGATACTGGAGGAGGAGAAATTCCGTCAGACGATACAACAGGCGTTTGACTTCGTAGGCACGCACGACGCCATCTGCACGCTGGGCATGACGCCAACGCGTCCGGAGACGGGGTATGGATACATTCAATTTGTTAATGATCGCTCGCAGAGCGAGCTCAATGATGGAATGAGCCGTGAGCAGAGCTCACTGAATGATAGTATCTATCCGGTGAAGACCTTTACGGAGAAGCCGAATCTGGAGATGGCGAAGGTGTTCCTGGAGAGCGGTGATTTCCTATGGAACAGCGGTATATTCATATGGAGTCTGAAGACGATCAGTGAGGCTTTCCGCTGGTACTTGCCGGAGGTGGCCGACCGCTTCCGCGAGGGCGAGCTGCTGATGGGCACGGAAAAGGAGGAGGACTTTATCGAGCAGATTTTCCCGAAGTGCCCGAACATCTCAATCGACTACGGCGTAATGGAGAAAGCGAAGAACGTGTATGTATTGCCGTCCAGTTTCGGCTGGAGCGACCTGGGCACATGGGGCAGCCTATACGAACTGAGCGAGAAGGACGAGCAGGGCAATGTGAGCCTGCATTCGGACGCACTGTTTTACGAGGCACGGAATAACGTCGTGACCCTGGAGAAAGGCAAACTGGCCGTGGTGCAGGGCGTGGACGACCTGATCATCGCCGAGCAGAAAGGTGTGCTACTGATCTGCAAGAAGCAGGAGGAGCAACGTATCAAACAGTTTGTGGCTGATGCACAAACAAAATTCGAAGGAAAATTTAACTAACTTACTTAATAATAAATCTTACATCATGGGTTATCTGAATTTTGACAAGAAAGTGCTGGTTAACCTGGAACGATCGCTGACAAAAGAGATGATTCGTACCAATCGGGCGGGTGTGTACAACTCGACGACGCTGGTGGATTGCAACACACGCAAGTACCACGGTCAGTTGGTAATGCCCCTGCCGGAATTGGGTCCGGACAACTATGTGTTGCTCTCGTCGCTGGACGAGACGGTGATTCAACACGGTGCGGAGTTCAACCTGGGTTTACACCAGTACGGAGAGAGCACTTTTGCCCCGAACGGGCACAAGTACATCCGAGAGTTCGACTGCGAGGTCATCTCGCGCACGACCTACCGTGTCGGCGCGATGGTGCTACAGAAAGAGAGAATGTTGGTCAGCTTTGAGCCGCGTGTGCTGATTCGCTACACGCTGCTGGAGAGCGGTAGCCCGACATTACTGCGTTTCCGTCCGTTCCTGGCCTTCCGTTCGGTGAACGAGTTGACACACGAGAATCCGTTGGCTAATGCCAACATGGACGACTGCGAGAACGGACGTATGAATCGTATGTATCCGCACTTCCCGACGCTGTACATGCAGTTCTCGAAGGCGGTGGAGTATCATCACGACCCCAACTGGTACAAGGGCATTGAGTACCGCAAGGAGAAAGAGCGCGGCTATGCGTACAAGGAGGACCTGCTGGTGCCCGGCTATTTTGAGCTACCGATGAAGAAAGGCGAGAGCGTGATCTTTGCGGCCGGTGTGACGGAGTGCAAGACGGCTACGCTGAAGGCTACCTGGAAGAAAGAACTAGAGCGTCGCAATGCCCGCGAGGATATGTTCACGACGCTGAAGAACTCGGCTGCGCAGTTCTACAAACGCGAGGGCGACAAGTGCTACCTGTTGGCCGGTTATCCATGGTACGGCGCCGATGCCCGCAGCGAGTTCTTCGCTGTAGCCAGCTGTACGCTGGACATCGACCGTCCTGAGTACTGGAAAGCCATCATGGACGAGACGGCCGTAGATGAGGTGCGTCAGTTCCTGAACGGTCATCCGGAGCGCTGCAAGTTGACGGGTATGGATGAGCCGGACGCATTGCTATGGTTTATCCGTGCGATACAGAAATATGCCCATAAATATACCGTAAAAGAGGCTGCCGAGAAATATGCGGAACTCTGCCAAGATATCGTAAAATTCTACCGCAAGCAACAGCACCCGCGTTGCTGGTTGCACCAGAACGGTCTGCTGTGGGTAGATGGCACGACGCGTCCGGCTACGTGGATGAATGCCACGGAGAACGGATTCCCCTGCACGCCGCGTACGGGCTATGTGGTAGAGGTGAACGCGCTGTGGTATAACGCCCTTCGCTTCGTAGCTGAGATGGAGCATGCCATCGGAAAGGACACCACAGCCGACCTGATGGAATACCAGGCTGAGATCACGCGTGACGCCTTTGTACAGACCTTCTGGAACGGCGTCTATCTGAACGACTACGTAGTGGATCAGTACCAGAACCGCGAGGTACGTCCGAATCAGATCTGGGCCGTAGGTCTACCCTACAGTCCGCTGGATAAGAAGCAGAAGAAAGCCGTGGTGGATATCTGCACCAAGGAGTTGCTGACGCCGCGTGGTCTGCGCAGCCTATCACCCAAGAGTGGCAGCTATCGTCCGATGTACCGTGGTGGTCAGCAAGAGCGCGACCGCAACCTGCATAACGGACCGGTATGGCCCTCGACAATCACGGCCTACTCGCGTGCGTATATGGATGTATATAAGCACAGCGGTCTGAGCTTCATGGACCGTACGCTGATCGGCTTTGAGCAGGAGATGAGCGAACTGTGTATCGGTACATTGAACGAGTTATATGACGGAAATCCACCATATAAAGGACACGGCGGCATGAGTTTTGCGGCTAGTGTAGCGGCCGTGATCAGCCTGATGGACACGATGAAGAAGTATCAACGTGAAGAAGAGGAAAGTCAAAAGTCGAACGTCGAAAGAAAGGAGGACGAGCAATGAAAGCGTTAATGTTTGGATGGGAGTTTCCTCCTCATATCTTAGGAGGTCTCGGTACGGCCAGCTACGGACTGACTCGTGGTATGGCACAACAGGAAGACATGCATATCACGTTTGTCATTCCGAAGCCGTGGGGCGACGAAGATCAGTCGTTTCTGCGCATCATCGGAGCAAACAGCATTCCTGTAGTATGGAAAGACAACGACTACGACTACGTGCGCAAGCGCATGGAGGGCAAGATGTCGCCGGAGGAGTACTATCATTTCCGCGACGGCATCCGCTACGACTATCGCCGTATCGGTACGGATGACCTGGGTTGCATCAGTTTCTCGGGTCGTTACCCGGACAACCTGATCGAGGAGATCGGCAACTACGAGGCCGTGGCTTCGGTGCTGGCTCACTCGCTGGACTTCGACATTATCCACTCACACGACTGGTTGACCTATCCGGCCGGTGTGTTTGCAAAGCATATCTCGGGCAAGCCGCTGGTGATCCACGTGCATGCGACCGACTTTGACCGCAGCCGCGGCAACGTGAACCCGACGGTATATGCTATCGAGAAACGCGGTATGGACGAGGCCGATCATATCATGTGCGTGAGCAACCTGACGCGTCAGACCGTGATTGAGAAATACGGTCAGGATCCACGTAAGGTCTCGACGGTACATAACGCCGTAGAGCCGCTGGCACATCCCGAGGAGTTCCAGAAGCCGAAGCGCAAGGACAAACTGGTGACCTTCCTGGGTCGTATCACGATGCAGAAGGGACCGGAGTACTTCGTAGAGGCCGCAGCACGCGTGTTGGAGAAGACCGACGGCGTACGCTTTGTCATGGCCGGAAGCGGCGACAAGATGACCGAGATGATAGACATGGTAGCTAAGCGCGGCATTGCGGATAAGTTCCACTTCCCGGGCTTCATGCGCGGCAAACAGGTGCAGGAGATGCTGGCTATGAGCGACGTCTATATCATGCCGAGTGTGAGTGAGCCGTTTGGTATCAGTCCGCTGGAGGCTATGCAGGTAGGCTGCCCGTCAATCATCAGTCGCCAGTCGGGTTGCGCAGAAATCCTGCAGCACGCTATCAAGACCGACTACTGGGATATCGATGCGATGGCCGATGCGATATACGCTATCGTGAAGTATCCGGCTATGTACAAGAGTCTGCATGAACTGGGCTGCGAAGAGGTGAACAATATCCGCTGGTATGACGCCGGCCTGAAAGTGCGCCGGATATACGACGGGGTGATTAATCACACTCTATAGTCGAAAGGTGCCTCCGGGCACCCCGGTAAATAGTCGAAAGTTGAAAGAAATTAAAAATTGAAAATTGAAAATTCTTAGTATTATGAAAAATATTTGTTTTTGCTTTCAAATGCACGCTCCGTATCGTCTGAAACGATATCGTTTCTTCGACATCGGACAGGATCATTACTACTATGACGACATGCAGACGGAGGACCATCTGCAGTGGCTTGTCAACACCTCGTATATGCCGCTCTGCTGCACGCTGCGCGACATGATCAAACTGTCGAAGGGCAAATTCCACTGCGCCTTGGCTATCTCGGGTTCGACCCTGGAGATGTTTGAGCAGTTTGCACCGGAGATGATTGATATCCTCAAAGAACTGGCCGACACCAAGTGCGTTGAGTTCATGGCTTCGCCCTATAGCTACTCGATCGCCTCGGAGTATAACGAGCAGGAGTTTAAGATGCAGTTGGAGCTGCAGACCGCACTGCTGAAGGAGCTGTTTGGCGTAAAGGCTACCGCGCTCTGGAACACCGAGTTGCTCTATACCGACGAGTTGGCTTACAACCTGCCGAAGTTGGGACTGAAGACCATCCTGACGGAGGGTGCCAAGCATATCTTGAGCTGGAAATCGCCGAACTACGTGTATCAGTCGGCCGGTTCGAGCAAGGTGAAAGTGCTGTTGCGCAACATGCCGCTGTGCGACGAACTCAGTTTCCACTTCTCGGATCCGGGTTGGGGCAACTTCCCGATGGATGCCGAGAAATATGCCGACCAGCTGAAGGCGCTACCGGAGGGCGAAGAACTGATCAATATCTGGGTAGGTGCTGAGACCTTTGGTATCCTGCAGAACGGCGGAACGGGTATCTTCGACTTCCTGAAAGCGCTGCCCTACTTCGCCCTGGAGCGTGAGATGGGCTTCATGACGCCGTCGGAGGCTGCCAAGAAACTGCCCGCAAGCGACATCGTATCGTCGCCCACACCGCTGACCTGGGCCGGCGAGGCCAAGGACCTGTCGGTTTACTACGGCAACGACCTGCAACAGGAGGCCCTGCAGAAACTGTATGCTGTGGCCGAGCGTGTGCACCTGTGCCAAGACAAGAACCTGAAGATGGCATGGCTGCGCCTGCAGGATATCAACTACATGCACTATATGAACCATATCGACCAGGGTCATACCCAGTATGAGTCGGCCTACGATGCGTTCATCAACTACATGAATATCCTGAGCGACTTCCTGCAGATGGTAGAGGAGCAGTACCCGACCACGATCGAGAATGAGGAACTGAACGAGCTTCTCAAGACCATCCGCAACCAGGAGGATGAGATTCAGAAACTGCAAGCCAAACTGGCAAAAAAGAAATAAGCAACCGATTTGAGACGTAGTTGGTTGATATTAGTCTGTCTGATAGCAGCGGTCCACGTGGCCGCTGCTAAAGGGCCGACTGTAGTCTCACGCATCAAGACATGGGAGATGAACAACCCGATGGCTGTAGCCGATTCGGCGACGGTGGATTCGGCTTTTCTGAACATGGCGATGCGCGAGGCACCGGCCGACTACTCGATGAGCAATGTGAGCAACGGGCAGCTGGTGTCGGCAGTGATGAGCCGGTTGTACTTCGACCGGACACGACGCGTAGACGACATCTTCGGCATGCATTACGACCCGTACACCATTACCCCGCAAACCGTAAGGTACTACAACACGACTGTGCCCTACTCGCGGCTCCACTACCGGAAAGGATTTACCAATTACCACGAGGACAACGACCTGAGTGTACTCTTCACGGGCAACCTAAACAGGCGGCTGAACCTGGGCTTTGAGATGAATTACCTCACGGACGTGGGCCACTATGCGAATCAGTCGGGCAAGACGTACAACGGTTCTGTGTTCGGTAGCTACAACGGCAATCACTACTCGCTGCACGCTGCCTTCACATGGAACAGGCTGTCGTGTTTCGACAACGGAGGACTGAAAGACGTGAGCGAACTGGCAGGTAAACTGGAGCCGGAGGATATGCCGGTAAGGCTGAACGGCATGGCCGGCTATCGTTACCTGGCGGGCTATATGAACCACTCGTACAGCATCACGCACGACCGTCAATACCACGATACGATAGAGGTGGAGGTGGACGGCTACAAAGAGCGGCGCGACACGCTGAAGACAGAGTATATCCCGATGATCACGTTCAACTACACCTTTGAGACCAACAACAGCAACCGCCGCTATATTGAGAAGACAGCCCAACAGGGATTCTACGATACGTGCTATGTGAACCCCAACTCGACGCGTGACTCATCGGACGTGCTGACGATCAAAAACACGATAGCTGTGACGTTTGAAGAGGCCTTTAACCACAAGTTGAAGTTCGGTGCGACGGTGTATGCGTACAACGAGTGTCAGCGCCACATGCTGCTGAATACCGACAGCCTATGGCAGGACTCGATCTACCGCTACAAGTGGACCAACAACACCTTTGTAGGCGGTGCGCTGTATAAGAACATGGGCAAATGGGTGAAGTACGGCTTCGACGGCGACGTGTGCGTGATAGGCTATAAGATAGGCGAGTTCAAGGTGCGCGGTCACCTGAATACCGATTTCCGTGCAGGCAAAGATACGATGTATATCTCGGCGCAGGCAAGTGTGCAGAACGAGACACCGACATACTATCAGCAGCACTACTACAGCAACCACCTCAAGTGGGATAACGACTTTAAGAAGACCTACCGGATACATGCCGGTGCGTCGGTAAGCTACCCGACCAAATGGGTGAAGCCCCGTTTGGACTTTGACTTTGAGAACCTGAGTCGCGCCATCTACTATGTGAATGGGCGCCCCATGCAACATGATGGGCACGTACAGCTCATCTCGGCCAAGGCGCAAGTGGATATCACCACGCCCTGGGTGAACCTGGAAAATCGCATCGTATATCAACATAGTACGAACGATGCGGTGGTAAGTGTACCGGCCCTGGTACTATACCATAATTTGTACTATCACGGATCGTGGTTTAAGCGCGCGCTGGATACCCAGTTTGGTGTGGACCTGCGCTATTTCACGCGTTACCACGCCCCCGTATTTGACCCCGCCTCGGGGCAGTTCTGTGCACAGACCGGCGTGATGGTAGGCAACTACCCCGTCATGAGCGTCTATGCCGGACTATTTGTCAGGAGACTGCGTCTGCGCTTCTTTGCGCAATACCAGCACCTGAATCACTTGTTTATGAAAGATAATACTGACCGCCTGACCATGCCGGGCTACGCGATGAACCCCGATGTGTTCCGCGCCGGACTGGTTTGGCAGTTCTATAAATAGTTGAGAAGTTTATTAGTTGATTAGTTTATTAGTTGATTAGTTTATTAGTTGATTAGTTTATTAGTTGATTAGTTTATTAGTTGATTAGTTAATTAGTTGATAAGTTGAAATGCATATGCCATTAACAACCCGATTAAATAAGATTTTGATATATGCTCGCGATGAAGCCGAGCGGCTTCAGAATGCGATGGTAGAGCCGGAACACCTGTTGCTGGCTATCCTGCGGTTGGAAGAGGGTACGGCCTACGACCTGCTGATGCAGGCAGGGCTGGATGCCACGAGCGCCAAGGAACAACTGGACCAAGCGCTGCGCAACGAGTCGCAGCCGATGGTCACGGCCATCCGGCGTAGCAACCAGACCGAACGTATCCTGCGACTGAGCGAAGGCCTGGCACGTGAATACCGGGCCGAAGCTGTAGGTTCCGTTCACCTGCTGCTGGCTATCCTGCGCGAACAGATCAACCGCTGTGCCGGCTATCTGGAGCAGATCTGGCAGATTGATTTCCAGCGCATCAGCGACCTATATAAGCAGCCGCGCATCCAGCCGGAGCAGAAACAGCAGGAGGAAGGCGGACGAGGCCGAGAGGCGTCGTACGTAGGCGGTCCGAAGCAGGGCGGCAAAGAGAGCAAGACCAAAGCCCTGGATAAGTACGGCCGCGACCTCAGCAAGATGGCCCACGAGGGCAAACTGGATCCGGTGGTAGGCAGAGATGTGGAAATCGAGCGCGTGGTGCAGATCCTGAGTAGAAGGAAGAAGAACAATCCCATACTGATCGGCGACCCCGGTGTAGGCAAGTCAGCCATCGTAGAAGGCTTGGCTCTGCGTATCGAGGCGGGCGAGAACGGCGCACTGAAGGGAAAGCGTATCATCACGCTGGATATCGCTTCGATGGTAGCCGGAACGACCTATCGTGGTCAGTTTGAAGAGCGCATGAAGCAGGTGCTGCAAGAGCTGCAGAGCCATTCGGAGATCATTCTCTTCATCGACGAGATACATACCATCATCGGCGCCGGCAACGCCCAGGGCTCGCTGGATGCTGCAAACATACTGAAACCGGCCCTGGCGCGCGGCGAGGTGCAATGTATCGGCGCGACGACCACAGCCGAGTATGCCAAGTCGATCGAGAAAGACGGGGCGCTGGAACGCCGATTCCAGAAGGTGACGGTACGGCCGACCACGACAACGGAGACCCTGCATATCCTGCAGCAACTACGCACACACTACGGAATGTATCACCACGTGATCTATCCCGACTCGGTGCTGCAACTGTGCGTAGAGATGAGTGAGCGCTACCTGACCGACCGTGCCTTTCCGGACAAAGCCATCGATGTGATGGACGAGGTAGGCGCGCGTGCACACGCCCGCCAGGAGGCGCTGGATGAACCGGACACACCGCTATACGAGATCACGGATAACGATGTGGCATCCGTGGTGAGCATGATGTCCGGCGTACCGGTGCAACGGGTGGAGAGCAGTGAGCAGGAACGTCTGCGCACGATGGGCGACCGTCTGCTCCAGCGTGTGATTGGTCAGGACGACGCCGTACAGGTAGTGGTACGGGCCATACAGCGCAGCCGACTGGGACTGCGGGATCCGCACCGACCTATCGGTACGTTCTTCTTCCTGGGTCCGACGGGCGTAGGCAAGACCCACCTGGCACAATGTCTGGCCGAGGATATCTTCGGACAGAAAGAGGCCCTGATACGTTTCGACATGTCGGAATACGCAGAGAAGCATACGGCCTCGTTGTTGGTAGGAGCACCTCCGGGCTATGTAGCCCATGAGGATGGCGGCAAGCTGACCGAAGCGGTCCGCAGAAAGCCCTACTCGGTGGTGCTGTTCGACGAGATAGAGAAGGCACATCCGGATATCTTCAACGTGCTCCTGCAAGTACTGGACGAAGGTCGGCTGACCGATCGTCAGGGGCATGAGGTGGACTTTAGAAACACCATCATCATCCTGACCAGCAACGTCGGTACGCGCCAGCTCAAGGAGTTTGGCAGCGGTATCGGCTTCTCGCAGAACGAGATGGACGAGAAAGCCACGCGTCAGACCCTGATGAAGGCGCTGCAGAAGACCTTCCCGCCGGAGTTTGTCAACCGACTGGACAACGTAGTCATCTTCAGTCCGCTCACGCGCGCCGCGCTCGCGCGTATCATAGATATAGAGGTGGGCAAACTCAAAGAGCGCATGCACAAAGCCGGTCACCAGCTGGTACTGACCGAGGATGCCCAGCTGCAACTGCTGGATCGCGCCTATGACCCGCAGAACGGAGCACGTCCGGTGAAGCGTGCGATACAGACCTATCTGGAGGACGAAGTGGTGGACCTGCTACTACAGCGTCCGCAGCAAAAACGAATCACAATAAAACAACTAAATAAAAAAACATTATGACACTTGAAGTAACTGATCAAAACCTGAAATCGCTGCTCGCAGAGGGCAAGCCGATGGTGGTAGATTTTTGGGCCACTTGGTGTGGACCATGCCGTATGATGTCGCCTATCGTTGACAAGATGGCGGAGAAGTTTGACGGTCGTGTAGCCGTAGGCAAACTGAACGTAGATGAGAATCCGGAAGCCTGCGAGGAGTATGGCGTGATGAGCATCCCGACCATGCTGTTCTTCAAGAACGGCGAACTGGTGGACCGTCACGTAGGTGCATGCCCGGAGGCTGCGCTGGAAGAACGGATTAACAGCTTGCTCTGATGACGGACAAGCAGACACGTCGCGACTACCTATACATGCGCATGGCACGTACGTGGGCTGAGAACAGCTACTGCGTGCGGCGCAAGGTAGGCGCCCTGCTCGTCAAGGACCAGATGATCATCTCCGACGGCTACAACGGTACGCCCTCCGGGTTTGAAAACGTCTGTGAAGACGAGCATAATGTATCCTACCCCTACGTGCTGCATGCTGAGGCGAATGCGATCAGCAAGGTGGCGCGTTCGAACAACTCGTCGGATCGTGCTACGCTATACGTCACGGCCAGTCCCTGTCTGGAGTGCTCGAAACTGATCATCCAGGCCGGCATCAAGCGCGTGGTGTATGGCGAGGAATACCGTCTGACGGACGGTGTCAACCTGCTGCGCAAAGCCGGCATAGAGGTAGTACGGCTCCAAGAGGAGCAAAACAACACGAATCAATAGAAGAAGCAACAATGAAAAAATACATCTTACCTACGCTGACCATTGTATGCCTGATGATAGGTTTTCTGGTCGGACATGCGCTGAACAACCAAGCTAACGCCCAACAACGTTACTACGTATATAATGGTCAGATCTACTCGCAAGAACAATCCAAGGTAGATCAACTCTTGCAGATCATGGCGCGCAACTATGTGGACGAACTGGACGTGGATAGTATCACCGAGGAGGTGATGCGCGACATCATCCAAAAGCTGGACCCGCACTCGTCCTACATCCCCAAAGAGGATCTGGAGCTCACTCAATCCGAGCTATCGGGTTCGTTCTCGGGTATCGGCGTGCAGTTTAACATCATGCAGGATACGGTATCCATCGTGGCTATCATCCCGGGAGGTCCGTGCGAGAGCATCGGTGTGTTGGCCGGCGACAAGATCATCATGGTGGACGACTCGCTGTTTGTAGGTAAGAAGATCAACAACGAGAAGGTGATGCATACCCTGCGCGGTCCAAAAGGCACCAAGGTGAAACTGGGCATCAAGCGCAACGGTACCAAGGAGATGCTGACCTATACCGTGACGCGAGGCGATATCCCCGTAGCGTCAGTAGATGCAACGTTTATCATCGAGGGCGGCAAGCAGAAAATCGGCTTCGTACGCGTCAACAAGTTTGCCGACACCACCTATCGTGAATTCATCACCGCCCTGGCCGAACTGCGTGCCAAGGGTGCCACACGCTATATCATCGACCTGCGCGAGAACTCGGGAGGCTATATGGATCAGGCGATCAAGATGGCCAATGAGTTCCTCCGCAAAGACGAGATGATCGTCTATGCCGAAGGTAGTCGGTATCCGCGCTACGAGGCCAAGGCCAACGGTCTGGGCCGCTTCCAGGACGTGCCGGTAGTGGTACTGGTGGACGAGTTCTCGGCTTCGGCCAGCGAGATTTTCTCCGGCGCTATGCAGGACAACGACCGTGCGCAGATCATCGGTCGCCGCTCGTTTGGCAAGGGACTGGTGCAGCAACCGTTTAACCTCAACGACGGTTCACAGGTACGTATCACGGTGGCACGTTATTATACGCCCTCCGGACGCTGCGTACAGAAGCCGTATGAACTGGGCGACCAGGAGGACTACTACCACGACATGGAGGAGCGCTACAACCACGGCGAGCTATTTGCTGCAGACAGCATCCACTACAAGGACACGACGACCTACTATACCAAGTCGGGCCGCGTGGTACATGGTGGCGGCGGTATCATGCCGGATATCTTTGTAGGCAGAGACACGACGCGCAACACGCCGTGGTACAACCGCTGCGTGAACATGGCCTATACCTACCAGTTTGCCTATAAGTACACCGACAAGAATCGCAAGAAACTGACGCAGTACAAAGACTGGAAGGCGCTCGAGCAGTACCTGCTCAGCCAGGACCTGGTAGGCGAGTTTGCCAAGTTTGCCCAGGAGAAGGGCGTAGAACCCGACCAAGCAGAAATCGCCAAGTCACGTCCGCTGGTAGTACGTCTGCTGAACGCCTATATCGTTCGCAACATACTGGGCGACAAGGGCTTCTTCCCGCTGTTTGAGCGCGACGATGAAATAACGAAAAAGGCGGTTGAAGTGCTATCCAAATAGCCAATAGGAAAGAGATTGAACAACATGACATATTCACTAAAAGAGGTTTTTTCGCCGAAACTGCTGCATACGCTGCGCCACTACAGCGGGCGTAAGTTCGGACAGGATGCCCTGGCGGGTATCATCGTGGGCATTGTAGCCATCCCCTTGGCTATCGCCTTCGGTATATCCTCGGGCGTGGGACCGACAGAGGGTCTTGTGACGGCTATCATAGCCGGACTGCTGATATCCGTCTTCGGCGGCAGCAAAGTGCAGATAGGAGGTCCCACGGGGGCATTCATTGTCATCATCTACGGCATTATCCAGCAGTACGGTCTGTCCGGACTGACAATAGCCACCATCATGGCGGGTATATTGCTCATCCTGATGGGACTGACGCATATGGGTTCGGTCATCAAGTTTGTACCGTATCCGGTCATTGTAGGTTTCACAGCGGGTATCGCCCTCACCATCTTCTCTACCCAGATGAATGATTTCTTCGGCTTGGGTCTGAAGGATGTGCCGGCTAACTTTATCGACAAGTGGATCTTTTACTCCCATCATTTCCACGTCAACGGATGGGCCCTGGGTATCGGACTGTTCTCACTCCTGATATGTATATGCATGCCGCTGCTGACCAAGCGCATACCGGGTAGTCTGGCCGCCATCATACTGGCCACGTTGGCCGTATGGGCACTCAAGACCTGGGCTCCGGCATCGTGGGGAGTAGGTAGCCTGCAGACCATCAGCGACCTGTACGAATTGCCTCGCGGCATACCGGCACCCCACATGCCGGCGATGAACCTGCAGGATGGCGAGTCGTTCTTCACGCTGATACAGAAGCTCTTCCCGTCGGCCTTTACCATCGCCATGCTTGGTGCTATAGAGAGTCTGCTCTCCGCCATGGTGGCAGATGGTGTGATTGGCGACAAGCATAACTCCAACACCGAACTTATCGCCCAGGGTGTAGCCAACATCGCCGTACCCTTCTTCGGCGGTATTCCGGCCACGGGCGCTATCGCACGTACGATGACCAATATCAACAACGGAGGTCGCACGCCGATAGCCGGTATCATACATGCCGTCGTGCTGCTGTTGGTGCTGCTCTTCCTCGGCCGATTGGTGGGCATGATACCGATGTCGTGTCTGGCAGCTGTGCTGATCATGGTAGCCTATTCGATGTCGGGCTGGAAGACCATACGCGGACTGATCAAGCATCCGAATCGCGACCTGGCTGTTCTGGGAATCACCTTCCTGCTGACAGTCATCTTCGACCTGACGGTAGCCATCGAAGTGGGCATACTGCTCGCACTCGTGCTCTTCCTCATGCGTACCAGCGAGGAGACTCACATCCGCACGTTCCACAAGGAGATCGATCCGAACGAAGATACCGATGTACAGTCGAACCTGGAGCACCTGATCATACCGGAAGGCGTAGAGGTGTACGAGATCGACGGCCCGTACTTCTTCGGCATTGCCAACCGCTTTGACGACGTGATGACGCATGTCTCCGGCGAGAAATATCCGATACGTATCATCCGTATGCGTAAGGTGCCGTTTGTTGACTCTACCGCCATACACAACTTGAGTATGCTCATCCAGCGCTCGCATCGCGAGGGCATGACCATCATCCTCTCGGGCGTCAAGGAGCATGTACATAAGCAGCTTAAAACGGGCGGTATCGAACAGATGATGAATCCGGAGAATATCTGCCCGAACATACATGTGGCGCTCAACAGAGCACAACAACTCATAGACCAAAAAGAGTAAACTAACTTAGATATGCTTTTAAATATACTGAAATCCAAGATTCACCGCGTACAGGTGACCGAAGCCAACTTAGAGTACGTAGGATCCATTACGATAGACGAGGCGCTCATGGAAGCCGCCAATATATATGCCGGCGAGCGCGTACAGGTGGTGGACAACACGAATGGAGCTCGGCTGGAGACATACGTCATTCCCGGCAAGCGTGGCTCGGGCTGCATATGCATCAACGGCGCCGCAGCCCATCTGGTGAACGTAGGCGATACGGTGATCATCATGGCCTATGCGATGATGACGCCGGAGGAAGCACGGTCGTTTAAGCCAAGCATCGTTTTCCCTGTTAATAACAAACTAGGAATCTAGGAAACTAGGATTCTAGGAAACTAAGAGGATAATGGCATTCTTTGAACTACAATCCAAAGCTCGGCAAGTAGGACCGCGAGCCGGCGTGATACATACCGATCATGGGGATATACTGACACCTATCTTCATGCCCGTGGGTACGGTAGGTACGGTCAAGGGCGTGCAACGCCACGAACTGGAGGACGACATCCATGCCCAGATCATACTGGGCAACACCTACCACCTATACCTTCGTCCGGGCACCGAGATACTCCGCAAGGCAGGCGGTCTACATCGCTTCGAGGGCTGGACACGCCCCATACTGACCGACTCAGGCGGTTTTCAGGTCTTCTCCCTCACCGACATCCGCAAGATGACCGAGGAGGGCGTACGCTTCTCCAGCCATATCGACGGACGCAAACTGCTATTCACCCCCGAGTCGGTGATGGACATCGAGCGTGAGATAGGTGCCGACATCATGATGGCCTTCGATGAGTGCTGCCCCGGCACGGCCGACAAGGCCTATGCCAAGAGTTCCATGGAGCGCACCCACCGCTGGCTGGACCGTTGTATCGCCCGCTTTGATGCCACCGACGACCTATACGGCTATCGGCAGCACCTCTTCCCTATCGTACAGGGCTGCACCTACACCGACTTGCGCCAGGAGGCCTGCCGTAGGTTGCGCGACCTGGATCGGGACGGCTATGCTATCGGTGGCCTGGCTGTAGGCGAACCCACGGAGGTCATGTATGAGATGATCGAGGTATGCAACGACATCCTGCCCGAAGAGAAACCGCGCTACTTGATGGGCGTCGGTACACCCTGGAATATCCTGGAGGCCATAGAGCGCGGTGTGGATATGTTCGACTGCGTCATGCCGACACGCAATGGTCGCAACGGTATGATCTTCACATGGCAGGGCGTGATGAACCTACGCAACAAGAAGTGGGAAGACGACTTTAGCGAACTGGATCCTACGGGCTGCTCGTACGTAGATCATGCCTATACACGCGCCTACGTACGCCACCTGATCCATGCACAAGAGATGCTCGGACTGGAGATCCTGTCGATCCACAACCTGGCATTCTATCTCGACCTGGTAGGCCAGGCGCGCCAGCATATTCTGGCCGGCGATTTCTCGGCCTGGAAAGCAAGCGTCATGCCCGATATTATGAAACGATTGTAAGCAACAGATGACACGGCTGGACTGGTATATTATTCGGAAGTTTCTGGGGACCTTCTTCTTCTCCCTGGTACTGATTCTCTCGATAGCGATCGTATTCGATATCACGGAGAAGATGGACGATTTCTTTGAGTCGCAAATTCCGCTCAGAGAGATCATCTTCGACTATTACCTAAACTTCATTCCGTACTATATGAATATGTTCAGTTCGCTGTTCATCTTCATATCCGTCATCTTCTTCACGTCCAAACTGGCCGGCAATTCCGAGATCATCGCCATGCATGCCGCCGGTATGAGTTACCGAAGGCTTATGCGGCCCTACTTTATCTCGGCCACCCTACTCTTTCTGCTGTCATTCTGGCTGGGCGGATACATCATCCCGCATGCCAGCGGCAAGATGCTGGCCTTTACGGATAAGTACGTAGAGCATTTCAGTCCGATCAACGCCCGCAACGTACAAGCCGAAGTCACACCAGGTACCATACTGTATATCGAGACACTTCAGCAGCAGTCCGGCACCGGCTACCGTGCTTCGTTGGAGCATTTTGAGGGCAAGTCGCTGGTATCGCGCACCACGTGCGACCGTATCATATACGACTCCTGCTATCGTTGGCATATGGAGACCTGCGTGATGCGCAGCTTTGAGGGACTCAGAGAGACCCTGGTGGAATATCCTCGTATCGACACCACCCTCATGATCGAACCCGGCGACCTGTTTATCACCTCCGAATTGGCACAACAGATGACCAATCCGGAACTGCGCGAATACATGGACAAGCAGCAAGCGCGCGGCACAGGCAACATCCAGGCCTTTGAGACTGAATATCACAAGCGTTGGGCTTCGCCCCTCGGCGCGTTTATCATGACCCTGCTGGGCGTCACTATGTCGTCGCGTAAGGTGCGCGGAGGTATGGGCAAGAACCTGGGAATAGGTCTGGTACTGACGGCTCTGTATATCCTCTTCTCCACAGTGAGCACCACATTCTCCGTCAGCGGCGTTATGTCGCCCTTTATGTCGGCCTGGATACCCAACTTCGTCTTCCTAGCTATCTCTATCCCTCTATATTGGCAAGCCAGTAAATATTAAGAATATCCATGCAGGATTTCTTCGTCTATCCTGCATGGGACACAAAAAACGGATGGCCTTTCGGTCATCCGTTTTCTCGGAAAATCGGATTTCTCCGCAATCCTGTGATCCATGCAGGATTTCTTCGTAATCCGTCACCCTTCGGTGTGACGTCTTACATAGACAAACAAAAAAAGCACTTGAAAGTGAGCTTTCAGATGCTTTTTCTCATTTGTCTATGTGATCCATGCAGGATTCAAACCTGCAACCCCCACATCCGTAGTGTGGTACTCTATTCAGTTGAGCTAATGGACCCTGTTTTGAAAAGAAGAGAGGCTTGCGCCTCCTGGCGGTGCGGACGAGACTCGAACTCGCGACCTACGGCGTGACAGGCCGGTATTCTAACCAACTGAACTACCGCACCAGGTGTTCAAAAGACACGGCTTCTTTTCAAAAGCGGGTGCAAAGGTACTGCTTTTTTCTGACATACGCAAATTTTTTCGTCATTTTTTTTGATTTTTTTTCAAAAAAGGCGATTTTACGGCCTGATGAGCCGCTTTTTGGGCCTGCAGACGTTGCGTTTCTGTCATTTTTCCGTTATCATACGTATTTCCCACCACGCTCTTGCCGGTCAGCAATTCGCACCATACGCAGGAGGCGACATACCGACCATAGTTATAATTCAGATGGTAGCCGTCGCGGCACAGCACATCGCCCATCGTCTGGCGGGCATACGTGATGGCTGACCCGCAGGGCACCAGCAGCATCTTCGGATATCTCTGCATCACCATACCGGTACAGACGGCAATGCTGTCGTCCATCGTCTGCTGCGAACTGCCATAGTACGGGAAGCCCGGATGTTTGGCATCCTGGGCATACGACCAGGTCTGTAGCCAGCAGAAACGCGCCTGAGGTTGTTCTTTGCGTACGATGGCGGTCAGTTGACTCAGATAGGGTTCGTACGAGTTGCGCTTGCCGCTGTCGTGGCTGGCTTGCTGGAAAGAGATATAGTTCCACTTGGCATACCGCAATGCATCCATGAGCGAACGATGTTCTGTCACGGTGCGCTCACCGTTACGTATGATACGAAACGAGTAGTTCTTCTTGCCGTCGCGATAGAACTCATAGTGCTGCTGTAGCGAACAGCCGCCATAATAGAGGTTGCCTATCACCAGTTCCTTGCCTTGCGCCTTGGCCAGCGGATAGAGTTCCTGCTCCACGGCGTCCCAGGAAAAACTATTTCCGATACACAGCACGCGTATCGTATCGCATGCATAGACGGGTGCTACTGCCAAGAGCAGCAAGATGGTCCAAAAACAGATTGATATTTTCTTCATCGCTTGCATTTTTTTAATGAGCTTCCAGCCAGTTGTTTCCTACGCCGCAGTCGGCTATTAAGGGGATAGACAGGTGCACCACATGTTGCATTTCGCCCACCACGATCTCGCGAACGCGCTCCACTTCATCCTCGGGCACGTTGAAGTTCAGTTCGTCATGTACCTGCATGATCATCTGCGCCCGGAGTTGCTCCATATGCAGGCGGCGGCTGATGCTGACCATCGCCATCTTGATGATATCCGCAGCCGTACCCTGGATAGGTGCGTTCACAGCATTACGCTCGGCAAACGAGCGCACCGTAGCGTTCTGCGAGAGGATGTCCGGCAGGTAGCGCCTACGTCCGAAGAGCGTCTCCGCATAGCCTTTCTCGCGGGCTTTCTGCTTCTGGCTTTCTATATAATCCACTACGCGCGGGAAGGCCTCGAAGTAGCCGTCTATGAGCGCCTTGGCTTCCGCACGCGAGCAGTCGAGTTGCTGACTCAGTCCGAAGGCCGAAATACCGTATATGATACCGAAGTTGGCCGTCTTGGCACGCCGACGCTGATCGGCTGTGACCTGCTCGATAGGGATGCGGAATATCTTGGCAGCTGTAGCAGCATGGATATCCTGTCCCTGTCGGAAAGCTTCCTGCATATGCTCATCGCCCGAGAAATGCGCCAGCAGACGCAGTTCGATCTGGCTGTAGTCGGCACTCAGGAACAGGCATCCCGGATCGGGTATCACCGCCTCGCGGATCAGTTTGCCCCGCTCGGAACGTATCGGCAGGTTCTGCAGGTTGGGGTTCGACGAACTGAGTCGTCCCGTAGCCGTGACGGTCTGGTTGTAGGTCGTATGTATCTTACCCGTCTGCGGATTGATATAGCCGGGCAGCGAGGTGACGTAGGTAGAGATCAGTTTTTTCAGTTCGCGATAGTCCAGTATCTTACCTACTATCGGATGGCGGTCTTTGATGCCGAGCAGCACCTCCTCCGAGGTGGAATACTGGCCCGTCTTCGATTTCTTAGCCTTATCGCTCAGGTGCATGGTCTCAAACAGCAGGTCACCTACCTGGCGCGGCGAGTTGATATTCAGCGTCGTGCCGGCCATCGTGTATATCTCCTGCTCCAGCGCCTCCAGTTCGGCGGTCAACTGGTGCTCAGCCTCCTTGAGTTTTGCCACATCGATGCGCACACCGGCCTCCTCCATTTCGCGAAGTACGCTCATCAGAGGCAGCTCCACTTCCTCATACAGTGCCCATAGGTTGGCATCCGCTTTGAGCGCCTCCCAGTTGGGCTCCACGGCGGGATTGAAAGCCACTTCCGGATTCAGAAGATAGGAACATAGGCGGGCTTCCTGTTCACGTCGTTCCTCCTCGGGCGACTTGATCACAGGTGCCACCTCTTCGGCAAACAGATCGAGTGTCAAGCCCTGCGCAGCCGTCTTCGTTTTCTTGGGCGCAGGATCCTGGGCGGGCGATAGCTTCTTCAGTAGCGACGTGAACTCCAGTTCCTGGTACAGGCGCGTCAACGCCTCTATGTCTGCGTCTTTCTTAGCCAGGTCCAGCGACTCCATGCGGATAGGCACATCCGTCCGGATCGTAGCCAGGAAACGCGAGAAGCGTATCTGCTCGGCCTGGGTCTGCACTTTCTGCTGGAGCGCACCGCGCAGTTGGTCGGTATTGGCCAGCATGTTGTCGATCGAACCAAACTGCTGCAGCAGCTGCACAGCCGTCTTCTCACCCACACCCTTGCAGCCGGGTATATTATCGCTGGCATCGCCCATCAGTCCGAGCAGGTCGATCACCTGCGACTGGTTGTGCAGACCGTATTTCTCGCATACCTCTTTCGGTCCCAGTTGCTCAAAGCCGCCGGTATGACGGGGGCGGTACATGAAGATGCGATCGGTCACCAGCTGACCATAGTCCTTATCGGGCGTAGCCATGAATACCACAAAGTCCTGCTGCTCGGCCTGCTTGGCCAGCGTGCCTATCACATCATCCGCCTCAAAGCCATCCACCTCGATAGCCGGTATGTTCATGGCCTGCAGCAGACGCTTGATGATGGGTACGGCGCGTCGGATATCCTCCGGCGTCTCCTCGCGCTGCGCCTTATAGGCCTCATAGGCCTCATGACGGAACGTAGGACCATGCGGGTCAAACGCAACGGCTATATGCGTCGGTTTGAGTCGGCGAAGCAAGTCATCCAGCGTGGTAGCAAATCCATATACCGCCGAGGTATTCTCGCCCTTTGAGTTCATACGCGGGGCACGAATAAAGGCATAATACGCGCGATAGATCATCGCATAAGCATCGATAAGTAATAGCGTTTTCATGTATCAATTACCAATTAATCGGCTGCAAGCCGTGTTGAATCAGATAGTTGTTTGCTTTTGAGAAATGGCCGCAGCCCTCAAAGCCACGATAGACCGACAGGGGCGACGGGTGGCTGGTCTGCAGCACCAGGTGGCGGCGACGGTCGATAAACTGTCCCTTGCGCTGGGCGTAGGATCCCCATAGCATGAAGACCACATGCTCACGTTCGCGGTTCAGCGCCGCGATAACGGCATCGGTCAGTTCTTCCCAGCCCTTGCCTTGATGCGATCCGGCCTGGTGCGCACGCACCGTCAGCGTGGCGTTGAGCAGCAGCACGCCTTGGTCAGCCCAGCGCTGCAAGTTACCCGACTCGGGAACGGGCGTACCCAGGTCGCGCTGGATCTCCCTGTAGATATTCTTCAGCGACGGCGGCACCTCTACCCCATCGTTCACCGAGAAGCAAAGCCCGTGTGCTTGTCCCTCTTCGTGATAGGGGTCTTGACCCAGGATGACCACGCGTACGCGGTCGAACGGGCAACTGTCGAAGGCATTAAAAATCAGACCGGCCGGTGGATAACACCGACAGGTCCGATACTCTTGGCGCACATAGTCGGTGAGCAACTCAAAGTAGGGTTTGTCAAACTCGGGTTGCAACACACGTCGCCAACTGTCTTCTATACGTACGTTCATCAGTCGATAATCAACATCGCATCACCGTAGTCGCCAAAGCGGTAGCCCTCTTTGATGGCTTCCTGATAAGCATTCATCACCTCCTCAAAGCCTCCGAAGGCAGCCACCATCAGCAGCTGGCCTGACTGAGGCATGTAGAAATTGGTGAAGAAGGCATTTGCTGCCGCAAACTCATAAGGCGGGTAGATAAACTTGTTGGTCCATCCGTCGTAGGTCTTAATACGTCCGCCCGTGCCGGCTACATGCTCCATAGCGCGCATGATCTCGGTACCCACGGCACAAACACGATGGTTTTTATCCTGTGCGCGCGTGATGGTATCCACGGCTTGCTGCGAGATAATGATCTGCTCCGAGTCCGACTTACTCTTGGTCAGGTCCTCCACGTCGATCGCCTTGAAGTTGCCCAGCGACATATGCGACGTGATATAGGTCAACTCAAATCCATGAATCTCCATGCGCTTCAGCAGCTGCTTGGAGAAATGCAGACAGGCTGCCGGAGCAGCCACCGCACCGATATGCTTTGCAAAGACGGTCTGGTAGCGCTCCACATCCATTTCCTCCACCGGCTGACCGCCAAACTCCTCGTCATAGCGCGCCTGCACCTCCTCCGACATCGGACGCTGGATATATTTCGGCAGCGGCGTAGAACCCAGGGCGTACAATTTCTTGATGAAATCATCCTGGTCATAGTCGGTCAGAAAGCGGAACGTACGTCCACGCGCCGTGGTATTATCAATCACCTCGGCTACGATCATCGGATCATCGTCGAAGTAGAGCTTGTTGCCGATACGGATCTTACGCGCCGGATCTACCAGCACGTCCCAGTAGCGGTTAGCATGGTTCAACTCACGAATCAAGAACACCTCTATATTGGCATTGGTCTTCTCCTTCTTGGCATAGAGGCGTGCGGGGAACACCTTGGTATCGTTGAACACAAAGGTATCGCCCTCGTCGAAATATTGGAGAATATCCATTACGTTCTTGTGCTCAATCTCGCCCGTCTTGCGGTGAAGCACCAGCATACGTGCATCCTCACGGTAGCGGGTAGGATATTGAGCGATCAGTTCTTCCGGCAACTTGAATCGGAACTGACTCAACTTCATGTCATTACTCTTGTACATATCTTATTCTTCAGTCTTTTTTAGATTCTTTATACTCTCTGAGAACTGCTCCACGGTCGTACAATCCTCTATGCGTGTATCGCCTACTCGTATGCGACGCAGGGCGATCAGGTGAGCTCCGCTCTGCAGCCTCTCGCCTATGTCGCGAGCCAGGGCGCGGATGTAGGTCCCCTTGGAGCATACCACGCGGATGGTCAACTGCATCGTCTCGGGGTCAAACTGCATCACCTCTATCTCGTCGATCACCAGCAGCTTCGGCTTCAGCTCCACTTGCTCGCCCTTGCGGGCCAACTCATAAGCGCGTTTGCCGTTGATCTGCACCGCCGAGAACATAGGCGGCGTCTGCCATAGTTCGCCTACAAACTGCGGGATGACCTCGTCTATCAACTCGCGCGTGATATGCGCCGTCGGATAGGTCCGGTCGATCTCCTTCTCCAGGTCATAACTCGGCGTGGTAGCGCCCAACTGGAGCGTAGCGACATACTCCTTGGTGTCGTACTGTAGCTCGCTGATCAGTTTGGTCTTCTTGCCTGTGCAGATGATCACCACGCCCGTCGCCAAAGGATCCAACGTACCCGTATGCCCTACCTTCAGCTTGCGCTGCCCCAGATAATGGCATATCGCACCGCGTACCTTGTTCACCACATCGAAACTAGTCCAATGGAGCGGCTTGTCTATCGCTATGATCTCACCCGCAACAAAGTCCATATACCAGGGCAAACAGACCGATGATACAACAATATATCGAGAAATAGATCAACTTCTGCTTCTTGACGATCTCCAGCATCCAGCGGCAGGCAGCATAGCCGGTCGCAAAGGCGGCCACAAATCCGATAAGCAGTACGCCTATCCCCAGACCGCTTACCACCTCGCCCGAGATGATATCCTTCACGTCCAGCAGCGCAGCACCCAGGATCGGGATCAGCACCATCAGAAAGCTGAACTGCGCCACCTCTTCCTTCTTATTTCCCAGCAGGATTCCCGTGGCTATCGTCGTACCGCTACGGCTCAGGCCGGGCAGTACAGCCAGGGCTTGACCCAGACCGATGATGAGCGAGTCCGCCCAGGAGATGGTCTGCTTCTCGCGCGGCTTGGCATACTGCGCAAAACAGAGTAGCGCGGCCGTCACCAGCAGGCATATACCCACGATCATCAGTCCGCTGCCGAAGATCTGCTCTACGCGGTCCTTGAAGAACATGCCGACCACAAACACCGGTATCATCGACACCAATATCTTGCCGGCATACACCTTCTCCTGATTCCAGGCCGGTGTGGTGAACGTACCGCGCAGCAGCCATACGATCTCCTTCCAGAGCACCACAAACGTAGCACATACCGTAGCCGCATGCACCACTACGTCAAAGAGCAGCATGTCGCCCTCGGCAAACTCGATACCCATCAGCGTCTGCATGATGGTCAGATGGCCCGACGAGGACACGGGCAGAAACTCGGTCAGTCCCTGCACGATACCCAATATGAGTGCTTCCCACCAGCTCATTGCTTCTTACCGGGGATCAAGATAGCGATTATCATCAGCACAAATCCGGCCAGCGAGGTCATCGGGCCTACCGTGATTCGGCGGAAGGAGAAGATGTCGGGGTTATATACCTCGCCGCTCGGTTCGCCGGCTGTCAGGAAAAATCCAACCAATATCACCACAAAGGCTACAGCCATCAGGATGAGATTGAGTTTAGAGAGTCTATGTTTCATATCTGTTTGTCTATCACTTACAAGGTTTTGTTTTAGATTTCGTACATCGTGTCGGAGCTCATCCGGATATAGCGTCCGGTAGCTATCAGCGATGCCAGGAGCGTGAGCAGCAGACCGCAGCCGATCACCACGCTCGATACAATCAGCATATTGTCCGCATTGAGCGGGAAGAGGATGATATCCATCTGGTCAAGCAGATAATACACACCGAGCGCCAGTACGCCCAGCGCACATATCGATGCGATCAGTCCCATCAACATATTCTTGCCCACAAACGGCGCCTTGATATGCCATCCCGTGGCGCCTACCAGCGTCATCGTGTTGATCAGGAATCGCTTGGAGTATATCTGCAGACGGATCGTATTGATGATCAGCAGCATGGCTATCAGCAGCAGTACGCCGGCCACGATCATGAGAACCACCGAGGCCTTCTGGATATTGCTCTCTATCTGCTGCACCAGATCCTTCTGATACATCACGCGGTCCACTTGGGGCAGCGCATTCAGCTTGGCCTCTATCTCCGCCATTCCTTCCGGCGTGGAGTACTGAGACGTAGGATGCAGGTCATACGAGTCGAAGAGCGGGTTGTAGCCCAGCAGCTCGGTAGGATCCTCACCCAATTCGCTAATATGCTCCTCCAGCGCCTCCTTACGCGAGGTAAACTCTATCTTGGAGAAATACGGCCAGGCATGCAGCTGCGAGTCCACCTGGGCGATACTCACCGAGTCCACATTGCCGCGGAGCATGGCGGTCACCACTGCTTTCTCCTTGAAGTGGCCAACGGCCGATACCGCAGAGAGCAGCAGTACACATTCCACTCCAATCATGAGCAGCACCAGAAACACACTGATAGCTGCAGTAAAATACATATTTAAAAAGTGATGCGCACGCTTCATATTATAAATAGTATAAATTGGCTAAAAAGGGGTAGGTCAACCAACCTACCCCCTTTTTCAAGGTTGTATGATTAATACTCCCAAAGGTCTTGTTCGAGATTCAGCATCTCTGTTTGGATACGCTGTTGTTCCTTCTTGACTGCTTCCTCCGACAAGTCATCACCATGGTTGTCACGGAAATCAAGAATATTCTTGTTGTACATATTTCCGTCACCTATGATGTAGGAAGTGTACAGGTGTTTCTGGAAGAACTCATCAAACGTCACACGCTTTACCTCGTTCTGCATCGGGATAACGTACTGGTTTGCCAAATACGGACGCAATGCATCGAACGGAATCCAGAAAATCAGCGATTGATACATTGCCTTCATCGCATTTCCGGCTACATTCTTCTTAGGTGCCTGCGGTGCAGATGCTACAGATCCGGCATCAGTCGTATCGTTTTTTTCAGGTGCTATATTGTCTCCGTTTTCGACTTTCTCCGGTGCCTCGGGCTCAGCACTTATACCCTCAGCATCTTGCCAGTACTTGATCAATGTAGGCTCAAGTTTCTTCGGATACAGCGGAGCTATAGCCAGTATCTTACGATGCAATCGCGAAGTGTGCTTGTCAAAGAAGACAATCTCCTGAATGAGATACTTGTAGATATTTTTGGAAATATCGTCATATGGATACGGATTCCATCTAAAAGTATCGGTGATGGAATCGTACTGGAAGAACGACTCCTCCGTACATTCAGGTTTCAAGAAGCAAGAATCCAATTCCGGCTCATCTACTTCTTCATCGTCCTCTCCACTGCTAAACATAGCAGATTCTCTACGCAGCTCATCCAGAGCAGCCATCGGGTTGGGGATGAATGCCTTGACAATCTCTTCTTTCGACAGAGGCTTTGAAAAGTCCGGTTTCAGAGGCTTTACATCAATCACTCCCGAACGTCCCTGTATCTTGTCATACACCGGCAGACCATCGCGGATAGCATCCACCATCACCTTGAACAGGTTTCGATAGTCCGAATCCGTGATATTCGTCGGGAAGTACAACTGGTAGTTCTGGCGATAACGAAGGTCAATGACGCTATAGACATACTTGGCCCATACCACGTCGTCCAGACGATGGAATATCTTCACTATCGTATCGTTACGAAAACGACCATTAGCATCGATACATGTAACCAAGTCCTCCGTATGTATATTTGCCGAACCTAAGTCGTCAAAGAACGAATTGACCGGGTGCTGTGCATACGCCGTGACCGAAAGTCCCAACGCAAGACAAGCAATGATACACAATTTCTTCATATAAATAGTGTGTTTAATTAATTATAAACGACAACGATCTAGCAGGCACACGCTCACCACCGGGACCTACAGCCTGAATACTCAGGAAGGTTACTTGAGATCCCTTAGAGAGGGAGTTCAACAATTGCATTTGCTCTCCCGTGAAATGAGACGACTTCGACTCTGCTGTTCTTCCGTCGGCGTAGATCTGGAATCCGGTAACGGTAAAGTTCGCATTGATGATAGCATCTTCGCCATAACCTGCAGTCACTTCCGCTGCCTGATTTACCAATTGCTTACGTCCGACACGTCCACCTGTCAACTCCTTGCCGCCACTGCTGAGCGAAGCATGCGGTTTCGGCAGTTTCTTTACGCGGAATTTCTCGCTACCGAGACTCATACTCTTACCCTGATACGTACCGGATACATTGATCGTCACTTCCGAACCCGGAGCATTGGTAGCTACTACGCGGAACAAGCCCGGAGAGATTTTGCTAACCGTTGCACCCGATGCACTCATCGACAATTGAGCAGCAGGAACAGTAGTAGAAGTAATCATAAACGTATGAGGATATCCCTTATATACAACGGCCAAATCGCGGTTGGTAATTGCTACATTCGGGGTCAACTTATCCTGCTTTTCCGGCATCTTAACCTCTACCTGGTCACCTTCTACCACGACATAGCGTTGCGAGAAGTGTGCCTCAACAGGCTCACCGGCATTGTTACGATATTTGATCACACCGGAGAAGCTGTGCTCGCCTACGCCGGATGCCGTGAAGCTGTACAGACCGTCGTTGCCGATCTTCTGGCCATTCACGTAGTACTCCGGTTGCTGCAGGGTATCAATACCGGCCAGCAGCAGCTGTGCCTCGTAGCGTCCGCCTACCGGTACGCTTTCGGATCTCGGGATGACATATGCCGACATACGGTTCACCGTAATGTCGTTGGCATCCGTACGGTCATAGAGGTACTGAATCATCTGACCCTCCGTAGCACGGATATCGTTCTGGATCTTGGAGAGCAAGGTAGTAGCTGCTGCAGCAGGCATGTCGTAGAACATAGCTACTTCCCAGGGCATCTCGCGCTTCTCAGTTTCCATATAGACGTCGTCGGTGTTGAAGATCATCTTCAGCTCGTCACGACGTTGCTGACCATACTCACCGGTATCCGTCAATTGTTGCAGATACTCCAGGTATTTGGAAAGCACCTGCTTGAGTTCGGCACCATGCCCCTCGTCGATGGCATAACGCGGTGCGGCATCACGATTGTCCTTGCTCTCTACGAAGCGTGTCGGGTCGTAACCCTCAACGTCCTTGTTTTGCGCAATACGTTTGTCCACAGCACCACTACCGTCAGCATAGCGTACAATTTGCTCCTTGAAGTTCTGTACGAAATTGTATGCCTCGTCAGCTTTATTTTTCAGTTCTTGCGATTTCTTGTACCAGGGACCAACCTTCACTTCCTCTCGTTTGCTTGCTTTCCAAAAACGGTAGTAGAAATTGCCGTTTCGGTTGTTGTTACCATCGATAGAGGAATGAAGACTATTGTCCACCACGGTAAAACCGTTCAAGATATCCGTACTCACGTTCAATGCCAACATGGCAGTGAGCACGAGGTACATCATACCTATCATTTTTTGTCTCGGGGTTTCCGGACAGTTTTTTGCTCCACCCATACTAAGTCGTTTTCTTTAGTTAATTTTATTCACAAAACGTTTGACTTATATGGATTTATGCAAGTGCATTCAGCATGTTTCCATATACTTGGTTCAGGTTAGCCACCTGCTGTGCCAGTTGCTGTGCACCTGCGCTGTAAGCCTCGCTGCTCTTAGCGGCAGCGGTGGTGTTAGCCTGGAGGGTTTGCAAATCTTTTGCCAGAGTGGCACTCAGTTGGTTCTGTGCGTTCATGTTGTTGATCTGCAATTCATAGAGCGAGTTGAGCGAACCAATCTTAGCGCCTACAGCCTCGATACCCTGCTGATAAACCTGTGCGGTCTGAGCCACCTGCTGGAGCGATGCGCCTACGGCGTCGAAGCTCTGCTGCTGGTTCTGAGCCGAAACGGCCATGTTCTGCAGGCTGGTACCTACTACAGCCATATTCTGCTGGCAAACCTGTGCGTTCTGGGCCAAGCCCTGGATGCTGGCGTCAGCAGCGCCGTAGCTTACGGTCAGCTTCTCAGCAGCCTCACCGGCACCTGCCAGTTGCTTAGCGGTCTTAGCCAGCTCCTGGATGCTCTGTTTGAACGATTTAGCCTCCTCGTCGGTTACGGCAGCAGGCATAGCAGGACCGGCAGCAGCTACAGGAGCAGCAGCTACGGGAGCAGCGATACCACCCATGGCCATCGGAGCGGCCTTACCGGCAACACCGGCGCCCAAGAGCGAAGGAGCAGGTTGTGAAGCTTTCTCTTCCAATACTTCAGGATCTGCACCATAAGCAAGCAACTGCGGGAAGACGTTATCCCAGTGGAACTCAACGTGCGGCTTATCCAGTGTACCCATGAGGAACAGGAATGCCTCAGTAAACATACCGCCCATCAGCACGTAGCTTGCGCCCGGCCAGTGAAGGATCTTAAACAGCGCACCGATAATAACGACGGAAGCACCTGCAGAGTAGATAATGTTTACTACTTTTTTACCTTGGTAGGATTCATACCAATGCATGAAACCGCTTTCTTTTTTTGTTGCCATAACTCAAAGAGACTAAATTATTTGTTATTAATTTTAATTTGCTAATGTTGTTTTTTGACTGACTTGGTTTAATCGCCAATGTAGGCACGTACGCAGCGGAAGCCGATGTACGGACGGCTCTCGTACTGATACTCATAGGTACGCACACCGCACTGCATGTAGTAGCTGATATCCTTCCAGCTACCGCCCTTCACTACCTTACGTTTCAGGTTGTCCGGGTCGTTCTTGCGTGCCATGTACTCGTAGTCCGGGTTCAGGTCGTGTACAACAGTATTCGACGAGTTCAGGAATGCCGAGCAAGTCCACTCTGCCACGTTACCACCCATATCAAACAGACCGAAGTCATTCGGACGGAACTGAGCCACCTTCATCGTGGTCGTTCCCGTATCGTCGTTGTAACCACCGCGATAGGGCTTGAAGTTTGCGAAGAAACAGCCCTTAGCATCGCGAGCATAGTTGCCGCCCCAGGGATACATAGCCATCTTGCGGCCACCGCGTGCTGCATACTCCCACTGTGCCTCGGTAGGCAGACGATAGTCTTGCGCACCATATTTCGAGTGAGCGTTGAAGAACTTGGTACGCCAGTCGCAGAAAGCATGTGCCTGCTCCCAGGTGATACCTACTACGGGGTAGTCCGAGTAGCCCGGGTGCGAGAAGTACTTATGCATCATCGGGTCGTTGAACGAGTACTGGAAGTCGCGGATCCAAACCAGCGTATCCGGATATACACAAATGATCTTGCTGGTGATCAGATCCTTAGGTTCGCGCAGCGGACGAATGATGGTGGAGTCGTAGATACCGCCATCTTCCTCGCTTACCCACGAAGTATCCACACGCACGCTGGCACCGACCGGGTAACGGCTGGTAGCTACGTCAAACTTGTTGCGCTGCAGGATAGCCTCGTCGTAGTTCACCCACGAGTAGCGATAGTGCAGGAAGTTGGTCTTCAGCGTTCCGTCACTATAGAACATAGAGGCCATAACATCCTTCACGTCGTCGTCCTCAATCATCTTCCAGTTGTTCCAAGGTATCTTGCTGGCCTTGCTCCAGTCGATAGGCATCTTCTCCAAAGGGATCTCCTCATCCTCCGGGATGTTCTTCGGACGACGCGAGTAGCCCTCAACCTCCTTCATGATGAGACGACGCATAACGGTCGAGTCACGTACCCAGTTGACAAACTGCTTGTACTCATCGTTGGTGATCTCGGTCTCATCCATCCAGAATGCCTCTACCGTCGCCATCAGCAGGTTGTCCTCTTGTCCGAAGATGGCCGACTGCGTATTCGCACCCATCATGAACGATCCCTTCTTAATGAAGATCATTCCGTAGGGGTTGGCTTCTTTGAAGTTACCCGAATTTCCTGCTCCCACAAGTTCACCTGCAGGTTTGTTACATGCTACAAATGCAAGCAGCAATGCAGCTAATGGCAGAATCTTTGTCAGTTTCATATTACCAAATTAAATGTATGTTCTAATACTATATATATTCTTCGTAAGTACGCTCTTACAGGTATCTTACGCTTTTGTACTTGTTGTTGCGGCGCGGCCGGAGGATGTCAAACCCGTATGCCAGATACAGTTCGTGCGATCCGTAGCTCTCCAGCAGCAGCCGGTTGGTGGGCAGCTCGCAGGTGTAGCCTATCTGCAGGCCGGAGATGATGTCCATGCCCAACAGGATGTTCACGCTACCCATGATTCTGTAGCCCAGTCCCCAGCGGTAGCGGTCGCGATACTCGCATAGCATCGTCAGGTTGACGTCCCACGAGCGGAAGTCGCTCATCACGATCGCCGAGGGCATCAGTTGCCAGTCGCGGTGGTTCTTCAGCCGGTGGCTGTATCCGCCTGCCAGGTACATCGTACCGATCAGCCGCACGTCCGACTGGTCGTCCCAGTCTATTACCGGCCGTGTCAGGTGGCTGTAGCTACCGCTTACCCACCAGTTCGGGGCCGAGTAGTAGATGCCTGCGGCCATGTCGAACTTCATGCCCGACTTGCTACCTGTCGGTATGGCCGGGTCGTTGGCATCGTGGTACTCATCGCCCATCTGGCTGAGGTTGACGCTATCCCCTTTGAATCCTACGTTTACGAACCCCAGGTCTATACCGACGCTCAAGTACCCTTTGCCAACCTTGTGACGATAGGCATACTGCACGTAGAGCGCCTGATTGGTGTATAGACCGAACCGATCGTTCATAAACCGGATTCCTGCACCATGACTTGTCTTGCCTATCAGGAACGGAGAGCTAAAGCTGAACCAGGTGGTCATGGGCGCGTTCGTGATGTCCACAAATTGCATGCGGTGCATACCCGCTACGCGCATTAGGTCTCCGTCTCCCGCCGCTGCAGGATTATAGGCATTTTGCAAATACATATACTGCCCCATTTGTGGATCGAACTGTGCACGCACAGCGGCCACGGCCATCAAGCCAACCAGTAGAACAATATATCGCTTCACAAATCAATTTTCAATTTTCAATATCTTTTGTCTTTCGACTTTTCTCTTTCGACTAATATTCCTCTTCGTCAAAGAAGAAATCGTCGCGGTCCGGATAGTCCGGCCATATGTCTTCTATGCTTTCGTATATCTCGTCTTCGTCCTCAAGTTCCTGCAAATTTTCGATCACTTCCATCGGAGCACCGATACGATTCGCGTAGTCTAAAAGCTCTTCTTTCGTTGCAGGCCAAGGAGCGTCCTCAATCTTCGAAGCCAATTCCAGCGTCCAATACATAGTTTCAACATGGGCACACGCCCGTTATTATTTGTTCATTATCAATTAGTTATACGACAGCACAAAGCTGCAAGCACACGACAAAAAGCCCGCTAACGGACGCTTTTTATCGAAATTATCGTGCAAAAGTAGTAAAAAGTTTCGAATTGAGCAAATTTTTTTGCAACTTTTTTCATTTTTTCTGCATTTTTTGCCAAATCGAGTTATCATTTTCAATTTTTACATTTTGCTGTTTTTCCCCAAATTTGCGGTTTTTCACCCCCTTTTCGGGCAAAATATTCTGCCAAAACGAACAAATAATCACTCAGTCGATTGACATATTGTACGATCATCGGGTCCGTTTCCTCCATCGCCAATATCCTGCGCTCCAGTCTGCGCGTCACGGTGCGGCATATATGTGCTCGGGCTACCGGTTCGCTGCCGGCCGGCAACACAAAGGCACGCACCAGTGGGGCTTCCTCCAGCATACGGTCGATCCATTGCTCCAGTTCGTGCACATCTTCCTCGTTGATCCACTCGCCCGGCGCCCCCGACAGGGCCGCGCCTATATTGAACAGCCGCTGCTGCACCCACTCCAGCTGCGCATCCTGTGCGCTGAAGTCTGACGGCCCACTGCTGACGGCTGACGGCCCACTGCTGACGGCCGCTCTCAGCAGTCCTATCCACGAGTTCAGTTCGTCGGCTGTGCCATAGGCTTCCAGCCTCAGGTCGGTCTTGCTGACCCGCTCGCCGGTGGCCAGACTGGTCTGACCCCGATCGCCTGTTTTGGTATATATTGCCATACTAATAAACTAATAAACCTATCAACTAATAAACTAATAAACCTATCAACTAATAAACTAATAAACTATAATCTCAACTTATAATGCCGTTTCAGATAGTGCGGATCGAAGAACACGAGTCCGAAGTGGTAAAAATCCATCGTCGTTCTTACTTCCTCGCGTTGGCCTATCTCGCGCCATGCTCGCGCCATCTGCTCCGAGTGGTGGATATCGTCCACGATGTAGATCGAGTGCGCTTGTGCCCGTTGGGCCAGATGGGTATAGTAGCGCATCGTCGCCTCGTAGGTATGGTTGGCATCCAGATAGGCGATATCGATCGGCGCTTCGTCGCCTGCACCTATTATATTATCGCGCGCGGGCGCACGAAGGAGCGTCTCGTCGATATTGCCTGGTACGGTTCGGATGTTGTCTATCTTGAGTCGGCGCCATACCTCGCGGGCTTGCTCCAGTAGGGCCTCGCTGCCCTCGTATGTGACTACACTGTTGCGGCTGTCTGCCGCCGCCAGATAGGCCGTCGTGATACCGAGCGAGGTGCCGAGTTCCACAATCCGTAGCGGTCGTTGCTGCACGTGTCCCAGGTAGCAGACCAGCCGGAACAGCACCTGTCCCACTCGTGCCTGTTCCAGGCTTGTGGCGGCGATGTCGCATAGGCGTCGTTCCGTAGCCTCCGGCTCGCCCTCTACGGTCCTGCCGCCCGTGCCGTAGTCCACCACGCGTATCGTCTCTCTCGACCGCAGCAGTCGGCGTCGCTGCTGCTCTATATCATTCCAGCAGTAGTAGCGGTTCTGGTCGTATATGAGCATCCTGACCAGGTAGAACAGATAGGGCGAATGGATCCCTTCTCCACCCGTATTCCAGGACGTAAACAAGTGTCTGAGATACGTCCCCGCGCGATATAGCTGCTCACGAAGCGTCATAATGCGCTGCAAAGGTACAAAAAAAAATCGAGATACACAAAAAAAATCGCCCATGAGAGCGATTTTTTTTGTACAGACCGGCTCTTTCAGAGCCTAAAAGACCGTTTCACTAAAAGACCGCTTTGCTAAAAGACCGCCTTCGGCTAAAAGACTGATTCACTATAGTCGCTATACATATTAGGCTTTATTCTTTTAGTGAGCGCAGCGAACGGTCTATATTCTATCAGCGAAGCGGTCTTACAGCCGCGAGCGGTCTATCAACCTCGAAGTTTATCATATTCGAGGTTGAATATGTACTGGTAGAAGGTCTTCTTGCCCCTTTCCCGATGATGCGCCACGTATAGGGGGTTATTCTTCTAAGCATTTCCTATCCAGTAGGAAATCGAAAACACCTATGCGAAGTACGCCTTCGTTATTGTAAAATTTGCCACCATACTCACCGGAGATGATGACTTTGCGGAAGCTGTCGTTGATTTTGAGTAATGGGCGTTGCTCTTGCTGCATTTTGTCCGAATCGGGCATCATGTATGCGGATTGAATATAGATACGTTGTGAACCACGGTTAATAACGTAATCCACTTCCAATTTCTTATATTCTATTTCCCCATCTGCATTCTTCTCCCAAACCTTGACTAGTCCTACATCGACTGTATATCCGCGTGCGCATAATTCATTATAAAGCACATTTTCCATCATGTGGCTAAACTCTATCTGGCGAAAACCGAGGATGGCATTGCGAATACCCGGGTCTTCGTAATAGTATTTACAGTCTGCGCCAATATACTTACGACCTTTGATATCATATCGTTCGGCTTCGCTTATGATGAAGGCATCTTTGAGGAGCTCTATGTACTTTGCGATAGTATGTGTTGAAATTTTAATATCCGTAACAGATTTGAAGGTGTTAGCAATTTTAGCGGGGTTAACAGCAGAACCCATAGCCGAAGCGAGTACTTGGAAAACCTGTTCCAAGCCTTCTTCGTTTTGAAGGTGGTTTCGCTCGATGATATCCTTGAGATAGATAGTGCGATAGATGTCCCTGAGATAGTCTTGTTTTGCTTCTGGCGAAGGAAGATTAACCACAGCAGGGAGACCACCATAGATATAATACTGCTCCAAGGCATCTCGTTTCTCGCCACCGACGGCTTCGAAGTATTCCGCGAAACTCAACGGGCGTACGCGTATCTCCCACCCACGACCGCGAAACTCGGTAACGACGTCTTTACTTAGGAATTTGGAGTTGCTGCCTGAAACGTACGCTTCCACATTTGGCATGTGACCAAGGCTGAGCAGAACCCCGACAAAATCATTGACTAGTTGCACCTCATCCAGAATGATGTATGTCTTTTGACCGTCATCAACAATATGCTTGTCTATATATTCCAATAACCGATCAGGGTTGAGGAGACGTTTGTTCCGCATATCATCCAACGCCAAACCGATAATATGGTTCGGCTGCACACCTTGTGAAAGAAGGTAGTTGCGGAAGATCGTAAAAAGCAGATAAGACTTACCGCATCGACGAATACCGGTGATGATTTTAATCATACCATTTCCATCGGCATAAATCAACTTTTGGAGATATAAATCACGCTTAAACTCCATAAATCATAGCATTTTTCGTTGAATACTCAATAAAATTTGCTGCAAATTTACAACAAAATAATCAATTGTGCAAATAATTACTCAATTTTATTGCATTTTTACTCAATTCTGTTGCAATTTTTACTCAAATCTACCAGAAAATTTACTCAAATCCACACAAAAAAAATCGACACTCGCAAGAGAATGCCGATTTTTTTTTGTGTTGAAGAGTTAAGAAGGTGGCTTCGCCACGTTATTGGGTTATAAAGGTACTTCGTACGTTAACGTTGCAGACCTTCGTAACCTTCTAACGCCGCAGGCCTTCTTAACCTTCTAACGCCGGCCTGCCGGCCGTTACGAGCGCAATTTGTCATACTCCAGGTTGAAGATGTACTGGTAGAAGGTCTTCTTGCCACCCGGAGTGTCCTTCTGGGCCTTGAAGGCAACGGTGTCTGCCTCGATGGTCGAGAGGTTCTGCATGCGGGCATGCGTGGCTCGCGAGGCGGTCGTCAGACGCTGCTGGAGCTCCAGCTCGTGCGCCGAGAACGAGTTCGGGTCGCGCGTTACCTTCTTACGCAGGAAGAGGCGGTTACACTGGTTGTTAGTGGTCGGTGCCGTACGGTGGGTTGCCAACAGCATCTTGTTGCAGGAGTGACTGCCGCTCTTGCTCGGCTTTGCCAATGCGCCGGATACGGAGTCTATACCAGCGCTAAATACTACATTTGCCATGTCGCGTGTGGCTATGGCTCGACACGGACTGAGCGCCGCGCGCTCATTGAGGTCTCGCCTTGCACCCGCTCTTCAATCGAAATATCGTTGCACTAGCATTTCGATTGAGGGGATGCCCTCTAAGCCACGTGAGAGGGGTTAAGAATCCGCCACCGGTTTAGAACCGGAGCAGGGAATGCCTGCGGAGTAAGGCGGATACTGGTTAATAATTAACTAAATGAGGGTTTGACGTACTTCTGGGCTACGGTGTAGGAGAAGAGGGTACGATACTTGTGCTGGGCTTGGAAGCCGGCCTCAAGGGTAGCGCGTTCCGTAGGATCGGCGAGTGCGGTCTTGGCGGCTTGGGCAGCGGTTTTCAGTGCGTTCTGGCACTGGACGTTTTTGGTGTGGGTTGCCTTGGAGGGGTTGAGCAGGTCGACACCGAGTTGCTCTTCGCCGCAGGGGCAGCGCTTGAAATAGAGCGTCTCGGAGCGGTTGAACTTACCCATGACGCGGGCAAACATACCGTGGAGCTTGATTTTTGCCATCGTGTTCGGCACTCTCGCCGAACAGACCGCCTTCGGCTGTAAGACCGCTTACGCTGTAAGACCGTTACACTGTAAGACCGGCTTCGCCTGTAAGACTTAGTTAGTCTGGTTCGACACCTCCGTGCCGGAAGAGGGGTTAAAAAGTTTAGTTGTATAATGTTGATTTTTGACGTTTTAGACTATAAAAAGTCGATTTTTGTACAAAAAATAAACTTTTCAAAGTCTTTTTTTGAAATAAATTTGCACTATTCAAAGTTTTTTTGTACTTTTGCAGCGAATTTTAAATCGCATGCCTTATGGATTATTCAGAAGTAGAGCAATTGTACATCGTCAGTGATCGTAAGATTCGCGAGGTAGAGACCTCGTTCCACCGTTATCTGTATGATCGTATAAACTGGGAAAATCGCATCATTGGTATCAAAGGCAACGGTGGTGTCGGTAAGACCACCTTGGTGTTGCAGCATATCAAGGAGGCGTTCCCGGATCGGAGCAAAGTGCTCTATGTGCGCTTGGACAATATGTGGTTTAAGACGCACGATCTGATGGAACTGGTAGAGTATCACTATACGCATGGTGGTACGCATATTTTCCTGGACGAGGTGCACCATCTGCGCGGTTGGGCCGGCTATATCAAGGCCATGTATGACGATTATAATGATCTGCATGTAGTATATACGGGTTCATCTATGTTGGAAATCTCGCAACGCGAAACCGACTTGGGTCGTCGCCAACGCGTATATACACTCAATGGCATGTCGTTCCGCGAGTTTCTGAATTTCGAAGGCTACGAGGTGGGCGACGCCATTCCGTTAGAGCAGGTGCTGACCCGGCATACGCAGTTGGCATCCGAAATCTGCCAGGGCAAAAAGATCCTACCGCTATTTGCACAGTATCTTCAGCACGGTTGCTATCCGTTCTATCGCGAGGCAGGCGATAGTTTTGATGAGCGTCTGCATGGCGTGGTACTGCATGTACTGGAGAATGACTTGCCGCAAGTGGCAGATATCTCCTACACTACGATAGAGAAGATCAAGCGTATGCTAATGATTCTGGCCGAGCGCGTACCATTGATGCCCAAGATGGCGGAGTTGTACCGTGAGTTGGAGACCAATCGCGAAAACGGACTGAGGATGTTAGCCCTTCTAGATAGAGCCGGGCTGTTGGCGCTCTATGCGCACGAGATTATCAATCTCAATAGCCTGAACAAGCCCGACAAGATCTATCTAAACAACCCCAACCTTATGTATTGCCTCAGTACGCATATCGACAAGGGCACCTTGCGTGAGACCTTCTTCTACGACCAGTTACGGTGCGTTAGCGAAGTACTACTGCCCAAGAAAGGTGATTTTATGATCAACCGTGAGTATCTATTCGAGGTCGGTGGCAAGAGTAAGACCTTTGACCAGATCAAAGACGAACCGAAATCGTTCTTGGCAGTAGATGAGGTAGAGACCGGTCACTTCAATCGCATACCGCTTTGGTTATTCGGATTCTTGTACTAATCCTCAAACGGCAGAAACAGTTGCCCTCTATTCTTCCGTTCCAGAAACGCCAGGTGCTTCTGCCTCCCGTACTTCTCTGCGAACGTAATTCGGGCCGTACTCTCGGCGGCGGTAGGTGTATGTCCGGAGCGGTCGGGCCGGGCCTGTACGATATGCATCACGCCGCCTCCACGTTGGGGGTACCGACGGATATAGAAAGGGTCTGTTCCCATCAGAATGCCACGCACCGACGCTATTCCCGGATCAAATTCTACCTTGGCCATACTACTTGAAAATTTGAAGATTTGAAAATTTGAAGATTCAAAATTACCATGCGGGCGATGATTAATCGCCCATAAATGGTCGATACATAGGCCATGCGGGGCTACTTTTTGATGCCGTCATAGGATTCGATGGTCTTGGATTGGATGACTACCGTGGTGTCACCTTTTTGAACGTACTCCGAGGTCGTGGTTACGGTACGCGTCACGTTGCAGGAGGTGAGGGCGAGACTCGTCGCGATAAGGACGCCGAATAGTATTCGGCACAATAAACGTTGTTTCATAATGATAAAGGATTTTTGGATGCCGGATAAAATCCGGCGACAATTGACAAAGGGCTATTTTTCAGGCCGGACGGTCTGTGACCGAGACAGATAAGCCGGC
>Ga0247611_10001252_pt1 | contig 46161 bp, 36 predicted proteins | sample 177DNAGHGhighgp2_FD_192422 | JGI IMG/M metagenome (GOLD analysis project Ga0247611, IMG submission 192422) | Sheep rumen microbial communities from Palmerston North, Manawatu-Wanganui, New Zealand - 1770 DNA GHGhigh gp2 | ecosystem: Host-associated > Mammals > Digestive system > Stomach > Rumen... | reverse complement strand
AGCGGACTGACGTAGACAGGTGAGAGGAAACTGCGGGAGGCCTCTTCGGCGATGGCCTTCCAGCAGGCATACGTCGTGCCGTCGGGGTCTGTGTCGGGAAACAGCACGACCTTGTGGTCCCGTAGCGGGCGGAACTTCTCTGCTGAAAGCGCGCTCAGTCCTCCCGCCGCCATCCAGACATACTGCGGATAGACCTCGGACATAATCACCGCCGTCTTCTCCGCCTCCACCACGGCGATAGCCGTTTCCCCTCCTAAGTTAGGAGGGGTGTCCGAAGGACGGGGTGGTCTGCGCTCGAGCTCTGCTCGCTTGCTACCATCGGGACGCAAGAACAAGCGCTCCTTCAGACCACCCCTAACCCCTCCTAACTTAGGAGGGGAAGTAAAATGTTCGTCTGCAGAATTCTTCCCTTGAGGGTATCCACTCCCCTCCATCATAGGGAGGGGTTGGGGGTAGGTCTCCAATAGATGCAACCCGAAGAGGCAGCGCTCTACGGGCAGTTCGCCATTGTAGCCGTAGTAGGCTTTGAGCCTGGCCGAGGCCCACGAGGGATGTCGCGACTTGTCGCGGTGGCAGTCCTCCCGGTAGTACATGATCTTCCCGTCGCGGGTACGGCCCTGGTCGTCGATCTGCCAGAAGATCACGCCGCCGTCGCGGCTCTTGCCGAGCCTGTACCGCTCAGCCGCCCTTAGCATCTGCTCCTCCGTGAGATAGCCGCACTTAACCACCGCCTGGCAAAACATGCTCTCCGTGCTCATCCACGGCTCCCAGAACGGCTTTTGACAAATCTGTGTCATCTTTTTATAATTCATTAGTTGTAATCGTTTCCCCTCCTGGGTAGCCAAGTCCTCGTCATAGCATCTCCCCATCATATTGTACCCCCCTGTATAGGGGGTAATATGATAGGGGAAAGACGCTTATTCCGGCCCGGCGAGCGAGTAGTAGATGCGTCGTTCCTCAGTCCATTGTAAGATGACGCCCTCGTCCAGTGCTCTCTTGAGCAGGTTGCCGTAGGCCTTGAACGAAGTCATGCCGAGCGATGCCATCACCTTTGTGCGCATTTCCTCACCACCCAGCCTGGACTGGCCGTTGAACGCATTGGCAAACGGTATTCTGACCTTCGTCGCAGGCTGTTCGCTGACGGTCTTCTGCGATGCCCCTACCTGGTGCGGCAGTCCGCGGTCGTCGACGGTGAAGTAGAGCGAGTCCGTGATGTCGTACTTGCGGGTGAGTTTCTGCGTGAGGACGAAGGTGCGGTCGGGCAGTTTCTCGCACTCATACACCTCGAAGGCCTTGTTGGTCAGTTCCGTGCCGATGGAGCCGCGCAGGGTGCGGTCCTCGGCGGCCTTGTTTTGGTGGATCACGCAGACGATGCAGCAGCGGGCCTGCTGTGCCACCCGCATCAGCCGTTCGGTGACGTCGTGAGCCAGTTGTCCGTTGTTGATGTCGTCGACCAGGTCACGCACGCCGTCGAGGATCACCAGGTCTGGGCGGCACAAGTCTATAGCCGCCATCAGCAGCGGCATACGCTCCTGCCACGACTCCGTCCGCACGTTGAAAATATCGTACAGGCCTTCGGGGAACGATTCCCCTCCTGAGTCAGGAGGGGTGCCGGCAGGCGGGGTGGTCTGAACAAGGGAATCTGTGCGCTCGTTCAGACCCCCTCTAACTCCCCCTAACTTAGGGGGAGAAGAGACTACCATCGGTATCAATCTATTCCTAAGAATATCCTGCGTACTTTGGTCACTTTGTTCAGTATCTATCCACAGCACCTGAAGCGGCTCAAACGTCGTCCTGTGGAATGCCAAGGCCTCTGCCGCCGACGCTGCCGCCATCATCATCGACATGACGAACGTCTTGCCCGATTTCGCCTTGCCCGTAAACGCCACCAGTTCGCCCCTCGGACAACACGGCACGTCGAACAGTTTCAGCAGGAACTCCATCGGAGACAGTTCCTTGTCTGCCGTGATCCTGTCCTTCTTCAGTTTCGCAATCAGTTCCGGGTCCGTCCCCGCCTTCGCCAGTTCCTCGGCTATCAAGTTTCCTAATGATTCTATTATTCGTTGATTCTCCATAAGCATTTTTTCCGCAGTTTTTTTGTTGTCCCGCAGAAATAAAGGAAATTTTCGCTTCGTTCTTCTGTGCGCAGCCTGTGCCGAAGGCACTTTCTTTCGTTTCCCTTATTTCTGTGGGACTAAAAATCATAGTCTTCATCATAATCTGTGTCATCCGTGAAATCCGTTGTCGGGAAATCCCAGTCCTCTTCGGCGTCGTAGACCCTGATTCCCATGTCGAGCCAGAAGTCCTGCCAGTCGCTAAACGTCATGTCCTGGATGATCGCATAGAGCGTGGTCACGAAACTGTCTGCCCTGTCCGGCACCTCCCTGTGCAGCAGTTCCTTCATCGCCTCGTTGATGGCGTCGTCCTGTGTCGGGTCGTAGTCGCTGATGCTCTGGTGCAGCAACTTCTCAATCAAAGGCATCTCCTGAAAGATGCGTGATGTTTGTTTTGACATAATTGTTCGGTTTTTAATTTCCATTACTTATTCAATAGTTTGTCGCGACGAATGCAAAGTTACAGCAAACCATGTCGGTCTGCAAGCATTTAACGCTCAGAAGCATCACCAAACAGATGTTAAATTCCGTCGCTAAGTTCCTGATATACAAGGCGTTTGATGGACTGGAATTTAACGCCGAAATTGCTGTGTTTTTCATCGGCAAGCCACCAAAAGAGGTCATCAGCCACATGGCCACGTGCAAGCACAGAAAAGCCCGACTGCAACAGCCGGGCTATCTCCTTATAGATAAGTTTTCGGGAACCCCTCGGCAAGTCGGGCCTGAAATCCAGCCGCTCGACCAGCCGAGGGTTCTGTTGAGGGATGAGTAACAACGGGGTGAGATTACGGATCATCTCATCGTACGCCCCGTAATAGTCTGGGTGAATCAGGTTCACCAGTAGGGTGACCCGTCTTTTCCGGGCAATTAGTCAGGCTCGACAGTGATTTCGTATTGGGCTACTACGCCGTCGGCCGTCGACAAGGTCAGGATGTACGTACCAATGCTGTAACCCGCCAGGCTGTCGGTGTAGCTCTGCCCAGCAGTCAAAGCAACGGTCGTGTCGAGATACGTCGCGCCGTTTCCCGTGATGGTGATGTTCAGGCCTGTAACGGCGTTGTTGGGAGTGATGACCAAATCGCCAGTGTTCTCATCCAAAGATAGATCAAATAAAAGTTGTTCAGGATTTCTGACAGGACGAGATACTGACGCAATCTGTTTGCTCTTATATTTATCAGCAAACATCTCTGATGGGGCCAATAGTAACCCCGCCAACAATAATAATACGAACTTTTTCATGTTGTTTGAGTTTAAAAGACGCAGCAAAATTAGTCATAATCTGTATATTCCGAGTAATTTGAGCGTTTCAAAACATTTTCGGTTATTTTCCTGAGATAGAGCATATTAAATTATCTTGGAGGCAAAAACCGTTCTATACGAAACGGTATTTTATGGATAAAATGAATACCTGAACGTTTCAACTCCACATATAAGCGGAAAAAGACTCAATAATTTGCAGATTTCTTATAAATAATGCTTACCTTTGCGGCATGAACAAAGGAAAGATTATATACCTATTTGTCATTTTGCTCATGCTGACAGCATGCAACGGCATGAGAGTATCAGAAAAGTTGAATCAGGTTGATTCCTTGATTTCCAAAGATCTGATTGATTCTGCCTACGCCATTCATCACAGCCTTAACGAAGCCATTATGACAGAAGAAGACAAGGCACACTATTACCTATTGGCAACACAATTAGGCTATGCTACAAATCATCCATTGTCGACAGACTCATTACTTGATATGGCTTTTACCTATTATAATAAGGTAGGAAATAGTCAGAAGCTTGCTGATGCTTACTACTACAAATCATTAAGAGCCGAAAAAATCAATAATAATTATTCCCAATCGATTCTTTATTGTAAAGAAGCAGAACGTCTAGCCATGAATACAAATGATGTCCGTCTCCAGTTTAAGATTGCAGAATCTTTATCTTATCTGAATGGCCTATGTGGTAACGACCTCCTTCAATTACAATATGGCCAAAAGGCTTTGGCTTTAGCCCAAAAGGTTCATAACAAGAATTGGATAGCATATTCCTATAATAAAATTAGTTTTGCTTTTTATAATCTTGGACAGCAAGACAGTGCATATTTCTATATAGAGAAATCAAAACCTTATATTAAATATGTTTACGACTCTGACAAAGCGGCCTTTCTGATGAATATTGGACTATTATATAAAGAAAAAGATAATGAAAAGGCGAAAGCATATTTTGAAGAATCATTGACCTATGGAGAAATGCCTGATGATATTGAACATTTGGCAGATGTGTACTTTGCCGAAGGAAAAAAGGGAGAAGCTTACCAATTATGGAAGAAAGCCCTTTCAACCGAAGGTAGATATGAGAAAGATAATATTATACGCAGCATTTTGGTATACGACCTTGAACGTGGGAAATTGGATGAAGCAAGTGCAAATCTGGATAGAGTGATTACGATCAAAGACAGCATTATCAATGTACTGAGAAACGACACCATTAAAGACCTGCAACTGCGCTTTGACCACGAGGTGGCCATGCACGAGGCCGACAAGAAACTGCTCAGCACACAGAGACTACTCTTGGGTTCTGCCATTGTCCTGGTGTTAATGGCGTTCTATCTTTTCTATCGCAAAAAGAAGGAAGAGGCCCGCCAAAGAGAGCATCAGGATCAGCTGTATGCCTATACGACGGAAATCGACCAACTGACGGCAAACAGAGACCAGGCCCTGGCCCATATCAGCGAGTTGGAAAGCAATAAAGATGAGAATCTGCAAAAGATCAACCAGCTGGAAGAGGAGGCAAGGGATGCCGAGACCGCCATCAAGAAACTGAACCTAAGCATTCAGAAACTGCTGAACGACGCGGCTCCCAAACTGAAGGAAGGCAAGATGCTCTATGACCAGATTATGGAAGGAAAGACTGCCCTTAACTGGAGCTATAGGGAAGAAGAGTATTTCAACAAATACTATGCAGCGATCCACTATCAGAGTTACAACCGGATCAGAAAGGTGAAGAGGGCTACCAAACTCTCCGCCCACAATTTGTTCTATCTGATTCTGAAGGAAATGGGAAAGAGCGATGAAGAAGTGAAGCGCATCATGGTACTCTCGCCAGAGGGGCTTCGCTCCATCAGAAGCAGGACGAAACCCCTATCTGGAGAATAGCGATACGTCAGAGGGCGTTTCTCAGAGTCTCAATTTGTTCTTTTGTCTGGTCAAGTCTGTTGGTGATCTCTTCAAGGCTTTGGCTCAGTCTTTGCCGTATCTCCTGACGACTGGAATACAATTGGGCGGTTTGGCCAGTATCAAGGTCTGTGGCAATGAGACGGTCTAAGCATATCTTATCCTGATAGAAAGAAAGCACAGCCAACAACGTGGAGGCATAGACTTCATCGCCCTTTTCCAATCGAGATATGGCGGGTTGCGTCAGGTTGGTGGCATCAGCCAACTCTTGCTGGTTAATGCCCAAATGCTTCCGAATCATCCGAAGTCTTTCGCCAAGTACTTTCAAATCCATCGTTCCGTTTGTTTAGAGTGAATAACTGCCGAACAGATAGAAAAGAAAAAGGCGCGCTTGTCGCCATTATTACTCTTGGGCTTTCGGAGCCTTGCAAAATAATGAACAACCGCTCACGCCCAATATGATAGTTGCCAAATGGCCACATATCATTGACGTGAGCATTTGTCTGTCCATTATCCCTTGCTTGATTGTTCCGAAATTTAAGAGTAGGATAACTTCCATCTAAATGCTCTGTCATCAGTCCCGCCCGAAGACGCGGACATGATTCCGATTGCAAAAATACGAAATCTATCTTATATCTCCATATCTGCCCACTTTATATTAGTGAATTTTAAGAATTCTCCCCCAAATTACCAGTTCTCATAACAGCCCGAAGCAGCACAAAACGGAGTTTTGATTGAAAATTTTGGGAATTTTTCATTGAAAATCTTGGGAATTTTTGTACCGTACATCATTGAGGACATGGATTCCCGCTTTCATCGATGACGCTACGAAATCAATAAAGAAATCCGAGCATCCAAAGAGGGAGCTTGGCACCGTCGGGGATGTCCCAGTCGTCGGCAAAGATGTAGGAATCCTTTACACCAGCAATCTGCGAGAAGTCCTTACTTCGCCCGCCAATCTCAAAGGTATACTTGGAATCCACCTTGAAGTCGCCCTGTGCCTTGCCGTATTCCACCCTATGAGACTCTGATAAGCAGCCTACAGCAAAAGTCTCACGCAGGGTACCGATTTCCACGTGGGTAGGAGCCAGGGCATAGAGGATATTAGGATTCTCCAGATAAACCTTGTCGGGCTTGGACAACTTGCCTATCTTCTTTTTGTCGGAGTACAACAGGCTCAGCACTTTGGCATCACCCAGATACTTGAGGTATTCGACCACCGTATCGCGCCCTATCTCAAGGGCAGCGGCTAACTTGTTGGCATTCAGCTCGAAGGGAACTTCACTGCATATCAGGGCAATGAGCGCCTGCAACTTCCTGACATTGGCGACATCTACTTTACAGATCCGGGGCAGCTCAGTCTCGATGATGTAGTTGACCACCTGCTCGATCTTTGTATAGTAGTCTCCCTCGCCCTCCAAGAGGAAAGGATAGTAGCCCTTCTCTAAATATTCCTTGAACAGGGCCACTGGTTTACACTCCGACGAAACCATCTGCCACAAGTCATAGGGATGAGCCAGAATATCCTCCAACGACCATTTGGGGAACGACAGACCGTGATAGAAACGCAAGGCCTCGCGGAAGGAAAGACCGGACATCGTGTATTTGATAGCGCGACGGGAAAGATCTGCATCCCCTTCCCTCAACCGGAGAAGAGATGACCCGCTCACAATCATCCTTAACTGGGGGAACAGGTCGTAAATCTCCTTGATTTCCCGACTCCAGTCCGTGGTGCCGGACTTGTATTTGTGGATCTCGTCTATTACTAATAGTTCGCCGCCACGTACTACAAACTCCTCTGCCAAATCCACAAGCGTGCGTGTGGAAAAGTCCACCGTGTCTGCCGAGCAATATAGCACACTACGGTCAAGGGGCTTGTAGTTCTGCTTCAAATACTGCCTGATGAGGGTTGATTTCCCAACTCCCTTTGCACCCATAATACTGATAAGCCGGGTGTTCCAATGGATTTCGCCCATCTTTTCACGGATGATTTCCGTGCTGGTATTGGCTAATAGCCGGTCACTTTTCCTGAATAATGCGTCCATATATTTACTATTTCGGGTGCAAATATAATAAAAATGTTGCTTGCGTGCAACATTTTATCGAAAAAATGTCGGCTAGGCGCAACAATTTCTTTTCAAAAATGTAGCCTTGAACCTAAAATTTCCGCAGTTTGATGATAAAGTATTATACGATTATGTATATATGATAGGCTATGACGAAGATGGGGAGCGTTTCAAGTTTGCGAGTTTGCCATTCGGTTATAAGTTATTCATAATCAATTTGCTACGCTTCCGATTCCTACCGGACTTTTATACAAATAAGCAAATTAAATAAAGTATGGAATTTCTTTTGTTTAAAGAATCCTTAACTCATTTTTCCCTTTTAAAATTTGGAAATAAAGAAAAAAGTTCGTAACTTTGCACTCGATTAGAACAAATGCTGATGTTATGTTAGGAATTGAATCACCCCGCAAGCCAATTTCAGGAAAATTCGCGAAAGAGCTTCGTGAAGCATTGGTTCGTGCCCGCACAGGTAACTTGAATCAGTCAGAAAAAGAAAGTATTCGTCGCTCTGAAAAGATTTCAAGAAAGTACAATGCTATCTGGAAATAAGGAAGAGGAATACATAAACCTGGTGTTTGAAAGAATTGATGATGCATCAGTTCTTTCAAATTTTTATTGTGGAATTGACGAGATGGATGAATTCATTCACAATAAGCCTATAAAACTAAAAAGTATTCTGCAGTAGGTTTCTATAGCAAATGTGACTTTACTCCTGCAGAAGTACCACTTAGTTACAAAGACACCTTGAGGATGTACAAGGTCCTTCATCCCACTTCTCCGCAGGAATAAAATTATAATTACGACATATCAATATCTCTGCCGTTTACAATCTAAGCAACGGTCTTCCATCTGATCTGTATATCATTAAGGTAATGAAAGATGGCCAGAGTATCTATCAATTGAAAGCTGGGAAATAGTATCCCTAATATTCTTTAACGCACTCGGTGGCAAGAGACATAACAACTCTTGCCACCAATTCTTGTATGAAATTATACGATTATGTATATATGATAGGCTATGACGAAGATGGGGAGCGTTTCAAGTTTGCGGGCTCGCTATTTGGATATAAGTCGTTCATAATCAATTTACTACGCTTCCGATGTCTGCCGTATTTTTACCTTTTGCCGTGGATTTGAAACGCTTTGATTTATTCAGTTGTCAATTTATTCCCTTATATTTGCATTCCAATTGAAACTATAAGTGACCTACATCATGTACAAATAATAAGAAGAATATGGGAAATAGGGTTTATTATGGAGAGTATACACTCAAGCATTGGCTTGATCTGATACTCAAAAAGAATATTGTCTTGCCAGAGTATCAGAGATACTTCGTATGGGACGAGAACAGGGTGAAGACCCTCATAGAGACCTTTAACAAAGATCAGTTCGTACCTCCAATAACAATTGGAGCCTACACAAAAGGCAATACGGTTCAAAACCTGATTATTGATGGACAACAACGGTTGACCAGTTTGTTGTTGGCGTGCTTGAATATCTTCCCAGACAAAACCAAATATGCGAAATTGGTTGAGAATTATTTTTTACGGTATGCGATATTGATCTTAATAGATAAGATCGTAATAGCACTCTATAAACAATATCTATCCGCGATGGAATCGTTTTGACGGCTTATGAAGAAAAAACTAGTATTAATGATGAGCGTGCTGCTGGCATTAGGATTGTTGAGTGCATGCAGCAAATCAGATGACGTGACCGATATCAATAATCACAGTGAAAAGGATGGAACTGGTACGATTGAGAAGAGTAGTGACCTGATGGTAGATTTCCGACTCCAGAATGAGAATGGTACGGAATGTTACGATTTTAAGGAGGGTGATAATATCATTTTCAGGTTAGAGATTAAGAACGATACTGATGAAGACGTTATATTGCCTCCTTTCTCAGAGGTTTTAGGTCTTGATGTTTTTACCGTCTTTTCACTGGAAGGAGTAAAGATCGGGACGCCTTGGGACGTAATCATGACAAGCTTTCGTGAGTGTGAGGTTATCAGGGCACAAAGTTCTGTCGTATTTGTCTGTCCCTGGTTTGACACCCCGGCCTTGTATTATAATGGAACTGAGCATTACTATTCCGAGTATTTCTATAAAAAGGATGATAAATCGCCGCTTCCCAAAGGGGAATACTATTCTGAATTTGATATCAAGTTTAATGAAAAGACGATAACGTGTAACCGGAAATTTGAAATTAAGTAATACATTGTATTTATATGAAATTATGCGATTATGTATATAGGATGGCACATGACAAAGATGATAAGCGTTTCAATTCCGCAAGTTCAATATTTGTTCGTAAGCGATTCATAATCAACGCGGTATGTCTTATATGTTTATCAAGTCAAGGCATTTTGTTGTGGATTTGAAACGCTTGAAAATATACGTAGGAAAATATTTCAAACTACCTTTGCGCAAAATTCTTAATTTGGAAATAGTGATAATAACAATATCTGAACAATTTTGAGAATCAATAACTCACTAATTAAACATTTAAATATGAAACAAAATGGATTAACAAAAGACGATGTTTGTCCAATATGCTTTGTCAGAAACATATGACGAGGATGCTGGTCGGTATTCCTATTCTCTTCATGAGGTTTCAAAGATTTATGGTAAAGTAAAATACGCAGCATAGAGTTATTCAGAAGCAACTAAAAAAGGATGGACTTACAAAGTTCATCCTTTATTGTAACAAAATTTTGCATAGAGAGTTAATAAGAGTAGATAACCTGAAAGTTTTGCATAATTCATCGATTACGGTTTGTCTTTTGGTTGAAAGCTATAACAAGAAGAAAAGTAATAGTGATGTAAAAGTGGAAGAGACACTATCATACAAGAAAGGAGTGTCAATACAAGATGAAGTATGACAGATATTATTAGTAAGGCAAAATTCTATCAGAATGTCTCATTATGGCCACGAACAACCAAGTTAAATTATAAGGGCTGGCTTTCGAATTTTGATAATGAGAGCAATCTTGAGTTAGCGAAGAGAATCTTGGATTTCTTTGTTTATTATTCTGATGATCTTGTTGATCAGTTAACTTTATCCGTAAAGTAAGAGATGTTTTACGTGTTGATGAAGGAAGAGAACTTAAATTTCCTCAAATACTTCAACTCCTTGGAGAATGTAATGACTAATTGTTTTCCCGAATCAGGAAAGTAAATAATTCACCATTAACAGGAATCTCAAGGACGATATGGTCAGCTTTTCTTCTCTTTATACCAATAAAACCTCTGTGGGATGTCATATTCATGATGGTGTTTGTCTGCCAGTAGTCATCGTCTATGGTTTTCACCTGAGACATCCATTCTGTCACCCCTTCTGCCGAGTTTGCTTCGCCATGAAGACGAATCCAATAATCCTTCTCCGGCGTATTAGAGACGAGAGCACCTTCTATGGCCGAAGACATCACCAAAGATAAGATGTTGTTCCACATGAGTTGACAATCTCTGGTCTTTCGGTATTTTTCTTTAGAATACACCTGCAGGGAATCCCTTGTCAACAATGACAAGTCCCATTTAAGATCAAAATACCGTTTAAGCATATTTCTTGTTTCTTTTGGATAATTATCTACCGCATAGCAAAACGCTTTAATCTTCTTTGGTTCAAATAGGAAATCTTTCCCAGACATATTGGTAATTAATATGTAAGGTTCAAAAAGATTTCCAGGTCTTGTATATACTTCTATCCCGATACCATTATAGATACAATAATAGACAGGATGCCCATCCCTGATGTAAGTTTTATACTCTTTTCCTTCTTTTTCAATTGCTACTGCTGCTGTGGAAAGCAGCAGTAGCAATGAAACCAAAAGTTTTCTTCTTGACATAATCACTAAAGATGTGGATGAATTATGCTTTTTTACCTATTTTTCCTTATTTTTCTTCAAGATGATTGATGATGCCCTGCAACTCATTTCTATTTCTAAGTATTCCAACATATTCTGTTGGATTATATGTCCAAACGTCATCAAGCAAGAACGATTTATAAATATAGACGGGCGTACTTCCATTTTTAGGACTGACTTCTATGAGGAAATGTACATAATAATTTCCGTCTGGGAAGCTGTATGTTGATGATGGAATCTCAGAATCCACAGCTTCTAATACAGGATTGTTAATTACAGTTCCATCTGTCTTTCTGAAAATTATATCTTGGCGAAGTACATTTATGTTAGCAATTTGTTGAACATCAGGATTAAAAATAAGATATTGAGAGTAGTCAGGGTGTGGTTCTTTGACATGAGCATTGTATACCGTTTCTGTTATCATACAAGAGCCATATTGGTAGTCTAATGTTTGATATGAATATGAATCCACTTCAATTTCAATCTGAGGCTTTACAGTAAAATTCAGCACGCCCAATTTATTGGTATATAAAGGTAAATAGCCTGGCACTGTATTTACTATAGTAGAGCCTGGTATATAAAAATCAATAGAACCAGAAGGTAGGCTACCTTCTGACTGTGCCGTACCTTCCATCTTCACATTTGTGTCAATATTCATACTGATTGCTTGTGGAGTTGTCCCTAAGGATCCACTAATTATACCACTAATCATTCCAAAGGCGACCCCAGGTAGTCCTCCTCCTATAGAAGACAAGGCTCCAGAAAGACCGCTTGACAAACTGTTAAAAATTGTCGAAGGCAACCCTAATTTATTTGTGCCATTACTATCAATACGGTTTTTGTGCAAGAAATTGGCCCCTATACCTGTGACAGCTAACTTCCCAATAGAGACTCCTGTGTTTTTAAGAGCACTATAAAAATTATTGCCATTATTACCTCCACCGCCAATAGTACCTTGAGCAACAGAATTAGCAGTACCACCCAATTCAATATTTAATATATCTATATAATTCAGACTCCATTCAAATTTTATGTTATTGTATGAAGCTGAAGAAATAGTTGGATCATAGGCAAGTTCATACTGCATCATATACCACCGATTACTAGCAAAAGGGCTCCCTCCATTTAGTGGTTCTGGTTGTATTCCTATATACCGCATTTTCTTATCAGAACCATCAACGAACTCACTACCTATAAAATTCAATATACTATACTCAGCGTTATTCGTGGTAGAGATTCTTAATCCGTCTTTAAGATATGACGATGTACCGCTTACATTTGATGTTACATACAAATAGAAGCGTAGCAATCCTCTATATTTGTTATAAAGAACAAAATAGGGATTTGCTTGCATAGCGGTTGTAGAGAATGTGTTATATACAAGTTCCCATCCATCTGCGTTCATTCTATCATTTACAACATCAAGATCATAAAAGGCTAACAAACTACCAGAACCCGACCATGGAGAATTGATAACCGTTCCTGGAGGTGTGGGCATAAAATCAATATTTTCCCATGCGATACTATCTGTGATAACAGAACGCGTTTTTATAGGAGAAGAAATAGATTCTTTCTTCACATTTGCTTCTTCGTCAGAACAACTTGTTGCAAATAATAATGCTAAAGCATATAAAATTATTTTTTTCATTTTTGATGATTTTGTTATGATAAATAATAAAAATAAATAATTCCGCAATATTAATTTAGTGCCACCAACAAAGCAGAGTTCGAAGTAGCCCTAAAATTAGTTTAACATGCATTGTCGGCTGCAAAGATAGGCATAATCTGAATACGATGAATAAATTCAGCGTTTCAATGCCGATGGGCTTATATGGCTGGGAAATAGACAGTTTTGGCTTTTGTCAGAGCAAAAACCTGTCTATATGAAACGCTTTCAGGATACATCTAAGCGTTTCAATTCAATGTCTGAGCGATAAAAGTCAGGAGCATCCGCCAACTATCCAGACTTACAGGTATTAGCGTAGGAATTATCAGAAACATGTGACAAATTTACACATCATTCCTGACTTGTGTTCTGAGAATAGCGATACGTCAGAGGGCGTTCCTCCTGATTGTCTGATCATGATCAGAAGGCTATTTCAATGATGTTAACATTAATATCTCTTTTGCTCATTTTCGGATAGAGGCCCCAATAATTAAAATACACTAACATAGGCAAAACAATATCACCAGAAAAGAATAAATCAAGATAAGTTACCCCGTCTCTTTCGTAAAAGGATTGTTTATCAAGATTCTGATAAACATTGTTTGATAATTTCTGCCCGATAATTAATGTATATGACTTAAAATCAATCGATGGCATTTGCTCCTTACCTGTATAGATTGCTTTTAAATCGTCATAACTATTTATGAAATAGCAAGTTTCAGAATTGTCAAGGAGGAACGCACTATTATTCTCACCCCATGACGTAAGTGGTAATTCCTTATTAAAGAAATCATAAAGATCATCAAAGTTACTTTTGTCTCCAGGAACTGGAATAATTTTGCCATCATTTCTACTGATAACTGTCTCTGTTGGATCCTCAGGTGTTTTGGGATCATCATTATCATCACTACTGCAAGCCGTCGTCACCATGCCGGCCATCAGCAGCACGACACTCATCGTAAATAACAAATTCTTTTTCATAACTACTAAACTTTTAAAATGATTAAACGCTTTCATTTGTAGACTTTCTACATAGATATAACTGAGAAAACCCAAAAGGTTGACGGGATTTTGCTATCTTTTAAGATACTTTAACGCTTACAGACAGTTTCTTACATCATCTTCCTAATTAAATGAATACTTAAATGCACATTGTGCTTCGTCGCTGATGCCTGCATAATACATCAGGCACGGGTTGAGCCTAAGTCTTTGTCTCCTTTTTGGAGGAAAGATAAGAATAATCATTGAAATTAGTTGCATTTTATTTTGCATTTCGCTCGATTTGCACTATCTTTGCAGCCAAAATCAATAAATACGTATTTAAGGAATGGAAAACAAGACTTTTAAGCGCACGACGGTGACGTCGGCGCTGCCCTATGCCAACGGCGGCGTGCATATCGGCCATCTGGCTGGTGTATATGTGCCTGCTGATATCTATGTGCGCTATCTGAGACTGAAGAAGCGCGAGGTGCTGTTCATCGGAGGTTCGGATGAGCATGGTGTACCCATCACCGTCCGTGCCCGCAAGGAGGGCATCACGCCACAGGACGTGGTGGACCGCTATCATAAGATGATCAAGGACTCGTTCGAGGAGTTCGGCATCTCGTTCGACATCTATAGCCGTACGACCTCGGAGACGCACCACAAGTTTGCCGCCGACTGGTTCCGCAAACTCTACGACGAGGGCAAACTGACGGAGGAGACCACCGCCCAACTCTACGACGAGGAGGCCAAGCAGTTCCTGGCCGACCGCTACGTGACGGGCGAGTGCCCCTACTGCCACAACCAGGGTGCCTACGGTGACCAGTGCGAGAAGTGCGGTCGTGACCTCTCGCCCACGGAACTCATCAATCCGAAGTCGACCATATCTGGCTCTACGCCCGTGATGAAGGAGACGAAGAACTGGTATCTGCCGCTGAACGAGTATCAGGACTGGCTGAAGCAGTGGATCCTGGAGGAGCATAAGGAGTGGCGTCCGAATGTCTACGGACAGTGTAAGTCTTGGCTCGATATGGACCTGCAGCCCCGTGCCATGACCCGTGACCTCGACTGGGGTATCCCCGTGCCCATCGAGGGTGCCGACGGCAAGGTGCTCTATGTGTGGTTCGACGCGCCCATCGGCTATGTGTCGAACACCGTCGAGTTGTGCGCCAAGGAGCCTGAGAAATGGGGTAACTGGGAGAAGTGGTGGCAGGATGAGGACACCCGTCTGGTGCACTTCATCGGCAAGGACAATATCGTGTTCCACTGCATCATCTTCCCCGTGATGATGAAGGCTCATGGCAAGTTCATCATGCCCGACAATGTGCCTGCCAACGAGTTCCTGAACCTCGAGAACGATAAGATCTCAACCTCCCGCAACTGGGCCGTCTGGCTGCATGAGTATCTCGTCGACATGCCTGGCAAGCAGGATGTTCTGAGATATGTGCTCACCGCCAATGCCCCTGAGACCAAGGACAACAACTTCACCTGGAAGGACTTCCAGGATCGCAATAACAACGAACTGGTGGCCGTATATGGCAACTTCGTGAACCGTGCCCTCCAGTTGACAAAGAAATACTGGAACGGTGTGGTGCCTGCCTGTGGCGAACTGCAGGACGTCGATAAGGCCGCCCTGGAGGAGTTCAAGGACGTGAAGGAGAAGGTGGAGACGCTACTGGAGCAGTTCAAGTTCCGCGATGCCCAGTTCGAGGCCATGAACCTCGCCCGCATCGGCAACCGCTACATCACTGAGTGCGAGCCGTGGAAGGTGTGGAAGCAGGACCCCAAGCGCTGCGAGACCATCCTCAATATCTGTCTGCAACTGACCGCCAACCTCGCCATCGCCTTCGAGCCCTTCCTGCCGTTCTCTTCGAAGAAACTGCGCGAGATGCTCGCCATCGACTCGTTCGAGTGGGAGCAACTCGGCTCCACAGACCTGCTGAAGGCAGGCCATCAGTTGGGCGAGCCTTCACTGCTCTTCGAGAAGATCGAGGACGAGGTGATCCAGAAGCAGCTCGATAAACTCGAGGCCACCAAGAAGGCCAACGAGGCTGCCAACTATAAGGCTGCGCCCATCAAGGATACCGTCTCGTTCGAGGACTTTGAGAAACTCGACATCCGCGTCGGGCTGGTGAAGGACTGCCAGAAGGTGAAGAAATCGAAGAAACTGCTGCAGTTCACCATCGACGACGGCTCAGGCACAGACCGTACCATCTGCTCAGGTATCGCTGCCTTCTATGAGAACCCCGAGGAACTCATCGGCAAGCGCATCCTCTTCGTGGCCAACTTCGCCCCCCGTCAGATGATGGGCATCGAGAGCCAGGGTATGATCCTCTCTGCCGTCGACTCAGACGAGAGCCTCAGCGTGGTGACGACAACCAAAGATGTAAAACCTGGCAGTCAGGTGGGCTGAGAGGTCTGCTGACAGGCAGCCTACTCGATACTGAGAATCAGGCGACGGTAGGCTACCAGACGGAAAGGTCCGTCATCGTGTACCTCACAGATGACATGCAGAGTCTGCCCCTTGGCATCCGCAGGAATATGAATCGTGGCTATCGGCTGGTCTGGCTGGCTGATAGCCACTTTTGTTGTGCCTATCTCAGGCTGCAGCCACCAGAGGAACGCCAGACGGTCGCCATCAGGATCTGAAGAGTCCGAGGCATCGAGGGTGAGGGTGTCACCAGCCTTCACCTTCATATTAACAGGAGATAGAGTCTTTTGCTTATCCTTCACATCCGAGGCCAGACGAATCTGGGGATTATGGTTGCCCTGGCCTTCGGCAGCCCATTGCATACGAGCCGTAAAGTCGTTCAGTTCATCAGGGTAGAAACGCATTTTATAGCCTATGCTGATGCTACGAACAGGCTCCTGCCAACTGGTCCAGGCCGTGGTCAGCGAGTCGGCGCACAGCCCCCTCTCGTGATAGCCCGCCCATCCTGCCTGACGGGGATCTTCCGGATCGTTGAGCCCATTGGGCATCAGATAGAGGAAACTGGGCGTATCGCCCTCGACACCCCACTTGTAGTCAGGATACTCCCTGCCCAGGGCTCCCTTGCCCTGGATGAGCGCCTGATGCTGCGGCCAGTAACGCTTGCCCAGTTCGCACTGCGCCTGCCACGTTCCTTCGTCCCAGACGAACAGAAGGTCACGGTTAAAGTCCTTCCGCAGCCATTGGTGAGAACTGTAGGCACGATCCATACGTCTATTATACTGCATGTCCTGGTCAGTGATGGTATAGATGCGGAACTTATTTACGAAACGCTTCAGGGCCTCAGCCGATCTTGTCTGCTTCACGCGCCAGACAGCCTGCGCCAGGGTGTTCGCACCACCCCAGGCAGCAACATAGATGGGACGGTCGTCAGCCTCGTCGGCCAGTCGGATGAGCAATTCACTGCCAGGCGAGTCGTTGCCCTCGCCGATCACCTTGATGCCCCCTCGCTGACTGCCCATCACGGCACGACCTTTCAGATAGTCGGCACTAGGCCAATAGCCCAACTGCTGAGCGCCGTTCTCCTCTTCAAGCGGCAGGAACGACGGTTGGGCAGAGCGCTTCATCAGGTTTGGCACATCCTTCCTATAGGCCTCGATGACGCGCTGCAGATAAACCGCCCACTCCACAGGGTAAGGGTCGCAGTTCCACCCGACGGTAGTGATCAGCGCCTCTATCTCATACTGGTCGGCATAAGCCATCAGCCTCACCATCGACTCCATATCGTCGGGTTCGACATCTGCAGGGGCTATGTCGGTACACACTACGAGGCGAGGTTTCAGGCCCGCCTCTCCCTTCGCCTGTCCCATCGTGGCGACAAGCAACAACAAAAACGTCGATACGACGCTGACTACTCGGAATGCTTTTACCATATTCAAAACCGTATTTGCCGACAAAGGTACAAAGAAAAAATGACATTTCTTTTGTTTATTGCATGAAATCATGTATCTTTGCCACCGAAATGAGTCTGATAGATATCATCCTCTTGGCTGTGGCACTGGCGATGGACTGCCTGACGGTATCGATCGTCAGCGGGGTCTTGGTGTTTACAGTTGACAGTTTACAGTTTACAGATGATTACTCTGCTGGTGATTCTGGGCTTGCCAGCAAATCAACTGTACGCTCGGCTTTGCCGCTTGCTACCGCAGGGACGCAAGAACTTAAACCGTTAACCGTAAACTTTAGAATGGCTCTGCTATTCGGACTATTTCAGGCAATGATGCCGTTGATAGGTTGGCTGGGCATCAGCCACTTCCAGACCTATATGGAGGCCTATGACCACTGGATTGCCTTCGGGCTCCTGGCTTTCATTGGCGGCCGGATGGTGTGGGAGAGTCTGCACCCCGAGGAGGAGCACCACTTCGATCCCCACAGGCTGCGCACCCAGTTGCTGCTGGCCGTTGCCACCAGCATCGATGCCCTGGCCGTCGGCATCTCCTTTGCCTGCACTGGCTATACATCTGTGGGGCAACTTACGCTGCCACTTATCATCATCGGAGCGGTGTCGTTCCTTTTCAGTCTCATCGGCTATCAGGTGGGGGCCCGCTTCGGCAAAAGCGCCTCCCAGCGTTTGAAACCTGAACTGCTGGGAGGCGTTATCCTGATACTGATAGGTGTGAAGATCCTTGCGTCACACTTGCTCGCAGAGACTATCTGACCAGCCTCACCTCATAGATCTCACCGATCTGACGGTGGGGCTTGGCCACGAACTTCACCCGTACCTGCTTCTTACCCTTCAGCGCCTCCTCTGGCACAGGGTAGGTCTCGTACTTGAACTCTGAGATACGATACTTACCCGTGTTGTTCACGGAGGTCACCAGCACGTCGTCGACGAAGATGTCAAACTCATGACTCTTCCACTCGCCCACACCCCAGTATTTCAGGCGCAGGCTGAGGTTGGTCTGTCCACCCGTCTGCATCAGATAACTGAAGTAGTGGCCGTTGCTGGCATCACGGTAGAACACGTCGTTGGAGTTGCCCACAAACGAGTCATCCGTCTCCATAAAATGGTCTGACTCTGGCTGTTGCTCACCTGGTTGTACCTTGTCCACCGTACGGTCCTCCAATGCCTGACGCTCCTGCTCCTGTTTGGCCAGGTTGTCGAGGTAGCCTTGATAGTTGTCCTCCGAGAGGGCGAGCCAGTACATCATGTAACGGCTATCGTGGAGTTCGAAGAAGGGCATCAGTTCGTTGCGAATCTCGTTGACCATCTTGGTAGAGAGTGTGAAATGTAACGGCTTGCCGGCAACGGGCTGCAACTGATTGGCGATGTCCTCTATATTATTATTAATAAGGATAGGTGCCTGGTCGGTAGGCAGTTTCTTACCTACAGCCAACTGTCCGAATCGGCTGTCGTCGGCAATCAGCATGGCGAGGTCCTCCGTGCCAGTCTTCATGGCCAGCATGACGGGACCGTGCATCAGGGCGATGTACTGCGGCAGGTTGGGCATATACTTCACATAGTTATACATCGGGAAGTTGATCTCCACCACGTCACCCTTCTTCCACTGGCGGTCGATGGTGACATACGACGAGGGACCTGTGACGATGGCGACGGGCTGACCGTTCACCTTCACAGCAAACTGTCCCGGCTTCACCCAACCCGGATAGCGGACGTTGAGTGCGAACTTGCCCTTGCCCTCAGCAATGGTTATCTTACTGGTCTCGGCATAGGGGAAACCGGTCGCCTGACGAATGGTGACACCTTTCGCCTTCCAGTTCAATTCAGAAGCCACGAAGAGGTTCACATACAAAGCATTACCCACATGGGTATAGATAAACTGTCCGTACTTGCCGTGGTTCTCCATACCCGTACCCACGCAGCACCACATGGCCTCGTTGGGAGCCGAGTAGTTGCGATAATGACGCGGACGGGCCGAGGTGAAGTAGACGTAGCCGCCATGCTCGGGATGCTGGCTGGAGAGGATGTGGTTAAAGGTAGCCAGTTCGTAGAAGTCGGCGAAGCGTGCCTCGGGATTACGGCGGTGCAACTCCTCGGAGAGTTTCAGCATGTTGTTCGTGTTACAGGTCTCCGGGCCGTCGATGTCGTTGACGAAGTCCTTGCAGGCCTCCTTGCTGGGGAAGTGCTCGCGACGGCTGTTGCCACCGAAGGCCAGCGAGCGCTCGCCCGTGACGATATCCCAGAAATAGATACCGGCATTGTGGTAGGCCTCATCGCCCGAGAGTTCGGCGATACGCTCGAACCCCACCACCTTCGGCACCTGGGTATTGGCATGCAGGTTGTCGAGACAGTCCTGCCGCTGTGAGAGGGGATTCAGCAGCCGCCGGTGCGAGAAGCGCCTGGCCACGTCGAGATACTTCTTGTCGCCCGTGATGGCATAGGCATCAGCCAGCACCTCGTTCATGCCACCGTGCTCGGTATCGAGTGCCCGTTCCATCTGCTTGTCAGAGAGACCGGCCGTCAGGTTGATGGCCCAGTCGCAGAGGCCGAGGAAGAGCGACTTGGCCTGTTCGTTGCCGCAATACACCCAAGCATCGCGCAGGCCGGCATATATCTTATGGACATTATAGAACGGCACCCACGAACCGAAGTAGGCCTTGAAGTCGCCCTGCTTGAAGGTAGACCAGACGCGGTCGCTATTGGGCACCCCGCCGATATAGCCCTTGCCCCATGAGGGATGGTTCTTGGCATTGGCATCGGCACAGGCCTGCAACTCGCTGATCCAGTATTCCATGCGCTGCTGGCATTCCTTGCTGCCCGTAGCGGCGTTCATGGCCAAGGCGGTCAGATAGTGGCCACCCACATGACCGTCCAGTCCTGCCCAGTTAGGATACAACTCGCCCTTCGGGGTGAGGCCGGCCTCCTTCAGGAAAGGTGCCAACAGGCGGTCGTTGTCGTACTGCAGCAGTACCTTGATGTTCAGGTCGCGGGCTTTCTTTAGCGGACCGTCGAGCAATGTAACGTCTCCAAGTGGGAACTCGTCGGCATAGAGCCGGTCCTGTGCCTGAATGCTGCCTGCGCAGAGGAACAGCATCAGGAGAGGAAAAAGTCTGATTCTTTTATGCATGATTTTGAGATATTGATAATTCTGGCACAAAGATACAAACAATCGCCGACATATCAAAGCGATTTGAGAGATTTTTGAAAAAACAAAGAAGGAGTAACAGATACCTTAAGGCACTTTCCGGGTGCTTTCCCTCACTTCCAACCGTGCATTGGCGGTAACATGGCAGACCTCGTCATGGCCGTTCATCTGATCTTGCAGCAACTTGAAGACTTTCGTGCCAAACTCTTTCGGGCTGTGTCTTACAAACGTTATCCGGGGAGTTACCATCTCCGACACCCAGTCACTCATGAAGCCGATAATCGACAAATCCTCTGGCACACGCAATCCCTTGCTGACAATAGCCTGAATGGACGAGACGGCTAACAATCCGTGAACAGCAACGATGGCGTCAGGCGGTTCAGGCAGGCTCAGCAGTTCCAGTGTGTCAGACAGACCAGAGTTGAAATTGAGAGAACTGCACTTCACCAATTCTTTCCTGACAGGAATGCCCCGTTCGTGCAAGGCCTCGATATAGCCATGCTTGCGATCTGTAGTCTGTTTGAGCAGGTTAGGTCCCCCTAAGAAAGCAATGCGCCGGGCCCCGCCGTCAATCAGATGAAGCGTGGCCTGTCGGGCGAGTTGCTCATCATTGATGGCAACAGACGAGATATCGATGTCTGCCGTCCGGTCGAACAGGACCAAAGGTATGTGATTCCGCTTCAGCCGTTCCAGGTGGGTAAAATCCGTCGTTTCCTGAGACAGGCTGAGGATGACGCCTTCTACGTGCATGCTTTCGAGAAGTTCCACACACTCCACCTCACCAGCATAACTGTCGTCAGAGTCCATGATGATACACAGCAGTCCCGCCTTTCTGGCTTCTGCCTCCACCCGCTTCACAAAGTGAGCATAGGGGCCGAACGACACGTCGGGCACCACAATGCCGATGGTGCGGGTGGTGTCGAAGCGAAGACTGATGGCAAAGGGGTTCGGGCGATAACACTGTTCCTGGGCCAACCGCTCTATCTTCTCCTTCAAAGCAGCACTCACGCCGCTTTGGCCTCTCAGTGCCCGTGATACCGTCGAAACATTAATTCCGAGGATCTTGGCTATGTCGCGCTGTGATATACGTTTCTTCAAGTTTTGAACGTTTTGGGATAACAATTGCAAAATTAGTGGATTCTGTCTCAATAAAACGCATCATATATATGATTTATTACGCAACGCGTTGCGCTTGGAGCAATAATAAAAACCGTCTGATTTCATCAAGCAGACGGTTCTTTCACATTTATATTGAATTTTTGTGTGGTTGTCCCGGCAAGAGATAAGACAGGTACGATATCTACTGCCATTCCAACAATGCAAAGGAACGACAAAATATCTGAATACGCAACACTTTTGCGCAAAAAACAGCCGCAACGCTTTGCGCTTTTCTAAAAATAACTTACCATTGAACGATACTCGATGGTATTTACGCTTGAAAATACGAAGAAACTTCATGATTTCTTTGGTATTCTGCCCGCTTAATCGTACCTTTGCAGCAGAAAGCATTGATTATAACAGACATGAATCGTCAAGAGATAACCTTCGATACGTTTGTTCGCGGCCTGGTGGCAGTGATCATTGTCGTCGGCATCGTCATGCTGCTCAATAGGCTGAGTGGGGTGCTGACGCCCTTCTTCCTGGCATGGCTCATCTCCTACCTGTTGTTCCCGATGGTCAAGTTCTTCCAGTTCCGTTGCCGGATGAAGTACCGCATCCTCGGCATCCTGTGCTCTTTCATCGTCGTGGGTGGCCTACTGACAGGACTATTCTTCCTCGTCGTGCCACCGATGATTGAAGAGAGTGTCCATGTCAAGAACCTGCTGGTAAACTATCTCTCCCAGTCGGAGACACTCAGCAACATCCCCAACATCCTTCAGAAGTTTCTGCGTGAGCACCTGACCATCGACGAGATTAAAGGCATCGTGACCCAGACAGGCTTCCTCGAAGGTATCAAGTCGGCTGTGCCTAAGGTGTGGGAATTCATCATGCAGTCTATCAGCGTCGTGTCGGGTGTTTTCTCCCTGACGATGGTGTTCCTCTACACTCTCTTCATCCTGCTCGACTACGAGAAGATCTGCAACGACTGGCCTAACCTGCTGCCCATCAAGTATCGCCATTTTGCCATCCAGTTGATGAGCGACATCGAGGTTGGCATGAACAAGTATTTCCGTGGTCAGGGCATCGTGGCGCTTTGTGTCGGCATCCTCTTCAGCATAGGTTTTGTCATCATCGACTTCCCGATGGCCATCGGCCTCGGCCTGTTCATCGGCCTGCTGAACATGGTACCCTACCTCCAACTTGTCGGTTTCATCCCAACCATCCTTCTGGCAATTGTCAAAGCGGCCGAGACCGGCGAGAACTTCTGGGCCATCATGCTCATGGCACTCATTGTGTTTGCCGTGGTGCAAACCATCCAGGATACGTTCCTCACACCGAAGATCATGGGCAAGGTGACGGGCCTGAACTCGGCCATCATCCTCCTATCGCTGTCGATATGGGGTTCATTATTAGGCGTACTGGGCATGATTATCGCCCTGCCGATGACGACACTGCTGCTGACATATTATCAGCGATATATCATCAATAAGAATTCAAATACTCATTAAGGGCTTCGACGAGACGGTCGTCTTCTTCCGGTGTGCGGGCTGTCACCCTGAAACAATGATTGTCGAGACTACGGAAGTTGGAGGCATCCCGAATCAGGATGCCGTAATGGTCGATGAGCCATTTCTTCAGGTCGTGGGTGTCGCCATGATCGATGTTCACCAGCATGAAGTGCGTCGCCGTGTCCATCACCAGCAGTCCGTCGATGGCCGACAGTTGTTGGCGCAGGCGCTGGGCCTCTGCCAGATAGTCAGGGAGGTCGGGTACCATCTTCGGATCATGCTCCAACAGGTATTTGCCCGCCTCGATGGCGACGGCATTGACGGTCCAGGGCTGACGGATCTGCCGCAGGCGGTCGATGATAATGGGCGAACTGAAGATATACCCTAATCGCAGGCCTGGGATACAGTATTTCTTCGAGAGCGAGTGGACGAGCATGACATTAAAGCAGTCGGTCAGATTGTGAGGTTTGAGCATCGGACTGAGCGTATAGTCCTCATACGACTGGTCGATCACGTAGAGATAACGGGGGTGCTGGCGGATGATGTGGCTGATGAGGTGCTTGTTCATCACGTTGCCTGTAGGGTTGTTGGGATTGCAGAGCCAGTAGAGGCGGTCTTCTGGCAGAATCTCGAGTTCATCGTCAGTATTATACGACAGCAGGTGATTATAGATCTTACAGGCATCCTCGTATTCCGTAAAGGTCGGCTGCGGGATGATGGATGCCCATCCGCTGTAGAGTTGTGCGATGAGGTAGATAGCCTCCGTAGCACCATTCGTGACCATAATGGTCTCCTCTGGTACGCCGAACTTCTCGGCCAGCATCCTCTCCAGCCCGACGGCCTCCGGCTCAGGATAATGGCCCACGATGCCGAAGCGGCTTGCCAAGTGTGCCTGCAACCCCGACAGGTCAGCGCCGAAATAGATGTTGGAACTGAAGTCCATCTTGATTTGTGCGCCATAACGATAGGCGTCGTCACCGTGTCCGAATATCATAGATTATGAAATTTGAAGTTTAAACTTTGAAATTTATGACTACTTCTTTACCCTGATGGCAAGCGTCTCCTTGTCGAAGACGATGTTCTCCCGTTCGATGAACCGCCCGAGGTCGCCACTTGCCGCTAATGCCTCAGGCGAGCCGATAGTCATAGGACTCATGTCTCCTTCCTCTGCTTTCCTCATCAGCCAGATGGTGTCAGCCAATTGGAGGGCCAGTTCCACGTCGTGGGTAGAGAGGAAGATGGTCTTCTGCGCCTGACGGCTGATGCTACGCAGCAATAGCAGCACCTCCACCTTGCTTGGATAGTCGAGGAAGGCCGTCGGCTCGTCGAGAAAGATGACGGGCGTCTGCTGGGCCAGCGCCTTGGCAATCATCACCTTCTGCCGCTCGCCGTCGCTGAGGGTGTGAATAGGCCGGCGGGTAAGGCTCTTGACACCCACCATCTCGATGGCCTCATCCACGATGCGGAGGTCTTCCTCGGAGTAGGTCCCCCAAAAGCCTGTATAGGGTGATCGCCCCAGCGATACCAATTCCCTGACAGACATGTTCCTCACGTCGGGCTTCTCCGTCAGCACCACCCCAATCAGTTTGCTCAGGTCCTTGTCCGACAGAGAGGCTATTTCTTTTGTGTTTACTGTTGACGGTTTAAGTTCTTGCGTCCCTGCGGTAGCAAGCGGCAAAGCCGAGCGTACAGTTGATTTGCTGGCAAGCCCTTCAGATCCGTCAGTGTAATCATCTGTAAACCGTAAACTGTAAACTGTAAACAAAATCTCCCCTCTGATAGCAGGCTGGAAGGCAGAGAGCGTGCGCAACAAGGTCGACTTCCCCACACCGTTGGCACCCAGCAGACACGTCAACTCACCGCTGCGTATGCTGCCGCTGATACCCTCGGCCACCGTCTTGACGCTATGCTTTGTCTGGTAACCGATGCTCAGGTCCTTCAGTTGAATCGTTTCGCTATTCATCGCTGCAAAGATACAACTTTTTAGGAAAGAAATGAGAATAATGACCAAAAATTTATACTAAAGATGATAAGAAACAATGTTTTATTCTAATTTCTGGCATAATTATTCTAATTATTCCAATTTCTTTCCTAACTTTCTACCTTCCATACCCCTATAGGAGGCATCCCTTACTTATCCCCCACTCAACAAGTAGTGGGCATTCGTAAAAAAAACCGAAAGTCTGGAACTTTCGGCTAAATATTATAAAAACACTTCTCGCTTGATCACTTCCATGGCCTGACTGAACTCGTAAGTCACCATCAGTACTTCTCTCTCTTTGTAACCATCGATTGTCATCGATACTGGAGTCTTTGCCATAATCTTTTTCCTTTCTTTTTTAAATTGTTATAATAAAATGTTTTGTTTGATGGTGCAAAGATACGATGGCTTTCGGTCTCAATCCCAGAAAACTCTGAAAACTTTTGGTTATCTTCTCACTTATTTGTAACTTTGCACCCTGAATCGGTTCACCATGGGGTGATTAATAGGGAATCAGGTGTAAATCCTGAACAGTCCCGCTGCTGTAAACCGTCCTTATCGGAGCAGACACAGAGTCACTGAGATTATCGGGAAGACGTCTGCGACCGGACGGTAAGTCAGAAGACCTGCCGATGACAACGTTGCCATCTATCAATCTCTGGGGTTAGATTGAAAAGGTGAAAAAGTGAAAGAGTGAAAAGGTGAAAAAGTATTTGAGAGGAGTCTGGAGTCAAGAGACTGGAGTCTGTAGAATGCTTTGGTGGCAGAGGATTCTGCCGCTTATATTCGTTTTTTCATTTTTTCACCCTTTCACCTTTGCCCAAGGCAGGCTGGATTCTGTACAGCACGTGCGGGAGATCGTCGTCGTGTCGAAGCCTGCCATGCGGGAGGTGGTGCCGAGTCAGAAACTGAACGGCGAGATGCTGGAGCGGCTCAATACGCACTCCGTGGCCGACGCCCTGCGCTATTTCTCTGGCATCCAGTTGAAGGACTATGGCGGCGTAGGGGGTATCAAGACCGTCAACATCCGATCGATGGGTACTCATCACCTTGGCATCAGTTACGACGGAGTTGCACTGGGTAATGCCCAGAACGGACAGATAGACCTCGGACAGTTCTCGCTCGACAACGTGGAGGAAATCACGCTCTATAACGGACAAAAGAGTGCCATCTTCCAGCCAGCCTCCGACTTTGGGAACGCAGGATCGATCTATATACGAACGAAGGAGCCCGAGTTTCGGAGGTACGGAGGTACGGGGGTGCGGAGGTACGAGAATACTCATCTGCGGTTTAAGGCGCAGTATGGAAGCAGTGATATGTTACGATTGTCAGTTCTCTGGGAGCAAAAACTGTCGGAGACGGTCAGCAGCAGTGTGAGTGCCGGATTCCTGACGGCCAGCGGCAAGTATAAGTTCCGTTACGAGCGACGCTATCCTGATGGGACGACGGCCTGGGACACGACGGCTGTACGACAGAACGGCGATATCCACGCAGAACGCATCGAGGCAAACCTCTATGGCCGTCTGTGGCAGGGCAGTTGGCAGATAAAGGGTTATCTCTACAACTCTGCCCGTGGCATCCCTGGGGCTATTGTGAACAACGTGTGGCGACGGGGAGAACGGCAACAAGATCTGAACACTTTCTTCCAAGCAGCCTACGACAAGAGCAGCGGCAATAAGTTTGCCACCCGCTGGCTGGCGAAGTACGCCTACTACAACACTCACTACGTGAATCGCGACTCAACACAACTGCCCGTCGACAACCGCTATAAACAGCAGGAGTTCTACTTCTCCACAGCCAATGTGCTCGAACTATTGCCCAACTGGAGTGCCTCGCTGAGTTACGACTTCAAGTGGAACAAACTTAATGCAGACATATGGAACTTCGCCTACCCCACCCGCATCTCGAACCTCGTGAGCCTCGCTACGGCCATCGACTACAAGCACCTGAAGGCGCAGGGGTCGTTGCTTGCCACGTTTATCAATGATAGATATCGGAAGTACGGAGGTACGGGGGCACGGGGGTACGAGAATAGTTCGGCGGCAGCAAATTCTTCATTCTTCACTCTTCACTCTTCACTTCAAAAACTGACTCCGGCAGTATTTGTGAACGTCTATCCCTTCCGGGGCACGTTTTTCTCTTTGCGGGCCTACGTGAAGCAGAGTTTCCGTATGCCGACGTTCAACGACCTCTATTATACCGACATGGGCAATGCGAACCTCGTGCCGGAACGGGCCACGCAGTACGATGTAGGCTTTGCGCTGAACAAGCACTTTACCCAAGGTCTCGTCCGTCATGCGGAGATGCACTTCGACGCTTATTATAATACGGTACACGACAAGATCGTGGCCTATCCCAAGGGTCAGCAGTTCCGTTGGACGATGCTTAACTTAGGAAAGGTCCACATCAAGGGTATCGACGTAGAGGCAGAGGCTGATTTCAAGATCGGAAAGGACCTCGTAGCGACGGCCAGAGCCCAGTACACCTATCAGGATGCCCGCGACGTGACAGACCCTGCCGACAGTTACTACAACGACCAGATACCCTACATCCCCTGGCACTCCGGCTCAGCCATCGTCGGACTCTCCTATAAGAACTGGGATCTGAACTACTCGTTCATCTATGCCGGCGAGCGATACGACGAACAGGAGAACATTCTCTACAACCATATGGAGCCTTGGTATACCAGCGATCTCTCGCTCCGCTATCAGTTTGTAGTTTATAGTTTAAAGTTTATAGCCCAGGCAGAGGTGAACAACGTGCTGGATCAGGACTACGAGGTCATCGTGAATTACCCGATGCCTGGCAGGAACTATACCCTCTCATTAACAGTAGAAATATGATAAGACAGATTAGACATAAGATTCTTGTTTTTAGACATGAGAACATAAGAACATATTTATTATGCTCTCTCCTATGCTCCAATGCCAAAAACTTATGTTCTTATGCCCTTTTGTCCTTATTTGTATTTCTGTCTGCCTGCAGGAACGATGTGATGGTGGTGCCGATGGAGGATATCAACACAGGAGGCAAGGCGGTGAAGAGCGAGATTGTCGGCATGTACCTGCTCAACGAGGGCAATATGGGTTCCAACAAGGCCACCCTCGACTACCTCGACCTCTCGGGACGTGACTCCACCGCACATTATTATAGGAATATATACTCCGAACGTAACCCATCGACGGTGATGTCGCTGGGTGATGTGGGCAACGACTGTCAGGTCTACGGCTCCCGTCTGTGGCTGGTCATCAACTGCTCGAACAAGGTGGAGGTGGCCCGTGCCTCCGATGCCGTCAGGATCGGAAAGGTGAACATCCCCAATTGCCGATATGTGACCTTCAAGGACGGTTTTGCATACGTCTCCTCGTATGTCGGTACACAGTATGGCGGGAGCAACAGTCCCTTGGGGAGCGTCTATAAAGTGGACACCTTGACACTGGAAAAGGTGGACTCCTGTTCTGTGGGCTACCAGCCTGAGGAGATGGCCATCATCGGCAACAGGCTTTATGTGGCCAACAGCGGCGGTTATCAGGGAATGACGGGCCAGGGCTATGAGAGTACGATGAGTATCATCGACCTCCTGACGATGCGGGAGACGGACAAGATCAACGTGGCTGCCAATCTGCATCATGTTAAGGCTGACCGATATGGTCAACTCTGGGTGACGGCCCGTGGAAACTATATGAACGAAACGTCGAGCCTCTGGTGGTTACAGCCCGACGGCAACGGACAGATGATGGTGGGCGGTCATCTGGACCTGGCCGTCAGCGACCTCTGCATCGTGGGCGACTCGCTCTACTTCTACGGTAGCCAGTGGAGTGAGGTGACGATGACGAACACCGTCACATACGGCATCATTAATGTGCGCACCCACCAGGTTGTCAGCACCAACCTCTCCAATGCCCCTGAGATCCAGAAGATCCGCATGCCCTATGGCATCATCGTCAACCCTCTGCAGCACGACTTCTATCTGATGGATGCGAAGAACTATGTTTCGAGCGGCGAACTGCTCCATTTCCTCCCTGACGGCACCTTCGACTGGAAGGTCAAAACCGGCGATATCCCAGGGCACGCGACGTTTTTAAAAGTGGAAAGTAAGAAGTAAACACAATAGAATGAATATGAGATATAAAATGACAAGAAAAGGTTTGGTGATAGGTGTTTCACTTTTTCACCTTTTCACCTTTTCACCTTTAAGTGCTCAGGAGCACTCAAAATACATCCAGGCCGTCGACGAGTACCGCCCCGCACCAGGACAGTTCGTCAACGACGCCCCAGAATATGAGGAGGGCGACACGGAGGCCGACATGCTCCGCAAGTGTAACGAGAACGTGGCGGGCCTCGGACCCCTCGACGCACATCTCGTGGCCCTCGGAGGATGGGGAGGCTATATCACCTTCCATTTCGACCACTCCATTGCCAACATTCCAGGCCAGCGCGACTTCGCCGTCTGGGGCAATGCCTATCAGGAGATGAAGAACTTCGTCTTTGGCGGCATGAACGAGGCGGGCATCGTGATGGTGTCGAAAGATACCAACGGCAACGGCCTGCCTGACGACCCCTGGTACGAGATCAGCGGCTCGTGCGACGCAGACAGCGTGGGGAAGGTGGTCTACGACTATGAGGTCACCTATCATCAGAATCCCATGGGCGATATCCCCTGGACAGACAATCTCGGACAGAGCGGCACCATCGACCGCAACCACTACCACCCCCAGGAGTACTACCCCCAGTGGCTCCCCGACGGCCTCACCTTCAGCGGCACACGCCTGCCAGATAATATGTATAACCTCTCCGACAAGGTAGACAGCGGGTGGAGCCCCTACTACTACGTGCTCATCGGCTTCCGCTATGGCTATGCCGACAACCTGCCTAATTTCACGGATAATGCCGATGCCACCTCTTATAATAACGAAGGCTGCGGCATCGACATCGCATGGGCCGTCGACGAGGCGCGACAGCCTGTCAACCTCGACTTCATCGACTTTGTACGCGTCTACACAGGTCTGAACCAGAAGTGTCCCCAGCCAGAGTGGTGGGGCGAGACCTCCACAGAGTTCATGGGTGCCGAGGACCTGCACCTCGAGGCCTCGCTCGACGCCATCCGTCAGGCAACGGGAATCCAGACCCCGAGGAGTGTGGAGTGTGGAGCGTGGAGTGAGAATACCCCTGCCTACGACCTCCTTGGCCGCCGCATCAACATATCTCCCTCCTCCCTCCTCCCTCCACACTCCTCGAAAAAGACAATCATCATCTCCAATGGCAAGAAATATCTTTCAAAATAACAATTAGCATTATTAACTCAATTAAAAAACAAAAAGTTATGAGGACAAACAAATTTTTCAGTCTGGCAGCCATCGCTTGTGGCTTTGCCCTTTCATTCACTGCTTGTACAGGTAACACAGACAACCCCATCGTGGTTCCCGAGCCCCAGCCCGCTGAGCCCGAGACCGTCAAGGCCACGATAGGCTTCGAGGGTGCTACCCTCAATGCCGATGGCTACTGGTGTGGCGACGAGACAGGCACCAAGTTCGACAACTGGGGCTCTGAGGCTTTTGCATGCTCCTACAAGGAGGACATCGTGAACTTCCCTGTCACTTGGACACCCGCTTGGGCCAGTTGGAGTGGCTTCGGCGCTTCCAACCGCACGGAGACCACCTTTGCTTCAGAGACGATGGCTATAGACCAGTTTAACAACATTACTGGCAAAGCCCATGGCGGCGATAACTTCATGGTTGTCTACACCTTCGGTGAGCAGATTACCTTCGACAAGCCTGTCAAGGTAAAAGGCTTCTGGTACACCAACAATGCCTGGACGGTGGATGCCATCCTCAACGGCGACGGCATGACACCCGGCAAGTTTGAGGCCGAGGACTTCTTGAACTGTATCGTTTATCCCACACCAGCCCAGGAAGACATCATGAGCGGTGCCCGTCTGGAGATTCCCCTCGCCAAAGACGGTGACTACGTGAAAGAGTGGAAATACTGCGACCTGAGCGACGTCGTGGCTTTCCATAACATCAAAGCCCTCTCCTTCGCCTTCGAAGGCACTAAGAAGAACGACAACGGTCTGACCACACCAACTTACATCTGTATCGATGACATCGAAGTGGAATATGAAAAATAAGACCCGTTGAAGCACATTCTATTCATATTACTGACTACGTTGCTTGTCTCCTGTGGAGGTCGCCAAATGACGGCCTCACAGGAGGCAGGCGACACTGTCGTCTTTAAGTACGCCACCCAACTCAGCATCGTCCGACATAAGGACTATACTGAGGTGGAGGTGAAGAACCCGTGGAAGGAAGGCAAAATCCTCCACAGTTATCTCCTGGTGCCTGACAGCATCGACCCTCAAGACATATCTCTTACCTCTCACCACTCACCTCTCACCTCTACCATCGTCCGCACGCCACTGCGTCGCTCCGTGATGTTCACCACCGTCCATTGTGCCATGCTGATGTCGTTTGGTTGCGAACAAAGCATCGCCGGAGTGGCGGATCTGAAATATATCAAGATTCCCTGGATTCACGAGCAGGTGAAGGCAGGCAGCATCACCGATGTGGGTGAAGGTATGAGCCCTGTGGTGGAGAAGATCATCGACCAGCGTCCTGACGCCCTGTTCCTCTCGCCCTTTGAGAACAGCGGAGGCTATGGCCGTTTGGAAGAGATAGGCATCCCCATCATCGAGTGTGCCGAATACATGGAGCCTTCACCCTTGGCCCGTGCCGAGTGGCTGCGCTTCTATGGCATGCTCTTCGGCTGCGAATCCCGTGCCGACAGCCTCTTTGCCGTCGTCGATAGCAGTTATTGTGCTCTGAAAGGCTTGTTTACAGTTGACAAACAAAAATCCGTCTTGCTCGACAAAGTGACGGGCAGCGTCTGGTATGTGCCTGGTGGCCGTAGCACCATCGGACAGATGATTCAAGATGCCGGCGGCAACTATCCCTGGGCCGACGATGACCATAGCGGTAGCGTTTCTTTGCCTTTCGAGGCGGTCTTAGAGAAAGCTGGCGAGGCCGATGTCTGGCTCTTCCGTTATAGCAGCGACCACGACATCACCCCCGACGAACTGCTTAGCGAGCATCACGGCTACGGTCAGTTCAAGGCATTCCGCAGCGGAGAGATCTATGGCTGCGACGTGGAGCGCTCTCTTTTCTATGAAGAGTCGCCCTTCCGTCCTGACTGGCTGTTGGGTGATTACATTCACATCCTCCATCCTGATATTCCCAACCTTCCACCGCTGAGATACTATAAAAAGGTAAAAGTGAACAGTGAATAGTGAAAAATTTGCTACCGCTATAGATATGAAGCAGAAGGGTTTTGTCTATTGCGTCTGTCTGGGCTTGCTCATCATCGTGCTCTTCGCCCTAAATCTGGTGATGGGTTCTGTCAGCATCCCAGTAGCCGACGTGTTCAGCATCCTCACAGGCGACAAGACGGCTAAACCCTCATGGCAGTTCATCGTGCTGGAGTCACGACTGCCACAAGCCATCACGGCCACCCTTTGTGGCGGTGCCCTTGCCGTCAGTGGCCTGATGCTTCAGACGGCCTTCCGCAACCCGCTGGCAGGCCCTTCAGTCTTTGGTATTAACAGCGGTGCAGGACTGGGTGTGGCCTTAGTCATGCTGTTATTGGGCGGTGGACTCTCCATAGGCTCTTTGCAAGTGAGTGGCTTTGCCGCCGTACTGATGGCCGCCTTCATCGGGGCAATGGCCGTCATGGCGCTCATCTTCTTTTTCTCCACGCTGGTACGAAACAATGTCATGCTGCTCATCGTGGGCATCATGATCGGCTACCTCTCCAACTCCGCCATCTCACTGCTTAACTTCTTCGCTACCGATGAGGGTGTGAAGTCATATATGGTCTGGGGCATGGGCTCCTTCGGCGGAGTTTCGATGAGCAATATGCCCGTCTTCGCCAGCGTTACCCTCATCGGACTTCTGGGTGCCCTACTGCTCATCAAACCCCTCAACGCCCTCTTATTAGGCGACCGTTATGCCGAGAACCTCGGCGTGAACATCTTAAGGGTGCGCAACTGGCTGCTTATCGTCACTGGCCTGTTGACGGCTGTCACCACTGCCTTCTGTGGTCCTGTGGCATTCATCGGCCTTGCCGTACCGCATATTGCCCGACTGCTGCTAACGACCGACAACCATCGTGTGCTGTTGCCAGCCACCATCCTCTGTGGTGCCATCGTAGCCCTTGTCTGCAACCTTATCTGTTTCCTCCCAGGCGAGACCGGTGTTATCCCCCTTAATGCCGTCACACCTCTGATTGGTGCCCCTGTCATCATCTACGTCATCGCCCGCAAGCGCTAAAAGGAGAGCAAAACCTATTTGCCATCAGTCCGTTTAGAGCCTGTCAAACAAAAATGTTAAGCAACCATAAATGCCGGCACTAATGGTTAATAAATCCAAACGTCCGGTTTCCCCATACAAGATTATTGCCTTTCTATAATTATATAGATGAAGAGATTCTAAAAAACCAACGATTATGAGAAAGAACATTTTCTATTGGATAGGCGCAGCAATGATGCTGGTAGTCGGCTTGAGCAGTTGCAGCAAGACCGACGATGAAGAAAAAGCAAACATTATTACTGGATTGTATGGCTTTTCGGCCAACGATGAAAGTGCTGATGTGATTCATCTTGTTGCTGGAGATATGAACGTGCTGCAGATCCAGTCGGAAAACGGCGATACAGAATTATGCAGCCTTTATACTCCTTGGGGCAGTTTGACAAGCGGACAGGAAATAAAGACCGAACCTGACGGCAGCACGCATACGGTATATCATCTGGGATTCTCGGCTATGATTCTGAATTCATCGCTCTTCAACGTCATGACTTTAGACATAGAAAGCGATCAGGCCGCTAGTGCCGGTGAACTGAAGGTGGGAGATACCTTTGACAGCAGCGTCATCCAAGTGATAGCCTTTGACAATCGTAATACGCTGACCGAAGGGAGGTTTGACTATGCAAAAGGAGGACAAGTTCAGGTGGTGGACCTGCAGACGGACGATAACGGGAGATCGCACATTACGATTAGCCTGCAGGACCTGAAGTTCAACTCGTTTGATCAGAAGCACTCCTATACGCTCAATGCCACGATCGATTACGTAATTGCCGTAGATGACCCAGAATCCAACGAGACTCAGCCAGAACCAATTACTGGCGACTTTGATATGGAGACGGCGCTGATTCCAAGCGATGAACTGATCTCTTTCATGATGGACGCACTATACAAGAATGAGACCCAGGGACGGCATACCTTCTTCAGCGAAGACCCAGAAGAGCAGAAGTGCCTGATCATCAATAGCATTGAGGAGTTCCGCGAGGCGTATAAGGGCGACAAGGACATCAGTCCTATCATTCACCACGTCAACTTCAACTACTGCACCCTCGTCATCGGACGAACATACGGCGAACACAGCGGCATGTCGTTAGGCGACTATGAACTGGCAGACAATGGAGACACCTATCAACTCGACGTGACGCTGAATAACAACATCAATCCCAACCTCGTCTATACGACTGCTCTAACCGACCTCTATTTCTGGAAGATCTATCCCAAGATGGAGAACAAGCCCGTCGTCTTCAACCGCATCAAGAAGGATGTCAACTTTGATCCCTTTGGCGATGATTCCGAATTCGCTTACATACGGAAACGCTGGTTCCTGCAGAGTTATTCTGATGCCGAGGGCACAACCCAATATAATAACAAAGACTGGGGCGATGAGCGCTATTCCATCGAGTTCACGGCAGACGGCAGAGTGCAAGGCAGCATCAACACGAACGAATTCAGCGGCTATTACAACCTGCCATACGCCTGTACTTACGACGGTAAGCGCGACGGCTACAATGGCTACTACCGCTATGGACTGATCAACATGAGAGATGTGACAACAACGCAGTTAGAGGATGACGAACCCCTTTCAAAGTCATTCATGCACATCTTCAACGCCATCGAGTATAAGATCTGGACAGCAGACATCATGACCATCACCACCTCCGATCATGAGGTCTTCGGCTTCTTCCGCGAGAACATCAAGAAAATCTACGGTTATTAGCGACGATGACTCCGACGTGATAATATTAATTTGTCGTATCCGCGCACTTTGGCAACAAAAAAACAAAAAAAAGCCAAAGATTGCGCGGATAATCATAGATAATTTCATACCTTTGTACCAAGAATGCTAAAACCTATAATTACTAATTATGAAGAAAGGAATGATTCTTGGTTTGCTCCTCGGTGCATCATTGATGGCGCAGGCAGAGCAAGTGACCATCGAGACGAAACGCTCGACGATGGTTCTTAACGTTGAGAACGACAAACAGCCACAGTATGTGTATTTCGGTCAGAAGTTGAGTGACTTCGATCTGGCCAGCCTCCAGACACCCCGCAACGGACGGATGGACGCCTATCCGGCCTACGGCATGAACTGTCCGGCAGAGGCTGCCCTGGCCATGAAGCATGCCGATGGCAACATGTCAACGGAATTGGTGGTAACGGGATGGGAGACCTCCCCTAGCCCCTCCTATAGGAGGGGAACGGTTACCAGAATTACGATGAAAGACACGGTCTATCCCATGACTGTCGTGCTCTGCTATGGGGCGTACGAGGACGAGGATATCATCGAGACGTGGGCGGAGATTACCAACGGCGAGGCCAAGACGGTCACGCTGACGCAGTTTGCCTCCTGCTCCCTGCCTATCCGTCGTGGCAACGTGTGGCTCTCCCATTTCTACGGCTCCTGGGCCAACGAGGCGCGTCTTGTAGAAGAGCCTCTCCTGCCTGGCGAGAAAGTCATCAAGAATAAAGACGGCACCCGCAACTCGCATACTGACCACGCTGAGGTGATGTTCTCGCTCGATGGCAAGGGTCGTGAGAATGCTGGCGACGTGATCGGCGCTGCCCTCTGCTACTCAGGCAACTTCCAACTGAAGATCGACACAGACGACACGGAGTATCACTACTTCTTCGCCGGCATCAACCCCGACAACTCGGAGTATCACCTGAAGAAAGGCGAGACCTTCATCACGCCCAAGGTGGCACTGAGTTTCTCTAAGTGCGGACTCTCAGGCGTCTCCCGCAACTTCCACAAATGGGGCCGCAAATATATGCTCGCCCATGGTGACAAAGAAAGGAAAATCCTGCTCAACTCGTGGGAGGGCGTCTATTTCGACATCAACCAGCAGGGCATGGACCAGATGATGGGCGACATTGCCTCGATGGGCGGTGAACTGTTCGTGATGGACGACGGCTGGTTTGGCGACAAATATCCCCGCAAGGTGGACAACTCCTCGCTCGGCGACTGGGTGGTCGACAAGAACAAACTGCCCGAGGGCATCGAGGGTCTGCTGAGAGACGCCAAGAAGCACGGCATCAAGTTTGGCATCTGGATTGAGCCGGAGATGGCCAACACCGTCTCGGAACTCTACGAGGCCCACCCCGACTGGATTGTGAAGGCTCCAAAGCGTGAGCCCGTGCTGGGACGTGGTGGCACGCAAGTGGTACTCGACATGAGCAACCCGAAGGTGCAGGACTTCGTCTTCTCGATCGTGGACAACCTCATGACCAAGTATCCAGAGATCGACTATATCAAGTGGGACGCCAACATGCCCATCCTGAACCACGGTTCGCAGTATCTGACGATGAACGACCAGAGCCACCTCTACATCGAGTACCATCGCGGCCTGGAGAAGACCTGCCAGCGCATCCGTGCCAAATACCCCGACCTCACCATCCAGGCCTGCGCCTCGGGCGGCGGACGTGCCAACTGGGGTGTGCTGCCCTGGTTCGATGAGTTCTGGGTCTCCGACAATACCGATGCCCTCCAGCGCATCTATATGCAGTGGGGCACCTCGTATTTCTTCCCCGCCATCGCCATGGCCTCGCACATCTCCGCCACGCCCAACCACACCGTCTTCCGCACCACAGCCATGAAGTATCGCATCGACGTGGCCATGAGCGGACGCCTCGGCATGGAGATCCAGCCCAAGAACATGACCGACGACGAGAAGGCCCTCTGCCGCAAGGCTATTGCCGAGTATAAGGGCATCCGTCCGATTGTGCAGTTTGGCGACCTCTACCGCCTTGTGTCGCCCTACGATAAGATCGGCCTGGCCTCGCTGATGTACGTCAACGAAGCGAAGACGAAGAGTGTATTCTTCTGGTGGAAGACCGAGTCGTTCCAAAACGAGCACCTGCCCCGAGTCAAGATGGCTGGCCTCGATGCCGATAAGAAATATAAGGTACACGAGTTGAACCGCATAGACCTGAAGCCTCTCGATGTCGAGGGCAAGACCTTCAGCGGTGCCTATCTCATGAACCACGGCCTCGAAATGCCCTATCGCAACGAGCCCGAGTGGTCGAAGAAAAACGACTGGAGCAGCCGCGTGCTGCTGCTGGAGGCAGAATAAAAGCCAATTCTGCTGCTGGAGGCAGAATAAAGCCAATAATTTGATTTTCATGGCCTTGGCGGTACCCCCGCCTTGGGCAGTTATAGCGCCTCTTCAGACCACCCCGCCCTAACGGGCTCCCCTCCTAACTCAGGAGGGGAAGAGGTTACTATGGCCATTTCTATTTAATGGCTTGTTTATCTGGAACGCCTGTTTACTGGGTCGCTAATGCCCGTTTTCTCTCATAACAGGCATTGTTTTCTCTAGTAAAGCCCTATCAGAACGACGCAAAACAGGCATCAGCGAGAGGATAAACAGGCATCAGCACGAGGGTAAAGTATGGGGTGTAAGGCGGCAGGGGGCGATTTTGTAATCTCGGAGATAGCAAAATAGGCGGTTTTGAACAGGTTGCCGGCGAGGAAAATGACAAATATGACAATTATGACAAATGACAGTGTCAGATTCAGGGCTCGGACTATCATACGGCTACTGCAAGATACGACTATATGATACTATTTATATATATATATTACTATTATTATATATTATATTATTATTTATATAGATTATATTATATATATAATATATAATATAATTAAAATATACTATATAATAACATGATGATGTGGAAAACTGAGGCTTCGTGTCGTACATCCTAACGAAGGACTGGGTGACAAAAAATGACACTGTCATTTGTCATATTTGTCATCCGTCATCATTTCTTGCCGAAGATACGCTGGTTTGCCGCCAGACATATCAACAAAATGTTGTGAAGAAAATGGCGAAGATGTTGTGGATTTAGCGAAAAATGTAGTACCTTTGCAGCCTAAATACAGATTATTCACAAATTAAACTAAGAGATTATGGCTACAGGAAACGTTCGGCCGGCAGACATGGAGCGCATCACGACTCCCGCCCTGGCCCAAAAGTACATTGACGAGCAAATCAAGGAGCTGCGCGCTCAGATAGGAGACAAGAAGGTGCTGCTGGCACTCTCCGGCGGTGTGGATTCATCGGTGGTGGCTGCCCTGCTGATCAAGGCCGTGGGCCGTCAGTTGGTGTCGGTCCATGTGAACCACGGCCTGCTGCGCAAGGGTGAGCCCGAGCAGGTGATCAAAGTGTTCCGCGACGAGTTGAACGCCAATCTGGTGTATGTGGACGCCACAGACCGCTTCCTCGACAAGTTGGCTGGCGTGGCCGATCCAGAGCAGAAGCGCAAGATCATCGGCGCTGAGTTCATCCGTGTGTTCGAAGAGGAGGCCCGCAAACTAGAGGGTATCAGTTTTCTGGCTCAGGGCACCATCTATCCCGACATCGTGGAGTCGGGCCCTGTGAAGTCACACCACAACGTAGGCGGTCTGCCTGAGGATATGCAGTTCGAGTTGGTAGAGCCCATCAAACTGTTGTTCAAGGACGAGGTGCGCGTGGTTGGCAAGGAACTCGGCCTGCCCGACAACATGGTGTACCGCCAGCCCTTCCCCGGTCCCGGCTTGGGTGTCCGCTGCACTGGCGCCATCACCCGCGACCGTCTGGAGGCCCTGCGCGAGAGCGATGCCATCCTGCGCGAGGAGTTTGCCAAGAACGGCCTGGAAGGCAAGGTATGGCAGTATTTCACCATCGTGCCCGACTACAAGTCGACGGGTGTGAAGGATAACAAGCGCAGTTGGGACTGGCCCGTGATTATCCGTGCCGTGAACACCCGCGATGCCATGACTGCCACCATCGAGGAGATCCCCTACACGCTGCTCCATCACATCACGCAGCGCATCATCACCGAGGTGCCCGGAGTGAACCGAGTGCTGTACGATCTGACGCCAAAACCCACGGGAACCATCGAGTGGGAATAGAAATAAGAGCCAGCCTTCGGGCTGGTTTTTTTATGCCCCACTCAAGCCGGATTTGATCCTATAAGAGGCATTTCTACGACACCAAAGGGGTTAGCGTAGGAAAGGGTCGGACGGCTCCCACAAGTGGCGACTCATGTCTACATGGCCATTGGCCTTGAAGGTGACGCCCTCTTCCTCTAATAGCGTTCGCTGGCGACTCCAGCCAGGAGCCGTACGGCCTGCTTGGTTGACAACACGATGACAGGGCAACTGCTCTGCCCCAGGGGTGTAGCGAAGCGTGCGCCCCACCATGCGGGAATGGCTTGGCCAGCCAGCCAGGGCAGCGATATATCCATAAGTCGTCACCCGTCCACGAGGAATCTGGCTCACGATGTTCAGCACGTCATCGCGGAACGTACGGGCCTGTGCTGGTGTCATTCTGTCGGGATAGTCCTTCATATTTGGTGCGCTTCGTCTGCAAAGGCCAGGAGTTCACGGTCGCCACGGCTGTCGCCATAGGCAGTAAGGTGGTAGGAGGAACGGTCTGGATGAAGGGCAAGGATACGACGCACCTTCTCCTGACCATAGCAGTTGGGGGTGAGGAATCGGCCCGTAAGAAGGCCGTTGGCAACCTCTATCTGGGTGCCCAAGACGGTGACGGACGGAAAGAAGGGCTGTACCCAGTTATCAATACTCGCACTAACGATAAGAACTTCCGAGCCCTCGGCCACGGCCTGCTCTAACAGTCTGACGACATCAGTTCTCAGTAGATGACGATGGGTGCGGGCAAAGTCCTGGCAAAGGGCATCGAACGCCTCGATAGTCATTCCCTTGAAGAAATGTGCGAACACCCGCTGCTTGGCTGTCCCGTTGGGATAGAGCCTCATCTTCATCAGCACCAGCAGGGGAACAAAAAGCAGGAAGCCGTACAGGAACCTCACCGTGCCGCAGGCATGGCGGATCAGCACCAAGAAGGTGTCACGGGTAGTCAGCGTCCCGTCAAAATCAAAGGCGTAGATCTTTTTCATTGAGGACATAGTCGTTTGAGGGTTTGCTGAAGCAGCCAAGCCAAGGGCAACGTCAGAAGAGTGGTCAGCAGCATCGTGGGCCAATAGCCCAGATGATAGGGTATCAGATACTGCATCACAAAATGATTATGAATCAGATAAATCTCCAGGCTCAGGCTCCCAAGGAAGATGAACACACGATGACACCACCCCGGCATACAGCGGAACAGGTCGGTGAGCAACAGAATGAGGGTGACGGTGAGTGGAATGTAAATCATCCGTTCTGCAAAGAGCGGAAAACGCCCATGCCTCATTTGCTCCAGCCAGATACAGGCGGCAGCCGTCATCAGGAAGGTAATCATTACCAGCCAACGGCTCGCGGGCTCCATCCGGAGACCTCTCCTGACGAGTTCGCCACAGTTGATGCCTATGAAAAAGACAGGTACGCGACTCCAGAAGATCTCAATATGGCCTACGGCCTGGTGCACGGGTGTCACCCATTGCACCATGACACACCAGCAAACCATCAGCACAGGCAACCAACGATATGAGGGATGGCGCTGGATAAGTCTCATATAAAGCGGTGCCCAAAGGTAGAGCATCATGATGGCAGGGATATACCAGAAGGAGAGTTCATCATGGAGCCAGAATCCCCAGTTGATAGTGATGTCGAGCACAAGGTCGAGATAGTCGCCCGTCTCGAAGTCAAAGCGCTGGAGATAGTAGACCGACGAGATAACGAGCCACGTAGGGAAGATGCGCAGCAGGCGGCGTTTGTAAAAGCTACTGAACGAAGGCTGTTTCAGCCAGGAATACCACAGTCCTATGCCGCTAAGGAAGAGAAACATATCCACCCCGATATTGCCACAACGACGTAGTCCGAAGAACATATCGGAACGTGGCAATGGGATATGGAACAGGATGATGAACAAGATGGCTGCCCCCATCAGTTCGCCGCGATAACGGCTTACATCTGCCCATTCTATCTCGCGTATCTTCATCGTTTCGGGGAGGGAATACGGTCAATGATCTGTTTCACGGCCCAGGAGAGTCCGATGGCAACGACGAAATAGAGCATCAGGCCATCGTAGGCATCGCGCTGCCAGGCCACGGTGATGAAGAGTTTGCGGGCGATAGGATGGGCCACGAACATGGCGGCAGAGTAGGTGCCAAACCATACGAACACCTTCAGCACAACCTTTGGCAGCACCTTCACGAGTGCGATGGTTCCGATGATGATCACCACAGGTATCCACAACCAGGCGTGGAAGGAGAAAGACATGGCGACCGTCAGGACGATGGCGAGGAGCAGTCCGAGGAGTGGGAAGTGAAGAGTTCTCTCGAGGAGTGAGGAGTGTGGAGTGTGGAGTGAGATATGTTCTGCGGTAGCCTCTACGGCAGAATCCGCGCTTGAAGTATTCTCACTCCACACTCCACACTCCTCACTCCTCGAAAAAACTCTTGCGACGATTATTCCGACCCCAAAGGGCAGGATGCCGCCGATGAAGTTATAGCGCAGGCGATTAAGCATCTCACCGTCGGGCTCACAGAACACCTGCAACAGCCAGCAGAGGGCTATCAGCAGCACCACATAAAGGCTACGACGGCGATAGAGCAACAAGCGATAGACGACGTAAAGTTCCATCATCAGTCCGAAGAACCAATAGATGCCGGGCCAGATGATCTTGTCGGGCTCAGGCAACACGTTGATGTACATCAGCAATTGGGCGATGACATTGTCCCAATGGAAGGGGAAGCGGCCAGGGGTGACGGCATCAACCATGATGAACAGCACAAAGCCCACAATGAGCATCCGCAGGAGTTTCAGATAATGGTAGCGGAGGAAGGAGAAAGAATTAACGGGTCTGGTCGCGTGATTCTCTCCAGAATCATGGCTTTGTCCCCTCGATTCATTCTCATACTTCCTGACAAGGCCATAGCCGCTGAGAAAGAGGAACACAGGCACGCCGTAATGCCCGAAGAAAGAAAGCAGATGCATGGGCAGGAACTCATCGGGATGGATGAGCGCCTCCCACAGACCATCAATACGCTTATCGAAGAACTGATACTCGTTCTCCTTCACGATACCCTTGACGTAGTGGCAGTAGTTGTGCAGCATGATAGCAAGGATGGCAATACCACGCATCGCCGTACACTCCGCCCGTGTCAGTAACTCCTTCATTTCTTCAGCCTGTTATAGTCTGTGGTGCCCTTGAGGATGCGGGGGCGGTTCATATCGTAGTTGGGACTGATGACATTCAGCCCCTCCCGATAGTGTGGCGTTGAGATGCCACCAAGATAGAGCAACAGATGGGGCAAGGCATCGATCATCAGCGGACGGTCTTTCGCTGCCTGCAGAGCCAGCCAGCCATAGGGATGATTCTCCCGGTATAGCGGGGAACCCCAGACCCAGAAGGGTATCTCCATCTCGTTGCGCGCCAGCCGATAGTCGATGTCTGCATTGTGCAGGCGGCCGGATGTGTAAGGCTCGCTGTCGAAGACCTCCTCACCATGATCCGGCACATAAATGACAACGGCATCGCGATCGGCAAAATGATTCGTGACGGCCTTCAGGATAGAGTCATTATAGAGCAGCGAATTGTCGTAATGAGCCAAAGTCTGCAGTTGCTTAGTTGTCAGTTCAGGACGATTGTAATCCTGGGGTGTAAACTTTCTGAATGTCTTCTGCGGATAACGGGCTGAGTAATCAACGTGCGAACCCATCAGATGAAGGATCGTCAGGCGGCCTTTGCAAGAGAGGGAATCTCTCTGTTGCATCTCTTTCACCAGCCCGTTGTCATAACGGTAGAGCGCCGTATTGCGCTCATCGAAGAAGCGTTGGCTGAGGGCTGAGTCGCAGAGGAAGAAACCGCCGCTGAAATCATAGACGGCCTCCTTGGCCTTGGGCAGGAACTGGTTGGTGAGGAATGTCACGTGATAGCCCGCCTTGCGAAACACCTCGGGGAAGAGAGGCTGGTCGCACCACGCCCCGCTGTCGCCGACAGCCCAGAGCGAGAGCATGTGCTTGAAGACAAAACTCGTGAGATTCCACGACGAGACGACATCGGAGAACGGAATAAGCGAGCCCTCCTCGGCCATCGCTAACTGACGGGGAGTAGTTGGCATGTCGTAGCCATAGAGTTGGGAGTGATGCTTGTTGTAACTCTCGCCGATGACGAGCACGATATCCGGCACACGGAAACTGCAACTGTCGACCCGAATCTTATCTCCGCCGGCAATCTCCAACTGTTCTAATTGTTGGCCGGCCAGACTGTTGGCGTAGATTCCGAAGGCCAGACGATAGACGGGCAAATAGAGTTTAGCATGATCCTTGCGGTTCTGTTCCCGCTCCACTTCGCCGAGGGTGTTACAGGAGAAAAGGCGTCGCATGGCCATCTTATTGTCCCACGTCTGGCAGATGCTGCTGTAGAGGCACCAAGCCACAAGGCAGCCTAATAAGGCTTGTATGCCGATCACAACGCCCTCGTTCAGTTTCGGAAGAATCATCTGCTGACGGACGCTGTTAAGCCAGCGATGGAGAAAGGTCCAGAGGATATGAATGAGCAGCAGCAGCAGGATCCAGCCCACATTGGTGGTAATGATGGCAAAATTCATATAGCCAACGAAGAACTCACGGGCCTCTTGTCTGCTGGTCTCTGCGACGAGCATCAGCATGGTTGGCGTCAGGGTGGACTCAAAGCGGACATAGCAGAACACGTCGGCGATGGCCACACCATATAAAAAGATGTATAGCAATGCCTTCACCCACAGGCGAATCTTGCGGGGGATGAGCGTCAGGACGACGCAGAGGGCATAGATGTCGAGGAATAGCTCGGGCACCGTCAGTTCGTAGGGCTTTGCGCCACGTTCGCGCAGATAATAGGGCATCAACTCCAGTTGCGTACACATCCAGCCCAGGGCGAACATAAACACGAAGAAAGTACCATTCTTCGCGATGGGAGTCCACAGCCATCTAAGCCATCTCAACGGATTTATCATTTCTCTCACCTCTAACCTCTCTCCACTTACCTCTTAATATAAAGTCTCTTCTCCTTGATATAATCGGCTACAGCCTTCGGCACCAGTCTGCGGATGCCCCTACCCTCACGGATCCTGCGACGGATATCTGTGCTGGAGATATCCATATAGCCGACATCTCCTGGGGTGCGTGTATAGACCACAATCTCGTAGTTGGCCTTGATATCATCGGCACGGTACCACTTGTCGAACAATTGCCAGTTGTCGCCTCCTATCATCAGCACGAACTCATCATCAGGGTAGTCTCGTTTAAGGGCTTCAAGGGTGTTCCAAGTGTATGATGGTTTCGGCAGGTGCATCTCGTAGTCGCTCACCACGATACCATCCACGTTCTCCACAGCCAGACGGGCCATCAGCAAGCGTTGCTCATCGTCAAGCAAGTCTGTGGACTGCTTCAGCGGATTCTGAGGCGATACCATCAGCCACACCTCGTCGAGTCCCGCCTGCTCTTTCAGTTGCAGAGCCAGCGAGATATGACCGTTGTGGATGGGGTTGAAGGACCCGCCAAAGAGACCGACCCTCATCCCAAGAACTCCTTGATGATCTCCAAGGCATCGGCCTCGGCATATTCCAAGATGTCATTGACGACCACCTTGTCGAACTTCTCCGCAAAGGTCAGTTCAAACTCAGCACGGGCAATACGTTGGTCAATGACCTCAGGGGCATCCGTGCCCCGCCCTTCGAGTCTGCGGCGGAGCTCATTGATCGATGGGGGCTGGATGAAGAGGCTCAGAGCCTCGTCGCCATAGAACTGCTTGATGTTCACGCCACCCTTCACGTCGACATCGAACACCACGTTCTGTCCTGCCTCCAACTGCCGCTCCACCTGCGACTTCAAAGTGCCATAGAAACGACCCTCATAAACTTCTTCGTACTCTAGGAACTCGCCGTTGTCTATCCGCTGGCGGAACTCCTCTGGCGTCAGGAAGAAATACTCCACGCCATTCTGCTCCGTGCCTCTTGGTGCTCTCGATGTGCAGGAGACAGAGAACGCCAGATTCAACTCCGGATGCTCCTTCATCAGCCACGAGATAATGGTAGACTTTCCTGTTCCTGAAGGAGCGCTTACAATGATTAATTTTCCTCTCATTTACTTGTTTTCGTTTCGTTTACTATTTACGATTTACAGTTCTTGCGTCCCTTCGGTAGCAAGCGAGCAAAGCTCGAGCGGATTACTTCTATGGGCGGTATAATCTAAACGGCTTGCCAGCATATCATCTGTAAACTGTAAACCGTAAACTGTAAACCAACCCAGCGCCCTACAAGGCGTTAAGCACTTGTTCCTTAATCTGTTCCAACTCGTCCTTCATCTTGACGACGATATTCTGCATCTCTGCCTGGTTCGACTTCGAGCCCGTGGTGTTGATCTCACGACCCATCTCCTGAGCGATGAAGCCCAGTTTCTTG
>Ga0247611_10001251_pt1 | contig 46167 bp, 78 predicted proteins | sample 177DNAGHGhighgp2_FD_192422 | JGI IMG/M metagenome (GOLD analysis project Ga0247611, IMG submission 192422) | Sheep rumen microbial communities from Palmerston North, Manawatu-Wanganui, New Zealand - 1770 DNA GHGhigh gp2 | ecosystem: Host-associated > Mammals > Digestive system > Stomach > Rumen... | reverse complement strand
GTATCCATCTCTGTCTCTCAGAACCTGGACATTATCGAGATCAGTCCAACCATATTTCTCATGCTGAGTGTTAAACTCATAACCTGAGAGTTCATAGAAGTCTGCTACAGATGCTATTTCATACTGGTCTACAAGATCCTGCAACTGGTCTCTAACCTCTATTGCATCAGCCCTGTCATCAAATATAATGTCGTTATATGCGCATCTCTCAACATTTGCTCGACTTGTAGTATGTCTGCTAGATGATATGCCATTATAGTCTGTCTTGGTGCCTGAGCGCTTTATAATACCCTTTGACCTGGGTGAACGACTATCACCATAGAACAGCATACTCATTCCACCAGTGAACATCTCATAAATTCCGTCCCTTATACTTGGTATGAGCACGTCCTGTATAATATAACGCTTGACATCATGAATATCATCGGAAAGAAAAGTCTCAGCAAACTTCCTGCCGATACCTTCTTTTCGTGATGTAGTCTTTCCAGAAACTACAGGAGTTAATTTACGTCTCTCCTGCTGTTCTTCTTTGTACTTATTAGAATTAGGTTTTACATCATCCATATAAGCCATTTTTACTCCTTTCAAGAAAAATAGAGAGGCTGATAAATATCAACCCCTCTTTGGATGTTATTCTGTAATATCGTCTGTTTCGATCTCCTCGAGATCTAAATCATCGATCATACTATCCTGTCCTGCCTTATATCCCAGGACTCCTGCTGCCACTACGGCTGCACCTGTTACAATTCTTTTGCCCCATTTTACTACCTTGGGGTGATTCTCGCCAAATTCCTTGGCTTTCTCTTTCAAAGACTTCTTCTCAGTCTCTTCTGCTTCGGGCTCAACTACCTTGAGCTCTCCTTTCTTGGTTTTCTTAGCCTTCTTTACAGGCTTTTCCTCTGCTGCTTCGAACTGATCTTCATCAAGCTCCTCATCGATTTCTTCGATCCGATCTTCAACTTCCTGAATATCCTTTTCGATTTCTTCTACGTTTCTTTTCTTTGTTGCCATTTTTATTTCCTCCTTAAATTTCTTATATCGGACACTATTGTCCTCTATAATAGTGGCTGTAATTTTTGCGATTTTTACATCAATCTTGTATAGTCAAATCTGGGTCCAACCGTATATTCCATTACAAGACAAGGCTGTCCATCTGGTGCTACTATACTATTAAATATAATGTCAATGATCTCATCAATGTTCCATCCAAGGTCATCTCCAAGACCTGTAGGACTTAATCCCAGCTCAAAATACAAATCATTCAAGCTGACATACATTTCACTTATGAGAGATTTATTCAGTTTTGCCTCTGCCTTTCTGATTAATTCAGGGCTTGATCTGAAATATCTTCCAGACATCTTATCGTAACATAGACATAAGCCATCGCTTATGATTTCTTCTGTACCAAGATCATCCTTCCGCTTATCAAATGTCTTAGCTACCTCATCTTTTGCTATTTCAGACTCTACTTTTTCCTTTTTAGTATTGCCAAACATCTCAGCAACCTTCTCTTTGTACTCTGTAAAGTCTTTCTTGTAAATATTTGCAGTCGTTGCGAGTGTTGCTATACGTCCCGCAGATATCCTGTTAGAGCCCACATGACATGATGCACCTGCTATACCTGTGCATATGGCTCTTCTGTATATGGGTACAGCAATTTTCGTCTCTTCCCATATAACCTGCAACTTTGTGTATTCCTCATCGGACTCTCCGAGTCTCTTATGAAGAATATCAAGTTCCTCCTTGACTATTGGTGACTTTTTAGCCACTTCAACAATAGTCATACCGTCTAATATCAATCCTAGACCGGTAAGTAACTCAGGTGAGTACTTGTTAATCGTATTGCTCACCTTTTTAGCACCTCTTTTGATGCTTTTCATTAATGGCTGTTTCATTTTAATCCTCCTCTTCAATAGGTGTTAAGCCATATTTCTGTTCTAATCTCAGATCTGCATACTCCTCCTGCTGTTTCATAGATTTTAATCCTGTGACAATACCTGCTATAGATAATACACTAGATATTGCTCCTATAACACAATCCACAAGATACCAGTCAACTTTCTTCTTCATTTTTCTCTCCTTTCGTGTTGACAAAAATAAAATAGGGACATATGTCCCTATATAATTTCATAACAAACTACATAATACTTGGTGTTTTGCCACCATTTAGCGATTGTTTTCCAATCTTTTACTGATCCATCATTCTTCAGGACTTCTAAATCCTGAATAAAATCATACGCATCCTTTACGTTACTAAAAGTTTGAGTTCCAAAAATTCTTTTTCTCATGTTTTATTCTCCTTTTTATTAAATTTTTATTAGAGAGCGTTTCTCTCTATAATAGGAGTTGTAAAGTTCGCGAATAAAGGGAGACGCAAGGTCTCCCTTTAAATATCAGTCTTTCTTTAATAACTGACTAATCCATGATCTCATAGCGCCGTCATTTAGACCGCCATACTTCATGTTAAACTTTAGGCCACAAAAGCCTAAAAATGTTGCTAGCGCTGCTTTCAGCGCATTAATTCCTACGTTACACCAATTCGTAACGCACTGATTGTGTGTTCTGGCTGCCTCCAATTCAGCCATTAATTCTGCTTTCCTTTGTTCCAAGGAAAATCTCTGCTTCTCCAAATCGAAGCGTTCATACTCAAGCACCAATTTCTGCTGCCTATCATAAATCTGGGATTCTACATCCCTCTCCTTACTACCTTGTGCGGTAGTTTCAAGATTGCTGCTACTTACAGCTACATTGTGTAGAATATCATCTACCACTGTGAATGTTTCCTGTTCTTCTGTCATTAATAATTCCTCGTTGTCCATTTTAAATCCTCCTTTCACTTAATGCGTTGTAATTTTAGCGAAATCCAAGACCCATCTGGCTTAGTTTTCAAAATATCATACTCTTCCTGAGTCATACTGAGGTAGAAATCATCCTCAATATCATTCACCACCAATACACAAGCTGCTTCATGGTTTCTCAAAAGGTATACGATAAACCATATTGTATTGGTTATGAGAAGAGCTGCTAGCAAAATTCCTTCCAGCATTATTCTTCCTCCCAATTTATGGGCTTGTGTGAATATTCTCTGGCCGGAACCGTCAAACATTCATTACAAGGCTCCTCTTTAGCGTCATCTGTGTAAATATCAGTCTCCTTTATTTCTTTATACTTGCATGTAGGGCAGTATACATTGAAAAAGACTTCTTTCATGTTTATGTTATCCATTATATTGCATCCTCCTTAGATTTGTAAATATCAATTGTCTTAGTGACATCGTCACGTAGCGCTCTAAGATCGTCCATTTCAGTTGATAATGCCTTTAGCATAAGTGTAGGATACTTTCTAGCAAATATCTGGCATACTATACTAGCATCCTCAATATCGAAGCCATTAGCGATCTCTATAAGCTTCTCGTGGTGCTTTGCATCCGGATCGGGTTTTGTGAGTGCTGCTTCCTTTAAAAAGCTGGGTACTTCTTTTACTGTTGTTTCATTCATTTCTTATCGTCCTCCTCTTTGTCCATACCTTTTGCTAATATCAATGTTACTTCGAATCTCTGGAAACCTTTATCAAATACCACATTATTATGGTTAATCTCCATGAATTCCGAAATATCATTTGTCATACGATCGATAGCCTCTCTTTTGGCATATTCTGCCGGTTCAATATTATGCTTCTTCAAAGTCTTAATATCTTCCTCATTCAGCATTATTGTCGTTCTCAGTCTCTTTACCATCGTGTCTCTCCTTTACTTTTGTTAATACGGTTAACATGTCGTCTATAAAACTATGTGTCTCTTTAAGAAACTTATCAAATTTCTGCTGAAACTTTGTTTGCTCATACTTCATATAGAATGCTTCTATTGCAGCTAAGCAAGCTATAATCCATATCCATAATGGCGCACGTAACATATACAGTATCCACAGTGTTACTATCGTTTCAAATATCATAGTTCTTTATACTCCTTTTCCAGTTCTTCAAATCTCCTATCAATATAATCCCTTATTAATTTCTTAAGTTCTTCTTGCGTAGTTTTATCTAAGTTATAAAATGAAACATAACTTTCTCCAGGATCTCGTATACATACTTCAGGATATGTTGCGCTAAAAGCCCTTCTTATATCTTTTAAAGCTTTCATTGAATCTTTTAGATCCAAAGCTTTATCAAGTTTTTCATCTGTCATTTTTTAATCACCCTCTCATTCATAAATATCTTTACGTCTTTTCCAGTTGCATCGAATTCGGATTGCATGCGTTCCGTAACCTCTTTAAGATCTGGACCTTTAGGTTTCCAGTTTGGACTTGTTTCATCTGATTGTATACAGCTATTACATGGATCTTCACAAAGATCTGAACAATCATACCTACAAGTTCTACACACACCTTTTGGGTAACTCTCGTCGACTTCATCATACTTCTCACAGGCATCAAAAAAGATCTGCGCGAAATCTTCAGTTGCTAATTTATCGAAATCTACTACAACTCTTTCTATTGGTCTGTGATTACCATCAGAGTAATCTTTTAAACGTTCCAGATTTTTAATTATTAAATCCATCAATTCCCTCCGTATCGTCGTCATTCTTTGCATTCGCTGCAACAAAATACATTAATCCTCTCCACCAAATATCAGTCAATTTTTCCATCTTTATTCTCCTATAACCAAACATGCCGGATTGACAACTCCATCGGAATTTTCAACACCGTATTGTTTGTTGTGCCATATTCTTAGTTCTTCTCCATATATCCATGCCTGAGATAAAATAGATACCGCACAACCATACATGAAACCGGTTATACCTTCTGTATCAGCATCATGACTTAGACGATCTGCATAAATATCAATAAACTCAGAAACAGTTAAATCTTGGTTATCTTTTATTCCAGCCTCCATCATATCAGCCCAACGTTCAGCATATTCAAATACAGCTAATCCATATGGATCCTGATTATTCTTAAGTCCTTTATTGTATTCTCTCTTTTTACCCTTTCTAATTGTCATTCTCTTTATCCCTCACTTTCTTACTTGTTATAGATAAAACTTTCAAAATTTGAATCAAAATCATCTCGTTTAAGTCTTAATTCATGGTTATCTGCACCACAAAGCAATACATGGTCATTGTTTATAAATTTCAATTCCCACCACGAATCTTTTTCTATTACAACCGTCTCCAACATATCTCCTGTGACTTCAAAAGATGACTTGCAAACGTAAATATTTTTATCGCCAAAACATTCATCGCATTTATTGTTGCAACTATCGCCTAATATATTTTCGTAATACCATTCACATGGAACATATGCCATTATTCTTATCGCTCCTTTCCTGTGGTATATCTTTGTTAATTCTGATTTCGCAGTCTTTATAATCTATCTGACCAAAGTGGGTGTCAACATTAAATTTGTCCTCGCACTCAATTACTTTGTGTGGTATTCCGCATATATTAACAATCATTACTTATTCCTCCTCACACCATTTCTTTGTGTGGTATTCCGCATATATTAACAATCATTACTTATTCCTCCTCACACCATTTCTTGAAAATATCATTATAGTTACCCTTGTTGCCATATGTCTTTTTGACAATAGCCATGGCAAGACCTTTCTCTTTATCCCAGCGTTCACCTTTTTGTCTCTTTACAACAGTCTTAGTACCATCTTCCCATAATACTATTGTTGCCGGATTGTTAAATATAACTTTCTTAATATCCATATTATTTTTATTCTCCTTTATAGCGCACATTACTTTTTCCAATAATTCAGCATTATGATCTATACGTATAAGTTCTTCCGACGTTAAATATTTTGTAGCACCAGACGTATGTAATTCCTGATGACATTCTGTTAAGCCTTCAATAATGCATTCCACTACATTATCTATATAATTTTCGATTTTACAAATATCATCTGAATCTGGATAAAGGATACATGTCCATATACCTGTAACATGCGGGATACCTTTTATTCTAATGCAGTATTCATTCCTATAATAAATCCTGAAAATTTCAATCTCGCAAGCCTTTACAGATGGATAGTCAAGTAATCCTATTAGTTTATCTTTAGATTTATAAATCGTATCCACAGATTTAAATGCGATTCTACCTCCTTTGGAATAAATTTTCTTTTTAAATAAATCTAATACTTCTTCGACAGTCATCTTTTTCCCCTTAACTTTCTCTTCTATTATTTTAATTATATAGTCTTCAAATATCTCTTGCGAATCTTTTAGTGGAGCAAATCTTTCTTTTGGATACTGAACAAATTTCCATGTTTTGTGAGAAATCATATAACCACTTTGATCTTTTCTATGAGATCTATAAATACGAGTATTAAATGAATCGGTGAAAAACTCCACTTCTATTCTATAATATCTCTCACTATCAAACTCATTGGCCCCATTAAACTTTATTTTAAATATAATATTTTGATTTTCCCCACATGTACAATTCCAATCAAGATTGTATTTCTCAGCCGTATCTTTAAGCCAATCCATTAGTCTTGTTCTTTCTTCTCTAGCACTCATGTTCTATTCTTCCTTTCCCATAACCAATCCAGATATTCTTCTTTTAAAAAATTCTCATAATCAACCCATATAAGAACCGTTTTTCTATCTTCATCAGCACCTAAACCATACACCTTACAACCATACCAAGGAACTAGTATTGCATTCTGAGCATCACATGTTAACCAACTATCCTCATCATCTGTAAAACATATAGTTACTCGATCAGCATCATATGGAGAATCTATATAAACATGATCCCCGTCAGTACTAACTGGCCAATGCCTATCAAGCATCAATTTCAAAATATCAAATAGCGTAATTGGTTTAGAAACCATTTTTTGTTCTATTTTATTCATTCTCTTTACCCTCCTTCATAACAAGATAAACCTTTTGTTCTAAATCTTGCTTAATTAATATTTTATCATCATCGTCTAAGTAAGTAATAGTATCTAATACTTTTTCTACATCATCCCAATAAATGAATGGCCTTTTAGCATTTACCTGACTACCAAATGACAATGCTATATCCCATAGTTTATTTTTAGCGTCTTCTTCCATTTTCTTTATTAATTCATCCATCATTCTTATTTACCTCTATATATCTCTTAAGACTGTATCTGGGTAAAATATCACAGATCTTAGTCTCTTCTATTATTCTCTCGATCGTCTCGTAGTCCAACATTGGATAATCTTTCTTGATCTCTGCTTCTACCCAGGGCAGATACTCATTACTAAAGAATCCCATTATTGCCTCCTTACCCATAAATGAAATCTTGCCGTTCCTTTATCTTCAGAAATATCAATATAGTTAGGAATAACGTCCTTCTCTAATTGATCTGCTATGCGTGATATATGCATGCTTAATAATTCTTCGTCACTTATATGTTCCACAATATCGGGAGCAATACGTGAATTAGCAACTAAATGATCTAAGTTGCTTGATGTATAATATACTGTATGTGTCGGGAATTTAGCTTGTTCATAAAGTTTCTTATAATACTTCGCTTTCTGTCTTGCATTCATTCTGTATCCTCCTGCATTAATCCATCTAAATATCTTTCATGCTCAATCCTAGTTTCAATCTCCATCTCAGCCTTATGAAGTAGCATATTCTCTCGTGCTTTAAATATCTTAAGAGCTTCTAATTCACTATTCTCTTCATCTAATAGATACCAGATGAAATTGTTTCTTATTACTCCAGGTTTTGTAGAACATTGAACACTTCTACGTCTTTCACCAATTATGTCAATGATTCCTAAGAATTTACCATGCTCTCCATAAGGATTTATTCTCTTTTCTCCATATTCTTTCGTGAATACTCCTTGAAAAAACTTGTACACTACTACTTTATCTCCGTGTTTATGATTCATTTTTCATCCTCCTGTAATACTAAATCCCAATATCTGTCTATTGTTGGCCTAGTTAATTTAGTATCTCTATGACATTGTATTTTTCTTCCTAATGGATTAAGTTTCCTCCATTCTCTAACTATTTCTTTAGAAGGACAACATTTTTTCCAGATCTCAGCAATCTCTTTGCTAGTATTACTTATCTCGTCCTCCTGTATAAACACCATATCCTTATTATCTGCATAATCCAAAGTAAATTTCAGATTTGGATCTTTTGCATATGAAATATCTGTAGTTCTCTTACACATTGGATAACTGCATTTGTCTCCACAGCGCTCTCTATTACAAATATAAAGTAATGTTTGTTTCATTCTTCCTCCTTATTAAGAATAAGATCTTTACGTTCACAAAGATCTTGAATAAATGCAACGGTTTCTTCTTTATATGCATCAATAACCTTTAAACCCTGATCTGCATTAATAATCTTATCAAGACATTCCTGGCATAGTTCTATTCTGCTCCATCCTTCTTCTCCCCAACTTGACCATTTTTTGGCTTTATACTTATATTTAATTTTTACATCAGGATAATTTTTCTTACAAATATCACACATATTAACCTTCATTTCATCATTTATCCTCCTTAAATATCTTATACAACCATCTACCTATAATGTCTGTACATTTAGCACACAATAGTAGAAACAAATATAAACTAGCTATTAATCCTACAAATGTACAACATAGGCAAAATAGCATGAACAAATACAACATTTCGGTATAGTAATACGCCATACCTAACATTCAATCACCTCCAAAAAGTTTGGGAGGCAGCTATTTCTAACCACCTCCCGGGAAAGGAATATAAGAAGGATTTACCGAATCTGTCTACTTTCAATATCCTCATAATACTCGTAAGCAAGCTTCACCATAGCAAATGCCAGTGCCTTCTCCACTGTAATATTATGCTTTGCAGCAAACTTGTCTACATAGTTCTTAAAGTCCTCATTACTTGAATAAAAGGTTTGCGGACCTAAATTCTGGGATTCCAAGTCCTTCGAGCTCGTCTTTATGTTCGACATTTCTAATCACCACCTTATCTTTATTATGTTTACAGACTTCTGGTCTGCATCCTCGTCTCGTATCCGTCATCATAAGGTAATCACAGTATATGTTACCTATATTAACCTTAGTACCTCTCTTATTTGTAGCAATCTCAGCCTCATCCATACCCTTGTATTCATTACCGCTACTGCCAAATCTTTTAGAATATGGACAATCCAGACATTTTTCTCTTTTAGTCTTATTTAGCTCTTTTACTGAATATTCTCTCCAGTTTTCGTGTAACATATTCATCGAGTTCTCCCTTCTTAGTTTTTACTGCAGCTCTAACATCGTCACGTGAAAAAATATAAGTCAATATTACTGCACTTGGTATTACTACCTCCTTGAACCATAGTCGTCTGTTACGACTTTCCTCGATTTGTAAATAAGTTTTTGGTCTTCTCATTCTTATCTCCTTTCTTAACCAAAAAGAAAAGAGAGAGCCGTAGCTCTCCCTATCAATGTTCCTCACTATACGCGCCGAAATTTTCGCGTTTTTATTCAGGTTCATACTCGATATCCCAATCTCCGAAAAAATCCTCAATACCATATTGCCTGAATTTTTTATTATACCTAATCCTGATGTAAATATCATTGTATTGTTTGTCGTTATACATCTCTACAATCCTTAAACACCTGAATTTGCGTATTATTTCAATAAATATCAATACGTCACATGGTCTGATATAGGTAAATACATATGAGATCATTGTTGTTCCTCAAAAAGAAAAAGGGAGCAATTGCTCCCTTAAATCTTATTTGTCGTTTTTCATATCACATGCCGCTATACAAATCATAGCGAAAATTGCTACTATAGCTATCAGGGTCATCTATCACAAACCCCCTTTGCATAGTTTCTAAACTGATACCACTTCTCTGTGGCTTTGTCTTTGAAGGTCTTTGCCTTCTCTTTAACGTTTATGTCCTCTAACTCAAGGACTTCTTTAATTAACCATATGATGTAAAATATCATCATAATAATGCATACGGTTATCAAAATCCCGTATAAAAAACTATTTACCTTTCCTAACTGTAAATTCATATTTCTACCTCCTTATATCCAGGGCACCATTGCCCTTCATTATACAGGCCGAAATAATCGCGAAAAAGAGGGAACTAGTCCCTCTTGTTTTTTCTCTTGTGGAATATTAACCACAATACCAAAATGTCTACTAACATCGGTACTATAAATATACCGCCTACTGTTAAAACTAATCCTAAACAGATTAGTAAAACTATGAATGCCATGATTAATAATAATGTAATCATAACGTCTCCTTTCTTAATACGTAAACTTGTCTATTACTGGCTTAATGCCTTCGTAATACTCAGACCAAGCATTCTTAATGCCTGTCCATGTAACCTGTCCTGCTCCTACTGCTAACAACAATAATATTGCTACAATAATTGCTTTTACTATTACTTTTACTACCTTAAATATAATCTTTGCCATAATGCAAATCCTCCTTTTCTACAATAGAGGACGTAATTTTCGCGAAAAAGAGACCTATTCGGTCTCCTCTCCTTTTAATTCTTCATACAGTTCCGTACATTCTTGTACGGCATCTATAGTCTTCAATAGACTACTTGTAAGCTGCTGAACACATTCTTGTAGAATGTTGCATCTCCTGTTTAAGTTCTCGATCAAGTCCATTTCAGTCATGATCATCTTGTGTAAAGTCTCATTCTGACTTTCGAGTTGCTCGATTTTTATTTCAAGCTCTTCCATTCTTAGATCTCCTTTCATCTAAAATATCCATGATCTTATCGATCACAAATGTTCCTGCTACTGCTGCTAATAGGGTAATCCCTACTATAAACCAACTTTCTAATACTGTCATTCCAAATATCATTTCGATATCACCTACCTTTCACTATAGTAGGCGTAAAAATCGCGAAAGAGAGGACTATTAGTCCTCATCTTCCTCAACAACCTGACCCCTTTTGGGATCATTTAAATACTCTTCACGGGTCCAATATTTACCCGCTTCTGATCCTTTGATCATAATAATCTTACGATTATCTGTTATACGATCATAAACTTCTACTACTTCCCTTTCTAATAAGGGCTTATAGTTTTCAACATATTTAGTTGTCTTGTAATACGTATTGTACTTACCCATTAATGTTCTTAATGTCGTTAAGTATCCATTATCTAGATCCTTTTCCGGATCTAGTTCGTCCAATGCCTTTTTAACGTCTTTGTAACGCTTTAAGCATATCGGAATGTTAAGTTCCTTTTGAGCATAATACAGCTCAAATAATTCTGTAACTTCGGCCTCATTGTAAGGGCCGATAAACATAAAGTTGGAGCCATCTTTAGCTCCGATACAAACTTCCATGCCTTCTTTTATTACATCTTTGAATAATTCTTTTTTGTCCATAATATCATTCTCCTTTCTACTATACAGACTGAAATATTTGCGAAAAAAAAAAGAAAAGGCCTATTTGGCCTTCTCCATCTTGTCAATCTTTTCATTAAGTTCTTCCAACATATTGTATATATCGTCCTGTCGTCTTGCTGTCAATACTGCAAGTGCCTTATAGTTCTTATAAAGCTTAATACTTTCCTGGATCATCTCTAGATCCCTTCCTGTCATGTCTTCAAACATACTATAATCTGAGTTATTCTGTAAAAACTCATTAATAAAACCATCTGTCATATCCATGATGTCTTCTGTTGCTTTTGTTACTTCATTGTTTAATTTTCTGATTGCCATAATTCAATCCTCCTTTTCTATAATGGAGGGTGTTATTTTCGCGAAAAAAAAGAGAGAGTCATAGACTCTCTATAAAACCCATTTTCTTGATTCTTTCTGCATCACATATATAACCTGCCGATGCTAATTTTCCTCTTAATTCCACATGATCATTTGTTTCATCAAATCTTTTCATTAAATAATCAGTCAAGAGTTTTCTTGTGTAACCTGTGTCAAGTCTTTCAGCTTCCACATTATTTACGGTTTGTCTCGTCACGTAGGTATAATACCCTACTTTTACTGCTGTTTCTCCTATAAAATATCTAACATATTTAATTCCTTTTCCTGTTAACATAATTTTGTTCTCCTTTCTATAATATGGAAAGAAATAATCGCGAAAAATATAGGGATAGTCGTATTGACCTATCCCTTTTGGTTTTAATAATTGTTTTGCTTATATTCATTATAAGCTTCTTTAATATCTTTCATGTTATAACTATCTTTATAGTTATATTTACTAACCTCGTCTGTATAAGACTTTTTGCTTATTGCTTCTCTTGCTTTCTTGTTTTCTAATTCAAGTTTTGTCATTTTAAAATCCTCCTAATATTTACTTTTTTGAAGTACTATTACTTCATTATAGCATATGTTTATTGCGCGAAAAAGGATAGAACTTGTCTATCCTCTTGATCTTACTTGTTGTAAATATCTGTACTTTCATCTATGTTGATGTGTACTTTAATTCCTGCTGTTAATCTATCCAGCTCTTCCCAAGTTGACCTTTCTGTCAATTCACCATCTACATATACCTCTCTGGTATGTGTTGTGTTTGTTGTCTCAATTCTAGCTATACCGCTAACTAATAAGATTCCTGCCACTACAAGAATTGTTGCTATACTTTTCAGTATAAATGCTATTAAACCTCTGTTTAATGAATCATTGTATTCTTTTGTCATTTTTATTTCCTCCTATTATTAAGTTTATAATTTCTGATAGTTTCCTATCACTATAGGAGGTGTTTATCCCGCGAAAAAAAAATAGAAGTGAGACGGCTTCGAACCGTCGCCTCCGGATAAACCGGTGTGCTAACCATTACACCACTAGCGGGGTTATTAAGCGCTCCTATGTCGCTCCCCTCTGACTTCTATCACTATAGAAGCCGTTTAAGTCGCGAAAAAAAAGAGGACTATTTGTCCTCTTCTAACAATTCTGTTAATTTTCTCATAGCAAACTCTTTCAAGTTGCATGTTATTAACAATAATGTCATTGATACTACTGTAAATATTGTAGCGATTATTAATAATATTTCTTCATTTGTTATTATAGCAGATGCTATAAGTACAAATATTGCTGTTACTACAGCTACTACGTAATTGTTTACTACCTCTTTAAAACTCTTATCAAATTTTTCAAGTTTCTTCATATTGTTTCTCCTTTCAATATTAAGTTTATAAGTTGCTTTTATTTCATTATAGTACTTGTGTATTCCGCGGATCGAAAAAAAAAATATAAATTGAGATTTCCCAGGTCCACCCTTTCATCAGGTTTCTGAAATCTCTGGATTTTATTTCATTATAGTATGTGTTTATTCCGCGGTCGAAAAAGGATAGTCATACTGACCTATCCTTTAAATATCATGCTTTCTTTCTTACTATTGGGAACGTTATTATAGTTCCTAATGCTACCATGCCGTATATTACGGCGTATAATGTTACTATGTTGAAATCATCAAGATTTCCATTGAATCCTAGTACGAATCCATAAATAAAACCTCCTACATATGGCATAACCATCATGTATGCTACAATTACAACCATTAAAATTGCTAAATTAATTAAATGTCTCTTCATATTTTTGTCCTCCTATGAACTTTATAAGTTTATTACTTCATTATAGTACTTGTGCATTCCGCGAAAAAAAAAAAGAAAGGCTTACTAATAAGTAAGCCATGCTTCTAATGCTAATCCTATTCCAACTAGTGCTACTAGTCCAAATATCATAAGTCCTAACATATTGTTTCTCCTTTCATTTTTTCTAACATTCTGATCATCATATCGATCTCTTCGTTATTCAATTTTTTGTAAATTACATAATCTCCTTTTTCATCGATAATTCTTAATTCTGGTCCATCATTTTCATGGATCATAACTCTTGCATTGTCATTTACTTTTATAAAATTATTAATCATATTTAAATCTCCTTTTTCTTTATTAAGTTTATTACTTCATTATAGTAGGTGTTTATTCCGCGATCAAAAAAAATAGGAGTAGTAATTTCTACTACCCCTATATTCGAAAGATTAACTTAAAGAATCTTTCTATTTAGTTTACGTTTGCTTGTGCCATCATTTTGTCTGAATCCAGCAGCGTCAAGATCTTTCTGCCAATATTTCATAGGGTCATCAAGATATTCTTTATACTCTTTGATCATTGTCGGTTTAGACATATGTTCATCATGATTTTGTATAGCTTCTAAAAAGCCAATATCCCATGTGTCGTTATTTCTAGCATTTTCTACAAGTCTCTTATTAGCTTCTTGCCTTTCCCAACGATCTTTCTCTTCGTCAGTTTTAAAACTATTACGTTTTTTATTATACTCTTCTTTGGATGGGAATTTTTCATTGGCTTTATCAAATAACTTGTCTATTCCTTTTTTAGCTTTTTCAGCATATGGTTTAGTTTTATCTAATGCTTTATTTGCTTCTGCTTTATAATCAACAGAATTAGCTTTATCAAATAATGCATCCACACCTCTTGTGAAATTATTATCAGGAACGGATTTTTTATTCGTTAATTTATACTTGGTTCCTTCTTCACGATTAAGTGGCATAACAAAACCACCAACACCAACAGTTGGCATTAATACAGCATTTAAAGCTCCAGTAATAGCTAAGCTTCTTATAGCATCTTTACCGGTAGCTGTCGGACGCATAATTTCTGTTTCTTTAACATTATAATTAAGGTCTCCAGCACGTTTTATAAGATCATTTATTTCTTTGTCGCCAATATCCATCCACCTTTTATAAGCATCGGCTTTTTTACCATATTCTACAGTTTTATTAACTTCTTTTTCATATTTTTCAGTCTTACCTTTTTTCTCAGCTTTCAAAGCTCGTCTCATATGACCAGCAGATATCTCAACATTTTCATTATACCAGCGTTTATTACGAGCGATAGCTGAATCAACGTCATTCATACGTCTTTCAAGCCCTTTTTTAGTAGAAATTTGGCCAATACTAGAAGCACCGTATCTTTTCTTGCCGGCATCAGTTAACGTCCCGTCAGCATTTTGAAACCTCCTAATGCCCCATTTTTGGCCAAGTATACCGTGATGTACTAAATATAGTTCCATTACTTTTTCTCCTTATTAATATCATTAAGAACCTGGTTAAGAATATCAGTTCCTCTATCAACAGTACTTTGATTAACAATATCTCTTATTTTTTGAGCTTTAATCTGATTAGTTACTTTTTTATATGACTGTTGCCAAGACTTGTATTGCTGAGAATCAGATTTTTTCATATATCTTATAGCTTTAACACCATAAGGAGCAGTACGAGAAATACGATTTGCTTGATTTTCATATCTTTTACTACGCAACATATTTCTTGTATATTTCTGATTAAGCTTTAAAGATTTTAATTCATCCTGTTCTTCATTAGCCTTCTTTAAGTATTTATTAGCTCTAATAGCATATTTTTTACTCTTTCTGGCAGATCTAGCAGTTCTGTTTCCAATATCTCTTTGCTGATGTATTTTTTCACCACGATATTTAAGACGTTCAGCTCTACTTGATCGTGCGATGGCTTTTTTCTCAGCTTTAGCGGCTCGTCCTTCATATTTTGATAATTTCTTACCATAATGAATCTTTCCTAATTCAGTAAGAGTGCCATCTTCATTCTGATAACGTCGTTCTCCCCACTTCTGTCCTTTAGTGCCATAATGATATAATTCTTCCATTTTAATATCTCCCGACCTGACTTATTCTTTGACGCTTCTTTTTGGTTTTTGTTTTACCCATACTAACCTGACTGGTAAGTCTATAAGTGTCAGTAGCATAGGAAGTATTTCTAGCAACCTCTTTGTCTTTTATTGACTGTGCTTCAGCAATAGCTTTATCATATTCTTTAACATTATCAGCATATGTTCTAGAAGATGTTACTCCTGTCGGAGAAGTAATCTTCTTTACATTTTCTGATCTTTTTTCTTTAAGGCTACTTATAAGATCATCAATATTTCCATAAGGTCCATACTCGTCATCCATTTTAGGAGAAGTAGATTTAAAATATCTATTTCCAGTAGCAAGATCCATAGCATCTATTTGTCTATAATTTCTAGCTTCAGGATTATTGTACATATATACCCATTTGCCATTAACTTTCTTTTTACTTATATATTTATGATCTTTTTTAGACCAAGAAGTTCCTTTAGCAGAATGTATTAAATATCCGTATCCCATAAACGTTTCTCCAAAAATCCCACCCGGGGATTTTTTCCTTTTCAAATATGGGGGCCTTGGGTATATGGAGGGTTTGCGAGAGCATCTGCAGAAGGATAATAGACAAACAAAAAGGCCCCCAGTTAATGAGGTAAATGACTAAAATATCAATTCTCAAGTTTGGACCATGTAACCGGTCCGCATATTCCATCAACAACAATACCCCTGTCTGCCTGGAATTTCTTGAGTGCTGTGAATGTAGCAGGACCGAATTTTCCATCTGCGCCGGTCTTGCCACAAGAATATCCATGTTCAATAAGCTTCTGTTGCATAACAATAACGTCAGAGCCTTCCATACCTTTCTTCAGAATCCTCCTAGTCTGAAGATGATTAGGCATGTTCTTCTCATCAACTCTGTACATCTCTATCAACTGCTTATGAGCATCGTAAATTTTCATTGCATTAGTAACATAGTTCGGTCCCGTAGCGTAGTCACTCTCAATAATGTGTGTCAAGCAATCACGTACCGTAGTCTTTCTGGTAGATTCTCCATATCTCTTATTGGTTACCAAATCAAAGTAGTCTGCTATAGAATCTTCCATACTATAATATGCTCTAAATGCATCTGTTATGGTGGTCATAGTTTTTCCATCATAACATTCTTTGGTCTTGGACTTAAATATCCGTCCACCATATTTGGCAGCTTTTACCCAAGACTCAGTTGCCTTTATGCCAAAATAAGCATTAGCATTCTTCATCATTGTAGCTGTACCATACCCAGACTCATGACAAGCCTGAATAATACAGGTCCATAGACTAACATTAGGAAGGTTCCTTTTAGCACATTCTTTCTGTGCTATAGGTCCTACTTGTTTTATAAAAGCTATTTGATTAGCTTGTGATACTGCCATTCTTTTCTCCTTATTCAAGATAAATGTTGTAAAAAGTTCTACTTGTTAAGTTACATAGATAGTACAAAAATATATCATTATTTAATGTATTAATATTTACTGCCCATGTATTAGCTGAATTAGCTATATCTGTTCTTGAACCTGTTTCTGTTGTCGAATAACTTAATTTACTTGTTCCAGTTCCACCAGTGTCGGCATCAAATACAACTCTTTTATATTTAGTCTTATCACTTGCACTTATAAAAGGCGCTATTCCAAATGCATAAGCACTACCACTCATTGTTACTGAACCAGGATTATAAGTAACAGTTCCAAGCACACCATAATCTATTCCTCGTGTGCCTTGAAAAAGTCCGTCTTTAAGAATGAATTTTCTTTTGTCGGGTTCAGCTATATCGGGTTCATATACATAGCCATAAATTTCAATAGGAATTATTACGTTATTATTATCAGACCCTCCAGCCCAACCTGCCGAAAATGTAATTCCGCTATCTGTTACTGTTGCTTGCCTTCTATTAGCACTTAACGAACTGCCACTTGTACCAAGACAAGATGAGATAGTATGTTCTGCACCATCTTTAGGAACGTAATTAAATAACTGATACCGTTTTTGAGTGTCTGTATTATAATTTGTTTGCCAACTACATCTTATAATTACTGCATCATACTTACTTAAATCAAAACTCAAAGTTTGCGCAGGAAATGCAGTAGTAGGACTAGGATTGTTCCATAATAGTTTTTTAAATATCTTTGTATTCTTTTCACATCTATATAACGCCATGAACTTATCCTCCCTACTCAGTAGTTATTTCAAGTACATTCAAATTACCATAATTATATTGTGTACCAGTTACTCCACAATTTATTATAACTCTATCACCACTAATAACATTGACAGTATAAGCCTTATTCATAGTACTTGCTGTGCTTCCTTGAGGTATCAATTCTGTAATAGATTTTCCGTTTTTAGTAACATAACATGCATTACTATTAAGACTTACACTTGCACTCATCGTGATTACAAGTCTTGCTCTTTTTGTTCCTGTATAATTATATTGTGTTTGGCCACCCGTACTTATTGTTCTACGTAATAAATAATTGCAAACTTCACTCTTACTCACTCCAACATCATAATATGCCATGCCTTATTCCCCCGTTTCTTCTAATCTAACTCTAACAGTTAAATCATTTTCTTGTGGCGGGAATGTGAGCGTTAATGTTGTTCCGCTTACTTCTCTATCAATCCAACCTACTGAACTATCGTCCGTATAAATATCAATCATAGCGGTTGCGGTTATAGCATTATCCGTAAATGTGATTTGAGTATCTCCTGTTTCAAGAGTACCACCAAGAACAGTCGTAGAACTTCCGCCACTGCCTGTTCCAGTTCTTAATGTACCAGAAGCATCATGAAAAGTATAGCCATCTAATACTTTATCTTCCGTTACAGTATCTGACGTTAAATCTATTAATGTATCATTACCATAAACTACTTTATTTATTGCCATATTTTATACCCCCATTAAGGTGTAGGAGCAACATCACCGATTGTTACTGTCTTTCCACCTGCAGCATTATCTGTTTCTACATATGAAATGGCTGCAATATTAACTTGAGATAAATCGTAACCACTGTCAGGCAATACTACCTGTGCAGTTGTATAAGGTGTTGCGTTCTTAACCTGCGTAGGAACACCCTCACCTGTATATGTACCTGTAACACCAAGAATCTCAACACCGTCTTTAATGTTACTTGCAACGATTTTAGCCTGTTCGGTACTATCGATTCCTACTGTACCTGAGCCATCATGATAACCTGCCTGGATACTATATGTTCCAGCTACCGTATCTATAGTACCTGTAACTGCTCCGCGATTAGGCATCGTGCCTGTGATCTTATTCTTATTAACATATGCTGTTTTACTAGATAATATTTCACCAGCTACGGCTGTAGCATCTGTTGTATCACTATCTTTTGTACTAGATCCTGTTATAACAGAACCATCCGCTCCATGAGCTGTAACACCATACGCAAGATCACTAGCTGTAATTGTATCACTTGTCAAATCAATTAATGTTGTATTACCAAATACGACTTTACTTATAGCCATAATTTTTCTCCTTATTCAAATCCAATTGTTGCTGTTGTTCCGCCTGACAAATTTCCCACCTCAATATATGAAATAGCATTAATGGTAACATTATCAGTCATAACCTTTTCATTAGTTTCAAGAATTTGTTCTACCTTTCTTGGTTCTACTTCATAAGGACCTAAATATGATTCTTTAGCTATATCTACTGATAAATTACCATTTAAAGAGCCTATTTCTTCTATATTACCAGATAATTCCTGAGGAGATGAGATTTCACCCGATAGCGGTACAACAGGAATTATTTTGCTCATACTAGTATACCTCCTCAGTCAATGTTATACTAGCTTTAGTAATGAATGTATCAACTTCACCACCAGCTGTAGTTAACTGAATATCATATACATAGCTTCCGAATGGTAAATCCTTAGTATCAGATGGTTCTAATTCTAATAATAATGTTTCTGTTGGAATATCTTTAAGTATTAGAACCTCAGTATCAGGATCATTGTAATCTTTCTTCATGGCAAATCTTACAGAATCACCAGGTTGTATATCATAAGGATTACCATCTTTGTCAGTTATAGAAATCTGCGCTTTAAATGTATCACCTCTTGTAAGCATTATAGAGGTTTTCTTAACTGTATATGACATGATTATTCTCCTTTTACCAGTTTTCTTCCATTTTCATTCTCCAATAGTGCCTTAATATTAGGATTCTTGCTAAGCTGTTCTTCAAGCCATTTAAGTGCTTCTTTAACATACTTCTCATCGAATTCCTCATAGGTCATCACATATGCAATCCATGGGAACTGCTTTACTGCTAAGTTGTATACATAAGCTAATTTCAACTGACCAGTCTTTGAACCGAAGTAATCTTCAGCCTGCCAAACAAGCCAACGAAGCCATTTCTTAAGTTCTTCTTTCTGTTCTTCTTTAGGCTTATGCATTGTATCTGCCAGGTAGATAGCTGCTAATGAGAATACTATTACAGCTATTAATATCATTGGCAAATAAGCTTTTAAGAAATCCATGTTATGTCCTCCTTGTGCTTTCTACAATTTTCTACTTTAGCTTTCCATATAATAAAACCTGTATGGATACCCAGCTCTGCAAATGCCGCTGGGACACCATAGGTTATTATATCAAGTGTTGGTACTCCTAAGAACCCACATATAGCATTCAGTATGAAACATGCCCATACAAATATCCATGTGAGTTTCAAGTTCAGGAAGTACAGCTTGTCTGTATAACCTCGTTTACTTACAAAATTATTCAGTGCTTTCAATCTATTGTCTCCTCCGGAGGTGTCGGCATTGCCATGAACTTGTTATGAATATCATTCATAACTCCGTTCTCACCAAGTGCTTCATACTGCTTCCAACAATTTTCGAAATTCTCTCTCGCATAAATCGGAGCATAGCCTTTGCTATACCATTTGTTATAGTCAGTGATCATTTGAGCTCTTAATAAAGCCTGTATGCCCTTCTTCAGAGCATCATTTTCCTTACGGTAGCTAACCAGTCTCGTAACAAGAGCTCCTATGCCCCCACTTATAAGAGAGGAACATCCTAGCAGTGATAAAATTTGGTAAGTCGTTAACATTTCTTGTGCCTCCTTCTAATTCTAGAGGCCCCATTTTGAGGCCCCTAGCATTAATAGTATTTGTGATTAGTGCTGCTCATCCAATTCTCTGATACGCTGCATTAATTCAGCACGTGTAGCTTCCTTATCCTGTGGATCCCATTTATTGGAATAAGCATTAGAATATCTACCCATACTGTCTCTATTTCGAGCATAAGAATACCCTCTGTAGTCAGGAACCCTTGAAAGATTCCAACCATTAGAATATCCAGACTGTTCCATAGCAAGTATCGTGTCTATAGACTTGATTGAATGTGTCAGCTTGTCAATAGCATCGAGTGAACTTGTGCTGATCTTCTCAACGCCTGTAAGCTCATCGAGTTCGTCACACAGTCTATCTCTTAACATTTCCATCTTATGCATGAATTTATCCTCCTCTCTACGCGATTCTGTTTATTACAAGGTTCGAGTTCTTCACCTCGATTAGAGGTGTTGGTGTTACAGCTGTATCGTCGGTCGTAGCGTCGACATATCTGACAGATGCACTGAAGCAACATCCTCTCGGAACTGTTACTATGCATGTGCTCGTCACGTTGCCGTATTCATCAACCGCAGCGGGTGTGAAGTCAGCTTCACTAGTAACTCTAGGTTCACCATTAATGGCTATTGCTAAAGCTATTGGTGTTACCTCTCCACCCTCTGGTATTGCTATATTACCGTTGTAAGTCACCTGATACCTTGCAAAGCAATTGTTCGTGATTCCACGGAGAATAAAAATTCCAGTTTCGTCTTCATGGTATATGTAACCTTTAGTACAAGGAATAGAAGCTGTGAACAATACAGGACCGTTAAGTGCAACATTCTGTACTGCATTTGCTAAATATTCTGCCATAGTATCACCTCCTAGAAGCTACAGCCACATGTGGGCTGGCAGCAATTCGGATTAGCTACTACATAAGCAGGAACCGGAGTAGGATTCAGATACTGCTCAAGAGCGGTTGTCTGTCTTGCATTATCTGCAAGCAACTGTGCTGTCTGAGCTGTCTGACTCTGCGCAAGATTTGCCATAGTGAGCTGCTGCTGAAGTTCTGCAATACGCTCATTCTTAGCGTCGATCTTATCATTGCACATCTGGTCAAGGATCCTCTGAGTATTACTGTTCTGATTTGTGATAATATCACGTATACCATCAGAAACTGCAGCTCTGTCTGCGCAATTCTCTGAAAGAACTGTAGCAGTCAAGTTAGCTAAGCCAAGTCTGTTTTCACAGCAGCAATTTGCTAACGAAGCCTGAGCCTGCGTAAAACCATTGGTGAGATTAGAATTGATTCCATTAATTCCTGAGATAATAGCTGACTGATCGAACTGCCTCTGGACGTCATTATTGGTATTAGTTCCCATAATATAGGGCATCGCACCGTTGCCGCCTCCGAAACCTCCGAAGCCATTTCCCCAAGCTCCACCAAATATCAGTAGAAGTAGAATAATCCACCATCCATCCTGACCGAAGCTTCCAAAGCCATTACCACCATTTGGTGATACAAGCATTGTTGTGTTCATTCCATTGTCATCTGTTAATGCCATGTTTTTGTCCTCCTATAACTTTGATAAATTAGGTTAGGGGCTACCCTCGCGACGAGTAGTCCGGTTGCTGTATTAATTAAAGGCCTTTAATACACTTTATCGTTTCAATCCCAAAATATCATTTAACACATTTGGGTTTTCTCGCATTTGCATAGCTCTATTGAGCTGGTCTTGAGATACCTGACCTGTGTTTAGTAAATACTGTACAATATCTTGAGGATTGGTTACATTCTGAGGAACATTGAATCGTTGCATTATTAAGTTTTTACAAATGTCCGCAACATTAAACATTGTCTACCTCCTTAGCATTTTTCTTTACTGGCGGCTTAGAGGTGTTTGCCAGTTTAGCCTCTATCAATTCTCTCAATTCATTTATTTGAGATTGCAGTTCTGAAATATCAGTCTGTTGTGGTTGAGGCTGTTCTTTCTTAATTGGTTCTTCTTCCAATAGCTTATACCATTTCAAAGTAGGCTGCTCGAATTGAGAAAATCCCATTGACTTGCAGCATATGAATGGGCTATTAGAAATTTTGATTACTACTCCCGATCCAGGAGCTATAGGATATCTTTCAGCTTCTTCAATACTTGATACATTTACAACTATATTACTCTGCTGTGGCTGTTGTATCGGTTGCTGGTATTGAGGCATTTGAGGAACGGGCTGCTGAAAATATCCAGGTGCTGGTACGATCATACGTCTTCCTCCTTTCTGTAATAGTATATGGGTATGCAGTCTCCACTATCAGCCGTATCGTAGTAATCTCCATCAATTACGCCGACCGCATGAGTACCTGTCGCTATCACAAATGTACCGTTCGGGTTTTGCTCACAGAAATCTTTTAACGTGTAACAGCGTTTACACTCCGGGAAGGCTACGTAACGTTGAAATCCGTTGTCTATGAGATACTTACCCCATACAGCGTCAGAAGACGGCATGTCCTTCATTATATGACTAAGTGCACATAAGTCGAGATGAATATCATCCCAGGGCTTATTAAGGGCGACCGAAATCGCCCTTATCACACAATCACCATTAAAAAGCCCGTCTGGATTGGGATTCACAAATATAAATCCCATAATGTTAACTCCTTTTTACCAATAAATTCGTTTATAACTATTATAATTATTACCAGTTCTAACCCATATTTTAGTTACACGCTTTGGCTCTTCAGTTACTTCATAATTGCCATTAGCATCTTGAACTGTTTTCTTTACTTTTACCCATATCCCTTTAATTTTTCCATGAGTACCATCTGTGAATGTTTGTTCACTTTTAGAATAAATTTTTCTGAAATGAGGATCATTATTGTTATAATCAGTAGACATAGAATATAATGCATTATCATATTCAAATGTATAATATAATCTTAAAGTTGGGGTTGTTGAGTTTTTAAATACAACAATGTTATCAACTTTAGCTTTATCGCCATCTCTCCATGTAAATTTTTCAAGATCGGGATCGTTAGATTTAAAAGTATAATTATAATATCCAGATTTATAATTTTGTTCAGTATTGTAATAAAAAAAATGCAATTGATCCTTTAACACAGTTGCAGATGCCATAAAAACTTTATTATAAAATCTGCCTGTCTTTTCTTGTCCTGACATCCACATATTAGGTAACGGATTAATTTTTATTATACCATTTTCTTTAACACACCATTCTTTATCAGTTATCCAAACTTCTAAACCGTCATCGTATAATATATGCGGATATTTCCATGAATCACTTTTAATATTAATATTCATGAATCCTTCATAATAAGCAATTATTCTAGATGTTTCTACATTGGATAATAAATTTAATCTTTGTTGATAACCATAAATATTAGAAGAGTAAGTAGATGAAGAACCAGAACTTCTTGAAACACCCATGCTATTTAGTAATATACTGTCAGAACTAAAAGATTTTATATTCCATTGGCTTAAAGCATCTAATGTTGCTGTTTGCGGTTGGCCTGGATAAATTATATTAGTATAAATCCTAGTACTACTTATTATGTTCGTATAATCTATTATCTCATTTTCGAAATCATATCCATATAAAGCATGCGAATATTTCTTATAATAAGTTCCTCCAGTAGATGCTTGTGATGTTACATCTCCATTAAAACAAAAATATATTCTATTAGAATCACTAGCTATAAATAAAGATACATAAATATAATTTATTAATTCAGATGGTAAGTCATGCAAATCCTCAGACCATGTATCTGTTAATAAATCATAAATTCTATGAAAATTAACTAAATTATAATGGTTTTCTTGTTGCGAATTAGATTCTGTTTTAAACATATGCAATTCATTATCTAACAAAGCATACAAATATCCGCCACGATAATTTAAATTCCAGAAATTCATATCTCCGATAGGAAGTGACAAATTTCTATAAGAACTATCGCCAAATTGAAAAATGTCAACCGTTTCTGCAGTTGTGTCATTTGTTTTTATGAAAATAGACATAATTAATCTCCATATTGTAAATAAATTTTACCATTTTCTCCAAATTGTGAAACACTGGTTAAAGGACCCGAACCATAAACGATTAATTCATCCATCTCATTTTGAAGATTCATAGCAGCATCTTCGGTTATTTGACCTTTCATATTATCAAACCAATCTGTGATTTGAGCTTCTAACTGATTAACTATATCTGTAGGACTTACAACTTGCATAGCTCCTATGACATAAGGTAATACTGGATGTGTAGGATCTACATTATTATTACTTCCAACATTATTCTCAATATTTCCGTCCTTTATATAACTACTTTCAGAACCTTTAATAGTTATATAAGCTAATGCATATTGCTTATGATTTGTCGTATTAATCAATGTGGGTTTTTCAGGAGAAGTCGATGCTGTACCTTTAACAACAATAATGTTATTCGTTCTAGCGTCAAGATTAATATCTATAACAACAGCATCTATTCTAGATTGTTCTGTTACAGTTACAACATCAAAATTTAATGTCATTATTGCGTCATTTACTGTATATGTATGATCTAACCATGCTTTTCCAGTTTTTACATAACATGTACTACTAGTACCATTTGTCTGTGTTACTTGAAAATGATCACCAATAGTCTGAAATACTCCATCCTGTATTACACCATCAAATATCTTTGTGAAATCTGTAGCATTATAGACTCTATCATTATTGAGTGAGTTATAAAATCCATATGTAATAGCCATTAACTATTCCCTCCTTCGTCATCTTCTTGAGTATCTTCATTAATTATTTGAATACCAGAGAATGTTGGGTATACTTCGACTCCTGAATCACTCTCTGATCTAACCCATTCAATTACTTGAGCATTGCCGCTTATTCCATACTCATTTATTATTTGTACAGTATCTCCTAAGAAGAAGTCTTGTCCATAAATAAAAGATCTAAATGCTTCTACTTCTCCTTCATAATTTGTTATTCTAGCATTTTCATATAACTGCTCAACACCTCTTTGTTTCATAGCATCTTGGTATTTAGCAGCTGTGCCATAGTCAGAGCTTCTAAGATCTCTAGCATCAGTATAAAGTTCTCTTCTTTGGAGACCTTCACCACTACCAACTATCAATCTTTTTCTAGTGCTTCCTTGATCTTCACCCATAACCAATGTAACATTCTTCATTTCTTTAATACTGTCGGTATAATTACTATTGATTACATTATCAAAATTAGGACTAAATACGACGTATGGAAGAGTAGATTGTACATAGCTTCGATCATATCCCTTATACAGTTCAAATATAATGTCAAAATCCTCTATTGTTCTAGATACCCAAGTCTTACTTGTAGCATCCCATACATTTATTGTATTTGTATCATAAATTCTTCTCATCTGATGACCGAATAATATTCTATATCCAGTTCCAAGAGTCTGAGATATTGTTTGAATAATCGTATCTAACTGATCACCCGTAAACTGTGTTTTTTCTATCTGATAAGGGGTACCAGCAGAACTAACAAAATTTGTTTCTGGCTGCTTTATATAGAAATTTGATATTATTCTTTCTGTTAAAGAATTTTTAATAAATGCATCTGACAATAATTGATTTATTCCTGTTACAAGAGTATGATCTGTACCAGAACTTATCGTTGTCTGAGTCCAAACAATTCTTCTATCAAGTATAGAGTCTAAAGATCTACCTCTTATAATAAGGTAATTTCCTTCATCTGGATCAGAATGTACTTCAATATCTTCCACAATTTGACTGTGATAAGAATTTTCAATTTCAAGATAGTAATTCTGCTTACACATATTAATAATGTAATTATCAAATGGTGTGTAAAGCTCAAATTCTCCAGGAGAATCATATCTATCAATCCAAATAAATGATTTATAAGTATCTATAATACCAACTATATTATAGTTTGTATCTAAAACTTTTATGTCAACCATTTAAACTCCTTCATATGCATTTTCATATGCAAATTCAATATTTATGTTACTATCTTGACTATTTGTTGTGTATGTAAATAAATTATCACCTTTCAAAAGCTGGAACCACGATGGATTAAAACCAAGTGAATTAATAATATTATATGTAACACCTGATCTTGTAACTGTAGCAGATTTCTTTCCTCTTATAGTACAAATGTTTAACTCGTCACCATCAGAGAATCCATTTGTAAGAACTTGAGCAAGCTTAGTATCATCTATTTCTATTCTTGCGCCTGTATCATAATTATAGAATTTCAATTCTGTTACAGTACCAGTGAACTTCGCTTTAATATTGATTCCAGTTTCTACTTCAGCATTATAGTATATTAAAGCTATCGGAACATCTGATGCTATTTTACCTAATACTATAAGATCTTCATCGGTTGACTCATTACTGAACGGAAATTTGAACCAGTCAACAACCTTAGCTAATCTTATAATTGTTGAGCCATTAGCATCATAGAAATTTGGATCTGGGCATATTATAGAAATTTGTGCCATTTCTCTATCTGAGAATATATTATTTTCATTTGTTTCAACATACCCATTTATATAAACATGACGATTATCCGTCTTAAATATCAAAGTCAGTGGTCTCTTCTTTGGAAAGAAGTCATATGTTAATAACCGGGCTTTTTCTATAGTCCATGCGGAATCAGTAACATTTGTACCATACATCTCCAAATTCAAGACAATATTTCTTGTATCCGACCTTGCTGAGTTGAATACACCTCCATCATTAGAGGCCATATTTGTAATATTAATTGTAGCTTTTCCAGGACCAATACCAGTAATAGATTGAACCACCAGACCCGATTTCTCGGGTCTAGTAAGTTCCAAATCCAACTGTTTACCTAGATAGTTAACTATCGTAACAGTTTTAATCATTAGTTTAATGCTCCTTTTAATTGTGCTATTTGGTTTCTAGTCTGTCTATAAATCTCTATTCTAGACAGTGCTTTCGGGGAATTGTTGATCTGTGTAAAACTAATATTTGTACCAGAACTATCAACTTCAGCCCCATTTTGAAGTTCTGAACTAGCATTCAATGTCTTTGCATTAAACATTGAGTTTATGTCATCCACACCCTTCTTAACATAATCAAGATTGATCATAGGTGTGATTACGGGATTCAAATCAGCATCAATTACTTCATAAATCCTATCAATTGATGATGAAACGCCCTCGAGTGTCTTATCAGACAATTCTACTGCTGTATTATAGATCTTATCTGAATAATTTTCCATACCCATAACAAGACCAAGGTCAAAGTATTTACCTATTTCAGCAGCAACTTTTGAAGGTGATTCGATCTTAAGATTGTTCTTCATAGCTGCAGCCATATTATTAGCTAATGAAGCCGCCGCATCTACTACAGAACCTTCTCCATTCTTTATACCTTCATTTAATCCAGCAGTTAAATGCCTACCTGCATTTACAAAGTATGAGTATGTTCCATTAATCGCTTTTGAGGCAGCCAATGCTATGTCTCTAGCTGTATTCTTTACACTATCCTGTCCAAGACGTAATCCAGCTCTGAGTTCTTCTGTCAAATTATAACCAGATGTTCTGAAATTTTCATATTGTATATGAATTTCATTTAATATTGTAGTCATAAGTAAACCAGCTGTTCTCTTAATATCACTGTCACCTTTTTGTAAACCTTCTGATATAGATGTAGCTAATTTTCGACCAGCTGTTCCAACTTGTTCTATACCTTCTACGGTAAATGTATTTACAAGTCCTTGCATGTCAAACTCTGCTAATGAATTAAGTGCATCTTTGAATGAATAAATATACTCATAATCAACACCTTGCATAAGCACTATAACATCGACTACTTTACGTAAGTTATCTAAAGCATAGCCCATACTATTCGATGCCGCTGAAAGACTTCCTATTGATGTATTAAATGATACTAAAGCGGTTCCTAAACCAGGTAAATCTTCTCCAAGTTTCTTTATAGAGTCGCTACCAAATATATCGAACTCTCCAGTCGAAAGCTTTACAGAAATATCAACAAGATCGCTGACAGCAGATACTGCTCTCTTCATTGACTCTTCTATAATACCATTACCTGATGTCGAGAAACTAGAAAGTCCAGAAGCTAAGCCACCTAATTGTTCACCAAATGTACCAATATCAATGTGCTCTGTTCCAAACCACTCTCCGAATACACCACCCGTCGATGGTAATTCATTAGCAAGATCTGAAAGCTTTCCAGCTGCTTTTACTGCTGTATCTATAGCCTTTTCATTTATTGCATTATCACCAGATACTGATTCTGAGAAACCAACTAGTGATAAACCAAACGATCTAAGCTGTTGTCCAAATTCTTGAACATTTATTTGCTTACCCATTATCCATCCTTGAATTGATTCGTCATCATAAGATGGTAATGAATTTGCAAAATCTGATAATCCCTGTGCCGCTGTTACTGCATTACTTATTGCATCTGTGTTTAAACCATCGACATCATCAGCAAATCCTTTTAATGCCGGACCAAATGCTTTAAGATTTTCTGCAAATTTACCAAAATCTTGTTCTCCAAGAATCTTGCCTTTCCAGCCACCTTCTGTCGGAAGTCCATTTACAAAATCTGATAAATGTTTTGCAGCATTAGCTGCTGTCTCAATCTTTGCAGCATCTGCATCTGAAAATTCTCCAAGACTATTAGCAAATGCCATTAAAGCTTCACCTATAGCTGTAAATGACTGTTTAAGGACTTCTCCAGTTAATGCAGTTCCGCCAGTAAATGCTGAAACTATTATTTGCAATGCTTCGCCAGCTGTGATCTTTAATAATGCACTAGCTAATGCTTCAGCACCTTCAGCCACACCAGGAGGAAGTGTTGCCATGCCCATAATAAATGGCATAGCATATAAATAGAAGTCACTAAGCGCTTTACCAGCAGCCGGTAATAATGAAAGGAGTTCTTTTCCGAAACCAGTTATTATACCACCAATAAATCCGCCTATTGCTTCACCAACTAATGTTAATGCTTCTACACCGTTCTTTAATGAAGAGAAATCTGAGTCAAATTTTTCGAATAAAACTCCTATTCCTGTTACTACAGCAGTGGTTGCAACTATCAGTGCTTCTAATACACCTACACCGGCCAATGCTGCTTGCCATGTTGCTCCTGCTACACTTAATGGTATTAAAGCTACCGCCAATAAGTCTATAAGTATTCCAAGAGCTATGGCTTCGCTTATAGACGTTTCTAATCCTAAAGCGGAAAGAGCACCTAATACTAGACCTAATGTAGCTACAATAGCACCCATTAATGCCATTTGTAATACCATTTCTGGTTTTATAGATTTTACATGAGATAATATAGCCAAAGCACCAGTAATAGCTAATAAAACTATTGATAATGCAACAGCAGATGGTATTAAAGCCTCAACATCACCAAAATTAGAAAGTAAACCTAATACTATAGCAATTTCAGCTAATATTGCTCCCATAGCTACGAATGCCTTTGTGGCTGACTTATTAGCTTTTACCTTACCGGTTGCAACCATTAGAATAGCTAAAGCACCCATTACCATAGTCATTGATTCAGCTGCTTCCAATAAGCCTTTATCAGAAACTAAAGTAAGTATTAATAAACAAGTAGTCAGAGTTACAAACATAACCATCATTTTGGCTAATGTTGCAGTCATTCCCTTTGTATTTTTAGCCAGTTTAGTTACAGCTATTAGGCCTGCCATGATTAGACCAAGAACTGAAACAGCGGCCAAACCTTTCTTCAACGTTTCAGGACTTAATTGTCCTAATAGAAATACCACTACTGCTAATATTCCTATGCAAATTGATGTGGCTAATAATGCAGAAGCTATTTTTGGAGCTTCTTTGGCAAAACCTTTAAAACTACTTATAATAAGTTTCATTATAAGTGCTAAACCTAGTACCGCGGCTTCTCCTTTAGCTATCTTTTTGGAATCCATACCACCTAATAATTTTACTGAAACAGCCATTAATAATAAAGCGGTTCCTAAAGACATCATTAATTTTGAAAAGCCCTTTATTTCTTTTCCACCTTGTCTTGTGACTTTTGCCATTAACATAGTAAATACAAAGAAACTTCCCATGAAAAGAATGCCTTTTGCAATTTCATCAGGTCTTAAATTTCCTAAAATTTTCATTGCTACAGCAGTTAATAACATAGCTGCTCCTAGTTCAATCATCATTTTACCAAATTGAACCATAGCTTTCCTATAACTTATATTTTTTGTAAGAACCATCATGATTCCTATAAATACACCTATTAGTACTAAGAAAGCGGTTGCTTTAATAAGTTCTCTAGATGACATTGAACCTATTATCTTAAATGCAACAGCAGTTACTGCCATAGAAGCTGCTATTTTTAACATTCCTTCACCGAATTTATCCATAGCAGAAGGAACTTCTTTCATAACAGCTGATATAGCTAATATGCTAGCTATAAATGCCCACATTGCACCAAAAAATGCCATTCCTCTAGTAAATGCATTTTCGTCAAGACTTCCTACCATTTTTATAGCAAGTCCAGAAGCTATTACAAATGCAGATATGCCAAGCATCAGATGAGTCATGCCATCTAGGCCAGTTCCAGCAAGTGTCATTTTAGGTGCTATAAGTGCTATTGCAGCTATAATAAGTCCTAAAGCAACAAATATATCCCACATCGCTTTAAGACCTTGCTGTAGATTTTCTGTCTTTGACATTTTCACAACCATACCAGATACGACACCAATAAATGCTGTTAATGCCGCTATTAATCCCATATATGCTAATACGGCTGATATATATCCAACTGGATTTGTTGATGCTAAAAACATCATCGATGTGTTTAATAATGTTAAAGCTAAAGCAAATACCGTAATTATTCCACCAATTATTACAGCAGAATTTAATGCCTTTTCATAAGGTACTTGAGCCAATATAACTACTGCACCTATTATTATAGCTATAGCTTGAGCGAATTTTAAAGCCATATCTCCGAGGGCTTCTCTTCCAACAGCTTTTCCAATCTCTTTAAAAGTACTTGCTACCGAACTTATTAAACCTTTAAGACTATTTATAAACCCAAAAATAGGTGATATCATATTTTCTATTTGTTCTACAGTTTTACCAATATTTTTGATAACTCTGATTAAACTTATTGCAAGACCAATAGCAAATATCTTTTCCCAAGGAAGACTCTTCACTCTATCTAAAAGTTTTTGACCGATTTCTTTGAATGTTTCAAATATCAGTCCATCTTCGTTCTTGAATCCATTAATGAATGACTGTAAAGCAGATTCACCAGCTTCGTTGAATTTTCCTTCATCGGTAGATTTCTTTATAGCGCCTATAAGCTCATCTATAGCTTTACTTGCTGCTTCTATGAACCTTGGTATTCCATTTTCAAAAGCACTTATTAAACTATCGATTATGTATTTTGGTTTGTCTTCAGATTCTATGAGTCCATCTAACCACTTACCAAATGCATCTTTTATTTCAACAAGATGCTTACTCATAACCTTAAAGACGTTATTTAACAAACCTCCTTCTTTAGTCCATGACTTAAATACTGTTACTGCCTTTTCAACCTTATTAGATAACCAAGCAGTAATCACACCTATCTTATCATTGGCTTTAATCCAATCCCTTATTTTGACGAGATTATCACCTAATGATGCAGTCAAGTCTAATACCTGGAAATTGACTTTACCAAAAATAGGTTCTATTACGGACAATAAGATTTTACCAATGTCCTTGAAAACTATTTTTATAATGTCAAGAACAGCAAACAACCCTTTAAATGTTCTTTTCAACTTATCAGCATTCTCTTCAGAAGCGAAAAAATCCTTCATTCTAGATGTAAGCTTTTCTATATTAGCTATTATATTCTGTATAGTTAATGCCGATGTTGGAGGGAATATCTCCGTAAAAGCATCTTTAACAGCAGCTACTATAGCTTCAAAACTGTCAAGGGTATTAAATAATGAATTGAGAAGCATCTCTCTACCAGCTGGCCTATTAATAGTATCTATTAACTGTCCAAGTTCTGTATTAGAAAGTCTAGATTCTCTAGCTAATTCTTGTAAAGCTTCCATTTGTTCTTCTGTATAACCATATGAAGAAACTTGTGCTTTATTAAGATCTAGCATCGTTTGCTCTAGTTTCCTGGCATCAACTTGCAGATCCAGAACTTTCTTTCCGCCTGACTCATAGAATTTATTTACCATTTCCTGAGCTTCAGCGCCTTTAATGTTTGCTTTCTCTAATTCTTTTATAGCTGTGGCGGCATTCTTGATTTTTCCTTTAGATATCTTATCGATGACTTTGTGGAAATCTTCAATATTCTTTTCAGATACTTTCAAATCATCTGATAATTCTTTTGTAGAATACGCCATGCTAGCTATGGTATCTTTTACAAAATGGTTATACTTTCCATCAGATTGTTCTAACCAATTTTCCAAAGAACCATATTGATCTTTAATTGTATCGACTCTAATATTATTTTCGGTCAATACTCTTTCTAATTGTTTCTCGAATTCTTCTGATTCTATACCGCATTCAGCAATTTTTGAAGTAACATTATCAAAATTTGAGCCCATTATCTTTGTTAACTGAGCATTTCTTCCTTCTGCACCGCCAGCAAAGAAATCCCACATTCTATTAGCAATGTCAGTCCAAAGAACTTTAGCTTGCTCGTAGTTACCAAAGATTATTTCAAAAGTACTCATCCAACCAGAAGAAACAGCATCCTTAGTAGCATCCAATGCTTCTGTAAACGTCTTTGCCTCCTGAGCTGACTTAAAAGCTCTGCTAGCAAGATTATCAAAGTCATCTGCTATCGCTTCAATAGCTTCAGAAGCTGTATCAAATTCTCCTGACTGAACTAACTTATAGGCTTCTTGTGACATTGCTGAGAATCTTGAGAATGCCAAGTCCATTACGTCAGATGTAATATTTTTGTCTTTAAGATGCTCTGCAAAGTTCTCAATTGTCAAGAAACCTTTCTGTACAGTTCCTAATTCTTCAGCAGCTTTAATCAACTGTTCAGTCAACTGCTTTGAGCTGGTACCTGCCAGATTTAATGACTTCCAGTCCATAAGCTGCAAATATCCAGCATTATATGACTGAGTAATATTTCTTATAGTGTGATTGAAAGCTTCACCAGTTTTACCTGCATAAGCTGTCGCATTTGCTATACCTGTAATCGTAGGTATCAACTTATCAATATCACCACCAGTTGAAGTCATCTGTGCTAATGCTGATGTCATTTCTGTAAAACTATAAGAAGTTTCATCTGAATACCACATCAACTGATCCAGATACTTATTAATCTCTTCTACTGATTTTCCAGTAGAGTTAACCAATGTCTGAACTGAAGATGTCTTTTCATCATACTTTGACCAACCAGCTGCTATATTATCAACTGATAATGACTTTATTAAATTTTCTCCAGCAACTAATGCCTGACTACCAATTTTTGCTAATGCGCCAAAAGCCACCGCTTCAAGAGCATTAAATTTTGAACTAACACTATCTACAGCATTACCTATAGAAAGTATTCCTTTATTAGTAGATGAAGTATCTACGTCTAAAGTAGCATGTTTGCCACTTATCTTAGCTAAGGAAGCTTTTAATTTGTCAAGAGTACTCATTGTTTGTTTGACATTGCTCTCAAACTTCGAGTTGTCAAATTTCATCTCAACAACTTTTGAGTCTATAGTAGTACTCACTTTACTTCACCTCCCTTAGAGCTTCATTCAATATTTGATCGAATATTGGTTGTACAGCTGGATTAATGTAATCTCTACCTTCAACCCAACCTCCTGTACCAGTACCATGACCATACTGCAATATTATCGCAATATTAACACCATCGTTTACATGAGTATTTGTAAAAACGATAGAAGCAGTATCTTTTTCTCTAACTATTTCATAACCCCATGAATGGGCTGTTTCTCCTGTTTCGATTGGTGTAGCAGACGACAAAGCATCTACTCCCATTCTTCCGTATTTGTCTAGAAAACTAGCTTTACCAAAACCAAGCAATTTCTGCAAATAAGAGTCAGTCTTTTTAAAATCGCCCTTTTGTGTAAACGTTATCATAACTATCCTCTTGTATGAAGTGCTGCTTTTCTAGCATTGTTAATACTTCTATTTCTTTCCAACATTTCTCGTTTGGTCATCTTCTTGTTTTCCTGATTAGATTCTTCACTACATACTTGTATAAGTGTAATCAATCTATTCAAATGCCATTTCTGAAACTCAACGGGAATGTTTAGAGCAATCATCCAATAGTAAATCAATTCAGAAGTGATTATTCGTGTATTCTGCTTCTTCTTTGTATTTTCAGCAAACCATGTCGCTGTCATTGGATCCGCTATGTAATCATTAATTCTTTGTATGTCGGCATTGGAGATACATCTATATACCATGTCGTCCACATTCTGTGATATCGTCATACATTTTATATAGTCAATAGTCTCTTCCGTTGTCTTTGGATCTTTGGAGATAAATGGTTTCTTCCATTTTGACTCCCATTTTGAAATTGAGACCAGAGAATGCTCTAGTTTCAAAGTTGTCTTCGGAACATTTATGAATTCCTGATGTTCTTCATCAAACATTTCCTTAGCTGGAACTTCTATAATAATTGACATCCTCTAGTCTCCTTCTGCATTATTGTTTATTAGGCAGTCCTACTATGTTACCGCCATTCTTCTTCATTTCTTCATCTACCTGATTGGCAAGATCTGAAGGTATTACACCTTTGATGAAATCTGCCATCTTATCGGCATCTGTAACGAGCTCCATGAACAGCTGCGAGTATGCTTCTGTCTGTTCAAAGTCTGTTCTGACTTCATCATTCTTAATAAATCTTCTACCATCAGGTGACTTAACACCATAACTATTAAGGAAAATATCCTTAAAGAACTTCATGATCTCAACTCCATTCTGAGCCATAATTATTCCTTTAAGTCTCTTTTCCAACCCTCCAATTTCAGACATCTGAAGCTCCATGAGTTCAGCTTTTGTCAGATTAAAATACAACTCTTCTGTTCTCTCGTTGCCATCAAAGTCTGTGTAAGTTACTGTCTTTTTAAGCATTGTTTCTCCTTTCGTTAATAAGGGGCCTCCGAAGAAGCCCCTTTGAAAACTGGTTATTAGCCAACAGCATTGAAGATTGCTGCAACTGCATCGGGAAGAAGCAGAGTAGGAACAGGATTTGTAACCTCTGTCCACTTTGTTGAATCCCAAGCACCAGCAGTAGCTATAGCTGTTATGCACTTGTAAACCTTTGCCTCATATGTTACATAGTCACCTACTGCGTATGTTGATGATGCACTGAACTCGGGTGCATTTACACCATAAAGCTGGTCCTCAAGAACCTTAAGCTTTGTAGCATCAACCTTTGTAGAGTCTATTGTAAGAACTGAGGTGGGTTTGAAGCTCTTGTTAGAAATGTCACTAACTGCTACAGGAGTAGTTGTGATTGTCCAAGAGAATGTAATTGCTGAAGGTGAATCATTAACTGTAGAGTATGCTCTCTCAGAAGGAGATGCCATACAACCATATACAAGATGAAGCTTGTATCCATGGCTTTCACCATCTACATCGTTACCGATCTTTGTTCTATAGCAAAGACCAAATACCTTTCTTGCCTGCTGTCCAATATTTACACCAGTAGAAAGAGATTCTGTACCATCACACTTCTCGAATTCTTCGGGATATGTGTAGGCTTCAATTGTAGCACCAAATTCCTCTGCTGAGTAGAGGTTGAGGTACTTAATGTTGTCAGCCCAAAGAGCTGTTGCTTCTGCACCAGAAGGTGACTCTGAAACAGATGTGAGACCATTCCAAGCTACACCAGGAGTATATGCACCTGACTGATTGATCGGATAAAGTACACCTCTGTCTACACCAGTTTCATAAAGACGATCACCTGTACCGTCCCAAGATAATCTGTTATTTGTTGCAGCCATGATTATTCTCCTTTATCGAAATATGTAAATACATAGTGATTCAGTCCATCTGTTGCATAGAAACGATCAAATGCGAAATTATTCTCAATCAATGCATCTTTAACAGTATTGTCTGGATCTTTATGTATTAGAGTTACTGTGTATCTATTAACTTTTTTATACCAATTAATATTGTCCGCGGCATCAGTTCTAATATCTGCCAAATTATACTTTATGGCAGGATAAGACATTTTAACTGACGGGGGAGGCTGGAAATACACATTATTGTTACCCAAAATACTTTTTAGTTTTTCATGTAGTAAAAGTCTACTGCCCATTGTATAAACCTCCCAGCGTCAATATTAATCTAGGATGTTTGGGGGAAATATCTGAAACCTTCCATTTATGTCCATTGTATTCAGCATACTTAATAAACGGAAACTGTTCATAGGCAAACTCATCAGCTATTATAGAAATCTGACAGTTAATTTTCATCTCATCATTAAGGTCATTAGCATGATCCCAATGACTATTAAGCTGTTTTGTTTCTCCAAAGTATTCTCGCTCAACGAACTCATTTTCCCAAACACCGGGTGCTGTTTCGGTCGCAATACCATAGCCAATCTTACCAAACCATTTCATCTCAATTTCTCCCTATTTTGACGATTAGCCTTCTGTAGCTACCGTCCACTCTGTTACAGCTGCTGCATTATTAGAAACGCTAACTGTAACATACTTGCTGTTTGCATAAGATACAGGTACAAATATATCTGTAGAAACCTTGATTACAAGAAGTCCCTTTGCGAAAGCATCAGCAACTACATCTGCATCAAGATAAGCATCATAATCAGCATTAGCATAAAGCTTGCTGTCTGCGGTCTTACCATAAGCGACCATACCTTTAACATGAAGATCTTTAGCCTGCTCGAATATTTTATCCATAATCATTTCCTCCTATGAATTAACCCTGACCCTTAACCTTAAGAGTGATTGCTGAGAAAGGCTTTGTAAGAGCACCTGAGCAACGTGTCTCAATAAGGTACTTCATCTGGTTGTAATCTATATCGAAGTCATCGAACATGTTGATTGCACCACCCTTATCTGCACCAATGTTGTAATCCTTAAGGTCAACGATTACACCGTGGATCTCTGAAGGTACGATAGAAGCAGGAACCTTAACGATCTTGTCAACTCCCATAGCAAGTGCAAGTTCTCTCATATCCTTGTAGATTCTATGGCCGTCCTTATCCTCTTCAAGGAGCATTGTAGAAACAGTACCATTCTTAAGGAATGCTGTAAGGTTTCCAGAACCTTCATAATCATCCTGAGCCTTAACAGCTGCATTGATTATAGCGTGTGCAAGAGACTCACCCTGAGCAGGATCTACTGTATACTTGATGTTGTAAAGATCAGCATCTTTCCAGATCGGGATAATGCTAGCTTCATTGATCTTATCTTCAGCAAGAGCTGTTCTGCCATCACCGAATACGATTGCTCTAGCAATTTCCTCATCAAGCATCATTCTCATCTCACCCTTAACCCATGAGATTACATCAAAGTCTGTGATATCAACGATATCATCACGATCGAATTTCTGCTTCTTGTAGATTGTTGTTGGTCCGATCTGTCTCTTTAACAGGCCGAATACTTCTTCTTTCTTAAGGTTGCCCTTTATGTAACCTTTAGCTCTTGCTTCGTCTTCACGAAGATCTGCGAACATCATCTTAACCTTTGCATAAGGTGTGTGATGAACACCATTCATAACTACCTGTACCCAATCATCAGGATTTCTCTTGATAAAACCAGGAGCGCCATCTCCGTTTATGTTCTTGTACTCAGGCTGCAACCAATCAATATTCTCGATACCATAATCAGCTGAATGCTTCATGAAAGACTCAGCCATAGATCCGCAAGACTTTGCGTCATTGATTACTGTAGCCATGAATTCTGAATGCATGAGAGTATCATCATTGTACTCTGTATCAAATACATTGTGTTTCATTTCTTCTTCTCCTTCTTCGGAATCATTGTTTTTTGCATTTTCAACAGCCATTCCAATAACAGTAGTTACAACTGCTAGCTGTTTATCGGTTAATGTGTCGAGAACGTCTTCAAATGTTTCTCCGTCCTCTTCGTCATCTTCTTCGGTATCAGCATGTTCTATGACATCGTCATCAGATCCGTCGTATTCTTCATACTCCTCATCATACTCATCATCATAGTCATCCTCAACCTCATCATCTTCATACTCGTCATCATCTTCGTACTCATCTTCATCGTATTCTTCATCAGAATGCATGAGCTCTAAAGGAAGACCAGTATAAATTGTAGCTTCATCCTCAACCGGATCATCCGAATGAGCGAAACAGGGGTTGTCAATAAAAGCTCCGGGATTAGCTCCTGCAAGAACAAGACTAACCTCCCTTATAGCTCCGTGAATAACATCACTACCCATCTGTTTGAGCTGGTTGGCATAAATAGAGAGTGAACAAATATCTCCATGCTGAACAGTTGCTTTTACATGCTGGGCTCTGGGAGAATCATTAAATGAACAGTAAGCGTAAACGCCTTCTGCACGATTCTCAAGCAGAGCATGTCCCAATACATTTTCAGGATCATTATGGTCATGATTGTAAACCAAAGGTACAACCTTACCGTCATTACCCTTAAAGGCATTAGCACGAATTATTCTGCCATCGGAGCATTTAAGATCATTTCTAGTAGCCCATCCACTGAAATCATACTTCTCCATTTTGACTTTCCTTTCTTTAATATTCTTCTACTACTTCTTCTTCCTGCTCTTCAACAGGTAGTCCACCTTCTTTTCCTCTCATATCATCTTTTGCCTGACTAATATTACTATTAATCAGTTCATCAGCTCTAGGATCCTTAGACGGTTTAAGTCCAATAATCTGTCTGATTTCATTAGAAGACATAATCTCATTTCTAGTAAACTTATCTGCTAATTCAGCTAAATCGCTGGCAGGAACTAACTTAAATGGATCTCTGAAGAATGCGATAGTTTCCATCTCAACATCCCTTTGTTCCGCATTGAGGAACTTCCTTCTAAACTCCTCTGTAATGCAAGACATGATCGGCTCTATTGTACGGTTATAGTAATTAGTCATAGCTTTCTCATCCGCTGTACCATTCAATATTTCTTCAGTGATAGTTAATTGGCTGTAAAGCATTCTCTTTAACCCATCAATCTGATTCCATAACTGATTTTCTATTGGACGATTGAGCTGTGTAATTCTTTCCGTACCATCAGTATAAGCAATACCAAGACTAGAACTAGACAATTGGGTCTCGATGTCTTTCCTTCTGGTCTCGGCCTGTAGCTTTCTTGCTGGAGTCTTTATTAAATAAGGCAATTGAATAATCAAATCCAATTTACCAGATCCATTCTTTTCATCTATGATATCTAATAAAGCTAATTTTCTTATTAATCTTTGTGCTGTTGAGTTTGGTTCATTAACAACTGCAAAGAAAGGATTTTCAACTATAGCCACCATTTCTTTTGGTAGTATAATTTCCTCATGTCTTCCAGTGTCCTCATTGTAAAGATTAATTTTTACATTATATGGATACCATTGTACGATTTTTCCGGTTCTTAATGTAAACACATCAAATCTGTCTTCGGCGGGTTTAATATCAGTATCAACCGGAACTACGGCTACTACTCCTTCATTAAACATAGATAAAACTATATCTTGAACAAGGGCACGACCTGTTTGGTCTATATTAGCCTGAATTGAGAAACATTGATTTAACGATGAATATATTGTACTTTCATATCGTTCCTGATCGTCGACCTTGATATGCTTAATGTCTATAGCAGCACAGTCCATAGCAATTCTGTTATAAACTGCAGTTGTTATAGATCTTTCACTACCTCTAGTCAATCTTAAACGATCTGGACGGTATCCATACGATGAACCAATGTCAGGAAAATAAGTCGGATCTTTATTCATGAATGCATTCCATCCACGAACTACTCTATCTCGTAACGACATAACAATATCTCCTATTTCTTAAGGTTCAAAAGATCCTTTCTTATAAAGCCCTGTCCTTCAGCAAAAGAAACTGCATAGAATTCTTCTGTTGAATCTGCAGGATCAATAGTAACTACTGTATCTTTAGGTAACATAGTAACTATTACTGACTGAGGATTTGCCTCAGCTCTTACGTTAACTAAATCAGCATTGATAGTACCTTTTTCAAGAAGAGGAGCATCATAAACTCTTTCGACAACCGGCTTTTCTTTCTTTACTTCTTTCTTTACTTCTTCAACAACCGATTCTTCGATAATAGGTTCTGCTGCTTTAATCTCTTCAGAAACACTTTTCTTTTTAGCCATTACCTACCTCCTAATTTCTTTCTTTTCATTAATTTATTAACGTAAGCTTGAACTTCTGAGTAACGAGAACCTAATTTGTCAATCCTCTCTTGACCATTACCCATCTTACCAAGCATTACTTCCATCGCTAGCTCTTCAACACTAGCATTTTTTACAAATTCCTCATGCTCTTTTCTCTCAGCTTCGAGACGTTTCCTTTCTTCGGCAAGTCTTTTCTGTTCAGCTTCACTTACTTGATTCTGCTGAGGAGTGGTGGTAGCTGCTTCTTTAGAAGATCCAGAACTAGATCCACCAGAAGAAGCTTTTGCTGCTTTCTCTTTCTTCTCTTTAGTCTTCTTAGACTTTCCAGAGCCTTTTCCTTCTTCAACTGCCTGAGCCGGTGTTTTTGCTGCAGCTTTCTTAGCAGCTGCTTCTTCCTTTGCTCTAGCTTCCTCTTCGGCCGCTCTTCTTTTAGCAAGTTGCACTTCTGGTAATCTGTCAGAAGTTTTATTGTATCTCCTAAGATACTCCATGCCTTTATTATAAGCTGCTGATTTTTGCTGGGCACTAGACACAGGACCTAACTGATTATTTTTAGCTAATCCTTGTTTCTGATTAGCCAATCTTTGCATATCTCTACTTGTTGTGGTAGAAACCGGACTTAAGTTCCTATTAACCTTTGCATCCTGTTCTCTGTTAGATCTTGTATTGCCACTTGTTCTGTAATAGTAAACCCATTTACCATTAATTTTCTTTTTACTTATATAAGCATGATTCTTCCAAGCACCTTTGGAATGTAACAAATAACCGTGCTCCATAACTAACTCCTTATTCAAATGCATCCGGATTAAGCTTATATGCTACAAATGCATCCATCATAGCTGCGACATTATCAATTTTCTCTTCATAATGTTTCTTTAAAAGCTTTCTGTTACCATTAGTATCTTCAATTGTTATGCTATTACCCATAGCAAATTCCATCAATTTCTCATCAAACAGCAACATTCTGCCTTCAGCTAAATGTTTCAATTCTCCAAGAGGAACTGACTCTGTTCTAGAACCCTGTGGAACTTTAACTATACCAAAAGGTCCATTTTCTGTCTCCCAACGATCCACAAATGCTTTTGCATTATAAGGGTCATAACCAAAGCATCTTACATCATACTCCATTTTTGCAATATGATTGTCCAAATCTTCATAAACTTCCATTAGATCCAAATAATTACCCTCGAGAATAATTAAAGAACCCTCGTCAATGAATTCCTGGTACTTAATTCTCATAGCTGGAGGTAATCTGTCTAAAGTGTATGAAGAAATGTAGCTTCGAGTCTTGACTCCAAAGTCCCCATTTTGAAGAGGGAACATGAAAGTGAATGCACAGAAGTCATCACCCTGTGACATATCTGCTCCGAGTGCGCAAGGCATACGCCAATAGCTTCGTTTTCGATGTGGAAGGGTTTCTTCATATGTAAAGAAGTATGTATAACCCTCCATAGGGATTCCGAAACGCTTTGCAAGTATATCATTTCTTGCTGACGGTGACTTTTCAGCTCTTTCAACATCTAACTGATAGGTTTCATATGAAACTGTTCTGTTAATGTTTGGTTGAGCTTTCACCCACATCTCTGGATCAGAGACTTCATCTACTGAATCTAGCTTATACCACCATATTGACACATGATCATTAAGGTATTCGCCCTTTAGAATGTCCATCAATTCCATTTTAATAGTATCACCTGGACCATTTCTAACAGTTCCTTCCGAACTAACGGCGACTATAAGCCAGTCATCGTTCTTTGACGCACCCTGTTCAAGGGCACCAATAACATCTTCTCGAATGTCTCCCGACAACCACTCATCGACTGTATTAATCCTACTGTTAAGACCCTGCAATTTGTCAATTGTCATAGGTCTGATCTCAACTATAGAACCAGTTAAGAAATTTTCTATACCTTTCTTAGTCGAGGCAAGCTTTACACGATCTGCCTTCGAACCAGTAGTATTATTTAATGAGCCCTCTGTAAGGAATTGGAATAGCGGACCTCTTGATCTTGCTATTGAAATTCTCATAGGTGAGAGGACTTCTTCAGCCTGTTTCATTGTTGGCGCTGTATGCACCTGATGGGTTGATGTCTTATCAACATTTAAGAAATAGCTGTGTATGTGAGACTCATACTGAGATTTCGCAGCACCTCTTGCTACTATGAGATACTGTTTGTTTACTAATCTCTTTTTTATTGTTTTAGTTACATATTGTCTACGGTTAGGATCATAGATGTCCTTATCTACGAAGTAATACCAACCGAATATTTGTTCTGCCCAAAGCTTGAATGTATCTAACAGATGAAGATCACTTCCATCAGTCAGTGTCAATTCGTTTTCACAGTATAATATGTAACCATTTATGGCTTCATTATCATAGTAAATTTCTGGGTTGGCTATGAGATCATCGATACGATTCATCTCCATAGAGACTTCTCTGTTTACCGGGATCTCCCCTCGTATTACTGCATCACGAAACAAACCATAGTAATAAGGTGTTTCTGTGTTTGATAGTGCCATTTTTCAATAATTGTCTCCTTTATCTTCTAGTTGTAAAATGATTCTTCTTAGGTTTTCTAGAAGCCTCGTTATAAGCTTCCTCGAACATATCTGCAAGATGCTGACGTTTTGCTGCTCTCTGAGCTTCAACTCTATCTGACATTGATTTCTTTATAGCTTTCTTGGTATTTCCAACTTTAGTAGCACGATCTACTCTTTCCTGGAAATCTTCTTTAAGATTTTCTCTCCTCTTTCTCTGAGCTTCAGCTTTATTATTGCTAAGTGTTTCATGCATTTCTTCTAATGAATCATTAAAACCATTCCTTATAGCTCTCTTAGCCTTTGCTACATTTCTTCTCTTTTCTCTATCAGCGTCTCTCATTTCATCAACACTTTCAGAAGTAGCTTTCTGATCTCTTCCATAAATGTAATACCATCTACCATTTTTCTTATACTTTCTTAAGTACTTGGCATTCTTCTTGCTCCAAGTAGAACCTTTAGCTGAATGTATTAAATATCCGTATTCTTCGTACATAATCATTATCTCCTATCATCTTTTTTTCTTCTAAGATCTGATTCATATTTTTGGTAATCTGGTTGATACTGATAGCCGCCTCTAAGATTTTGCCATGTATTTTTATGATCTTTCGATTTACTAAGATCCCAATCATCATAATGCTTATAAGAATCCCTTAATGCTTTATCATCAATTCTAGCAGTTGTTAAATTATTTTTTGCTACTATCTCTCTTAGTTTAGCATTATATTCTCTTGCATTCTTTTCCATTGGAGACATCATGGCCTCATCTAACTTCTTAAAAGCATACCGCTTAAGAGTACTACCTCCGACATCCATTATCATATTTGTAATGCCAAGATCTTTAGCATTTTTAATTACTTTTGAACCAAAACTTGGCTTCTTTTGCTGCTGACCTTGATTCTGATACGATTGACCGGGATTATTCTGTTGACGATTATCAAAATTTCTATAATCTCTATTATCCCTATTATCTCGATCTCTTGCTTTACTCTTGTCTTTGATTCTTTGAAGCTTTTTAGCAGTTTTAATTTCTTCTTTATTTTGCTGTTTTATTAATTTCGCCTGACGTTTGTCTTCTTCCTTTTGAGCTCTAATTCTTGTCTTTGTTCTTATTTTATAAGCGTCAGATTCTGCTTTCGCTCTTTGAACTGTTCTAAGATTTTCAATTGTACCATACCTAGCTCTTCCCGCTGGTGTTAAAGAGCCATCAGGATTCTGATAACGGCGAAATCCCCATCTTTGGCCGAGTATACCATGATGGGCTAATTCTAATTCTTCTTGCGTCGGTAAAACGAAATAGCCTTCACTCATCTTAGTTCTCCTTATCTCCTGGATCAACTTGCACGGAGATTCTCCACTCTAATTCCTTTATTCTTTCATCGACAGCGCTCGAGAAAGAACCTGACATGTCATTGTCGAATACCTGTTTCACCTTAAGGTATACATACATCTTAACCTGCTCAAGCATAGGATTCTCTCCTAAGAATTCATCCCATGTGGTTAGAGCATCTGTAATAAAGAAGCCTCCACAAGGGCCAACGCCGATCTGGGTAAGAGTATTCAATGCTGCATTAATACCTATAATAATGTCCTGATCAAATACTGCATAATCCTTGGTGATACCAAGCATCTTTTTAACGCTGTTTAAAATGCTGTCGTCCATCTTATTACCTCCATGGAACTGTATCTCCTTGTTTTCTTTCTACCGGCGCTTGTCTTGCCAGTAAATCTTTGTCACCATAATGTATCGCATTATGTGTTGAATGGGAAACTGTGATAAGATACTCTGGGTTAAATATCTCTGGATCTCTATTCTCGATCTGTTCTCTTGTAATAGGATTCATGTGATGTATGATTGCTTTTCTATTAATCTTATTTCCACTAATTCCTAGATCGCAACCTTCATCTCTGATTATTACCTGGTTCTTAACGTGTTTCCATTCTTTAGAAGAGTAAAGTGCCTGATTTAAATATCTGTCAAACCCAAATGTTTCTTCTCCTACCGCACCATCTAGTTTTAAATAGTCAAACCTTTCTTCAAAACTTTTTAGTTTGGATAGATCAGAATAAGTCCTCTTCGTCATCATCTACCTCATCTGCATTTCCAGAATATAAGTTCATTGCTTTCAAAGCTCTAGAGTAAAGCTCAGCAGTATTCTTCTGTGCTTTAATACTATCTGTCTTAGCTTCCAAAAGCTGTTTCTCTAATTCAAGCTTCTCTAATTCCTTCTGTTCTTTTAGAGAAGTGTATTTGAGAAAGTGAACATACTCTGCAGCACTGGCTTTACCAGTTCTCATTCTTTCTTCAACTTGATCGAGTGCTAATGATGCAAGCTGATTCATTCTTCTTTCTGTTGTCAGTGCTGGTGTGAATTTGTCATTTTCTATGGGAGGAGATGATGCATCTGCTTTTTTCCTGCCCATATGTATTTTCCTCCAAATATAAAAGTTTTGGTATTTTAGCAGATAGAGATACCTCTAACTAGAAGCTTTCGTAGCCAATCGAAAGGAGAAAAGAGGCAACTCTTTTGTTTTTTAGAGACATCTCCACCCGATGAAATACCAAAACCAAATATCAATTAAACCCTCCGGGGAATTTTTGAGG